>WARP01000170.1_pt1 | contig 35530 bp, 30 predicted proteins | sample 4769151 | NCBI WGS metagenome assembly WARP01 (sample SAMN08893023, study PRJNA449175) | gut metagenome | isolation source: rumen sample fed with dry roughage | host: cow | place: India: Nagpur | collected 2016
TCAGGCTCTTTATTCCTGAAAACCCCTTACGCCTTACCGCGTAAGGGGTTTTTTTATGCCCGAACCATCCGCAGCAACCAGCCAGCATACACAAACTCGTTCCAAACGCTCCCGCGTGGGAACGAGCGCGGAGTACGATGCTGCCGGCACACGATGATTAATGTAAAAACCGCTAAATAATAAAAGTAAATAAATTATTAGCATTTGTTATATGCTTATCTATTGCTGTAAACTTTTGGGAATTTAAAATTAACAGGAGATTATTATGGAAAGCATCGGGATGGTATTTACCATACTCATTGCTATTCTTGTCAGTGGTTTGATTGGACGATATTTGCCATGGGGGCTTCCTTTACCTCTGATACAAATCGCTTTGGGTTTTATTATTTCCAGTGTTTTTGATGAAGGAATCCTGTTAAATCCTGAAGTATTCTTCTTGCTTCTAATTCCTCCGCTTTTGTTTCTTGATGGTTGGCGGATCCCTAAAGACGAACTAAGACGAGACAAAGGTGGGATTTTCCAACTTGCTTTTGGCTTGGTTATCCTTACGGTATTGGGATTGGGGTATATCATTCATTGGATGATTCCTTCCATGCCTTTGCCGGTTGCATTTGCTTTAGCGGCTATTGTCTCTCCCACTGATCCCGTTGCTGTTCAAGGCATTACCCGAAGATTGCCGATTCCCAGACGCATCATGTCGATTCTTGAGGGAGAGGCTCTCTTTAATGACGCCAGTGGTCTAGTGGCTTTTCGGATGGCAGTTTTAGCAGCCATGACGGGTGTGTTTTCCCTTACCGAGGCGGCCACATCATTTATTTGGGTTGCTGCCGCAGGCATTGCAACGGGGATTTTAACCACCCGGTTACTCTCAATCGCTCATATACGCCTTAATCGTTTTTTTGGAGAAGAACATGGCGCTGAAATTCTTTTAAGTCTTCTCACCCCTTTTGCTGCCTATGTCATAGCCGAGGCTATCGGCGGGTCAGGAATTTTATCAGCGGTTGCTGCAGGCTTGGCCATGAGCTATATTGAGTTATCAGGTCGTATTTCACCGCTGACGCGTATGCGGCGAACAGCCATGTGGGATTTCATACAGTTTACCTTAAATGGTTTCATGTTTATTTTATTGGGCGAACAACTGCCTACCATTTTTACAGATGCGATTGATCTGGTTAATATAACGGGGCACCATAATCCATGGTGGCTGCTGGTTTATGCTACCGTTATATGCCTGACTTTAACGGCCTTCCGTTTTATTTGGGTAACCGTTTATGTATACGTTCCCTATCTTATCTCACGTAGTGGCAAACCTTCCGGTTTACCAAAATGGCGTCATATTCTTATTATCTCTTTTGCTGGTGTTCGTGGTGCTGTCACCCTAGCCGGTGTAATGACGCTTCCCTTATTTTTACCTGATCACTCAGAGTTCCCCGGACGTGACCTTGCCGTTTTTCTTGCAGCGACAGTGATTATTATTTCTCTTATTGCTGCAAGTATTGCATTGCCGTTACTGCTGAAAGGTTTAGCGCCTAGCAAAGAGTTTCATATCAGTTATAACAACCAAAAAAAATTGGCAATCCAGTTTGCTCGTCAACAGGCTGCAGAACACCTCACATCTGTCATTGACGGCCTGAAAAAAAATGATCATTTGGATGTCCAGTTTTATGAAGATCTCAAAAAACAGCTGTTATCTGATTTTGTGAATAGTTTTCAACTTGAAGAAGATGAGAAAAATCTTGAATATGATAAATACCTGACAGAGCGCAAATTGCGTTTGGCACTGATTGTCCAGGCTCGTACCAGTATTTTTCAATTGGCGAGGCAAAATACAATCTCTGACGAATTGGCCAGAGAGCTTGTTGAAAAACTGGATTTTGATCACATACGGTTTAGCTGATGGTTGGATTCGCGGTTTGTTGCAAGCGTCATTGAATGACATTGGGAATGATGGTTTTTGCTTACATGACATCATTCCTGATTTGCGCAATTTTTGTTTCAATACCATATTTTTTAATTTTCATATATAGGGTGCTTTTGGCAATGCCCAGGTATTTTGCGGCTGATGTCATGTTTCCATGATGCAGAGCCAATGCTTTTTCAATCGATTGTAATTCTGAATGCTGTAGCAGTCCTGTATCGGGAAATAGCGATTCGATTGAGGGTGGGACTGAGGTTTTCCTGAGCGAAGTCATGATCTCTGTGGGAATATCAGTTGGCAATAACACCTTGCCTTGACTCATCAGGTACATGTTTTCTATGGTGTTCCTAAGCTCCCTGATATTACCCGGCCAATCATATTCATCAAATAATTTTAAAATTTCCGCTGTTATTTGTTTTGGATCATGTCCGTATTTATTCTGTAAGTGTTCAAGAAAATGATTAACCAATAATGGTATGTCTTCTTTGATTTCCCTTAATGCAGGTATATGAATGCTGGTCACGGAAATCCGATAATAAAGATCCATGCGGAAACGGCCTTCTGATACTTCTTCACGCAAGTCCCGGTTAGTGGCTGCTATTAATTTGAAGTTAATTTTCCTGGGCTTGTTTTCGCCTATTCTATATATTTCTCCTTCTTCGAGCACTCGCAAGAAATGCGGTTGCAGGTCAATCGGCATTTCACCGATTTCATCTAGAAACAGGGTTCCACCGTTGGCGGCTTCAACTTTTCCAATCATGCCACCTTTTCTTGCTCCGGTAAAAGCACCTTCACAATAACCAAAAAGTTCACTTGCAAGTAGTTCCGGTGTCAGGCCACCACAATTCAGGGCGACAAAAGGCCGCTTATCTGCTGTTGTGAAATCTTTCACCTGATGCATTCCCCTGACAAAGTTTTCTTTGCCTACGCCGGTTTCTCCGTGAATTAATACCGGCACATTGGTTTTTGCCAGCAGTTGTGCCTGTTCTATGGCTTTTTTTAATAAGGAGGATTGACCAATGATCTGGCTAAATCCCCGTTCTACCGAGCACTCTGCAGAAGAGGAGGTTTGCTGTGGTGTAGGCTTGAATTCTGTTTTTTTTCCTATGACAGGACTGGGAATGGTCAGGACAGTGCCAATCCGTTCTCCTTCATTGATAATGGGTTCTATCCAGTCGGCTTTTAACCATTCAGGCTTCTGTAATGGATTGCCATTGCTGATTTGATTCAGGTCCAGTGAAAAAAGAGATTCTGTCTTGCTTAAATCAAGGTTAATGTTCTGAGCCTGCAGCGCCGAGTTGACTTGTTCATTCAGTTTTATCGGGCGACCTCTTCGGTCACAAATAATGATGCCATCATTGCTGCCTGAGAATTTGGAAATGCTTTGCTCCAGTAATTGATAACGGAAGCGGAGCTCTCTTTTGGCCAGCATGCTTTCTATGCGGCTGGCGGTAGTGGCAACCAAAGCCAGGCTATGAGGGCTGAAAGTGCTTTTTAGTCCTGAGATATCAATGGCACCCAGTGTTTGGCCATCATAGGGATCGCGAATAATAAAGGCAGTACAGGTCCACTCACGGACACCTGAGCAAAAGTGTTCGGCAGCATGAACTTGTACTGCCTGGCCTGTTATCAGGGCTGTTCCGATAGCATTGGTGCCGGTACGCAATTCATTCCAGTTGTAGCCAGTAGTTAATTGGATGGATTCAGCAGCATCAAGACCGCGCGGGTCTCCTTCTATTGAGAGGATGACCCCGTCAGGGTCACTCAAAATCATTACGCTTCCGGTTTCAGCCAGAAAATCCTTTGCCATCATCATCACAGGACGACTGGCAGCGACTAGTTCCGAGTGTCGTTGCCGCAGTGCTTCCAGATGATCGTCCTCAACAACAGAAGGAGGATGCAGGTTTACCGGGTCAATCCGGGCATCAAGGCAACGCTTCCAGGAGTCATTGATTAATCGTCTTAGTGCATTTGGTGCTGGAGCATGACCACTCATCACACTTTCCCATGCGGATATAACGCGATTATTGTTCTCAGGGTCAGATAAACGCTGACTTATATTCAGGCCTGTCATATTGTCTCCGGCTGAACTTGATTCTATGTGCTTAATAGTTAGTTACAGCTCAATGATGCGCATTGATTTTTCTTGCTCATACTACTTATTTTGACTTGAAAAATAGATATTACGCATCGTTTTTATTTGTCGTTCAACTATAACTTTTTCCATCTTCAAGTGCAATATAGGGATTGTGATCAGGTCGGTATTAATCTTATTGTCCGGATATAAGTCGGAAAGTGTATGAGCGTTCGGAAATCGAACGTTCGAATTTTATTTTTTATAAATGCAGTTTTTTTAAAAAAAACGGTTTTTTTATTTTTCTCATAGAGAAATGAATGGCTTATTGCTGAAACCAAATAGTTGGCACGTAATTTGCATATATGAATGTGACAGACAAGTTCTGTTATCAAAGGAGCGGAGTTCCTGTATTAGCAATGCAAGGAACTCCAATATAAAAGCTAATCTAATAATTATTCAGGAGATGTGTTATGCGGACTGAATCCACTCCCGTACAGGTTATGGGTATTGATGCAGGCGGTACGATGACCGATACATTCTTTGTCAGCAGTGATGGCAAGTTTGTTGTTGGCAAGGCGCAAAGTAATCCGGCTGATGAGGCCCAGGCGATTTACGATTCTTCCAATGACGCGCTGGCGGCATGGAACCGTAGTGTTGAGGATGTCTATCCCGAATTGTTGACGTGTGTTTATTCCGGTACGGCCATGCTGAACCGGGTTGTACAGCGTAAAGGGCTGGATGTAGGCTTGATGTGCAACAAGGGGTTTGAAGACGTGCACTCAATGGGCCGCGCCTTGCAAAGTTACCTAGGCTACGCACTGGAAGACCGTATTCATTTGAATACGCACCGTTACGATGAACCCCTGGTGCCATTGTCCCGTACCCGTGGCGTTACCGAGCGCACTGATGTGCAGGGTAAGGTGGTGATTCCCTTGAATGAAGATGACGTACGCAAGGCAACCCGCGAGCTGGTTGAGAAAGGTTCCCAGGCTATCGTGATCAGCTTATTGCAGTCGCATAAAAATGGAGACAATGAACGCAGGGCCAGGGATATTTGTCTGGAAGAACTTAAAAAACTGGGTTCGGAAATTCCGGTATTTGCGACGGTCGATTACTATCCTTCCCGTAAGGAAAGTCACCGTACCAATACGACTGTCCTGGAAGCTTATGCGGCCGAGCCTTCACGCAAAACGCTTAAAGGGGTTAGTGACCGGTTCAAGAAACATGGTGGAAAATTTGACCTGCGCGTGATGGCTACCCATGGTGGCACGATTGGTTGGAAGGCCAAAGAGTTGGCGCGTACCATTGTTTCGGGTCCCATCGGGGGGGTGATTGGCTCCAAATTTTTGGGCGAATTGCTGGGTTACGACAATATTGCCTGTAGTGATATTGGTGGTACCAGTTTTGATATGGCGATGATTACTAAGGGAAATTTCGCCATCAAATCAGATCCTGATATGGCTAGGCTGGTCCTGTCACTGCCATTGGTTGCCATGGATTCGGTGGGCGCCGGTGCAGGTAGTTTTATTCGTATCGATCCTTACAGTGGCTCCATCAAACTGGGACCGGACAGTGCCGGTTACCGGGTGGGCATGTGCTGGCCTGAAAGCGGACTGGATACGGTTTCCGTTTCTGATTGCCACGTTGTGTTGGGTTACTTGAATACCGAGAATTTCCTAGGCGGTGCGATTAAGCTGGATGTGGAAAGGGCACGCCATTACCTTAAAGTGCAAATTGCGGATCCTCTGGGGTTGTCTGTTGAGGATGCTGCGGCAGGGGTTATTGAGCTGCTTGATCTGCAATTGCGTGAGTACATGCGTTCCACGATTAGTGCCAAAGGTTATAACCCGGCTGATTTTGTCTGCTTCTCTTATGGTGGTGCCGGTCCTGTACATACTTATGGTTATACCGAAGGACTGGGATTTGAAGATGTGGTGGTACCTGCTTGGGCTGCCGGTTTCTCTGCTTTTGGCTGTGCCTGTGCCGAATATGAGTATCGCTATGACATGAGTGTGGATATTGCAGTACCACCCGGTGCTTCCGATGAAGTCAAGGAGCAGGCAGGCATTACCCTGACAAAGGGCTGGGAAGTATTGGCTGAAAAAGTGATTGAAGAGTTTGTCATTAACGGTTTCAAGCCAGAAGATGTGATGCTGCGTCCGGCATACAGCATGCAATTCCTGGGCCAGCTCAATGACCTTGAAATTGACTCTCCGATCAGTGCAGCTTCAACGGTCGAGGATTGGGAAAAAATGGTGGCTGCTTTTGACGAGACTTATGCTCGGGTATATGCGACATCTGCCAGTTCACCAGAGCTTGGTTTTGGCGTTACCAAAGTAATCATGCGTGGCAGTGTTATTTCGCAAAAACCCGAGTTGCCAGAGGAAGAGTTGTCGGGTAAAGAACCTCCTAAAGAGGCACATATCGGCAAACGTCCTTTCTACCGGCACAAAAAATGGCATGACGCCGATGTCTGGTCAATGGAAGCCTTGAAAGCAGGCAACCATATTGTCGGTCCTGCCGTGATTGAATCCGATGCCACCACTTTTGTGGTTCCCAAAGGGTTTGAAACCACGCTGGACAAGCATCGCCTGTTTCATTTGAAAGAAGTGAAATAAATAAAGCTAAGGAGACAAAACATGAATATGATGTCAATGAAACAAGTCGGGCTTGGACGGTTGCTGGGCAACGGCTTGACACTGAAAGCACACCGTGACGGCGTCCTGGCCAGAACCAAAGAAAGCGGTTATTACAATGCGCTTGAAAGGCTGGAGTTCAAGGAAAGCGACCCGATCAGTTATGAAAAAATGTTTTCAAGGTTGCGTGGCGGACTGGTGCATGCCCGTGAAACCGCCAAGAAAATTGCCGCTTCACCCATTGTGGAACAAGAGGGGGAATTGTGTTTTACCCTCTATAACGCTGCCGGTGACTGTATCCTGACTTCTACTGGCATTATCATCCACGTGGGTACCATGGGTGCGGCCATTAAGTACATGATAGAAAACGATTGGGAAACTAATCCAGGCATTAATCCGGGAGACATGTTTACCAATAATGATTGCTCTATCGGTAACGTGCACCCTTGTGATATAGCGACTATCGTACCTATTTTCTGGGAAGGCAAGCTTATTGGCTGGGTAGGGGGAGTCACTCACGTGATTGACACGGGGGCCATTTCTCCGGGTTCCATGTCTACCGGTCAAACCTCCCGCTTTGGTGACGGCTACATGACAACCTGCCGTAAAACAGGGGTTAACGACGAACCCTTACGTGACTGGTTGCATGAAAGCCAACGCTCAACCCGTACACCTAAATACCTGATTCTTGATGAGCGTACCCGGATTGCCGGCTGTCACATGATTCGCCAACTGGTTGAGGAAGTGGTGGAGTCCGAAGGGGTAGATGCATTTGAAAAATTTGCCTATGAAATTATTGAGGAAGGTCGCCGTGGGCTGCAATCCCGCCTGAAAGACATGACCATTCCGGGCGTTTACCGCAAAGTGGCTTTTGTTGATGTTCCCTATAACCATGAGGATGTTCAGTTAACGGCGTCATACGCCAAAATGAATACCATCATGCATGCACCTACTGAGCTGACGATTCGTCCTGATGCCACTTGGCGCATGAACTTTGAAGGCGGAAGCCGTTGGTGCTGGCACAGTTTCAATGCCAATCAGGTCGCTTTTACCAGCGGTATCTGGGTCATGCTAACGCAAACACTGGTGCCAACCCAAAGGATTAACGATGGCGCCTATTATGCGACAGAGTTCAATATTCCCAAAGGCACCTGGATGAACCCGGACGATCGCCGTACCGCCCACTCGGATGCCTGGCACTATCTGGTTTCTGCGTGGACAGGCATGTGGCGGGCGATGAGCCAGTCTTACTTCAGCCGTGGCTATCTGGAAGAAGTGAACGCAGGTAACGGCAACACCAGTAACTGGTTACAGGGTGGCGGTATCAACCAGGATGGCGAAATCCATGCGGTCAACAGCTTTGAAACGGCGGCAACCGGTACTGGTGCCTGCGCGGTCAAGGATGGTCTGAACCATGCCGCAGCCGTGTGGAATCCGGAAGGCGATATGGGTGATATTGAAATCTGGGAAATGGCTGAGCCCTTGTTATTCATGGGACGCAACGTTAAAGCCAACTCGGGAGGTTATGGTAAATACCGTGGTGGATGTGGACTGGAAACCTTGCGGATGGTTTGGCATGCCCAGGACTGGACGATGTTCTTCTCGGGTAATGGTTATATGAACAGTGACTGGGGCCTGATGGGGGGATATCCGGCGGCTACCGGTTACCGCTTCGAGGCACACAACACTGATCTTAAGGCCCGTATTGAGCAAAAACTTTCAATTCCGTTAGGTGGAGACAGCAACCCGAACGAACCTGAGTATGAACGTCATATCAGTGCTACGGCGCAGGTTAAACGCGATAAACAGTGCATGACAACCGAAACCATTTTTGAGGATCATGACCTGTACCTGAACTATATCCGTGGCGGTCCGGGTTTTGGTGATCCGCTGGACCGTGAGCCGGCAGCCATTGCCCGGGATCTGAATAACCGCTTTGTATTGCCGGAATTTGCCCGGAAGGTTTATGGCGCGGTTATTGAAAAGAATGCCGAGGGAAATTGGGTGGTTGACTCTGAAAAAACAACGGTAAGGCGTGCTGAAATTCGCAAGGAGCGCTTGCAGCGGGCTGTGCCTACCCGTGAATGGATGAAGGAAGAGCGTGAGCGGATCCTGACCAAGAGCGCTTCGGTTCAGGTACGGCATATGTACTCGACCAGTTTTGCCTTGAGTGAAAAATTCACCAATGAATTCAAGCAATTCTGGGACTTGCCTGAAGGATGGTCTTTGCCGGAGTCCGAACTGGGTGTTCCTTCATTTGGTTCAACCTATCGCAACGACATTTCAGAAATGCCTGGAGTCAGTACGGTGGTTCTGGTTGATGAATAAAGCATGATCGTGGCCTTGCACATTGCAAGGCCACGGAATAAAAAGATTATGGAGATAAATTATGTCAGTATTTACAAGAGAACAGGTTAATAATCTGGTTGATGGCAAGCTTGATTGGGATACCACCCTGCGCATGTTGCAAACGCCCAAGGATAAGGAACGTTTTGAACTGTACGTGAGCGTTTTGCAAGACAAGGTTTCCTGGAAAGACAGGATCATCCTGCCTTTAGGACCTCATCTTTATATTGCACAATCCCTGGCAACCGGCCAATGGGTCAACAAGTGCAGTTGTGGTCATGAGTTCGGTGATTATCGCCACAACTGGAAAATGGAAGCGGCCATTTATGTACGGGACACACCTGAGGCAATGCAGGAAATTTATCCTGAATTGATGGCACCCGATACCGACTGGCAGGTTTATCGTGAGTATTATTGCCCGGAATGTGGAGTATTGCATGATGTGGAAGCCCCCACACCCTGGTATCCGGTGATTCACGATTTTGAACCGGATATTGAATCGTTTTATAAAAACTGGCTGGGCATGCCTGTTCCGGATAGAGTCGATTAAGCAGACATGAAGAAGCAATAAAGCAGTAGGGCTGTTAGTAATTTAACTGCACCATTTCATCAGGTATCAAGTCTGATTCATTTGGTGCAGTTTTTTTAGATTTGCCTGGTGCCAAGCGCCTCTTTGATTTTTTGATCAGTTTTGTACTGGCTAAGGGCATAGACCGCCCAGATCGTGGCCGGTAACCAGCCAAGAATGGTGAGTTGCAATATCAGGCAGATAATGCCGGCAATAGGGCGACTAATGGTGAAAAAAGTCAGCCAAGGCAAGAGTAAAGCAATAATTAAACGCATGTATTTCCTTAGGAAAATCTTTACCGGGCATGCTTGACAGGTGTGCCGTAAAGCTGGCCAGCAACCTGAAAACCGGGAAGGACTAAATAATACCGAAGGCTCTTGGTAAACGCAAACCTGTCTTTTTTAAAATCATTTCTTGGTGTTTCATTGTTTGAGCCGTAGATTCGTTGCTGATGTTTTTCTGTCTTGATGTGCAGTCAAAAAACTTCAGCTTGACGCGGCTACTTGAAGTGGATAAATTCAAATTTATTTTAAATCAGTATTCAATGTGGAGCAGTGATGAAATACCGAAATCTTGGCAAGAGTGGTTTGAAAGTATCCCCGCTTGTTTTAGGCACCATGATGTTTGGCGGACAAACCAGCGAAGCGGAATCACATCGGATTATTGCGGATGCCAAAGACCGGGGCATTAATTTCATTGATACGGCCGATATTTACAACGATGGCGAGTCTGAATCGGTGGTTGGCCGGGCCATTGCCAGCAACCGGGATGACTGGATTTTAGCCTCCAAACTGGGCAATGTATTTGGTGAAGGGATCAACCAGCGGGGTATTTCACGCAAATGGATTTTTCAGGCGGTTGAAGCCAGCTTGAAGCGCTTGGGGACTGATTATCTTGACATCCTGTATTTGCATCGGGAAATACAGGATGCCCCACTGGAGGAAGCCATCAGGGCGCTTGCTGATTTGATCCGACAAGGGAAAATCCGCTATTTTGGGGTGTCCAATTTCAGGGGGTGGCGTATTGCCGAAACCGTCAGGCTGGCTGATCAGGCAGGTATTGACCGGCCGGTAGCCAGCCAGCCTTTGTATAATCTGGTTTCTCGTGTGGCCGAAGTTGAACAGTTGCCTGCCGCTGCCCATTACGGGATTGGTGTTGTGTCATATAGTCCCTTAGCACGTGGTGTTTTAACCGGCAAGTATGATCCGGAAACCGCTCCGCCGGCTGATTCACGTGCCGGCCGCAATGATCGTCGCATCATGCAAACGGAATGGCGCCGTGAGTCATTGCTGGTTGCGCAGCGTATCAGGCAGCATGCCGAATCTAAAGGGATTTCCGCCGCTGATTTTTCCCTGGCATGGGTGCTTAATAATCAACTGGTCAGTTCTGTTATTGTGGGGCCCCGTACTTATGAGCAATGGTTGGCATACCAGAATGCCCTGGACTATCAACTAACGGCAGAAGATGAAGCGCTAGTGGATGAACTGGTGGTAACAGGTCATTGTTCTACGCCCGGCTACAATGATCCCGGGCATCCTGTAATTGGCAGGGTTCCTTATTCTGTTTAAGGACGTGCAGGGATGGCCTGCATGCAGGCCTGAATCCGGAAGCCAATTATAATTTTTGTTGATGTTATGACTTTTACCTATGAAAAACCTTTTGCCTTCGTAGATGTAGAAACAACGGGTGGCGTGATCGGGCAAGACCGGCTGACTGAAATTGCCATTATCCGTTATGACGGCAACGAAGTTTCCACCTACCAGACCCTGATCAATCCGACCTGTCATATCTCCGGTTTCATTGAAAACCTGACGGGTATCAGTAATGAAATGGTGGCAAAAGCACCGCTTTTTTCTGAAGTGGCAGAGAAAATTCAAGCCTTGCTTGATGGTCATGTTTTTGTTGCACACAATGTGCGGTTTGACTACAGTTTCATCAAAAGTGAATTCAAACGGGTCGGCATTGATTTCAAAGCGTCCAAGTTGTGCACGGTCAAGCTTTCCCGCAGGCTATATCCTGCTTACGAAAGGCATGGGCTTGATTACCTGGTTCAGCGACACCAGCTTCAAATTACACACCGGCACCGGGCATATGGCGATGCTCATGTGTTATTGCAATTCTGGCAATTGGTCAACCAGCAGTTTGAGGCCGCGTATTTGCAACAAACCGTTCAAGAACTGATGACCATTCCCCATCTACCTGAGCATATTGATCCGGAAGAGATTGAGTCCATCCCCAATCGGCTGGGTGTGTACTTGCTTTATGGCGATAATGACAGGCTTCTTTTTGTTGGCAAAGGCAATAAGCTTCGCCAGCGGGTACTGTCTTTTTTTGCCAAAGACCGTGCCTTGCCGGCCGAAAAATCATTTTCTGATCGCGTGATGCGGGTGGAGTATATTGAGTGTGCCGGTGAACTGGATGCATTGCTAACTGAAGAAAAATTGATTGAGCAATATAAACCGGAAAAAAACAAACCGCCAAGGCGCAGAAGAATAGGTGAGCTTGAGCAATGGCCGTTCAGGGACTATGCCGTTTTGCCTGAAAACAATCTTAAACATGTGTTTTGGCATTGGCAGTATCTGGGTACGGCCAATGACACAGAAGAACTTAGTCAAACACTATCACGGGAAAAGCATGATTTTTCCCATGAAATGTATAAAATTCTGGTGCGGAATATGTCCCGTTTGGTAGCGTTGTGAGTGATCAGTATTGATAGAGCCCACGTGTTTTTGCCTGTAATCGGCTGATGCCCAGCAATGATTCAGTCCAGGGGATAGAGACTTCCAGCTGGTGGGCAATTTCGGCGACTGATGTTACCAATGCATCCAGTTCAAGCGGTTTGCCCGCTTCCGCATCCTGCAGCATGGATGTCTTGAAAGATCCAAGCTTATAGGTAACCTGGTGCCTTTGTTCAGGATCGGCCTCTATTGGCAAGCCAATTCGTGCTCCGACTACGGCAGCTTCCTGCATGATCCGTGACATGAAATCGCGGACATAACGGTCCTCCAGAATGTGATCGCTTTTTGCACCCGTGATGGCTGAAACAGGATTCATGGTCATGTTTCCCCATAGTTTGAACCAGATGTCTTTCTGGATGCATGAGGTGTTTTCCACATCAAATCCGGCTTTTTCCAGTATTGTGCAAAGCTCCTTCAGCCTTGGGGTTTGGGTGCCGTTGGGCTCTCCGATGATCAAGTGGTTGCCAGCGATATGTTTAACCGAACCTGGGGCGGGCGTGGTGGCGGAAAGGTGTGTGACACAACCGATGACCTGATTGGCCGGGATGTGTTTGGAAATAATTTCCTGCGGGTCAACCGAGTCCAGTTTCAGATGACCGTTTTCATGTTCAAGCCCATGAAAGAACCACCATGGAATCCCGTTCATGGCAGACAAAATGGTGGTATCAGGTCCTATTAGGGGCGCAATATTTTTGGCTATGGACGGCAGTCCGGTGGTTTTTACAGCGATAATGACAATGTCCTGTACACCCAGTTCTGCAGGAGACTGGCTTGCCTTAATCGGGTAGCTTTGCGCCGTATCGCTACCCGCTGAATAGAACTGAAGCCCGTTTTTTTGTAGTGATTCAAGGGTTGCGCCACGTGCTACAGCACTGACGTCATAACCGGCCTGTACTAGCCGTGCCGCCATTAAACCACCTATTGCACCGATTCCATAAATACAGATTTTCATAGACAAACTCCTTTAAGGCCGTTAGTTTTTATAGTTGGTGTCAATGGTATCGACTTGGCGTCTTAACGCCTCAAAAACATCGCGACCAGCTCCATAGCGAGGATCAAATTGCAAGGCATCAAGACTGGATTTGATTTGTATTTCTTCAGGAATGGGGGTGGTTGGGCCAAGTGCCGCGCCAGCCACCTGGATTTCGCAGGCTCGTTGCAGGGTCCACAGGTAGGCAAAGGCCTCGGGAATGCTGCTTCCCCATGAAAGCAAACCATGGTTTTTCAGGATCACTGCCTGGCGATTGCCAATGGAACGCTGTACCCTTGGCTGTTCATCGGCATGGACGGTGATGCCTTCAAAGTCATGGTAGGCAACGCGATTATGCAGTTGGGCTGCATAAAAATTATCTCGTGACAATCCTGTGGCCGAGCAGGCAACCGCGCAGCCTGCCGTGGTATGGGTGTGCATGACGCAGTGGGCGTTTTCAATACCGCTATGGATGGCAGAGTGCAAGATGAAGCCGGCTGGATTGGCTTTCCATTTGGAGTCGCCAATAACGTTGCCGTCAAGATCTATCTTGACCAGATTACTTGCAGTCACTTCGGTGTAGTGCAGGCCAAACGGGTTGATCAGGAAATGCTTTTCCGGGCCAGGAATGCGAACGGTAATATGATTGTAAATCAGTTCTGTCCAGCCCAACATGGCAAAAATCCGGTAGCAGGCAGCCAGTTCAACCCGTAGGGCCTGTTCGGTTTCAGTAATGTTTTCTTCTACTTCAAGTGTTATGGAATCAGCCTGTGTATTCATTGTCGTCTCTTTTATCTGTATTGTGGTGGTCAATGACATGGTTTTAGTTGCATCATATTGCCATTGCCGTGAAATGTGTATTTAGTTTTGCAATCAATGCTTTGGTGCTTTCCTGTTCGGCCGGTTTGGCACAGGACAGGATTTTAGCTTCCAATTGTGCCGGTGCAAGCGGAAAATGGGCATGACCCAATGCAAAACGGATCGGGCCACTTTCAAGGCGGGTGTTATCTTTGAGAGTAATGGTAACGTCATCGTGAAGGGCAAAGCTGGGTTCAAGCGGGCAGGCTTCATTATTGATTGAAACCTTAACTTTTTCCATCAATGTCTGGATGGCCGGGTTGGTAATGTCATCCTCAGTCATTTTTTGCAGACTTACTTCACCATAAACCAGCGCCGAGGCACAGGCAAAAGGCATGCTGAATTTCGCTTGAAGAGGAGTGCTTGGGTGCTGGTATTTAAGCACTCTGGCATTGGTTTCACTGACGGTTGCCGTAATGGTTTGGATGTGCTCAATGGGAATATCATGCTGTTGCCTTAATTGCAATACACCGTCAATCACACGGTGTGAAGCATAGCAGACTGGATATTTTTTGATACTTGGTTTAACCGTGTTGATGCTTAATGCTTGCTGCTTTTCGAAAGGTCGTTCGCGATCCGGCGCCTGCCGGTCTGAAAAAGCAGTCAGGAAACCGGTTGATCCTTCCAGGGCATCGGCTGAAGCTGTTACACCCATGGCGGCCATTTCAACAGCCCCGTAAGCATATTCGATCGCCCAACCGGCATGCAGGGGTTTGCACATCGAACCAAAATTGGCGACCAGCCCAGAGGCGCGGCTGGCAGCTATGCCCAGTGCATGGGTGGTTTTTTCAATATCAAGTTGACGCGCCGCGCAAAGTGCGGCGGTGGCACCCATCGTACCCAGCACTGCGGTGGGGTGCCATCCTTTTTCATGTAAAGGGTCGGGTATCCGGTTAAGCAAATCCGCCCAAATCTCATAACCTTTCAAGTAGGCGCTGATCAGGTCCTGCCCGGTGAGACCGCTGCGGTCTGACTCGGCAAGCAGAACGGGAACCAGGACAACACTGGGGTGTCCGGCCAGGGCAACATCATCAAAGTCCAGTGCATGGCCTGAAACGGCGTTAAGCATGGCAGCAACCATTGCGGTATGTTTTTGCGGTGAAAAAAATACGCTGGCTTCCTGCTCATTCAGGTAGCGCTTGTTGACCCAGGCTGCAAACAGGCGGGTTACTTCCTCATCACGCCCGGAAAGAATGCAGCCGGCAGTGTCAAGAAAGGCCAGCTGCACGGTTTGGCAAACCTCGGGGGTGATTTGCCTTGCAATATCACTGGTGATGAAGTCGGCCATTTGCCGTGACAGTGTTTTCATTACGTCTCCTAGAATGAACGTGGCATGCCCAGGACGTGTTGTCCGATGAAGGAAAGAATCAGGTTGGAAGAAATGGGGGCAATTTGCATGACCCGGCATTCACGCCACTTACGTTCAACATCATACTCAGCGGCATAGCCAAATCCACCGTGTGTTTGCATGCAGGCCTCGGCAGCATGCCAGGCCGCTTCGGACGCCAGCAGTTTGGCAATGTTGGCGGCTTCACCACAATCCAGACCTGCGGCAAAAATGGCGGTCGCTTTGCGTACCATCATTTCGGCAGCTTCAGTCTCGGCATAAGCACGGGCGATAGGGAACTGAATGCCCTGGTTCTGGCCAATCGGACGACCGAATACAACACGCTCATTACCATAGGCAGCGGCTGTCTTGGTAAACCATTTTGCATCACCAATCGCTTCCGAGGCACACAGAATACGTTCTGCATTCATGCCGTCAAGAATGTAACGGAACCCTTTGCCTTCTTCACCTACCAGACTGGAGGCGGGAACCACCAGGTTTTCAATAAACACTTCGGTTGTATTGTGGTTGATCATGGCACGAATCGGCTGGATTTCAACGCCATTGCCACGGGCCTCGCGCAAATCCACCAGGAAGACGGAAATGCCATCGGTTTTTTTCTTGACCTGATCGGCAGGCGTGGTACGGGCCAGTAACAGCATAAGGTCGGAATAACGGGCACGCGAGGTCCACACTTTCTGGCCGTTGATAATATAGTTGTCACCATCACGCACGGCCCGGGTCTTGATTTGGGTGGTGTCTGAGCCGGTGGTGGGCTCCGTAATGCCAAAGGCCTGCAGGCGCAGTTTGCCACTGGCGATATCGGGCAGGTATTTTCTTTTTTGCTCTTCGCTGCCGTGACGCAAAAGCGTACCCATGATATACATTTGTGCGTGGCAGGCACCTGCATTGCAGCCGGCCGCATGAATTTCTTCCAGAATAACCGATGCCGCACGCAGGGGCAGGCCACTGCCACCATATTCTTCGGGAATCAGAGCACCCAGATAACCGGCTTCAGTCAGGGCATTGACAAATTCAGAGGGGTAGCCTTGCTGCTCGTCCAGATTTCTCCAGTAGGAGCCGGGAAAGTCCTCGCAAATGCGGCGAACGCTTTCGCGGATATCTTGATAGTCGTTACCCAACTCAATGGAAACGGGGGCGTTTTGTGTACTTAATGTATCCATGGTTCTTTTTCCTGATTTCAAGAATTAATGTGTAATGATGGTGGGCAGTCCTGCACGTGACAAAGCACCCTGTAATGGCTCGTCAGGAAGCAGGTGGGCCAGCCAGCGGCGGGCCTCAAGCAGTTTTTCAAGGTCAATACCGGTTTGCAGACCATACTCTTCCAGCAGGAAGCAAAGATCTTCGGTAGCGATGTTACCGGTCGCGCCGGGGGCAAACGGACAGCCGCCCAAGCCCCCCAAAGAGGCGTCAAAGTGTCTGACACCAGCATCCAGGGCAGCCAGTACGTTAGCCATACCCATGCCGCGAGTGTCATGAAAATGAGCGCCAAGCGGTAGCTTGCCCAATAGTTGATGTAGTTGGGTAAACAGGTTTCTGACTTGTCTGGGGCCCGCAAAACCAACCGTGTCTCCCAATGCGATATGGTCAACACCGGCCTGTGCCATTCTGTCTGCAATGTTCAGAACGGTCTTGCTTTCAATATGGCCCTCATAGGTGCAGCCAAAAGAAGTGGCAATGGCACCGGTTATATGCGGTGGTTCGGGCTGTTGCTTGACCATTTCAATTAATCGTGCCACTGCAGCAAGCGCGTTTTCAAGTGTGGTGCGGGCATTTTTTTGTGAGTGCGTGGCACTGGCTGAAAGGACAAATACAATATTTTTTGTGCCGGCTTCCAAGGCGCGCATGGCGCCTTTTTCATTCAGCACCAGTGCTGAAAGCACCAGTCTGGGGTTCAGTTGTCCCTGCTCGACCATTGTTTGGGCATCAAAGAATTGGGGGATCACATGCGCGGGCACAAACGAGGTGATTTCAAAGGCGCGAACACCGGCTTCAGACTCCACCTTGAGCCATTGCAGTTTGTCCTGGGTGGCAATGGTATTCAGGCTCTGAATGCCATCACGCAAGCCGACTTCCCGAACGAAGACCTGATTGTTATCAGTCATGATACGGTCTCTTCAGTCAAGGGTTGCAGGGCAGGGGGCGCAAGCCGGATGGCAGGCCTTTGTCCGTCAAGGCGAATGGGCAGACCCATGAATTTCATGGCGGAATCGGGGACTTCCTGCATAACACCCAAGGCCTGTGCCTGTTCGCAGCCAAAGGCTTCAGCCGTATCCTGTACCGGAGCACAAGGCACGTTGGCTTCACGTAATTTGGCAGTCCAGTATTCGCGTGTTTGCTGGCTTAATTCATTCTGGATCAATTCATCAAGAATGTGTCGGTGGATGACGCGTTGCGGGTTATTGGCAAAACGTGCATCTTCAGTCCATTCGCTGTGGGCCAGCACTTTGCACAGTCTGGCAAACAGGCCATTATTGCCTGCGGCAACCACCAGGTGTCCGTCAGCCGTCTGGTAGGCGCGGTAAGGCACAATGGTAGCGGCCCCTGATCCATGTCGACCTGGAACCTGGCCGCTGGACATATGCTGGGCGCTGGCAACCTGCATCCAGCTTAAGGAAGTTTCGAAAAGGGAAACCTCAACATGAGCACCTTCCTGTTTTTTCTCGCGTTGTAACAGGGCAGACAGAATGCCAATGGCAGCCCACATGCCAGTACCACAGTCAATGACTGAATAGCCCGTCCGGACCGGAGGTTGCCCCGGCTCACCGGTTACGCTCATTAAGCCACCGTAGGCTTGCATCAGCGGGTCGTAACCAGGCAGCTCAGATAACGGACCACCACTGCCAAAGGCACCCATATCGCAGTAAATCAGCTCGGGTTTGGCGGCACGCAGGGTTTTTTCATCAAGGCCCAAGCCTTCCAGAACACCAGGCCTGAAGTTCTGGATAATGACATCCGCCTGCGCGATGAATTGTTTTCTGAGTTGTTCAACCTGCTGTGGATCCCTGAAATTGCAGACCTGGGATTGCTTGTTCCGGTTTAAGGTCTGGAACATGGCCGAAGCACCTTCCCAATCCGGTGGACCCCAGTGACGGGCATCGTCTCCTGCCGGCTTTTCAATCTTAATCACCGTGGCACCCAAATCAGCCAGGATTTGGGCGGCAAATGGGGCGGCAACATTCTGCCCAATTTCAAAAACGGTATAGCCTTGCAGGGGTAATGGTTTGCTAGTGTTTGTTTTCATTCTTACCAGCCCTTGAAATTGGGTTTGCGCTTTTCATTGAAGGCCAGAATGCCTTCCTTGCGATCCTGGCTGTGAACCATGCGTTGGTACGCTTCAAGTTCAAACATCATGCCTGAATTCAGATCCATTTGTAATCCGTAGTGGATGGAGTGCTTTGCCTGCCTGATCGAAAGCGGGGCATTGGCGGCAATTTTCTGTGCGGCTTCAAGCGTCTTTTCCAGGACCTCGCCCGGTTCGAAAACACGGTTGACGACTCCCCATTCGCAAGCTTCATCGGCACTGAAAGGGCTTGCTGTCAAAATGATTTCCTTTGCACGACGTTCGCCAACGGCCCTTGGCAAGGTTTGCGTACCGGCTCCGCCTGGCATGATGCCCAGGGAAACTTCTGTCAGGGCAAAGCGGGCGTTGCGTGATGCATAGGCAAAATCACACTGCAGCATCAATTCAAAGCCGCCACCAAAAGCATGACCATTGACGGCAGCCAGAATGGGCAGTGGACAGTTGAGAATTGAGCGGAAGGTGCGCTCAAAAAGCTCGTGCTGTAATACCCATTGTTCTTCAGTCAGGGTTTTGCGCTCTTTTAAGTCACCGCCTGCACAGAAAGCCTTGTCACCGGCACCGGTGATAACCACGCAGCGATATTTGCGGTGTTCAAGCTCCAGGGGGTGAAACACATCATACAGCTCATGTCCGGCTTGGGTGTTGAAGGCATTGGAGACTTCAGGGCGGTTAAGGGTGACCAGCAGAATCCCGGGAAACGGTTCTTCGACTTTTATGGTTTCGTAGGTTTTGTTCATGATTTATCCTTATTGATCGGGGCTGATACCCAGCATTTTTGCGGCTGATTTCCAGCGGTTAAGATCTTCTTTGACAAATTCTTCAAATTTTTCGGGTGTTTCCGAGCCGATTGCCTGCAGGCCGGATGCATTGAAGCGCTCAATAACGGGTTGGGTTTTAAGTGCGGCCTGCATTTTTTCGTGTAAGGCTTTGATGACTTCCGGTGGTGTATTTGCCGGTGCAAAAGCGCCCATCCAGCCCTGGGAGGTAAAGTTTTTCAATCCCTCTACATTGGTTTCTGCAATGGAGGGTGTATCGGGCATCAGGGGAGAGCGCTGCGGGATAGTGACGGCCAGGCCTTTTGCCGCGCCCGCTTCAATTTGCCGGATAGCGGAAGCGTTGCCATCAAAAAGAATTTGTATCCTGCCACCAATCAAGTCTTGAATAGCCTGGGTACTGCCTTTGTAAGGAATTTCCTTGATGTCAATGTCCGCGGCTTCCTTGAAAAGCTCTGTGGTTAATTGGCTGATGGTGCCGGCACCCAGTGAGCCGTAGTTCAGTTTTCCCGGATTGGCTTTTGCATAATCAATAAGCTCTTGCATGGTATTGAAAGGGGCGTCCTTGTTGACAAGGACGACCATGGGGCCTTGGGCAAGCAGGGAGATGGGCACCAGATCTTTCAGTGGATCATAAGGCAGTTTTTTGGTGACTGGAATAATACTGATGGGAGACAGTGACGTAATGGTAATGGTGTAACCGTCGGGTTTGCTTCGGATGAGTTGTTCAACCCCAATCGTGCCGCCGGCACCACCTTTGTTTTCAATAATGAATGTTTGGCCAAATGCCTGCTCAAGTTGCTGGGCCATGGTACGACCCACCAAGTCGGCAGAGTTGCCGGGCGGGAAGGTCACAATCGTATTGACCGGTTTTTCAGGGTAGGCGGCCATTGCCGTGCCTGTAAGGGAAATCATGCCGGCGATAACAAAACAGGTTTTTAGCTGTTTGGGAAAGTTCATGTAGGTCTCCTCAGTGTCGGTGTTGTAAGTGCAAGGTCTTGTTTTGTATTGTTTGAATGTATTATTATGCTAAAAAATGAACTAGTAAACATAAGGAATCCACAATATGGACTATGGTGATAATAAAAAAGAGGTGGGGGGCACGCAGAGTATTGGCCGTGCAACTGAAATCCTGCGCGTCATTGCCGCCTCGGACGGAGTGGGGTTTGGACTGGGTGAAATAGCAGAAAGGTCTGGTATTGAAAGACCCACCGTTCATCGAATATTGAGACGTTTAACGGCAGAGTCCATGCTGGTGCAGAATCCATTGACCCGAAACTATCATTTGGGACCGCTATTGTATGAGCTTGGACTAGCGGCCAGTTCATCAGTGCCCGCCCAGCAGTTGTGTAAAGAAGCATTACAGGACTTGTCGGGTATTACCGGTGATAGTGCCTTTTTGACAGTTAAAAGTGGTTATGATGTTGTTTGCCTTGATCGCGCTGAAGGGCACTTCCCCATTCGTGTCTTGAACCTGGGTGTAGGACAGCGACGTCCATTGGGCTGCGGTGCCGGCAGTATTGCATTGCTCAGCACCATGACTGATGAACAAGTGGAAAAAATCCTGTTGAAAAATGCCACGTTGTTAGCCGCACGTGCAGAGCCGTCCATTAATGAATTCATGCAAATTATTGCCCAGGCAAGAACGAAGGGGTATGCCATCAAGGATGCCCCCGATTTGCCGGTTCGTTCATTATCAATGCCGGTCAGGGATGCTTATGGCAACGGCGTCTGTGCCCTGAGTGTATCAACACTGACGGTTCGCGTGGAACAGAACCATGACAAAATGGTGGGCGCCTTGAAGCGAATTACAGAAACGCTGGGATTGAAAATCCGCGGTTCATTAATGTTTAAAGACGTCTAGTGGAAAGACGTCTTTATGGATTATTAAAATGGACCCTTATTCACTCAACCTGAAAACAGGCATTTTCCTGCCTTCCTTCTGGCGTTCGAAGGCAACGGTTACGGGTGCTCCAATTTCCAATTGGCTAACCTCTGTATCAATAATATTGCTCATGATGATGGGGCCTTCATCTAGCTGAACATAAGCCAGCGTGTAAGGTGGATCCGCTTTTTCAATATGGCTAAAGGCATAGAGTGTACCCTGGCCACTTGCCTTTAACCAACCTGTATTTGCACTGCCACACAAGGGACAAACCATGCGGGGGTACCAATGTGGCTTGCCGCAATCATGGCAAGTTTTCAGCAAGAGTTCATCTTTTTCTGCTGCTTCCCAGAAAGGCCTTGTTTCCGGGTAGGCATTGGCATAGGCATCGGAAAGAAAGTCTTGGTTTTTATGATCAAGATTATCCATGTTTATTCTCTTCCTAAAATAAGGGTGGCATGGGCATGGCCTTCACCCACTACCAGGCCAGGCCCGGCAGCTAATGCCAGATCACAGTTTTTTACTTGTACGGCCGGGTGTGCTTCTTGGCGTAGTTGGCGTACCGCCTCGATTACTTTGGTAATGCCGCCACGATTGGATGGATGGTTATTGCACAAGCCGCCGCCATCGGTATTCCAGGGGAGTTTGCCGGTTCCTGAGATTAAATTGCCTTCTGCAACAAATTGTCCTGCCTGGCCTTTCTTGCAGAAACCAAGATCTTCAAGCTGCATCAGAACCATGATGGTAAAGTTGTCGTAAATAGAGGCGTATTTAATGTCATTAGGGGTAACGCCTGCCTCGGCAAAGGCTTCGGGACCTGTCTTGATTGCACCGGTTTGTGTGGGGGCAATATAGCCGCCATGACTGGTTTTGATGGTTTGGCTGGCACCCATGACTTTTACCAGTGGGCGCTTAAGTGATTTAGCAATTTCAGGCGTAGTGACAACTAGCGCGCCACCGCCATCGGTAATCACGCAGCAGTCCAGCCGGTGCAAAGGGGGCGCAATAATGGGGGAGTTGATAACATCTTCAACAGTGACCACTTTTTTAAGCAGGGCATGCTCATTGTATTGGGCATGATGAGAGGCGGCAACTTTAATGGCGGCCAACTGTTCGGCAGTCGTGCCATATTCGTGCATGTGCCGTTGGGTAATCATGCCGTAAATGCCCGTAATGGTGGGTTTGTAAGGCAAATCCCATGGGGTCTCGGGGCGTTCCGGGCCCAATATCCGGGTGGCGGTGCCAGTGGCCACACCGGTACTTTTGGGCTTGCCTGCCAGGGTAATCAGTGCAACTTTACATTTGCCTGCGGCTATGGCTTGTGCTGCTCGTTCTACATGGGCAATATAAGAACATCCGCCAATTTCCGTGCCGTCCAGCCAGCTCAGGTTCAGATTCAGGTATTCAGCCATGGAAATCGGGCTGCCACCCGGAACGTCACCGGCACAAAAATATCCGTCAACATCTTTTAGTTCCAGCCCGGCATCCTGCAAAGCACCCAACGCACATTCGGCGTGAAGCTGGGCAACTGATTTGTCAGGAGCAAACCGGGTAGGATGTTCATAAGCGCCAACAATATAGGCCTTATTTTTGATGGTCATTATTAACTCCGTTTGTGTGATTTTTTACATTTTTGGAATGTTGGCTGCGCGAATGACATTTCCCCATTTTTCATATTCATTTTTTACAAAATTGGCGGTTTCATCTGGCGTGTAAATAACCGGGATGACCGATGCGGTATCCATTGTTTTGCGCAATTCAGGATTTTCTTGAGCTGCATTGATCAGTGCATTAAGTTTTTTAGTTGTGGCAAGCGGGGTGTTTTTAGGGGCAAAGGCAGCCAGCCAGCCAACGACCTCGAAACCTGGAACGCCTGATTCCGCAATAGTCGGCACATTGGGCAACTCCTTGGTTCGTTGTGCAGTTGTGACGGCCAAGGCTTTTACCTTGCCGGATTTGGTCTGGTTAACTGCCGCGCCAATATTGCCGAACATGAAATCAACATGCCCGCCTATGAGGGCTGACATGGCTTCAGCAGGACCACCGAACGGGATGTGCGTGTAGTTAAGGTCCTTGACTTCCATTTTCAGTAGTTCTGCCGCCAGGTGTGCCGAACTGCCTATGCTGCCCGAGGCATAATTAAGTTCATTTTTGCTGTTTCTGATGTACTCAATAAATTCCTCAAAGGTATTGGCCGGGAAATCCTGTTTCACCAGAAGCACATTTCCATTCATCCCAAACATCGCAATGGGTTGAAAATCCTCAAGCGGATTGTAAGGCGCTTTTCCCATCATTTGCGGAGTAATGGCATGGGTAACATTGGTGCCCAGCAATAGGTTATAGCCATCAGGTGCTGATTTGGCAACATGATTGGCGCCGATGGTGGCACCTGCACCGGGACGGTTTTCAACAATAATGGGCTGCTTCAGGGTATCGGACAGATGCTTTGCAAAAGTCCTGGCCGTCAGGTCTGTTACGCCTCCTGCTGCAAACGGAACGGTTAAATGAATTTGTTTTGTGGGGTACTCAGATGCAGCATGTGTTGTGCTGCTTAGTATTCCCATGGAAACGCAACCTGCAATGAGTAAAAGTTTTTTTAAAATCATTAATGTCTCCTTGTATTATGCATGTCGAATGACTGTTTGCATTTTTATAGTATTGCAGGCGTCTTAGCTCACCTGCCTGTCCTGCTGGTTCCAGAATTTACTGCGAATGGTTTTTTTATCGATTTTTCCTAAAGAGGTTAAGGGAAGCTGTTCTTCAAAAAATATGGCTTTAGGGGTGTTTACCGGGCCTTTTTCTTTAAGTATGAAATCAATCAATTCTTCCTTGGTTGGTTGTAAACCCGGCTTTAAAACAACCACCGCAGTGACTTCTTCTCCCCATTTCTCGTGTGGCACACCTATTACTGCAGACATGGCAATGGCAGGGTGTGTGGCAAGGCAATTTTCAATTTCGCTGGGATAAACATTAAAACCACCCGAAATAATCATGTCTTTGGCACGGTCAACGATGTACAGGTAACCTTGTTCATCTTCCCTAGCCATGTCACCTGTATGCAGCCATTGGCCGGCAAAAACTTTTTCATTTTCTTCAGGGCGGTTCAGGTAGCCTTCCATGACCAGCGGTCCGCGAACACAGATTTCACCGATTTCTCCTGGTGGTACTTCATTCAGTTCGGCATCAAGTAATTTGACCTGGTTGCCTGGTATAACCCGGCCGCAGGAACGAAGCAAATGCGGGTGGGCGGGATCATGGTCTTCCTTGCGTAAATAGCTGATGACCATTGGTGCTTCGGCCTGGCCATAGAGTTGTCCAAAAACCGGTCCAATTTTTTTAAGGGCTTTTTGCAGGCGTGCAGGTGCCATAGGTGAGGCACCATACAAGATCAATTCAAGACTGGACAGGTTGGCCTGTTCCAGTTGTGGTGAGTCAAGCAGGCCATAAATTTGGGTGGGCACCATAAAGGTGGCATTGATCTGGTGTTGTTGAACATATTCCATGAAAGTTTCAGCAGAATACTTGTCCAGCAAATACATGGCTCCGCCACGCAGAAAAATCGGCAAGACAAAAGAACCGGCGGCATGGGAGATAGGGGTGGTTGCAAGAAACCGGATGGCTTGTGGCCATTCATAGTGGGCCAGTTGGTAATTCACCATGGTGACCGCTGTGCGGTGTGTTTGCAAAATTCCTTTGGAGCGGCCAGTCGTGCCGCCAGAATATGAAATTTTTGTGTAGTCACCAGGTTGTGTCTCAATGGTGATTGGTGTGTCACTCATTGTGGATGCTTGCTGCAAGAGGCCGGCATCAATGGGAGAGGGAGCCAAGGTCAGGACCTGCTCAACAATTTTCTGTTGATGCAGGGCTTGTGTGCGTTCTGGAAATTTGCCGGCATCGGCAATTAGCATGCGTGTTCCTGAGTCTTGTAACACAAAAGCGTGATCGCTTTCCGAGGCCATGGGATGCAGGGAAATATATCGTAAACCCATTAGTTGAACGGCAATAAGTGTAATTAAGGAATCAATGCTATTGCTTAGAAGCAGCGCCACGGTATCCTGGCGTTTCATGTCTTTACTTTGGAGCAGACGGGCAATCTGGAAGGATTTGGCAGCGACTTCCCGGTAAGTAAGGTGCTGTTTTGTATCTATTAGCGCAGTACGGTCTGGATATGCCTTGAAAGCGGAAAGAAAAAGCTCAGGTACAGTGGTGCTGTTGTAGAGTGTTTGATTGTTGTTTCCCATGGATTGTCTCTGTTGTTGTGGTACCAATTAATTAGTTATGGTACCGTTTGAGTAAATAATAGGGTTGTTGCGGTACCAAGTCAATAGGGAAAGTACCAAAGCTATTCAGGCAAGTTATAATTCCAATCTTTGAAGACGGAACTAACAATGGCACGACGGACAGAAGAGGAATTCAAGCAGGAATTAACTGCATTGTTAATTACGGAGGGAATTTCCAAATTAACCATTGCTGAAATTGCAGCCCGGCTGAAGTGTTCAAGAAGACGGATTTATCAGATTGCCCCTACCAAAGAGGAATTGTTTATTGATATTTGTCGTGAACTATTCAATTCAAAGCTTGAGCGGGGTTTTGCCATGGCTAATCAGGAAAGTGAACCCACCAAGATCATTAAGGTTTATTTAACGGCGACATTGAATGCATCGGGCATTGGAAAAGCTTGCCTGGTTGATCTGGAAGCAACGGAGCAGGGCAGAAAGTTGTTTGATGAATACCAATTGGCCCGCATCAGAGGGTTGGAAGGAATTATTGAAGAAGGGATCAAGCAAAATGTATTCACTTCATATAATTCAAGGCTGGTATCCGAGGCTATTTTGGGGGCGGCGCAGCGGCTAAGGAATCCGGTTTTTCTTGAAGAAATCGGGATGAGAATTGGAGATGCCTTTGAGCATTTTTATCAATTGGTCTTGGATGGTTTGTTGAAAAGAAACGATTAGCCCTGTAAAAAATGGCGTTTTTTTATGCAAGCTTTTATTTCATGAAAGCCTGCTTTCCAAATTGATGAACGAGGATATGTACCAATATTTTTAAGCTGGTTTTCACGGTACGCTCCAGCCATTAGATTATTATTTTGATGGTGGAGATTATCTTGAAGTTGTTGACCAAATTTACTGTTGTTTCTGCATTTGTCTTATCCCAGGGCCTGACCTTGCAGGCTGCTAATGCGCAACAAGCCAATGATTTTCCAAATAAATCCTTAAACTATATCGTGCCGTTCCCGCCTGGCGGGCCCTCTGATGTTGCCGGACGTGTGTTGGCAGATGCCTTGGGCAAAAAACTGAACCAGACCATTGTGGTCGAGAATAAATCCGGGGCGTCCGGTTCTATTGGTATTAATCAGTTAATCAGGAGCAAGCCCGATGGATATACCGTTGCCAGCCTGGCTGCTCCTAGCCTGACGGCACCATTTATTTTGTCCCAACCTCCTTATGACCTTGAAAAAGATGTCAAATCAGTTGGGATCGCGTACATTACACCGCTAGTGATTGTAGTAAATGCCAAAAAATATCCTGACATTACCGATATGAAATCATTGGCACAAGCGGCTAAAAACAGCAAAGAGGGTATTAACTATACTTCTGCAGCCATAGGCAGTACTGCTAACCTAGCCATGGAATTGATTAAAAAAGACCTGGGCATCAATATGACACATATTCCTTTCCGTGGCAGTGCACCGGCAGTAACGGCTGTACTGGCCGGTGATGTGCCAATTATGTATTCTGATTTGGTGGCGGTGCTTGCACAGATTAAGGCCGGCAATTTGCGTCCCATTGCGGTTAATACGGAACAGCGTCTTGAGGAGTTGCCCGAAGTTCCCACCTTAAAAGAGCAGGACATCCAGGCAAGCAAGGCCGTGTCATGGTCTGGCTTGTTGGTACCCAAAGATACGGCAGACGGTACGGTAAAGATTTTGTCTGATGCCTTGGAAAGCGTTGTTAACGATCCAGCCATTCAGACTCGCCTGAAAGCGGTGGGCGCGTATCCTTTCTATACCGATTCGAAAACCATGCAGGAAACCATTGCCAGGGATTCTGCCATCTGGTCTGAGGTCATTGAAGAGAACAATTTGAGGCAACAGAATTGATTGTGATTTAATTCAATCTTCAAATGGATAGGGCCCATCAAATTTTCCACACGGAACTACATGGGTCAGTAGGCGTTTTTCATCTGCATCCCAGACATACAGAAAAAATGATGCCGGTTCAAGTATCCAGCTTCTAAAGTGCCCGTTTGGGTGTTGTAAACAAACAGCCTTTACCTGTTACTGTAGTGCTTTAAAAAGTGGTTTCGTCATAAACAAGCATTAGCATGTAGGACTGTCGCATACATGGAAAAAAGATAGCATGACCCATTCATTTGAACCCGACCGCAGTGCATGGAGGGTTTTTCTTGTTTTTCTGAAGCTTGGCCTGACTTCTTTTGGTGGCCCTGTTGCGCATTTGGGGTATTTTCGGGAAGAGTTAGTGGTTAAGCGGCACTGGTTAAGCGATCGTACCTATGCCGACTTGGTATCTTTGTGCCAGTTTTTGCCGGGGCCAGCCAGTAGTCAGGTGGGCATGGCATTGGGATTGTCCAGGGCTGGATATGCGGGTGCATTTGCAGCCTGGGCAGGCTTCACATTGCCATCGGCTATCGCCCTGGTTTTATTTGCGCTGGGTCTTGCCAGTTATGGACATGCCATCGATCAAGGCATGCTACAGGGGCTCAAGGTGGTTGCGGTTGCCGTAGTGGCGCAGGCAGTATGGGGCATGGCGCGCAATCTTTGTCCTGATGCCCTGCGGGTCACGCTCATGATGATAGCAGCTTGTTTGGTGTTGCTGGTGCCATCGGTGTGGATACAGGTAGCCGTGATTGCCGCTGCAGGTGTGGCAGGATTGTGGTTGTTCAAATCAAAAGAAATTAAACCGCATGATCCGTTACCCATTATGGCAGTAACCAAAAAGGCCGGAATAGCCTGGCTGGTTATTTTTGCTGGTCTGCTGCTTGGTTTGCCGTTGTTGGTAAAGGTATTTCCTGGTCAGTCGCTTGCCATGTTTGATGCATTTTATCGTGCCGGATCGCTGGTTTTTGGTGGCGGGCATGTTGTCTTGCCGTTATTACAGGCAGAAGTGGTACCTTCAGGTTGGGTTGACAATAATGCTTTCCTGGCCGGTTATGGGGCAACTCAGGCAGTTCCGGGCCCTTTGTTTACCTTTGCTGCTTTTTTGGGAGCGGCCATGAACCAGTCTCCGACGGGATGGCTGGGCGGGATGCTTTGTTTGGTCGCTGTGTTCTTGCCTTCTTTCTTGCTGGTTGCCGGTACCTTGCCTTTTTGGGAGCAACTGCGTCGCAATGCCGGCATGCAATCAGCTTTAATGGGTATTAATGCTGCGGTTGTGGGTTTATTATTGGCGGCCTTGTATCAGCCTATCTGGACCAGCGCCATTCTTGCCCCACAAGATTTTTGTTTGGCCCTATTTGGTTTCGTGGCACTGGTTTTCTGGAAATTGCCACCTTGGCTGGTGGTGGCTTGTAGTGGTTTGGCGGGGTGGGTTTTGCCGATGGTCGTGTAGCCATATGGCGCCGTTTATCAAGAATCCATCTGGTGTACAGGATGGGTTAGGGCTTGGCACAGAAGGAATGTAAATATCAGCTTACCCAGACAAACCGGTCACGCAGTAATTCGGTTTCTCCTTGCCATCGGTAAGCACATAATTTTCCTTTTGTGACTGATTTCGTATTGCGTGCTGCAATGCTGTAATCCAGGCAGGCAATATAGGGCGTGAGGGGTTCTGGTTCTCCGGTCATCCAGTAGTGGCCTACAAACAGGGGTTTGTCTTCCTGATAGCCTGGCACCACATCATCTGGCACGGGAATATGGGGAATTTGTTCAATGGCGCTGGGTGGCACCATGGCCAGATCACGATAGGTTAGTCCATTCAGTTCCCACCATTGGGCCCTTATTTCGTTACGAAAATTGCCATCCTTGTCATCAAAACCGTAACCCGAAGGCAGTTCTATGTTCAGGCCTTTCAAAACGGTTTCCAGTGCTTCGAAGGTTTCGGTTCCTTTTGCACTCAAGATTGACCAGGCTTCAGGACGTATGCGGTTCTGGTCATCCAGAAAGGGGGCCAGTATTGTTAATGAAGGTACGTGCCAGCAAGCATGGATGACCCTGAAACCGGGAAACTCCAGGAAAAGGGGCAAGCTGGCAAACCAGTTGGTGATTTCCTGATGCAGGCTAGAGTCTTCGATAACCTGTTCCAGAAATGTTTGGTGCTGCCGCAAATATCTTTCTGTATGGGGCCGTAGAAATTCACCTGGCTTCCGGGGGTTGTGCATTGTCCAGGCCACGGCGTTGAATTCATGATTTCCCATGACGGCTAGTGCAGCATTGTTTTCTACCATCGCTTTGGCAATCAGGACGGTTTCCACTTGCTCGGGCCCACGGTCGATAAAATCGCCCAAAAAAATCACTTTGCGTTCCGGGTGTTGCCAATAGCCGTTTTTTTCAATGTAGTCCAGCTTGGCAAGCAGCTGTTTCAGGGGTTGGGCATAGCCGTGAATATCACCAATCAGATCATACATGTTGAGTTTTGGTCAGAAGCGTTCTTGTAAATTTCTTGTGGAGTCTGATTATATTTTTTATGTGTGGCTAGAAAAAGAATTTATTGCATATTGTTAAATTTTTTTCTGTAAAGCAGGTTATATACCTGGGTCAGGTTGTATTTATTAACTTGAAAACAGCATACTAAGCTAATCGCGTTACCAATTCATGACTGGTAACGCTACAGTCTTATAAGCAAAAAAACTCAGCAATATTCCCAAAACAGGTAAATAATCCTGGTCAAGGATGATGGGTATTACTTATTTAATCAGGCCTATTTGCCTGAATTTTTCAAGGTCGTCGTTTCCGTAACCCAGTTCATTCAGTATTTCTGCTGTGTGATGGCCGTTTTTAAAAATCTCGCCGGGTGTGGCTGGGGTTCGGCTAAGGCGGGGTGAGGCGGCTGGCGCAGTCATTCCATTGATCTTGATGAAATTGTTGCGGCTGGTATTGTGCGGGTGGCTGGCAGCCTCTTCAAAATCCAGGACAGGGGCAAAACATGCATCAGTGCCTTCCAGCAGCTCGCACCATTCCTGGCGGGTTTTGCTTTTGAACAGTTCGGTAAATTTTTGCTTTATTTCAGGCCAGGCTGATTTATCCATTTGCCGTGCAAAAATTGGATCTGTCAGTTCGCATTTTTCTAGCAGTAACTGGTAAAACTGTGGCTCAATTGCCCCAATTGAAATATATTTACCGTCTTTGCAGGTATAGCAGGTATAGAAAGGTGCACCACCATCCAGCAGGTTTGCTTCGCGCTGGTTTTGCCATTTCCCCTGTTCCAGTAAGGAATGGTAGATGGAGCCAAGCGTTGACGCGCCATCGGAAATGGCGGCATCAATAACTTGCCCTTTGCCGGATTTTTGTGCTTCGAAAAGAGCGCACACAATACCAAAAGCCAGCATCATTGCGCCACCACCCTGATCCCCAACCAGATGTAATGGTGGGGCAGGGGGGCGGTCAGCCTGTCCCATTGCATGCAGGACGCCCGTCAGGGAAAGATAGTTGATATCGTGACCGGCGGTTTTTGAGAGTAACCCGGTTTGTCCCCAACCAGTCATGCGGCTGTAGATGAGTTTGGGATTCTGTTCAAAACAAACATCGGGGCCCAAGCCCAGCTTTTCCATTACACCGGGCCGGAAGCCTTCAATTAAAACGTCACTGCGGGCAATCAGCTTGTGTAATATTTCCTTGGCATGGTCTTTTTTTATATCCAGCGCAATCGTTCTGCGTCCACGGTCAACCACGGTACCGCCACTGCCCAGCAAGCTTTCGGTCAGCCTGTCTATGCGAATAACCTCGGCGCCCATATCGGCAAGCATCATGGCACAAAAGGGCGCTGGCCCAATGCCGGCCATTTCAACCACACGAATCCCTTTTAACGGTCCACTCATTACAACGTCTCCTTTTATTCTTTTAAATTTGAAAAATGAATTGATTCATCAGGCCTTTGGTTTTTAGCCAAGTCTCAATTCAAGCAACGATTATATTACACAACCATTCAATTGCATTTTTTGCTGTTTACAAAGGCCAATCCATTCAGGATCAAGAATGGATTGGCAGCTTGCCTTGACTCAAAGGTATAAAATCAATATCAGGCGGCCAGGTCAAAAAACTTTTCATCATCCCTGAACCAGCCGGTTATACTCCAGCGTGGTTTTTGGCAGGGTAATACTTCATGTTCAATCAGGTCACTTCTGAAAATGACAGTCCTGCCGGCAACAGGCAGGACGCGATGCATTTCCTGCAGCGGGTTTTCCGGGTCATATAAAACCAGTTCGCCACCGTCTTCTTGTGTCCATTCCGGGTTCAGGTAGGTCACCAGGGTAATTTTTCTGAAAGTGGTGTTTTTGTGCTGGTCCAGATGGCGGGCATAACCGGTACCCGATGCATAACGGGCAAAGTGTAATTCCATGTGTTTGAGGCCCAGAAAAAAATACCGGTTTAATGCTTGCTGCATTAAACCGGTTAATTTAAATATTTCCTGGCTGGCTGGATATTGGCTTTCTGGTTCAAGCCAAAGGATAGCATCGCCGCGAATAGAGGTTACCCGTGCCAGTTGCTGTTCGCGTCCGATACGGGCATCATGGAACTGGCCTTGTTCCCAGCGTTGCTGCCCTTCAATAAATAAACGGTGTGCCAGGGTAGCAGGCATTAGCCTGTCGCAAATTGCCCAGCCCTTGCTTTCCAGGGCTGTTAAAATGTCATTTATTGCATTCATGATGAAGTTGCCAGATTAAAAAAAGATCGACTCGAATCGCAATCTCCCGAGGTTTTTGATGAGCGGGTTATACAGTTGTTTTATTAAGGTTTTTTCGATTGGGAAAGACGGATAAATATAAATCCGGGAGGTGATTTTATATGGACTTGGGTGGACTGTACAGAATTTTTTTAAAGTTAAGTACTTGGATTTAACCCGAAAAACATCGGATAAATAAAAGCGGTTTTTGTATTTATTGTCTTGATAAAGATTGAATGGGCAATTTTACCAGAAAAGGAAATCATGAAAATTCTTTCAAAAAAATGGCTTCTGATAATGTTGCTGTGGCCAAATTTAGGCAGTCCGCAAAACGTACCGGAAAAAACCAAAGAGGCAGTTTTTATCGCTTCTTTTGATTATTATTTTTTGCATGAGTTTTGTGCGGACCTTGATCCAGCGCTGTCCGCTGATCGTCTTGAGCATAATATGCAGGAAGATGTCCAGCAATTGCTGCCGCTTAATAATCAGCAAGCCACCCGGTTTGTTGGTGATTTTATCAGTAGTTACAATGAGTTGGTTTCAGATGATGGGGAATATGGACATGCAATTTCTAACCGTATTGAGCAGTTTAACGCCATTAATACTTCGGTTAAGCAGGAAAGTTGCCGTTCCATGAACCAGGACAGACGTGAGCAGTTTCGCCACGCGCTAAAGCTGCTGAAATCTGCGCTGTAGCCAATAAATGCCTGCATATTTGAAGGCATGAGTCGGCAGATACCGGCAACTGTTTGGCGGTTTAATTCAGGCTGGTTTCTAAAAATCGCCTTAAAATCCCAGCTGAATAAAATCGTGCTACTTGCTCCAGAAAAGCACTGAAATCAATGTGTGCCGAACCGTCAGCCTGGTCGGAGATGATGCGGACAACGGCAAAAGGTACCTCATACTCATAACAAATCTGGGCAACCGAGGCTCCTTCCATTTCTACACATAAGGCAGCGGGTAAGTCCTGTTGTAATTGCATCGAATGGTTTACATCACTGACAAAACAATCCCCGCTAATGATCATCCCTGTATGGCATTGCGGATTGTGAAGCCTGAATGTTTCTCGGGAAGTGGGATCAAGTTCCAGGTTTAGGTCATTACGGATGTAATCTTGTGTGCATTGGTGTAGTTGTGCCGAAAGGTTTGCGTCAGCGTTGAAATGGCTTACACCCAACAAGGGAATTTCATAACGGGGAAATAGCGGGCTGGCGTCGATATCATATTGTAATAATTGGCTCGCCACTACCACATCACCGACGTTGACTTTTTGATTGATGCTGCCGGCAACTCCCGTGAATAGTATGGCGTTTGCCTTGAATTCCCGGATAAGCGTAACCGTGGTTGCTGCAGCGGCTACTTTCCCGATGCGGCAAAGAACGACCACACAGGGACGCCCCATAAGCGTGCCTTCGTGGTAATCACGCTGGCCAATACGATGAGTTTTTATATTTGGTTCCATGAGCGCCAAAAGGCTGGCAATTTCCTGGTGTAAGGCGGCAATAATTCCTAAAGCAGACATGTTTTGACGTGATGGATATTAAACAAGCGCATATTGTAAGCCCGGGCAGGCATTAAAGCATGTGAACCATGGTTTTGTGCAAAGAAGACAGCTGGGATAAATGGAGGCCGTACGGATAGTATCGCTGAATGATTGATGCGTTGGTATAAAAATAGAAGTGCAGTACGACTGTTGGGTCTGGTTGGCCTGATTAACCCATCAGGCCATTAGCAGGTCAGGATTATTGTGCGCCTTTTTCATGTTTGGGAACCCATTTTCCATGTGCGTCTTTCACTACTTCAATCAGCCCTTCCATGGGGTTTGAAAGCGAGCCTTCCCACATGGGTTTGGTTGCAATCCAGTGTTGAAGTGAGTGGACTTCACCGGTATCCGGATCCATCAGCATCAGTTTTTGCTCTTTATCCTTTTCCATCTTTATCTCCTGTAGTGGTGCGACATAAAAAATGCCTGAAAAGATTTTGGGCCGGAATAAATTATTATTGTTGTCAATTCTTTATATCAAGCATAACGTATTGTTCATCACAATACAAATACCTGCTACCTGCATGTTGTCGCAACAGAATGAAAGCAAAGCATTAAAAACAAAAAAGCCCGTTATTTAACAGGCTTTTTGTTTGCTTGATGATGAAAATTATTTTTTCATCATATCGAAAAACTGGTCATTGTTTTTCGTTGCGCGGATTTTATCCATAATGAATTCCATGGATTCAATTTCATCCATTTCATGAATAAATTTACGCAGCACCCAGACTTTTTGCAAGGTTTCGGGCTTCATTAGCAGTTCTTCGCGTCGTGTGCCGGTTTTGTTCAGGTTGATGGCAGGATACAGGCGTTTTTCAGCCAGGCGACGCTCAAGATGAACCTCGGAGTTGCCGGTGCCTTTAAACTCTTCGTAAATGACCTCGTCCATGCGGCTGCCGGTTTCAATCAGGGCAGTGCCAATAATGGTAAGGGAGCCGCCTTCTTCAAGGTTACGTGCTGCGCCAAAGAAGCGTTTGGGGCGTTGCAGTGCGTTGGCATCCACACCACCGGTTAATACTTTACCCGAGGCCGGTACAACCGTGTTGTAGGCGCGGGCCAGACGGGTGATGGAGTCCAGCAAAATAACCACGTCTTTTTTCAGCTCAACCAGACGCTTGGCTTTTTCAATGACCATTTCAGCTACTTGTACGTGACGGGTAGCGGGTTCGTCAAACGTAGAGGCAACCACTTCACCGCGAACGGTGCGTTGCATTTCAGTCACTTCTTCAGGACGTTCGTCAACCAGTAGGACAATCAGGACGGCATCCGGATAGTTGGCCGAGATGGAGTGCGCAATGTGCTGCATCATGACGGTTTTACCGGATTTTGGGCTGGCTACAATCAGTGCGCGCTGGCCTTTGCCCATAGGGGCGAAAATATCCAGGATCCGACCGGTGTAGTTTTCTTCGCTTTTGATATCACGCTCGAAAATCATCGGTTTGTTCGGGTGCAATGGCGTGAGGTTTTCGAACATGATCCGGTGTTTCATCAGTTCAGGGGCCACACCGTTGACTTTTTCAACCTTGACTAATGCAAAATAACGCTCGCCGTCTTTGGGAACACGAACTTCACCTTCGATAGAGTCGCCAGTATGCAGGTTGAAACGGCGAATTTGCGAGGGGGAAATATAAATGTCGTCTGTGCTGGCCAGGTAAGAAGTTTCTGGAGAGCGCAGGAAACCAAAGCCGTCAGGAAGAACCTCGAGGACACCATCACCGAAAATTT
>WARP01000576.1_pt1 | contig 35435 bp, 28 predicted proteins | sample 4769151 | NCBI WGS metagenome assembly WARP01 (sample SAMN08893023, study PRJNA449175) | gut metagenome | isolation source: rumen sample fed with dry roughage | host: cow | place: India: Nagpur | collected 2016
TAACGTTGTTTTTAACTTTGGTCATGAATACTTTAGCCGGTTTGAAAGCAGGTATGAAGTGCTCGGGAATAACCAGGGTAGTATTCTTTGAGATATTTCTCGCAGTTTTTTTGGCACGCTTCTTTACAATAAAACTACCAAAGCCGCGAAGGTAAACATTTTTATCTTTTGAAAGAGAATCTTTCACGCTGTCCATAAAACTTTCGATTACGTTTTGTACAGCAATTTTTTCCATTCCAGTTGCTTTTGCAACCTCATTTACGATATCCGCTTTTGTCATGATAATAAAAATTAAAGGGTTAGTCTTTTTTTTGGACAAACAAAAATACTACTATTTTATTGATTTATGCAAACAATAAACCATTTTTTTTCATTTAATCAAGATATTAACCCAAAAAAAGTGGATTTTGGCTATATTTGCACATGAAAAACCGGATGACTACATTTTTTTTCCTGGCAACCCTTATATTTCTCTCCTCCGAACTAAAATCCCAGGAATATATGTTCATTTCTGAAATCAAAATATCCGGGAACAAAAGGACCAGGGAAGAAATAATAATCAGGGAACTTCCGTTCAAAAGGGGAGATGTAGTCCGCGCATCCGATCTTCCCCGGTTACTCATCGAAGGGCGTGACAACATCAGGAACCTTTCGCTTTTCAATTTGGTTTTGGTATACAACAATACAGAAAGATTGGACCCATCAGAAAAGTACGGGAATACCGAGATTGTGATACAGGTCGAGGAACGTTGGTACTATTGGCCCATGGTAGGGATTATTCTGGAAGATCAGGACTTTGGAACGTGGATTAAAAAACCGGACTGGAGCTATGTGACAATAGTGGGAGGGCTCAAGGTAAACAATATTGCAGGCAGAAACCAAACATTGAGGGCTGTCCTTACAACCGGGTTCAACAAGGGTTTTTTCTTTGAATATTCGAATATTTATCTTGACAAAAAAGGCAAACATCTGCTTGACATAACATTTAAAAGAGCCTATACCAGGGTAGAAAACATCTCACTTATTTCGGACCTCCCGTTTCACATAAAATCCGATTCGTCATTCCTCAAAAGCAGCTATTCAACAACTTTAAAATACACGTTCCGGCAGGGGCTCCACCTACGTCACAATCTTACCCTTGATTTCAGCTACACCGAAATTGACCCCGTCATCCTAAAACAAAACCCGGACTATTGGGGGAATGACCAAACTAATCGAAGAGCTTACTCATTCATTTACAATTTTGTCTTTGATAAGAGAGACTATATCCCATACCCGTTACGTGGTCTCTACCTTAGCTCCGGGATAACCGGTTACACTTCCAACCGCAGGGATGTCGTCCATAAAAAAGTATCCGGGGACTTACAGACTTTTTGGCCATTGGCAGGAGGATTCTTTGCATCTGCAAGAGTACACGGAGCAATCTCCTCAACCAATGTGAAAGGGCATGTTTTCAAGCGAGTCATAGGGTTTGACGAAAACCAGCTAAGAGGGTACAGAAGGTACGCCTTTGAAGGGCAAAACTACGTTGTTGCCTCTCCCGAAATCAAATACAGGATCGTGCCCGAAACCCGTTTTCATTTGAAGTTCCTGCCATTCCTTCCTAAATTCAACAAAGTCCATCTGGCCATCTACGGAAAACTTTTCGGAGATATTGCATATGTCCATAACAAGTATTACTCATCTTCCAATACCCTGTCCAACACTTTGTTAAAAAATTACGGTTTAGGACTGGACGTTGCAGCTTATTATGACATTACACTCTCTGCCGAATATTCAGTCAACCATTTGGGTGAGGGTGGTTTTTACTTCTCCCTTGTAAAGCCCCTCCGATAGTTTGGCATAAAGATTGACCATATGTAATAAGATCCTGTTCCGGATTTAAATCAAACCGGAATATGACATTTTGACACTTAACAATTCAAAGAGAAACATGAAGTATTCAGATATCATACTACAACATACTGCATCGGACGAAGTCAATATTATCCCTGTGATGAGCATGGAAAGTGATTACGAATTAAGCGAAGCAGAGCTGCCGGACACGCTGCCAATCATAACATTGCGTAACGCAGTGTTGTTCCCCGAAACAATCATTCCAATCACGGTCGGCAGGGAAAGATCTGTCAAACTTGTAAGGGAGGTATACAAAGGCAATAAAATCCTCGGTGCCGTATCACAAAAAGATGCCAAACAAGAGGATCCTTCCGGCGCTGACTTGTATGATATCGGAACTCTGGCAAAGATTATCAAGATAATTGAAATGCCAGATGGCGGAATCACAATTATATTACAAGGTATGAGAAGGTTCCAGATAATCGAGTTCCTCAGCAAGGATCCCTATTACATAGCATCGGTAAAATACCTTCCGGAAGAAAAGCTGCCAAAAACCACAAAGGAGCTGGATGCCATCACCGGCTCTATCAAGGACCTGGCCCTTCAAATAATAAAATTGTCCCCCCACCTGCCACAGGAAGCATCTTTTGCTATCAAAAACATAGAGGGATACGGTTTTCTTGTAAACTTCATAGCCTCCAGCATTGAACTAGACAACATCTATGACAAGATAACACTGCTGAGAGAGAGCAAACTCAAGGCCCGTGCATTGAAACTCCTGGAAATACTCAACAAGCAGATAGACCTGCTTAAATTGAAAGATGACATCCAGCAAAAAGTTCGTATTGAAATCGACCAGCAACAACGAGAATACTATTTGAACAATCAGTTGAAAACAATTCAAGAAGAACTTGGAATCAACAATAACTTTCAAGAATTCAACGACATAAGACAGCAGGCCCAACATAAAGAGTGGCCTGTACATGTTGCCGAAATATTTGAAAAAGAGATGCAGAGACTGGAAAGGTCTAATCCCAACTCTCCGGATTTCAACATACAGCTGTCATACGTAAGGTTCTTGGTTGAACTGCCATGGAACGAGCATAGTGAAGATAACCTAGACCTAAAGCATGCACAAAAGATACTTGACCAAGACCATTTTGGACTGGAGACAGTAAAAGAGAGGATAATTGAGCACCTTGCTGTATTGAAGCTAAAGGGAGACCTCAAATCACCAATAATCTGCCTGTACGGCCCTCCCGGGGTTGGTAAAACCTCACTGGGAAAATCCATAGCAAAGGCACTTGGCCGTAAATACGGCAGGATTTCACTTGGTGGCCTGCACGATGAGTCAGAGATCCGTGGACACAGGAAAACCTATATAGGGGCCATGCCGGGACGTATTATAAACACAATAAAAAAGGCCGGCACTTCCAACCCTCTGATAGTGCTGGACGAGATCGACAAAGTGAGCAGTGACTTCAGGGGTGACCCTGCATCGGCACTGCTGGAAGTGTTGGACCCCGAACAAAACACAGCATTCCACGACAACTACCTGGACATCGACTACGACCTGTCCAAAGTTCTCTTCATTACAACTGCAAACAACATAAGCACAATACACCCTGCCCTGAGGGACAGGATGGAGATGATAAACGTTAGCGGTTACCTTGCGGAGGAAAAATTCCATATAGCAAAGGACTATCTTATACCCAAACAAATGGAAGCCCACGGGCTTTCCAAGGGGCAATTGAAAATCAACAAAAGCGGGCTGGAAGCTGTAATCGATGAATATACCCGGGAATCCGGTGTAAGGGGCCTGGACCGCCAGATTGCAAAACTGGCCAGGGTAACAGCCAAAAACGTAGCAATTGGTGAGGAATACCCTTCTGTTTACGGGAAAAAAGAGGTAAGGGATATCCTGGGACTCCCTGTCTATACTCCTGATATACAGAAAGGGAATGAGGCACCGGGTGTTGTAACCGGGCTGGCATGGACCCAAAACGGAGGGGAAATCCTATTTATTGAGTGCAGCCTGAGCAAAGGAAAAGGGATGCTGACAACAACCGGGAACCTCGGTGATGTCATGAAGGAGTCAGCCACAATTGCTTACCAATACCTTAAAGCCAACCCTCAACTTTTGAAGCTTACGACTAAAGAGTTCTCGGAACGGGATATCCACGTACACGTACCTGAAGGTGCTATTCCAAAAGACGGACCCTCAGCAGGGATAACAATGGTCTCGGCAATGGCTTCGGCTTTCAGAAAGAAAAGTGTCCGTAAAGGTATTGCCATGACCGGGGAAATCACACTCCGAGGTAAAGTATTACCGGTTGGAGGAATCAAGGAGAAGATTTTGGCAGCAAAGAGGGCTGGCATCAGCACAATTTATCTCTCTGTCGACAACGAAAAGGATGTGAAGGAGATAAAAGAAATCTACGTAAAAGGTCTAAAATTCGAATATGTTAGACATATTTCTGATGTGCTGTCAAAAATTTTTGAAGAGTAGAATTGTGGTATGGAAGTAAGCATAGAAAGTTCTTGGAAAGAACAATTGAGGGAAGAGTTTTCGAAAGAATACTTCAATGAACTTACTTCGCTTATCAAAAAAGATGTAACACAAGGGATAAGGATTTACCCCAAAGGCAGCGAAATTTTCAATGCCTTCAGAATCACTCCGTTTGACAAAGTCAAGGTTGTCATTCTCGGTCAGGATCCCTATCACGGTCCAGGGCAAGCGCACGGACTCTCCTTTTCTGTGCCGGACGGGATTCCACCTCCTCCATCACTTGTGAATATATTCAAAGAGCTAAAAAACGACCTGGGTATTGAGCCACTGGAGTCAGGTAACCTTGAAAGATGGGCTGTTCAGGGGGTTTTCCTACTCAACGCCATTCTGACAGTAAGGGCAGGTCAGGCAGCTTCCCATAGCAAGTACGGCTGGAATCTCTTTACAGATGCAATAATCAGGAAACTCTCCGATAACAGGAGCGGGATTATTTTTTTACTTTGGGGGAACTTTGCCAAAGGCAAAAGTGATCTCATAGACAAAAGTAAACATTATGTCCTTGAGGCTGCCCACCCCTCTCCTCTTGCAAGAGGGGCTTTTTTTGGGTGTAGGCACTTTTCCAGAACCAATCAAATACTGGAATCCTTGGGCAAAACACCAATAAATTGGTAATACGAATTGGAATCAGGTTCTATCACCAAAAATTGTTGAGCCAATCCTGACAATTGTACTGCCATGTTGCACTGCAACTTTGTAATCTCCGGACATACCCATGGACAATTCGCAGAACACATCGGAAATTGATGGATTTTCCTTCCTTACCATATCAAAGAGCTCTTTGAGTCCGGCAAATTCGGCACCGACTCTCTCCAGGTCATTGGTAAATGAAGCCATTCCCATCAATCCACAAATCCTTATGTTTGAGAACTGCTCTCTTCTTGCCAATATTCCAAATAATTCATCCCTGTCCAACCCCTGCTTGCTCTCTTCGGTTGCAATATATACTTGCAAAAGACAATTTACAGTAATGCCCCTCTTTTGAGCCTCATTGTTGATTGCTAAGAGTAACTTTTCACTATCTACTGAGTGAATCAAATGGACTTTATCAATAATCAGTTTGATCTTATTGGTCTGCAGATGTCCGATGAAATGCCACTTGATGTCTCCTGGCAGCTGCTCCATTTTTTTGCTTAACTCCTGGGGCCTGTTTTCACCAAAATCCCTTAGGCCGAATTTATAGGCCTCCATGATTGATTCGTCAGGCTTGAATTTGGAAACTGCCACCAACCTTACAGTTGATGGCAGATTTTCCAAAAGTTTTTCCAATTCCTTATTGTTTATCATTTTCTGTTTTTTATTTGCTGCTGTTGGGCTTTATAGGCCGAATCAAGTCTCTCCTGGAATTTTGATTTTTTCTTGGGTGCAGCTGCCCTCTCTTTTAATTGAGCAAGGATTTTATCTTCGTCAACAAAATATTTCCTGATAACCCAAGTCTGTCCCATAGTGATCAGATTGGAGAGGAGGTAATAATAACTTAGTCCGCTGGAAAAGTTATTTCCGAGGAAAAGCAGGAAAATTGGCATAAAATAAAGGGACATGAACTTCATCCCGGCCATTTGCGGTCCAGAGTTCATCTGGTCTATGTTCATCCTCGAATAAAAGAACATCGAAACAGCCATCAGCAGTGCAAAAAGACTCACATGGTCTCCAAACAGAGGAATCGTGAAAGGAAGGTCCAGGATTGAGTCATAGGCACTAAGGTCCTCTGCCCACAAAAAGCCCTCCTGCCTTAATTCAAATGATGAGGGGAAAAAACGGAACATTGCAAAAAGAATGGGAAACTGTAGCAACATAGGCAGGCATCCTCCAAACATGCTGACACCTGTTTTGTTGTACAATGCCATCACCTCCTGCTGTTTTTTCATGGCATCCTCCTGTTTGGGATACTTGGCATTTATCTTGTCCACTTCGGGTTTAAGAACCCTCATCTTTGCAGATGACATATAAGATTTCATTGTAAGCGGAGATATCACCAGTTTGATCAGGATTGTCAGGATCAGGATTATAATTCCATAGTTTCCAATGAACTTCCCTAAGAAATCAAATACGAAGATGATCACATAACGGTTTATCCAACCTATCAGCCAACCCCCGAGAGGAACAATCTTTTCAAAACCCATATCGTAAGACTTGAGGGTTTTGAAGTGATTCGGACCAAAATAAAACTGGAGCGGGATATTTGCAACATCTGCTCCGTTGTATGCAACCTCCATTCTGGCAGTGCAATTCATCAGCTTCCTGTCAGGATCATTCTCTGGATAAAAACGGTATGCAAGATTGCCACTGGAGAAATTATCCTTGGCAACAATAATTGCCGAAAAAAACTGCTGCTGGAAAGCGACCCAATTGATACCAACCCTGACCTCCTCAGAGGCATCATCCTTTCTTAGTCCAAGGTCCTCTACAGATGGTGTGTTGGGATGTTTGTACACAATGGTAGAATAGTTCTTTTCGTTGTCGTATCCCTTCTCCTGCCTTGGAATATCTACTGTCCACTCAATATCCATGAAGGATTGATTGCGCGGTATGTGTTTGTTCATCCCTACAAATGCAATGTTCAGATCAACCATATGGCTACCCTCTGCAAGCGTATAGGTGTATTCTAGGTATGACAGGGAGTCCATATATAATCTGTAGACCAACTCCCCGGGTGAGGCAGAATGCTCGCGGAAGCTAAAGTTTGAAGTAGATAGTTGTTCACCGGCATAGAAATCCAGGGAAAACCTGGACCCACTTTCCCTGATCAACATCAGATCCAGACTATCGTATGTATAATAACCTTTTATTTTGACATTTACAGGTTTGGCTCCGATACTGGAAAACTCTACAAGAATCTTATCATTTTCCAGAATGGCCCTGCTCTCCTGGGCAGAACTGGCTTGGGATAACAACGGGTATTTGTATATAGACCCGTTAAGGCTGTCAGTCCCTGCAAGAGATTCCTGCAATGTTACACCCGGAGTTCCCGGTACAACTTGCATTGTATCCTCTGCTAAAGGTTGGGGCAATGGATTTTGGGCGAGCCTTACAGAGTCCTCAAATGCCTTTATGGCCTCTTGTTCTTTGAATATTTTGGAATTGTACCAACTGAATCCGATCAATATTGCACCAATCAGTACAAATCCAAGAATGGAATTTTTATTCATATAACCTATTCGTATTGTTTATCGATTAGCTTGATTTTCTCCTCAATCTGTATCATCTCCTCTTTTGCCTTGGAGATCTTCTTCTCTATATCGTTAATAATATTGTCCGCATTTTTGGATTTGGCAAAGAAGCCTATATTGTTTTCCCACAATGCTATATCTTGCTCCAATTGACGAAATTTCTGGAACAGCTTGTCCCTTTCTACCTTGATTCCCTTGTCGCCTTTACCGGAGCCCTTGAGTTCCTTTATGTGTTTCTTGAACCTCCCGAATTTATTTTCGTTTTCGTTGCTACGGAACTCCGCAAACTTGGAATCCATTGCATGCCGGTACTCGGCCTGGATCCTCTCCTTCTCCTTAAGCGGAACGAATCCTATTTCGCTCCAACGGTTCTGGAAATCCCTGAACGCTGCAAGGTTCTCGGCAGTGACGCTGTCCGGTTTGTATTCGTTGATCTCGTTAATCAGTTCCTTTTTGAGGTTTAGGTTATCTTCATAGTTTTCCTCAACCGAAGAAAAGTGTGTTGATTTCCTTTCGAAAAAATGGTCACATGCTGCACGAAAACGTTTCCATACGGCATCCGATTGTTTTCTGGCAACAGGTCCGATCTCCTTCCACTTTTTTTGAAGGGAGATAAGTTGGTCTGTAGCTTTTTTCCAGTCCTCACTATCCTTTAATTCCTCTGCCTGTTCGCAAAGGGCTAACTTTTTCTCCAGGTTTTCTTGCATCTCTTTTTTGAATCCGGAGTAAAAATGGCGTTTCTCTTCGTAGAACTTGTCGCATGCAGCGCGGAAACGGTCATAAATCCTTTGATTGTCCTTCTTCGATGCAAAACCTATTGTCTTCCATTCTTCCTGTAACGTTTCCATCTCTTTGGAAAGTGAGTTCCAGTCCTTTTCGCCATCCTTATTTCCGGCAATAACCTCGGCTTTTTCACACAAAGCAGTTTTTAGCTCAAGATTTTGTTTATGATCAGCCTTCAGCCCTTCAAAATAATCCTGTTGGCGTTTGTTAATATTTGTGGTTGCCTTTTTGAACCGCTCCCAAATTTCCTCCCTTAGTTCCTTTGGGACAGGTCCAAGCTCCCTCCACTCCTCATGGTATTTTTGAAGTTTGCGGAAAGAAAGGACTATGTTGGGTTCATTCATCAACTCCTCTGCCTTTGTGCATAACTCAGCCTTAAGTTCTAGGTTTTTCTTAAGGTCGAGATCCCTTAACTCGTTATTGATTTTTACAAAATCATAAAACTTCTCAATCAGGAATTGGTAGTTTTCCCATAGGTCCTTGGTATGCGACTGAGGAACAGGACCTATTGACTTCCATCTGTTTTGGAGCTCACGGAATGTAGGAAACGTATGCTGCAAGTCCTCCTGCTTTTCCAAAAGATCCTTCAGTTCTTCAATTATCCTGTTCTTTAAAACCAGATTCTCCTCCTTGTTCTTTTCCAATGAATGCAAGAAGACACTGCGTTCCAGCTTGTATTTATTGTACAACTCTTTGAACCCTCTTTCCAGTTCGGCAAAAGGGTTTACGGAAACCACGTCACCCTCCTCCTGTTCGAGACTCTCCTCATTCTGAGGAAAGATAATGCCTAAAGCTATCTTCTCCTTTTTGAGAGTCTTGTAAAAAGCAGCTTTTATTGTATCGGAATACTTGTACATCTCCTGTTGATCCCCCCTCTCGAGCAACTCCTGAAAATATTGAACAATATCTTTCAGTGTCATTTCATTGAAGTCTGGTCTCGAAGAGTCTTGTGATTCCTGTACGGGGTTTTCCGTTGAATGCTCTGACTGCTCTGCATTGTTTTCATTTTCAAGGTTTTTATTATCCTCGAATTGCTCCTGGGGAGCAGAGTTGAGTGTGTCCTGGGTCATAGTATTAAGACAAAAAAGGTTTATTAACCCGCAAATATACAAAAAAAGTTTGCTAACCCTGTGATTTATGTAAATTTGCACCATGATTAGAATAGACATCCTTTCTGTACTTCCCGAACTTCTTGAAAGTCCGCTAAATCACTCTATTGTAAAAAGAGCACGCGAAAAAGGCCTGGTCCAGATACACATTCACAATATCAGGGATTATGGCAAAGGCAAATATCGCCAGACAGACGACTATCCCTTTGGTGGTGATGCAGGTATGGTGATCATGATTGAGCCTGTGTATACAATAATCGAAAATCTTAAAAAAGAACGTGATTACGATGAGGTAATCTACATGAGTCCTGATGGAGAGATCTTGGATCAACAGATTTCGAACACCCTTTCACTCAAGGGCAATTTGATTATTTTGTGCGGCCATTACAAAGGCGTGGATCATCGGATAAGGGAACACCTTGTGACAAGGGAAATTTCCATCGGAGATTACGTCCTTAGCGGAGGGGAAATTCCGGCAGCTGTGCTGTGTGACTCTGTTGTAAGGCTTATCCCTGGTGCAATTTCGGACGAAACATCTGCATTGAGTGATTCATTCCAGGACAATTTGCTTGCACCACCTGTCTATACCCGGCCAGCCGTATTCAACGGATGGAGAGTCCCCGATGTCCTTTTGAGCGGAAACCCCAAACTTATAAAAGAATGGCAAGAGTCCCAGTCAATTGAGCGAACCCAACGACTGAGACCCGGACTCTTGAAAAAATAGAAATCAGACTAAAAACCAAAATCGTCAACTTCGATTTTTTCCTGTTTATCCAAAGTAGGAGCCTGAGCGGTACCTTGTACAGGTAACGCATGAACTATCATTGCTTTTAGTGGTATTGCAGGGCAGATATACTCACAAGCACCGCACCCTATGCAAAATGAGACATCTACACTTGGAATGTAAAGAGGGCTATCTCCGTAAGGGACCATTGTTATTGCCTTTGTCGGGCAATGTTCATCACAAGCACCGCAATCAGTTCCGTCTGTATGGACAATGCATCTTTCCAGGAAAAAACGGACTTGTCCCACCTGTGTAACTTTCTTCTCATCCAGAGCAATTGGCATGATTGCGTTGTTAGGACATACTTTGGAGCATTCGTTACACTCATAACTGCAAAAGTGTTTGTCAAAATTCAGTACCGGAAACAGTATTCCGTCAAGGCCATACTCAGTTGTGGCTGGTTTTATGATATTGTTGGGGCAAGCTGCTATACAAGCATGGCATGCAGTACAGTTTTTCAACAAATGCTCCGTACTCTGAGCTCCCGGAGGAGCGATTCCGGTAATTTTGGGCTTTGAAGAAACTACCGGCCCAAGGTTCATTGCCTTTGAAGCAAGTGCAGTCCCCAACAATCCCATTGCAATCAACGCAGACCTTCTGTCCTTGGAAACAGGAGCCGGAGAATTATTCCCATTTTGAGTTTTAACGTAGGCAAGCTGGTACGAAATACCCCCGTTTTTGCAAACCTCCATGCAATCAAAACACCCCACGCACCTGCTAACATCTATTGTCTGCTCCTTAAGGTCAATACACTGGGCCTTGCACTTCAAAACACACAACTGGCATTTGGTACATAAACTCTTATTTATGGCAGGCCTAAAGATTGCGGCTTTGGAAACCAAGCCCAGAAATGCCCCGACAGGACATATTGTATTGCAATACAACCGGCCTCTCATCGAACTGAATACTCCTACAAGAATCAAAAAAGAGAGCGCAAAGAAAAAAGATGCAGCTGTAAAATGGGAGTAACTCCTGAAATAGACCGAATCCGGGAACACCAGTGATACACCATTGTGGATCAATTGCTCAGACCTGCTGATGACTTCGCTTGAGATCCTTCCCCATGCCGAATAGGGATCGAGGTAACCCAGGGGCAATGATATCCCGGCTACCAAGAACAAAAAGACAATTGCCAGGGTAACGTATCTCAATTTATTCGCAGATGAGAACTTGAAACGTCGGGCCTTCTTGGACTTGAACATCGATGCAATCTTTGTGACTATGTCCTGGAAAGTACCCATTGGACACAGTGTGGAGCAATATATTCTTCCAAAAAGCAAGGTGAGGGTCATTAGAAAGCCAAAAACCAAAGCTCCTCCGGAAAAAACGCCCAACATTGATGGCACAAACTGTAATTTAAGGAAGAACGAGAAAACCGAAGAATCCCTGTTTACGAAATAGATGAATGATGCGGTTATGGCTATTATAAAGAGTAGTGAAATCACCACCCTTGTTCTTTTCAATACCTTGTACATAACTATCCCAGCCTTATTCTCTCAACTTTAAGCTTACTGAGGTCAGACGTGCCTATCCTCATCTTCTCTGCCAAGCCAATATGGGAGACTTCCTCAACTTTCATATCTCTGAACTGCGCAAAGAACCTTACCGCTGCCGCATCTACAGCTACTATGTCGGTAGATGCAAAAAGAGCCTTGGGCATCTGTACATCCTCAGGGCTTTTACCTTTTGGTCCGTTCTGAGTCATAATCCTGTAAGCATCGACGATGTTGAGTACCGGCATTTTATCGTATGTGGAGCAATCAGCGATACATTGCTGCAAATCGTTGGCGTGCATATACCTCCTGTCCCAAACGATTCCCATGAAATTTTTCATTGAGATAGTCATCCTTGCTCCACCGTGGTTTTTAAGGATTGGTACGTTTATCCAAGCATCACAATCCACGATAGCTTCGTGTATCTTTACCTCTTTCATCCTCACTGCCTTTGGCAACTTGACGGTTTTGTAATATTTTTCGTCATGGGCAAATGCCATCTTTGCACCGGCAGATTTTGCGGCATTTTCGATTCCGCTGTTTCTGTAACAGGCCTGCCATTCGTCACATGTATTGTCAAATACCGTAACCTCAGAGGCGCCCGCCGCAAAGCAATCCTTAACGATTGCCGCTACCAGCTCCGGATTTGTGTTTGCAGCCAGCTCAGGGGATTTGTCCCATCCGATGTTTGGTTTAACCACAATCTTTTGACCCTTCTTGACAAACCTGGACATTCCTCCCATGGCTTCAATTGCCTTTTTATACATTTGGGCAGGCTCTCCGCCCATTACAGCGACCAAGTCATTATCCTGAGAGACACTCATGCTTGTTGCACCCAAGAGGCCATTGCCCCTCAAACTTGCTGCACCTGCAAGTCCACCCAACAGTGCGCTCTTTATAAAATTTCTTCTTTCCATAAAGCTTATTGTTTTTACAAATATACAACAAGAGAACCTATAAATTGGGAATACCCTCAGTTTTTTTACAAAAAAGTACTATCTTAGTTGAAAATTTGACTATGGCAAAGTCACTTGTAAAACGTATCTGGCTATTTTATTATGAGGGGTTCAAAGGCATGACCTTAGGAAAAACCCTTTGGCTGATTATCCTCATAAAGTTGTTCATTATGTTTTTTGTTCTTAAGCTTTTCTTTTTTAAAAGCGAATTAGGTGTCTACAATACTACCGAAGAAAAAAGCAATCACGTTATTAACCAGCTAACATCACCAGACTAGAAAAACTAAAACAACCTAAACTATACAATTATGCTATTAGCTTCTTTACTAGGTCTTTCGAGACTTCAGTTTGCGCTGACTGCTATGTTTCACTGGCTATTTGTCCCCCTGACCATTGGTCTGGGTTTTATTATTGCCATAATGGAAACATACTATGTGAGGACCGGCAACGAGTTCTGGAAAAGAACCACAAAATTCTGGATGAAGATTTTTGCAATCAATTTTGCAATCGGAGTCGCTACAGGAATCATTCTGGAGTTCCAATTCGGGACAAACTGGAGCAACTATTCATGGTTTGTGGGGGATATTTTTGGTGCTCCACTTGCAATCGAGGGTATTTTTGCGTTTTTCCTTGAAAGCACCTTTTTTGCCATCATGTTCTTCGGATGGGATAAAGTCAGCAAAAAAGCCCATTTACTTTCTACCTGGCTCGTAGCAATCGGGACCATTCTGTCTGCACTTTGGATACTTGTGGCAAATGCTTGGATGCAGTATCCGGCAGGAATGGAATTCAATCCAGATACTGCCAGGAATGAAATGGTCGATTTTTGGGCTGTTGCCTTGTCTCCTGTTGCCATAAACAAATTCATCCATACAGTTACAAATTGCTTTGTCATTGCTGCAGTTGTTGTTATCGGAATATCTTCGTGGTATCTTTTAAAGAAAAGGGAAGATGAATTTTCCAGGAAAAGCATACGGATTGCTTCGGTTTTTGGTATGATATCACTTGTTGTCCTGATTTGGTCAGGAGACGGGTCAGCATACCATGTTGCAAAAAAACAACCAATGAAGCTGGCAGCAATGGAAGGCCTTTACAAAAGCAAGAACGGAACACCCATTGTAGCATTTGGAATTCTCAACCCAAAAAAGATGATATCCAGGCTTGAGACAGATTCTCTAGGTTACGCACTACAAAATCCCTTCCTGATCAACATATCCATACCTCAAGGACTATCTCTGCTGGTGGATCGCAAAATGGACACATTTGTTCCCGGAATAGAAGATATAATACAGGGTGGTTACACCTACACAGACGAATTTGGAAACGAGCAAACAGCTCTTTCCGTCAAAGAGCGAATGAGGCGTGGAAAGATTGCGGTTGAGGCGTTGGCCACATACCACAAGGCCAAAGAAGCCGGTGACGAAGAGGGTAAAGAGACTGCGCTTGGGCATCTTATGGAAAATTACCCCCATTTTGGATACGGATTCATCGAGAAGCCAACCGACATTGTACCTAACGTCCCTCTCACCTTCTATGCATTCCACATCATGGTCATTCTGGGTGGATTTTTCCTGCTGCTTTTTGGGTTGTCCATATACTTGGACAGGAAAGAGTTGCTGACCAAGTTCAAATGGTTTCATTTACTGGCAATAATCAGTATTCCTCTGGTTTATATTTGCACCCAGGCAGGATGGATTGTTGCTGAGGTTGGCAGGCAGCCATGGACAATTCAGGACCTTTTGACTACCGGAGCATCACTCTCCGGAGTAAGTCCGTCCGCAGTAATGACCACCACAATCATGTTTTTCGTGTTATTCTCTGTGCTTTTGGCTGCCGAACTCACTATCTTATACAAAGTAATCCGGAAAGGTCCTGCTGCATAGAATCAACAACCTTAAAATCAACAACTATGATATATTTTCTTCAACATTACTGGTGGCTGGTAGTAACCCTTTTGGGATCTCTGCTGGTGTTTCTTATGTTTGTCCAGGGTGGGCAGTCCCTCATCTTTGGTATAGCAAAGAGCGAAACCGAAAAGACCCTTCTGATCAATGCCCTTGGGCACAAGTGGGAACTGACTTTCACAACTTTGGTAACTTTTGGAGGAGCAATGTTCGCCTCCTTTCCCCTATACTATTCCACAAGCTTTGGCGGAGCTTATTGGTTATGGATGGCAATCCTCTTCCTTTTTGTTATCCAGGCAGTCTCATTTGAATACCGCGGCAAAGCCGGCAATCTTTTAGGAGGCAAAACCTACGAAACGTTTTTGTTTCTTAACGGCTCCCTTGGTCCAATCCTGTTAGGTGTCGCTGTGGGCACATTTTTCACTGGAGGTGCCTTTACCATGGATAAAATGAGCATTACATCTTTCGACAACCAGGTTATTTCCAAATGGACAAATGGTTGGCACGGATTAGATGCCATCACTGTGCCATTCAACCTTTTGACCGGGCTGGTTGTGTACTTTGCAGCCAGGACTCTTGGTTTGCTATATGTGATCAAGCAAATAGAGATGGACTCATTAGTTGCAAAAGCGAAGGCCCAGGTCAAGGTGACAGGGACTGCATTTGTTTTGGCATTTGTCCTGTTACTTGTACATCTCTTTACGATGACCGGATACTCTGTAAGTCCCGAGAACGGATTCATATCACCAGTGAGATACAAATATTTCTTCAACATGATAGAGCTGATCTGGCCTGCAGTAATGTTGCTTGCTGGTGTTATTCTTGTGCTTTACGGATTGGGCAGCGTGATGTTTTCCAAAGGGAAATACAGTTTTTTCGTTACAGGTGGAGGAGTAGTGCTGGCAGTGTGGAGCATTTTGATTGGAGCAGCCTTTAACAACACAGCTTTCTTTGTCTCTACATACAACGTCCAGCAGTCACTCACTCTTTACAACAGCTCTTCGAGTGAATTCACATTGAAGGTTATGGCTTACGCATCACTGTTCATTCCTTTTGTCCTTGCATATGTGATTTATGTATGGAGGTCTCTTACCCGTACAAAAATCAACGAACAGGATCTTAACAAAGCTGATAGTCATAAATATTAGCAAAGGGGGTTAATCTCCTCCCGTAACAACGATACCCCGCTCATAGTCAAACTCGCTCCCGGCTGTGCTGTGGGGTATCGTGTATACCAGCATCATCACAACAGAAGCCAATACATAAAGATACCTCCTGCCCTTTTTACGGTTAAAATACCAGGCGGCTAACCATATAAGAAAAGCAAACAGAGTTTTGGTATCTGTCAGATCACCTCCAAAGGGCCAGCCCGTCCAGTACTCTCCAAATGCTGCCTTTTGCACGAGAGGACCAAGTACAAGCCCTCCAGCAAAAAGAGTTATCATTGTTAACATTGCAAAAAATGAGGCATTCCTTATTTTAAGAAGGGCAGCTATACCAACATAGTTGGAAAAAAACATTGCTACAAACATTAGCAATATATGAGGGGCAAGGGTAAGTGCAGGAACCGGTGCTTTGTACCTGAGTATTATTTCTTCGTCCAAACCATACTCATTTCCGTCAATTACAAGGACAGGGTTATAGGCAATCTTGCCTGCAGGTGGTTGGGAGGGTAAGCTAAATGAGAATAATCCCGAAGAGCTGGTTGCCACCACCCTGACCAGGGAGTCGTTACCCGGATACCTCCTCCAATCAATGTACATATTGGCATTTTCGGGAGCCGGAGTGATCCTTACCTCCAAGTTGGATGAGTGTTTTACATAACTGTCATTCTCAAATGGCACACTTGTATCAAGACTCCTTTCAAACTTGGCCTTGTAATCACCCTGTTCGGTGTCGAATGAGACTCTTTTCGGATTGGTAGGACCTGTCATCCTCTGATAATAAACAGCCGTAAGGGTTATCAGTACTGCAAGGCTCCACGCAGCAAAACTCTTCATAAATATTATTGGTTTTAAAGTTCAATCTTGACATTCTTTTGGCTTCCGTCCCTTATAAAGCAGACCTCTACAATCTCCCCTTTCTTGATTTGGCCAAGGGCCGACATGTAATCGTAAATATTGGCAATTTTCCTGCCTCCCATCTCCACAATTATATCGCCTTCCAGCAAACCTGCTTTTTGGGCAGGACGACCATCCGAAACAGGCCCTATACGGAATCCGTCACCTTTATCGTATGTGAAGTCGGGTATTATACCCAACGTCACTTTAAAACTATTCCTGGAAGGCATGGAAGACTCCTCAAGCTGTATATATTTCGGGTTGAATGAAGGAGTGACAGAGTGTGTTATTAGTGTTGCAATAAAATCGGTGACCTTTGCAAGTCCGTTAATATTCACCAAAGCAGCACTATCGGCAGGTGTATGGTACTCACTGTGGACTCCTGTTGTAAAATAAAGGACCGGTATTTTTTTTGAGTTAAACGATGAGTGATCCGACGGACCGGACCCCGTTTTTGTTGAAACCAGGTCAAACCCAAAATTACTGTTTATTGCAGCAAGCAAAGAGTCAGCCTCTTCGAAGGTTCCGACACCACCAGCCTGTAATTTATTATCCCTCAGCCGACCAACCATATCTAAATTAATCATCAAGCCAGGCAAACGACCAAGTTTCATAAGAGTATCTGCAAGTATGGCAGAACCAATCAAGCCCCTCTCCTCTGCACCGAATGCGGCAACAGCGAATCTCTTTTCAGATTTGTCACCAAACTGATTTACAGTCAACAATCGTGCAACCTCCAAAACAGAGGAGACACCGCTGGCGTTATCATCAGCTCCGGGATGAATTTTATCCTCTCCGGGCCTGACACTTCCGGAACCTGTTCCGCCAAATCCCAGATGGTCATAGTGGGCCCCGGCTAATATAAAGTTTCTGTTTTCACCTGGCGTTATCCCGGCTACATTATACGTTTTGGCTTTGACTACCCTGGTATTTGTACTTATTGTAATCGTGGTCCCGCTCTTTTCAATCAATTCTGATGCTACACCGGGAGATACCGACAATACCGGAATAGGGAACCCTGCTCCGTTTAATTTTCCGAATGAGATGTTGCTGCTGGTGCTATCGTAAAACAGCAAAGCTTCAAAACCTCTTTCCTTCAAACCAGTCACCTTAAAAACGACCGAATCACGTGAAATTTTCAAAAAAGCAATCTTTTCTTGAGCCATTCCCATGTTTGTTGCATCCGCTACTTCTCCTTTGACCAAAGCCTCTGGGGACAATGGATTGACAGCGAACTCCTCTCCTGCAATCAGTTCCCTGCCCCCTATCTTGACCGAAGAGTTTTCACAAACTTCCCTGTATAATGTAATCTCAAAAGGAATCAGATAAGAATCCCCTATCAAGGGAATCAGACCAGCTTGGGACAACTTGCCGGCAATATATGCAGCAGTCAAAGAATCCTCAAAAGTACCGGGAAATCTACCTTTTAGGGAGTCGGATGCCAAGGTGAACACCATTTTTTTCAACGAATCTGCATTGGCTTTCATCTCCTGTGCCTCTAGATTTAACCCAAAAAAAAGCAATGACAAGATTAGAACAGTATTAATAATCTTATTGGCATACAATTTATTTATCATTTTTTTATTCTATAAATCAATTCTTTCCAAATATATATAAAAAATATTTAAAAAAATTTTGCAAATTATTTTTTCTCGCTTACCTTTGCAGTGCACTACTTCACTAATACACCAAGACTCTATAAAATCAAAGAATATGATACAAATTGAAAATCTTAGTTTTAACTATTCACGGAAAAGAGTTCTGACTGACATTTCGTTAAATTTGCTTCCAGGAAATATTTATGGATTGCTGGGGCAGAACGGAGTTGGCAAGACTACCCTGCTAAAGATCATCGGCGGGTTGCTACCTGTAAAGGATGGGAAGTGCGAGGTAATGGGGCAAATACCATTTAAAAGAAGCCCCGGGTTTCTCGAAGAGATAATATTTGTTCCCGAAGATTTTAATCCTCCGGATATGATTGTAAACAAATACGTTAAAGGCAGAGGCCAGTTTTACCCCAGGTTTGACTTTATTAAATTTGCCGCAATCCTTTCGGAGTTCGAAGTAGACGGTGATCAAAAATTCGGGAAACTCTCATATGGTCAGCAAAAGAAAGCGATAATTGCTTTTGCCTTATCGGCCAATGTAAAACTTCTATTACTGGATGAGCCCAGCAACGGCTTGGATATACCTTCGAAATCACAACTACGGAAGATCATTGCCCGTTCGGCAGACGAAGATTGTTGCATAATCATCTCCACACATCAGGTAAGGGATCTAGAAAACCTGATCGACCCGATTATAATTCTGGATACCAACAAGGTATTACTCAACGAGTCAATAGCAAATATTTCTTCCAAACTTACCTTCAAATTTTCCGGGAAGACCGATGAAAAAGCGTTGTACAGCGAAAGCACTCCCGGGGGCTATCTATCTGTTGCAAAAAATGTTACCGGAGAAGAGTCTGCAGTAAACATTGAGGCTCTGTTCAATACAGTAATTAAAAACAAAGAGGAGATTAAAAACATATTCAACTCAAACCTTCAATAAAGCCATGAAAAAACATTTTGATTTAAACAGGTTTGGAAAGCTTTTCAGAAAAGAGCTTACCGAAAGGATTCCATTGATTCTTAAAAATTGTATGGCAGTTGCCCTTGCATATATTGGATTTGTGCTGCTTGGTGTCTTGTTGTCCAGCTCACCTGCTATGAGCATGATGTCCCGCTCCTCTTTCATTATGACAGTTTCATTTATTGTAGCATTCCTGGCCCCATTTGCTCTTTACAAAAGCTTTAACCACAGAAAAATGGGTATTGACTACATAACCCTTCCCGCTTCAGTCAATGAGAAATTCCTTTCGATGATATTGATATCATTGGTCATTTTCCCCTTTGTTATTTTCTCTACACTGATTGTAACTGACACTTTGGTTGCCATAGTCCGGCCATCATTGTTCGAATATTTCATATTCAGCAAGGAGAGTCCCATGACTTTTAGCATAAGCAGCCTAGCCGACCTCTCTGTTTTGCCTCTCTTTGCCTTTGCAGGCAATCTTATGTTCCGAGAGAGCAAGATTATCAAGACAATACTCTCAACAGCCCTGATTTTTGTAATCTTCATAGCAATAATATCCATCCTGTTCCTTTACGTATATGACAGCCAGTTGGAGCAAATAAGAACAACCACGAACTCAGTGAGCATTCAAATCAGCAGCCTGCAAGAGATGAGCAAGATGAATATGTTTGACACATATCCTGGATTAAAATCTGTAATAACCCTGCTGAGTATGGTCTACAACATAGCATTTCCGGTAGGAGCACTTGCCGCAGCTTACCATAAAATGAAAACCATTCAATACTAACAATCATGGAATTCAATGAACACAAACCTATATACCTGCAAATTTCCGACAATATCTGTGAAAGGATATTATCCGGAGAGTGGCCAGAGGAGGAGAGGATTCCCTCGGTCAGGGAACTCGGGAGTATCCTTGGTGTAAACCCAAATACAATCCTGCGTACCTACGAACACCTTACCGGATCAACTATCATTTACAACAAACGGGGAGTTGGATTCTTTGTCGAACCAGGTGCAAAAAAGAAAATATTGTCTATGCAAAGAGACATATTCGTAAACGATGAGCTCCCTTTGATTCTAAAAAAGATGGAGATGCTGGGAATAACCCTGTCCGATCTTCCAAAGTATGTAAAATAACCTTTTAAAATAGAAGATATTACAACATCAGTCTTTAAGTGTTGGTGAAGTGTGCAAATTTCTAACCTTAATAATTGATGTAATGAAAACAAAAGCTCTTTCACTGCTATTTATAATTCTTTCAATGCTCCACATAGATGCAACAGCATCTTCCAAAGTCTCTATAAGGGGTATAGTTATCGAAAAAGAGAACGGGAATGCCCTGTCATATGCCACAATCTGCCTTGCCGACGCAGATAACAAAACCATTTGCGGCACCACATCTTCCGATGACGGTGCATTCGTACTCAGCACTGATGCAGCAGGAAATTTCATCTTAAAAGTATCATTTATAGGCTTCCTGGATACCATCATACCCATTACACTGGAAAACAGCATTACGTCGATTGACGTTGGAAAGATTCCTCTCATATCGTCCCAGTCAAACCTCACCAGTGCTGTTGTTACCGCCAAAGTGCCGGTGATTGAGCAAAAACTGGACAAAATTGTGATGAATGTTTCGGAATCTGTAGCCACACAAGGGAGCAATGCGTTGGAGGTGCTCCGTAAGGCACCTGGAGTTTCTGTAGATCCATCCGGGAACATACTTCTGAACGGCAATAGTGTACAAGTTTGGATAGACGGAAGACCTTCCAACCTGAGCGGAGAAGAGCTGCAAATACTCCTTAGCGGGACAGATGGCTCTTCCATAGACAAGATTGAGATAATTGCCCACCCCTCCGCAAAATATGATGCCTCTGGTTCGGGAGGGATTATCAACATCAAAACCAAGAAGAACTTTGCAAAGGGGTTGAATGGCTCTTTAAAAGGAAGTTATAATATCTCTCCCAACGATAAACCTTTGAACCAGACCAACGGTGCACTCAGCCTTAGCTACCGTAACGACAAATCCAACACCTCAATCAACTATTCGGCTGATTACAAGGAGAGTTACGAAAAAATCACATCCAGCACAATCTTCGGAGAGAACCGGGCACTAAAAGGCAATACCGGATCAAACTGGATCAACTCCAACAACCTTATACGGATCAACAGGGACCAGTTCCTGGACAAGAAAAACATCGCCGGTTTCGTGATAAATGCCATGAAGAGCAACACCAAGTCAAATCTGGGAACCAACACATGGAACAAGCTCTATATCAACGGAGACCTGGCCAATACCACAACCACAAGGAACGATGGAAAGGATAGTTACGGCTACATCAACGCCAACCTAAACTACACCCATATCATCCGTGATGGTGATGAGTTCACAATCAATGCAGACTGGGGAAATTATGACATTGACAAAGATGCTGACCAAAAGAACACATCCATCTCACCCGACGGGGGTATTTTGGACCGGCACCGGTTCCGGACCAATTCGGAGCAGGGTATCAACATCTATTCCCTAAGAGTTGACCACCAGCAAAAAATATTAGGAAAGTTGATGGGAGAAGCGGGCTTCAAATGGGCAAGAAGCATAACAGACAACAACCTGTTGATGGAAAACCTGATTGACGGTTTCTGGCAAAAGGATAACGGTCAAAGTTCGCTCTTCAGCTACAACGAAGATATTACCGCGTTATACGCGACACTTGCGGGCCAGGCAGGCACCAAATGGAATTTCAAAGGAGGACTCAGGGCAGAGCACACCTCTTCGAAGGGAGAGTGGATTAGTGCAGGAACCAGCACCTCCGCCAATTACATCGACCTCTTCCCGACACTGTTCGCCGGGTATAATCCGACTGCAGACTTAAGGTTGGGTCTCTCCTACTCCACCCGTATAAAAAGGCCTAACTTCAGACAGATGAACCCCTTCCGTATGTACATTGACGCATCAAGTTCAATTGAGGGTAATCCTGAACTGACTCCCGAAAAAACAAACACATTTTCTTTGTCGGCAGGCTATAAGAACCATTTTAACCTTGCATTGACCGGTCAGTTCACAAAGAACGTCATCATTCAGTCACCCTTTATTGATACCCAAAGTGGAGAAAGAATAATAAAGTGGGATAACTTCGGGAAACAGAGCTTTACCGGAGCAAGTATTTCGGCCTCAGAATATCCGCTTAGCAGTTGGTTGACCTTCAATGGGAATCTCTTTATTGCCCAGGTTAGCAATAAGTCGAATGAGTATAAAAACGAGTCCCTATTCTCCAACGGATATTTCAACCTTACGTTCATGTTACCTAAAGACTATAAGGCAGAGCTGACAGGGTTTTACCAATCGGGGATACCTTACGGAAAATTTGACATTGACCCTACCGGGCAGATAGATGCCGGAATAAAAAAGAACTTTGCCCAAAACAAGGCACAAATCTCCCTAATGTTCTATGATATTTTCAAGACACTGTCCACCACTGCCAAATATTCTGAGCCAGATGGTACAGAGTACATATTTGAAAACAAGTTCAGCAACCAACGAATCGCCCTCTCCTTTACCTTCCGGTTTGGGCAGGGAAAAGCATACAGGTCAAGGAAAGTCGGGAATCTGGAAGAGGCTTCCAGGGTAGGTACCCAAAATTAAATTTAAAAAAATGCAACTTTTTTATCAGGTGTGTCGTCTATAGGTGTGAAAAATATATCATGCATTACAAACTACTAATTTATTCACACATCTATGTTACGCAAACTATCGACCCTGTTTTTCACATTAATCTTGACAATCTCAATGGTTTCTGCCAAAAACATATTGACAATTACCGGCAAAGTAGTAGAGAAAGGGAGCAAAAGCGCCCTTTCCTTTGCTACCGTTATACTGCAAACAAATGACAATCAAATACTAGGTGGTACAACCACTTCTATTGATGGTTCTTTCGTATTGAAAAACGATAATGCTGCAAAATGTGCCCTTAAGGTCTCATTTATCGGATTCAAGGATACTACAATGATTCTTCGGGATATCTCTGGAGATGTAGACTTAGGTACCATTGAACTCTCCGAAGACAAGGCAGTGTTAAAATCTGCGGTTATTACTGCCAAGGTTCCGGTTATAGAGCAAAAAATGGACAAACTGGTAATGAATGTTGCCGAGGCTGTATCAACAGATGGCAGCAATGCCATGGATATCCTAAAAAGGGCTCCAGGTGTAAGTGTCGACCCTTCGGGGAATATCAAACTTAACGGATCCAACGTTCAGATATGGATAGACGGAAGACCTTCAAATATTTCCGGATCCGATCTTGAATCTCTTTTGTCCGGTACAGAGGGATCATCTATCGACAAAATAGAAATCATCTCCCATCCCTCTGCAAGGTATGATGCTTCCGGATCGGGAGGGATCATAAATATACGTACAAGGAAAAATTTCGCACAAGGATTAAGCGGGACAATCAGAGGATCATATATGGCAGCGCCTTACAAACAAAAGTATTATGAAGGATATGATGGTTCAGTTATGTTAAATTTAAGAAGCGAAAAGGTCAATTCCACTCTCTCCTTCTCTCCACGCTACTATGAAGGATTCAATACATTCGATACCGAAACCCATGTTACGGGAGGCTCAATGATAAAGAGCCACACTCATATGTACAGGCCCAACGAGGGGGTTAACCTTAAGTTTTCTACAGATTACCATATCGACAAAAAGAATATAATTGGTTTTGTTGTTGGCGGAATGTGGAGGGAATACCAGGACATGACCGACAACAACACAGGAAGCATTCTCTATGCAGATGGTCACCCTGCTGAGGTTACCGCTTCAATTATAAACAACGACATCTATTTTGACAACGTCTCTGCAAACCTCAACTACACCCATTTTTTTGAAAATAAAGCCGAGATAACCTTCAATGCAGACCATTACAACTATAAATCGGGGAGATTGAGTTACCAGGAGAACAATTACACGACTCCAGGCTCAACCAGTCAAAAATCCCCTTTGATATTTGAAAGCGACTCCGACCAGGGAATCAGCATTTACTCATTCAAGGCCGATTTCGAAAGCGAAGTGTTCAACGGAGGGAAAGTAGAGGCTGGAATCAAGGTAGCCCGTTCAATTACCGACAATGATCTTATATGGAGGGATAAAATTGGAGATCAATGGGAAACGGCACCTCAAAAAGGGACATTGTTTGATTATTCCGAAAACATATCCGCATCTTATATCTCCTTAGGTGGCCAGATTACCCCCAAGCTCACCTTGAAAGGGGGTATCCGGGCCGAATTCACAAGCTCCAAAGGGGAGTGGTACAGCGCCGATACTACAACCAACAAAAACTACGTGGATTTTTTTCCGACACTCTTTATCGGATACAATCCAAACGAAAAAACCAGGATAGGATTGTCATTTTCGTCCAGGATAGAAAGACCCGGTTATGAAGAGCTCAACCCGCAGAAATACTACATTGATGCTACCAGTTCGGGAATGGGGAACCCCGAGCTGCAACCGCAATATGCAAACCAGGCAAGTCTCAGCCTGAGTCTTGGCAACCACTTCCACTTTTCATTAAACGGTACCACCATCAGAAATGCAAAAGTACAGATGCCATATTTCACTAACAGCGTCCAGGAAAAGACCCTTTACTGGGATAATTTCGGCAAATCCATCATTGCCGGGATCAACCTTTCAGTAACCGAATATCCTGTAAGAAAGTGGCTGCTTGCAAACGCCAATCTCAACAACTCTTTTTGGGAAACAAAACACCCCGGATTTTACAGGAATTCATTTGTCACTCAAGGGAATCTAAATTTTACCTTTCTATTGCCTGACAATCTCAAAGCAGAGCTAAGCGGATGGTTCCAGGGGAAAACCCCTTATGGCCTATTTGAGCTGGAACCAGTTGCAGATTTAACCCTGGGAATCAAAAAGGGACTCTTTGAGAATAGAGGAACTATTTCACTGGTTGCCACAGATATTTTACGCACAAACAAAAGCAGGGTAAACTTAGAAAAGAATGAGTCAATAAACCCAGGCCTGGAATTCTACAAGTTTGAATCCCAATATCGCAGCAGCAGGATTACCCTGAGTTTCCAGTATCGTTTTGGAAAGGGTAAAGCCTACAAACAAAGGAGAGTAGGAACAATAGAGGAGACCTCCAGGGTTTCTGGTGGCAATTAATTGCCGGTAGCCTTCAAGGTGTTGGTCAACAGAGAGATGATCGTCATTGGGCCAACACCTCCCGGGACCGGGGTAATGTAAGAGCATTTTGGGGCAACTTCGTCAAATTTGACATCTCCCAAAAGTTTGAAGCCGGTCTTGTTATCGGCTTTTACCCTTGTGATTCCCACATCTATCACAATTGCTCCCTCTTTTACCATATCTCCTTTCAGGAATTCGGCAACACCAAGGGCTGCAATTATGATATCTGCCTGCAATGTGATCTCCTTAAGGTTTTTTGTGCGGCTGTGACACACACTTACCGTACAATCTCCGGGATATCCTTTTTGTAAAAGCAGGTTTGCAACAGGTTTCCCGACAATATTGCTTCTGCCTATTATCACACAATGTTTACCGGAAGTTTCAATCTTGTACCTTTTTAAAAGTTCCAGAATGCCGGCCGGTGTTGCAGAGACAAACGACGGGAGTCCGAGTACCATTTTCCCTACGTTTACCGGATGGAAACCATCGACATCCTTTTCGGGATCTATCGCCTCAATAACAAGCTGTTCATCAATATGTCCCGGAAGAGGAAGCTGGACAATCAACCCGTTTACCGAGGGATCCGAATTGATTTCCCTTATTTTTTCAAGCAATTGGTCCTGAGAAATATCGCTAGGCAACCGAAGGAGGGTAGAATCAAAACCAACTTGTTTGCACGCCTTCTCTTTGTGACCCACATATGTTTGAGAGGCTCCGTCCTCACCTACCAGGATTGCGGCCAGGTGCGGCCTTTTGCCACCCTTGCCAACTATATCTGCCACCTTGAGTGCAATCTCCTCTTTGATAGCATCTGCAGTAGCCTTACCGTCCAATATTGTCATTGCTCAAACTCTTTAATATGATTATCTTCTTTTTAATGCTCCCATAGCCCTCATGGCTTTACCGGCACCGCCACCAGCCATATTCTTCATCATTTTGCGGGTATCTTCGAACTGTTTTACCAACCTGTTGATCTCAGCAATGGAGGTTCCGCTCCCCTCTGCAATCCTCTTGCGACGGCTTCCGTTAAGCAGATCGGGATTTTCCCTCTCCAGAACTGTCATAGACTGGATTATGGCTTCAATGCTTTTGAATGCAGAGTTATCCATCTCCACATCTTTAAGGGCCTTTCCCATTCCAGGTATCATGGATGCCAGATCCTTGATGTTTCCCATCTTTTTGATCTGTTGTATTTGGTCGAAAAAGTCCGAAAGTGTGAACTGATCTTTTGCAAGTTTTCGCTGCAGCTTCCTGGCCTCCTCTTCATTGAATTGCTCCTGTGCCTTTTCTACAAGCGAGACAACGTCCCCCATTCCGAGAATCCTGTCTGCAATACGCTTGGGATGGAAAACATCCAGAGCTTCCATTTTTTCGCCGGCAGAGACAAACTTGATAGGTTTGTTAACAACTGCCCGTATAGAAAGAGCAGCACCACCACGGGTGTCACCGTCCAGCTTTGTTAGGACAACTCCATCAAAATCAAGTCTTTCGTTAAAGGTCTTTGCTGTCTCAACAGCATCCTGACCAGTCATGGAATCCACAACAAAAAGTGTTTCGGAAGGGTTGACAGCCTTTTTTATTGAAGCAATCTCCTCCATCATCTGCTCATCAATGGCAAGACGTCCGGCAGTATCGATTATGACCAAGGAATACCCCTCTTGTTTGGCTTTGGCAATTGCATTACGGGCAATTTTGACCGGCTCATTCACGCCCTCTTCGGTGTATACGAAAACACCTGTCTGCTCCCCCAGTATCTTAAGTTGCTCAATTGCTGCAGGACGGTAAACGTCACAAGCCACCAACATGGTCTTAAGGGCTCTTTTTGTACGGCAGTTTAGTGCCAGTTTACCACTGAATGTGGTTTTACCGGAACCCTGCAGACCGGCAACCAACACAATACCAGGATTGCCCTTTACATTGATATCGGTAGCCTCGCTGCCCATGAGACGTGCAAGTTCGTCATGGACTATTTTGGTCATCATCTGCCCTGGACGGACAGCCTTAAGTACATTCTGACCCAATGCCTTTTCCTTTACATCGTCACAAAAGGATTTGGCTATCTTGTAACTAACGTCGGCGTCTAAAAGTGCTTTACGTATATCTTTTAAAGTCTCGGCAATATTGATTTCGGTAATCCTGCCCTCTCCCTTAAGAAGCTTAAAGGAACTCTCCAGTCTGTCAATTAGATTTTCAAACATTTTTTAATAATTAAACCGCAAAAGTAGTCATTTTTGAATAAAAGAACGGAGGATTTCCCTGCCACTATCGTTGACCACAGCCTCCAAATGGTATCTTACAAGCTCAGAATGAAAAAGGAACGGATCCCTTAAAAAAACATAAGAACCATTCCATGAATAGATTTTTGCCATGGCAGAGGTAAAGAACAGTGTTGCTAGCTCTTTGTTTATGTCCGATCTGTACAATCCTTCCAGAACACCCCTCTCCAGGTTCTCCGAAATAATTCTTGAATAAAAGCTCATCCTGTTTGTATGGTCCAGTACTTTGAGATCCGGCAGATACTTGGAAGAATCACTTAACAACTGAGGTCCTAACTCTTCCAGGGTTTTGTTCATCATACTGCTGGAATGGAACAGTGCCTCTATCGCATTTTTCCCCTGGCTCAGTGAGAGGTTGATTTTGAACTCAATATCTTCAATGACAAACTGCATTACAGTCCGCATAAGCACCTCCTTGCTTTTGAAGTTATTGTAAAGTGTTTTTTTGGTAAGTTTAAGTTCCACCGCAATATCGTCCATAGTCAGTTTAAGACCTTTTTTGCGGAACAATTCATACACCTTTGTCACATATCTCTCTTTTGAGCTTACTCTTGCCATAATGAAATAATTTTATTCTGAATAAATCTCGGGAGCCAGGTCCCTCTGGTTGTATTTCATTGCCATAACCTGTCCGTAAGCGCCTGCCGAGCGAATGGCCATCAGGTCTCCCCTGCCTGTTTCGGGGAGCAATATATTGCTGCCGAATGTATCACTGGACTCACAAACAGGACCAACCACATCGTACCTTTTTTGTTTACCGGAGGATGTGAGGTTATCTATTTTGTGCGATGCCTGGTATAATGCCGGCCTGATCAAGTCGTTCATACCGGCATCCAGTATTGCGAATTTCCTTCCCTTTCCGATCTTAACGTAAAGAACCCTTGAAATAAGTGAACCACATTGCGCAATCAAAGCCCTTCCAGGCTCAAAATGAACCGACTGCCCAGGCTCCCTTAGCAGATTTTTATCAATTATGGAAAAATATGTTTTAAAGTCCGGAACGGGATTTGTATCAGGATCAGCGTAATCAATTCCCAAACCTCCTCCCAGATTTATGTTTTTGGGATACATCCCTTTGTCTATGAAAGCCTTGGATATTTCATTCACTCTCAAGGCAAGCATTTTGAAAACATTGAGATCGGTTATCTGCGATCCGACATGAAAGTGCAATCCGGCAAAATCCAGGTTTTGGCAACCTCTCAAAGTGCTTATTATATCATCAAACATCCAGTGGCTTATCCCAAATTTATTCTTTGACTTACCTGTTGTTATGTATTTATGGGTATGAGCATCAATATCGGGATTGATCCTGAGCGAAACAGATGCCCTTTTGCCCAACCTGCATGCAATTTCGTTGATCACCTCAATCTCGGGGATAGACTCACAATTGAATGAAAAAATACCACCATTCAAAGCTGTCTCAATCTCCTTGTCCGATTTTCCAACCCCTGCAAAAACCACATCACCCGGATCAAACCCACTCCTGAGAGCAAGAGAAACCTCATTCCCGCTCACACAATCTGCACCAAGACCATACTCCTTCATCAAGTCAAGTATCCTGTCATTGGCATTGGCCTTCAAGGCATAATGTGCATGAAAGCCATACTTCTTAAGTTCTTTGGTGTAGGCATCCAAAGTTTTTTTCAACAACTTCATATCATAGTAATAGAAGGGGGTTTCCAGGGTTGAAAAGTGTTCGATGGTCTTTTGGTCAAACATATAAAAAAAGTTAAGGTATAATTATACTTTCGATTTTGTCAGCGGCAAAAATAGTAAAAATCTTGTTCTTAATTTAAATTATCTATCTTTGCACAATATAGAGGTAAAGTATAGTAAAGCAAATTGATATGAAACCAACAAAAAAAGATCTTCTTAAAGATACCATCAAGCACATCGACATTACGGCATTCGATTCTACTTACATAATAGATTCGATGCGTGAAATGTCATTCTCTTCAAGGGATACGGCTGCTGCTGCCGATATCCTCCAGATGATGATAAATGACACTGCTTCCACAAACTGGCTCATCCTCGCAGGCAGCACCTCTGCCGGTGGTTGCATGCAAGCCTACGTGGACATGATCCGCTTCAATATGATAGATGCCGTGGTTGCCACAGGAGCCTCCATAATTGATATGGACTTTTTCGAGGCACTTGGATTCAAACACTACAAAGGCAGTCAATTCATAAACGATACCCATTTGAGGGAAAACTACATTGACAGGATTTACGATACCTACATCGATGAAGAGCAGCTGCAAAATTGCGATGCAACCATTAAGCTGATTGCCGACTCGCTGGAAGCAAGGCCCTACTCTTCACGTGAATTCATCCACGAGATGGGTAAATGGCTCACTAAAAACTCTGTAAAAAAGAACTCTCTTATTCAGACAGCTTACGAACACAACGTTCCCATATTCGTGCCTGCGTTCAGTGACTCCAGTGCAGGATTCGGTCTAGTTATGCACCAGGTAGAGAGGATGCGAGATGGCAAACCCTACTTGTCAATCGACTCAGTGGCCGATTTCCGCGAACTGACCGAAGTTAAGATGACCGCGCCAAGCAGTGGTCTGTTCATGATCGGGGGAGGAGTTCCCAAAAACTTTGCACAAGATACAGTTGTTTGCGCCGAGTGCCTCGGTTTTGATGTCCCAATGCATAAATACGCAGTTCAGATAACTGTTGCCGATGTTCGAGACGGGGCATGCTCTTCTTCTACCTTGAAAGAGGCCAATTCATGGGGTAAGGTAGACACAGCCCACGAACAGATGGTATATGCAGAGGCAACAACAGTTGTCCCTCTGATTCTCAGCTACGCATACAACAAAGGGGACTGGAAAAAGAGAAGCCCAAAGAACCATTCACTTCTTTTCTCGACAGGAACCCGTGGTACCGGAATCCTTTTGGGAGAATAAGCGATTTACACAATTTAAAAAAAGGATGCAGTTTGTAACTGCATCCTTTTTTTTACATTCATTGACATTTACACAGTTCCTGTTACCCCTAGGTGCTCTGGCCTCAAAAGGTCAAAGACCGTTTTGACAGGGGAGAATGTAGAGACCGGCACCTCCACGAAGATTGTGTTCCACCGGCTCATTGCACCGTTCCAAAGCCCCGGTAGTTCAAGAGCTTTAATAGGAACCCCCTCCGCACTTTTATATGAAATGAAACCGGTCTCCGGATCTACATATTTCAAAAGGTCAAAGCGGTTACCTTTGTAATCTTTAAGGGAACAGACCAGGTCAACAGGGTTGAAGTGAGTTGCCTCACTTACTTTGGAAGCTACTTTGGGATTGGAGAGGTCTAATTGGGCCCCCTCCAGAATCTGCAAGGAGACGGTACCATCAGCATCCCTTACTAAAAACGGTCCACCTCCTGGTTCTCCTTGGTTCTTAACCATACCACAGACCCTCAAAGGCCGGTTAAGGATGTTTTTCAAAAATTCCCTCTCTATGGAATCATGAACCTTGGGCAGCTCCATGCAAAATACCCTGCATACAAAGTTCCTTATTTCAGTTGTCAGTCCCTCCTTTCTCTCGCCATCGAGGAGCTTGAGATATGCAAACAGTTGCTCCTGCACATCCAGTAAAACACCTCCCAGAACCTTTTTCCACCATATTGTGTCTGTAGTGAGTTCTTCCCGGGTAATATTATCTATATTTTTAATAATCACAATATCTGCATCAATATCGTTAAGATTTTCTATCAGAGCCCCATGCCCGCCCGGCCTAAACAATAATTTGCCGGCTTTGCTTCGGAAGGGCTGGTTAACCATATTTACGGCAATGGTATCGGTTGATGGTTTTTGTAAAGTGAAAGAGACTTCAAGGTTGTACCTGTATCGCTTTTCAAACACACCCTTGACTTTTTCTGTCAACTCGCGGAAGAGCTTAAGGTGTTCGGGAGAGACAGTAAAAACCAACCTTGCAGTACCATGCTGGTCCATAGCATAACCCGCCGCCTCACACATATGCTCCTCCATGGCTGTACGGGAGTAATTGCCATATCTGTGAAACTTAACCAATCCTTTGGGAAGGGATCCGTAACCCAAGCCCTTATTTGTGAGCAGATGTTCCAAAATGCATTTCTTGTTTATGGAGCCCTTTTGCTCCGTCAGAACACCATCCAAAGACGCCTTTAATTCGGGGTAAAAAGGGTATTTGCCGAGATTATCAAAAAAATCCTCCAAAAGAGCATCTCCTTCTCCGGCTTCAATACTTGAAAGAGCTTCGAACAGCTCCTTGAACATCCTTGTCGCTGCTCCCGAAGCCGGGACAAATTTGCAGATTGTGCCATTGTAAGCCATATATTTTGCTGCAAAACCGGATTGCTCTTCCCTGGAAAGAATCCTGATCCCTTTTGATGGAGTTGCTGCAGCCACAACATCTGGAGAAGGAAAACCATTCTCGAACTTCTTCAACTGCTCAAGGATAGTATGGGGTGATGAACCTCTCTGTTCAATCTCTTTCAGATCTTCATTTGTAAACATATTGTCAAACATATCAGTTTCATGTATTAGTAATCTGCTGATTATATAAAGTACTACTTTTCAAGAAGCTTTTCAGGATAACGGACAAGTCATGCGGGAACTCCCTTCTGAAGTTGTAGTTGCCTCTTATGGATTCAAAGTTTCCCGGGTCACTCTTTAACAAAAGGCACTCTTCCATGATTGGATATATCCCGGTCAACACCTTAGAAATTGAAGACTCGGGACTCTTTCCGTCATATTCAACTTTTGCGATCCTTGGAGCAGGGTCTGTAAAAATCTCGAAACCAGAGAGCTCCTTTATCCCAAAAAGAGTTCCGATATTCCTGACGGAAAACAGTGTGGCGTTTAACTTACCTTCATATGAATAGCCGGCGATATGAGGAGTTGCAATATCGCATACCCCCAGTAGTTCCAAATTGATCTGTGGCTCATTTGCCCATACATCCAGCACCAAGGCTCCAAGCCTGCTCCTCTCTCTTAACAAATCCTGTTCGGCCACAACCTCTCCCCTTGATGTATTCATAAGGTAAGAACCAGGTTTCATCTTCTTAAGGAATGAATGATTGCACATGTTAAGGGTCGTGGAATCCAAAGGGACATGAAGCGAAATTATATCGCAAGATTCCAAAACCTTATCCAGTTTGTAATAGTTGATCCCGTTTCCCAGTAAACTTTTTGGAGGATCACAGCGCATTACCTCAATTCCAGTCCCCTCAAGGAACCGGGCTATCCTCTCTCCAACGTTACCGGCACCAATTATTCCTACCTTTTTCTCTTTGAATGCCTCCTCTTTGATTTTCAGGATTTCGAACATTGCAGTGATAACATACTGCATCACACCACCTGCATTGCAGCCCGCTGCGTTGAACACCTCTATACCCCTGCTGTTGCAATAGTCCAGGTCAATATGGTCCATGCCGATTGTTGCAGTAAAGATTGCCTTGACACTACTGCCCGACAAAAGCGCACTGTCACAGCGAGTCCTTGTCCTTACCAACAATGCAGTTGCATCTTTGGCCAAAACATTGTCAATCTGGCTCCCTTTGGAATAGGTCACCTCAAACCAAGGCTCAAGCACTCCTTTTATAAAAGGTATATCGGAATCTACAACTATTTTCATTGCATAAGTAACATTCTATTTTACAATCAGCTCTTTTACTATTTGCTTCCCAAGGATTGTGTTGATCTTTTGCACAATTTTCAAACGATGCATGATCAATGTGCTCTTTGCTGCCGAGGAGGAGATTGTGCACACCAACCTTCCGTCCCTGAAAAACTTTGAAGTTGTGTACCTGGAATATCTCTCCCCTACTACACTGTTCCAGGCATTGAAAATGTCCACCCTCACAACACCCTCTTCGAGCCCGTTCCTCCTTATCATCTCGAGGAATATCTCACCTACCGGAACCGCCTTTTGCCTTCTCATCTTAAATCTCCCCCGTTTAATTCAAACAACGCCGAATCACCTCCGATTGTGTCCAATATCTCTTTGACCCTTACTTTATTGCTGTCAGTTATAAAAATCTGCCCAAAGATATCCGAAGATACCAGACCCAGCAAAGCCTCAACGCGGGTCATGTCCAGTTTGTCAAAAACGTCGTCCAGCAACAGAATGGGCTGTTTCTTGTACATCTCCCGCATAATTTCGAACTGGGCTAACTTGAGGGATATTAGGAACGTTTTTTGCTGCCCTTGGGAACCGCATAAACGGAATTTATGGCCATTCATTGAAAAGAGCAGATCATCCCGCTGTATACCTGCAGAGGTAAACTTTAGAATTTTTTCCTTTTCTCTGTTAATGGCAAGCAATTGTTCCAAGGAAGACTCCCTGAGTTCCGACACATATTCTATGGAAATCTCCTCCCTCTTTCCGGATATCAGATTGTAGTATTTCTTTACGATGGGAGTGAGCAAAAGTGTGAATTCCTCCCTTTTATCATAGATATAAGAAGCATTTACCGACAATCGGGAAGTGAAGGTATCCAAAAGATCTTCGTTGATATTCTCCAATTTGAGAAGCCGGTTCCTTTGTTGCAGCAACTGGTTGTAATTTTGCAGCCTTCTGAGGTACTCGGCGTCCAGCTGCGATAAGATGGAGTTGAGGAAACGTCTCCTCTCTTCACCCGACTCATTCACCAGGCAAGTATCGTAGGGAGAAACCATTACAATAGGGATAACCCCGATATGATCCGAGAGCTTCGAGTAATTTTTTGAGTTGCGCTTGAACACTTTGGATCCGTTTCTCTCTATCGAGAATGAGATAATATCTTTGCTTGCATCAAAACGTGTATACTCACCGGAAACATGGCATTGCCGGGCAGAATAGGCGATGGATTGGCTGTCCGGATTGGAAAAATAACTCTTTGTCATCGAAAGGTAATAGACAGCATCCAGCACATTGGTTTTCCCGGAACCGTTAATACCTGTGATACAATTGAGATTAGGCGAAAAATCCAAAGTGGCTCCCGAAATGTTTTTGAATTCCGAAATGGATAATTTATTTAAATACATTTGTGATCGAGTTGTCTTACAAAGTTACTTATTTTATCGATTTAAAGTTTGAGATATGATAAAATATTGTAATTTTGCAACCTGCTAAAAAAATCTGAAAATGTCAAAGAAAATTAAACATCAGGATCCCGAAGAGAGTGTCGAAAATGCACTGAATGCAACAGAACAGTTTCTGGAAAAGAACAAGAATATCCTAATCTACTCGGTTGTGGCAATCGTAGCCATTGCAGCGATAGGTTTCTCTTACACCCAGTTCTACCGTAAGCCGCTAAAAGAAGAGGCCATGGCACAAACATTCGCTGCCGAAAGGTTTTTCCGTAACGACAATTTCGAAGCCGCTCTTAACGGTGACGGCAACTCACTTGGGTTCAGTCAAATCATCAAAGAATACGGCTCTGCGGCACCTGCATCGGTATATATGTACTCCGGTGTATGCAACCTCCACCTCGGCAATTTTGANNTCTCCGCCCTTAAAAAATACAAATCCAAGGACCCTATAATGCAGGCCCGGGCTATTGCCAACATAGGTGATGCATATGCAGGGCTTCTCAAAAACAAGGAGGCAATCAGCCAGTATATGAAGGCTGCCTCTTATTCAGACAATATTTTTGCGGCCGGATACCTTATGAAGGCAGCAATAATGCACGAAGAGGAGGGCGACAAGCAATCTGCAAAAAAACTTTACGAAGAGATCAAGCTAAAGTATCCTCAAAGTCCCGAAG
>WARP01000164.1_pt1 | contig 35175 bp, 24 predicted proteins | sample 4769151 | NCBI WGS metagenome assembly WARP01 (sample SAMN08893023, study PRJNA449175) | gut metagenome | isolation source: rumen sample fed with dry roughage | host: cow | place: India: Nagpur | collected 2016
CCCTGCTGCGGCTGTTGCGTCGATATCTGCGCTGACTCGATCAGGAACTCGTGGCCAGGGATCCCATCGGGATCGTCACCAACGGTCGTGGGAAGCATGTAGACCTTGTTGGCGGTTACGATCCCAATGCCCTCCCTCTGTCCCTGCCAGTCCACATGGAACAGGCTCAGGATCGGTGCGTCGACATCCAGCGTGTACGTCCACCACGCCTTCATGTCGATGTCATAGCAGAACAGGACGTTGTCGAGGTTGCCCTCTTCGTCGGAGTTGGCACCGAGTGCCATGTAGATCACGCCGTCGAGCTCGAGGATCATGGACCCGAGAAGCCTTTCCTCCTTGTCGACGGAGTCGGTGAACACCGGCTTGATGGCGTCACTCACGTACTGCGTCCGGATCTGGGAGTTGTATTCCATGGTCATCGTGGTGAGCGCGAGGCCGTATCTGCTGATCGAGTACAGGCCGTCGGCACACACGATCGCGCCATCGAAGCTCTTGCAACCCACGGCTCCCGCGACCTGCTCTGCCTGCCAGGACTTCATGCTCTGCTCGTTCGAGAGGGAGATGCTGTTCTCCACCAGGTTGTAGCGCTGGTCCTTCTTGGTGTTAGGCGAGGCGCAGAGCATGGTGACGATGGAGTTTCCCGACTGCGTCTTGTACTTGCACACGTGCCTCACGGCCTGTCCGGTGCCTGGCTCGACGTCGACGAACCCACCGCCATGACCGGGACTGACGCTGAGGAGGTTGCCGGGGTTACCGCCGATGTATAGCCTGTGCTTGTTTGAGGAGTCACCCCAGAAGTACAGCCTGCCGTCGATGTCGGCCACCCTCGACGCATGTACGCCCTGCGTGTAATTCTCGGTCGGTGCCACGAGGTTGCCAATCGACCACATGCTGGTGGCGTCTACATAGCCTATCCACTTGTATTCCCAACTGGTCGCGTTCGAGGCGACGTCAACCCTGCCCAGGAATATGAGGTCCATGGCGTTGTCGGTGGCATAGTAGAGTTCGACGGCCTTGATGAGATACCCGGCCTTGAACGTGTTGTTTGATGTGTTGCCGGCTACCTTCACGTACTTGCTCGTATTCCATTCGGTAGGTGGCTTGTTCGCATAGAACACAAGGTTTGGCGATATCTGGGTCGGGCCAAACTTGTTGACGAACGTGTATGCAAGCGTGATCCTGAATGGACAAGTTGCCGTCTCTGTCTGGCTGAGTGTCAGCCCGACGCCAGTCAATGCGGAGAACGGCAGCACAATCGGGTTTGGCACCTGCCTTGCGTTCGACATGGTGCCTGCGACGTAGCCTGTCGTGTCTCCCGTCCATATCTCGTTCTGCTCGGTGAGTGCTATGAGCTTGGCGTCGTATTGGTCGATGGACGTCCACACGTGATGCGGGCTTAGCTCGGTCTGGTCTGACAGCGTGAGGTTCGATGTGACAGAAAGCGCCTCACTTGCCGCCGCACGACTGTCAAGGTCAGCGACGCCTATGTTCTCGTCAGACTTGGCGATGTACAACTTGGGACCATAGAGGCATGTCGGGCCAGTGAACGTCACCCCTGTTGGCGCCTTGAACAATTCGACGATGTCATCCCTGGTGACCAGCGTCATGTTCGATGCGACGGCAACATTGTTCTGGAGACGGAACTGATTCATCTGGAGGTCGGTCTGGTCATTGGACGTGATCGCCTCGTCAACCAGGGCAAACGAATGGGCGTTCTCGAAGTTGATGCCGTTGAACTCTTTGAATAGCTGTATCCTCGGCTCTGAGTTTGCCGGTCTTCCGGCGCCCTGTGTTTTCTTTTGTTGCTGTCGTTGCGCCATGTCTCATCACCTACAGGATGGGTACGTATCCAAGAGTAGAGGTCTCGTATGTGTCAGTGGTAGTGTGCGCGGAGTTGTGCTCACGCATGGCTGAGAGGATCTTCGCGCCCTCGTCGGTGAGGGATTGGACGCGCTCGGCCACGCTCGGGTCGCCTTCTGCTCTGCGTGCCGCAGTTCTCACGACGATATAATACGGATCCGGGAGCCATGTGAGGATCTTCTCGTCATATGCCTTGGGACATTCGTCATCGCAGCTGTCATCACAAATGTGGAGAGGCTCGATGTATCTGATGTAGTCAGTCTCAAGAAGCCCGCCTGCCTCGAATGGAAGCCATGGACGGGCGAACGTGAGCGTGTCTCCAACAATAAAGGCACGCTGCCTGTATCCGTCGACGTTGAGCTCTCCCCATTCGTTGAACATGTCAACGATGTTGCGATTGCCAGTTCGCACCTCTTCGATAGGGATCTGCATCACATGCGGCCCCTTGTGGAGTCTGATGCCGTCGCCATACCCGGAGCACAGCTTGTAGGCATCATCAGGAAGCTGGATCTCCTGTATGCCCATGGGATGCCCCGGGTTGAAGGCTTGTCCGATGTTCCACTTCTCGCGCAGGAAGTTCCAGTCCTGCTCCTTCTGGAGCTCCTGGAGGACGAAGTTCGCCTCCATGACGATCTCCTTGAACTTGTCGCTGTGGCAGTGGAAGTTGCCACTGGTGTCCGAGGAGACGTCAAGGCGCACCTTGTAGATGTGGTAGAGGACCTGCTGCACGAGGTCTGCGATCGTCATCCCCCTAGACATCTTCCTCACCGTCTTCTGCGGGCTCGTCGTCAGGCTCGTCAGAGTTGTCCATCTCGTCCTTGACGATGTCCTTGCCAGCAGAGAGCAGCCACTTGTCACACATGTCCCTGATCTTGATGATCAGATCGGTGGCGTCCTCGGTCGGGCAAGGCGCCTTCATGGGACCGTGCATGCCCGGCTTGCAAGGGTCGTCGGGGTCGATCCCCATGATGATTGTCAGCACGTCGTCACTGAATGGTTGCATGCCCATTGTTTACCTCCTGTTGAAGCTATTGATAAGCCTGCTAAAGTAATCGTTGCCATTGACCCTGTTTCGAGTCGGGGCGTTCACGATGCTCTGGTCAGGCAAGACGTATGAGGTTGGCGTTGGCTTGGTGGTTGATATCCTGCCAGGTTGCCATGCGGTGCTTGCCGCGAGCTTCTTGTCACCGCCAACGGGACCTTCCTTGTAGAGGCTTGGGTCGATGTTGTTCATGTTTGCGGCCCAGTTGCGCGTGATGTCAGCGATCGTCTTCTCGGCGCTCTGCATCGCCTCTCTGCGAGAAAGGTTGTTTTGGTTCAAGGTGTCAAAGTAGCTGTTTCTGATTTGTTCGGTGTTCTGCATGAGCTGTCCGAGGTGCGCGTTGTTTTCGTAGTCGTTGCGCTCACGGAGCATCGACATGAGGTTGCCGGTGGAGTTGCCGTTTATGGCACCGCTCATGTCAGACAAGAGGCTCCTTGCTGCCTGCTGCAACGCCCTTTGTGCCTCGAACCTCTCATAGCTCGTATCTCTGGACGCTTGTATCTGCTGAGCATCAGCAAGCGCCTTGTTCTGCTGGTCGGCGGTGTCGTAGATCGAAAGCTGCCTTTCGAGTTGGTTCTGGACATCGCCGATGTTTGCCTTTGCGATGGCAGTCTGGTTCTCGGCAGCCTGCTTCTCCTCGTCGGTGAGCTCGTTGTCACTGCTACCGCCGCTACCAGAGCCGCCACCGCTGCCATAGCTCCCACCATACCCGGAGCTTCCATAACCACTGCCATATGACCCATAGCTTCCAGAGGTGGTCCCATAGCTTGCGCTCTCATTGTTTGGGTTGTCGCCACCACCGGTAGTGGCATCGTACAAGCCGCTATACATAGCGTTCATGATGGCTGGTATTGCCTGACCGCCAATGGTGGAGAGCAGAAGTTCGTCAGGATTTGATCTCTTGTCAAGCTGGTTATTGTCTTTGTCGCCACCTACAGGGAAAAGGTCGGCTGCAATCGGGCTAGTAAACATACCTTGGGCAGCCTTCTTCAGTACGTCAGAACCAGTGGTGTTACCACGCCACCAATCCCAGAGATCCAGAAACGGACTGCTAACGAACATTGCAGTGGACTGTGGTCCAATCATCCCACTTACACCATGCTGCTGTTGCTGCTGCTGTGGGGATGCCTTGCTGAAGTAGTCGGTGTTGGACTTCTGCTGTGTCGTGGTTTGCTTCTGGGCGAGCGTCTCCTGCTTTGCCGGCTGCTTCTCAGTCTGCAACCCAGCGAGCGTCGCTGCCGGCTTGCTGGAAATGGTGACCGGAACCTTGGTCTTGGTCGAAGACTGGTTGTTGGCAACGGGCTGCTTGCTTGCGCTTGCGTTGTTTTGGGTGGAAGCCTTGTTGGTGGTTACGGTCGTCGTCTTTTTGACGTTGGTGGAAGACAGGTTGTTGGTGGTTGGCTTAGGCTTGCTCGTGGACGCATTCGTCTTTGGAGTTGAAGACTTCGTCGTATATGTGACAGGAACCTTTGTCTTGGTGGAAGACAGGTTGTTGGTAGTCTTCAGTTTTTTGCTCGTGCTCGCATTTGTCACCTTGGCCATCATTCACCTCCTTTAAGAAATGGGGGAGCGGCATTTTGCTCATCCGCTCCCCCCAATGATAACGGATTTCTGGCTCCGCTAGGCCGTTTCGATCCTGCGGAACAGATGACCGCAGGCCACCCTGGTGTCGACGTGGCGGCTGATCCCGGCGACTCTCATCTTCTCGCAGAAGTACAGGTCCTCGGAAAGCAGACCTCGGTTGTCGTCTGAGTAGTTCACCCAGTCGAACCAGGGGTAGTCAAGAATCCTGAACACGTCAGTCCTCACCAGCGCACATCCCATTCCACCACCGTGCGTCTCAACCAGGTATTGCCCATTCGCTGCCATCTCATGCAGCTCTCGGCCGGTGTACTCGCTCTCGATGGGATAGTTGAAGTACGGGGTGCCGTCCGGCATGTACAGCCTGCACATGCACGTGTTCTCGCTAGGGGTGTTCCTGGCATTCCTGTGCAGGTAGTACCCGCTGACGAATGCGACGCCGTGTGACAACAGGTTTGTGAGGGCGTCCCTGGGAGGGGTGACGTCATTGTCCACCATGAGGACGGCGTCATACCCGCCATCAATGGCGATCTGCGCGATCCTGTTGCGGGCCGTCGCACAATCGTATCCCCTGACGAACTGGAAGTCACAGTGGTGGCCTCCCTTGTCCAGGTCCCAGAGGGCCTTGAACGTGTCAGGCGTGATGTTCTCGAACGTCGGTACCGCAATCAGGATGCGCATTTAGTCCTCCTTACTGGCTGCCACCGTCGGTGTCGCCAGTGGCGCCGGTGGTGCCAGTGGTGCCAGATGCACCCGTGGCACCGGTAACAGTGATGGCAATGCCGTCGGTGACGCCAGTTGCGCCAACGGCGGTGAAGGTGACGGTGGTGGAGCCAGCGCCGACGCCGGTGATCATGCCGTCGTCATTGACGACTGCGACGCCAGTGTCACCAGTGGCGGCAGTCCAGCCCTTGTCATAGGCGCCAGTGCCGCCGACGACGACGTTAGGCCAGACATGCTGACCAGGCTTGATGGTCTTGGTCTCGGGGGTAACCGTCAGGCTGGTAGGCGTGCCGGTGTTGCCGGTCGGGTTAGTGACAGACTCGACCTTGATGGTCGGCATGCCGACGTTCTCCTGGCTGTCAACGATGAGCAGGATGCCATGGGACAGCTGCGGGATGACCCAGGCGTCGTGCTTGACGTCGAAGACGAGCTCGGTGAACTTGCCGCGGGTCTTGCCACGGTCGGTTTCCATCGCGCCGTACTCCTCGCCAAGCTGGGCGGCGGGGCGATAGACGGCCATGCCGATGACCTGACGGCGGGTGATCGGGGAAACGGGGCCGGTCGGGGAGCCGATGCCCTGGCCCGGGTAGCCCATCCACGGGAACTTGGCGATGGTGTTGGCGCCGGTCGGAACCTTCCAGTCCACATCCTCCTCGTAAGCCTCTTCGGGCGCGCCGTAGTAGTTCGAGCCGGAGGGCATGGAGAGCGGGTAGTTGGTAACCACGTTGCGGAACTGCTTCGTGGATGCGTCATAGTAGGTGCCGATGTAGTTGGTGGCACGGACGCGGGAGGCTGCGGCGAGCTCGGTCTGGAGCTTCAGAACGCCGTCGGGAGCCTGGATGGAGTTCATGATTGCATCGAAGGCAGCGGTGCCGGAGGCACTGTGGACGACGTTGTTGTTGGCGTCCAGGTAGACCTTGGGATAGTACTGGCTCGGGATCGAGAAGTCGAAGTCCCAACCGTAGAAGCGCTCGAAGCGACCATTGACGAGGTCGTCGTAAGCCTTCTCGGTGGCGGGGACGGAGCCCGGGACGCCGATCAGGTTGGACAGGAGCTCGTCCTTGTAAGCCTTGTCGAGCAGGATGACACGGTTGTCATTGGGGATGAACAGGTTGGTCCAGGCGACGTCGATGGCGTTGAGCATCGGTCGGACGTTCAGGCTGTCCCACTCGATGGCCTTGATGGGAGCGAACTCGGGCGGGAAGGAGAGGCCCTCATAGGGACCAGGGGAGGCGATCCACTGGCCGTCGCAGTCGAACATGGCACCCTGGTTCGCGTGGGTCTGGACGAAGCGGCCGGAGATGTGGCCGTTGGCGATGGCGAAGAAGTTGTACTTGTCGATATGCGGGCCGAGGATCTCCTTGTCCCAGATCGCCTTGGCCTTGTTGATGGTCTCGGCGGTGGACATGTAAGCCTCGCCGCCGGTGTAGGCGGAGGACTCGGTAGCGCTGCCAAAGTAGCCGATGTCACCCTTGTACTGCTTCTCGTCGAAGACGCGCCAGGCGATCGACTTGTGCTGGCCGGAGGTGAAGACGCGACGGGTGAAGCGGACGGTCTGGAACGGGCCATATGCGGAGGCGCCCCAGCCGTCGCGACCGTCCTGGTTGAACGTGGCGGAGTTGGCCGCGATGTTGGCCAGTCCGTTCAGGCGACGGTCGTCATAGTCGAAGATGCGGTCGGACACAAGGATGTCGTCGTAGGCATACGCCTCCTGGTTGTTGGCGATGTTGACACCCTTGCCGGTGAAGATGCCGATGGAGTATCGGGCGGGGAGAAGTCGGTTGTCCTCGATTGCCGCCTTGTTCCAGATCATCGGCGAGATAGGCTGAGCCATTGTGGTCTCCTTTCGTCATAGCCTATTCTACATGTCGCCGGATCAGCGACATGATATCACAACTTAAATCATCAACATGTCGTCAAATGAATTGACTTGTTGACCTGGGGTTTCATAATCCTCATCAAATCCGGGCTGCTCCCCCTCGGGAGACATGGGCGATCCGGCGAGACTGCCCATGCCTCCCTCGGGGAGAGGAGGAGTGGCCGCAGCCATATCAGGATTACCCTGCGGCATGGGGACTGGCTGGCCCATCATGGCCTCCTGTGCCAGTTGTTCCTGTGATTCAGGTGGCAGCGCCTGCTGGGTGGCGTTGAGCTGCTGCTGCATGCCATCCATTTGCATCTGTTGGCCGTCAATTTGAGACTGCATGTCGGCCATCATGTTCTTCACCACAAGCGTGCCGATGGAGGACGCGAGAGTGTCGGAGATGTCGGTGTCGGAGAGCTCAAGCATGCGCATGGCAACAGGAAGGAGCACCTCGTTTTCGATGACCTTGCGATTCTCCTCGGACCAGCCGTTGAGATTCTGGACGAACGGTTGTGCCATGGCGGCGAGGCGTTCCAGCTCCTGCTCCTCCTTCTTCTGGATGAGTGAGCCGGCCCTCACCTTGAACTCGAGCATGTCTGCGGAGAGCTCGTCGAAGTCGATGACGATCTTGTTGTCCTCGATCATGCCCTCCTCACCGATGTCATACAGCCTGCGCCTGGTGTCCTCGTTGACGGTGAGCCTATGCTCGCCGTGCATGGAGTTCACGTACATGCGAAGCGCCTGGACGGCCCATTCTTGGAAGAAACCCTCCACGCGCTTCTGGTACTGGTTGATGTTGATGGTCTTCTCGTTGGTCTGCTGCTCGACGCCGGGTGCGGTCTTGGAATAGTTGGCACCAGCGTCCTTCGCGATGGTACCATCTGCAACATTCAGGTTGCGCACCATGGCTGCGGCAACCGCCTCGCGCGTCTGCGCCCAGTTGCCGAGCACGGAGTTGTCGATCTTGACCGGCTCGACCTTCACCTGATTCGGGTTGTTGCCAAGGTTCCAGATCTTGCGAGGCTCGAAGCGATAGCTCGACGGGTTGGTTTCCCAGCCGGACACCATGATGGGTGGCTCCATGGCGAGCAACAGGTTCTTGTACGCCGACGTCTGGAACAGGTCGTTGAACTGTTGGTCAGCGAGGAGGAACTCCACCTGACTGATGCCGATCGGGAAGTCCGCATCAGGTTCCAGGACGAGGAAGTTCCATGGGATGCCCTTGCGCGGGTCGTAGTTGGGAACCCTGCGGAACTCTGCGTTGAGAGCCGGGAAGAACGTCACGAACTCCCTCTCGCCACGTCGGTACTCGGTCACCAGCATGATGCTCTGCATCGAGGTAGCGCCTTTCATCTTGTCGCCCATCGGCTCGCTGCGGTAGTCCCTGGCGGTGAACATGTCCTCGTCGATGATGTACCGGACGACGTCCTCGTTGTACGTGTGGTCGACGATGTTGCCCTCGTCGTCGAGGAGTGCGATGACGTCATCCTTTGACATGTAATGCCTGTGGTAGACGACGGTAGGCCGGCAGATGTCCGTGCAATCCGGGTTCACGAAGACGTCAGACCACTGCTCCAGGCTGAACTTGATGCGGGCATCATCATCGTAGTCCCTTTCGAAGCCGGTGCGGACCGGGGCGAAGGCGTAGATGAACGACATCTTGAACGCCTTGGTGAGGTTCGCCATCATGTCCATGCCGTCGATCTCGGAGACCATCACCTTGTTCTCGAACAGGTATTGCAGGATGACGTGCTCCTTGCTGGCGTTATCGTACTGCGTCACGAGCTCGCCGTCCGGCACGCGTTGGATCGTGTCGGCGAGCACTTTGCGCAGGATGTACTGCGTGCTGCCCTCGGAGAAGTACTTGGTCTTGCCTCGTTTGGTTGACCATTCGTGGATCGACTTGTTCTTGGCAAGGAGGCCGTAGAGCTCGTGATGGTTCGTACGTCGCATCATCTGGGACTTTGCGATGTCGTACCGCTGGTGCATCTTGACGATCTCTTTTGTCGCCAGCTTCTCCTTGTCGATGTTCCAACGCTTTTCCTTCTTCTCATACATGATTAGTCCTATCTGCTGTAGGGCCTGCTGCTGCCCCTGGTGGTGAAGTCAGGGCGCAAGTATGTCGTGGTCGTCCTATACGGCCTCTGCGTACCAAGGCTCTTTGCGTAAGGCGCATTGACATCCTGGTCGACGCTGTAGATCTTCGGGTTGTAGTTGGCACCACCACTGCCGCCGCCGGTGTATCTGTACCTACGGAAGCCGTAGCCATAGCGACTACCGCCCCAGCCGTCGCTGCCACTTCCGTCATCGCCTTCGCCAGGTACCCACACCTTGCTGTCTTTGCTGCCATATGTGCCATTTGCAGGCGTGTACGGCCTCTTGCGTGCAGGTACGCCCATGATGTAATTCTCGACGCCGTGCCTGATGCCGCCAAGGGTGTCAAGCACGGTACCAACTGGATCGAACGGGCCGTCCTCGACGCTCACAAGGCTTCCCGCAAGCTCGCCATAGTTGATGTCAAGCGTGGTGCCGAACGGCGAGAGGTCAGACCTGTCGGACAACGGGCCTGCCGCCGTCCTCCTGTGGCCGGTGGTGCCGGTGGTGCTAGGCTCTGGGATGGCGTCAGGGTCGAGGCCAAGGTACCCAGCTGCTGTCTCCATGTCCCACGTGCGCATGGAGTCTGGGACGGTGGCCTCCAGAGGTCGCACGCCACGCATGCCCACGGTCGGGATGTCATTGGGACCGAGGGCGAGGGCCTCGTCACGACCACCATACGAGTTGGTTCCCTGACCGCCGTACATGAGCTCGTGGACGTCAGTACCCTCGAACCTGCCCATGGTGACGGGGCCGACCTGGTCGGTCCACTCGTACATGGCTTCCAGGTCGTTGATCGGGTTGCCGTGCTCGTCGAGCCTGATGTTCCATACCGCAGGCTCATAGTTGAAATAGGTGTCCTCAGTGCTCGGGGTCTGGAACGGCAAGGCGTTGTGGCCTCCGTACCTGTAGGTCTCGCGCCTTGCGGCACCCCTGAGATAGTCAAGGTACGTTGCCGGGTGGCCATCCTCAGTGACGTACCTCGTCTCCCTGTCAGACATCTGCACGGAGTAGCGCGGGATGACCCACGGGATGTCTTCGCTGAGGTAGTAGTCGTTGAGGAGGTGGCTGTATTCCTCGAGGTGCGCGTCGCGCTCGTCGCAGATCGCATGGTAGTCTGCGGACGACCAACGCCGCGAGTCGATCACCTGTTGGTAGTAGTCGTAGATCGCCTCCTGCTCGGCGATGCAGTGCCAGATGCAGGCGACCCTCATGTCGGAGTTGATGACGAAGCCGTCGAGCACGGCCTCTTCCGGGGTCGCATAGTGGGTCCTGATGTACTGGTCGACCTCCTCGGCACGGTTGGCGATCTCCACGGCCCTGGCCGCTCTGTCACCGGTGGGGATCGAAGGGTCATACGGGTCGAGATAGAACTGCGAGAACCTGGCGAATTGCTCCGGGGACGCAAAAGTGTCGACTGGCTGCTGCCCGTAGAGGTAGCCCGTCTGGTCGCCTGGCACGATCCCATTGCCGATGTCCAATATCAGTGCCATGAGCACGTTGCTTTGCGCCTGACGCCGCCTGGAGAACTCGATGTAGCTGCTGACGTATTGCGTCCTGTACTGCTGCATGGCCTCGTTCATCTCATAGTTCGGATCATAGATACGCGCCGCAGTGCGTGCGTCATCGTCTGAGGTGTAGCCAATAAAATCCTTGGAGAGATTGGGAATGAGCTGGCCTATGATGGTCGGCGTCATGTCACCCAGGACGTCCCAGAGTTGCCACTCGACAGCCGACCAGATCCTGTCAGATGGTGACGTGGTCCAATCGCCATAGTCACCATTGGTAAGTCTTTCGAGGTCGGCTTCGTAGGTGTTGAGTACCTCGAACGTATCAAGAAGGAAGTTTGCGCCATTGAAGGTCACAAGTGCGTTCTGGAACGCTGCGATGGCGACGTCATGGGGATCGTATTTGAGATACGGGTCACCCTCGCCACCCTGGTCCTCTGTCCTGTCACCATAGTAGATGTCATCCCCATACGCCCATATTGCCAGAGCCATACCAAGCGGGCCGGATATGCCCACGATGTCGTCCATCCACCATGCGAGCCTAATGGGAGTCGCGTTCTCACCCTCGCCTATGACCCATTCGGAGAGGTTGAACAGGTTCTCTTCCTCCTCTGGCGGGTGGATCTTGAACGCCTTGAGCACCATGTAGATTATAAGGGCAAGCCCGGCCCTTCCACCACCCATAATGGCGTCGTACAGCAGGTTCTTCCTGAGCCCATCGAAGAAGTCACCCCTGGATCCGATGGTGTATTGCCATGCTCTCGCGGTGAGGTGGTCAGGTCCCTTGTCGTTTAGCTGTGCCAATGCATCGCCATACGAGTTGATCGAGTACATGGAGAGATAGGCGAGCGTGTTCGACATCGGGATGAGTATGGTACCCTTCTGGACCGCGTACTCGAAGAAGCGGGTGAATAGGAGCCTGAATGCAAAGGTGACGCCACCGTTCTTCTGGAGCGCCTTGTTGACTGCCCTCTGTGCAACCGTCTTCCTGCCAAGTCCGCCCATACCAAGCGTCATGTAGGCTTCCTTACCAGGGTCGGTCATGAGCACCGAGTAGAACAGGTTCTCGGGACTCTCACCTCCACGGGCGAACTCCATGAGCGTGTCCGCGTCATACGACTCATTCTCATGGATCGCTGCCTTTGCCATCTCGTTAAGAACGAGTTGCATGAAGAGCCTACCCTGGATGGTCTCAGAGAGACCCGAGCCGAGAAGCACGTTGTCGGTGGAGTTAAGGATTTTCCTCATGTTGTACAGGACACCAGGCTTGTTGATGTCCTTACCTGTCTTTTCTGCAATCCATTCGGACAGTCTGGTGGCGTCGCCGTTGGTGACTCCCCAGCGAACGAGGAAGTCGCTGAGGTCAGCTTGCGTGAGCCTGTTCCTCTTCCTCTCCAAGCCGCTCTCGGTGGGCAGCATCCATTCGGTGAGGTAGGCTTCGACGAGTCCCCAGCCGCCGGCCCTGTACAGCTTGTTCAACACGGACAGAGCCTCTCGCCACTGCTTTGAATTGGCAACGGCTTTGAGATCGTCATTGTATCTGTACCTCGGTGCGATATCACCATGAAGATTCTCGATTGTGAGGTTCGAGGCCATGAGCGCGAGCTTCTGGGTTCCGTCTGCGATTGCCGACTCGATCGGGGAGGTGATAAGGATGAACAGGTTCAACATCTTTGCCCTGAGCATGGAACCAGACCAGCAGCGTAAGAAGTAGCCTGTCTCGGTCCTCTTGTTCTCGACCGGGGTGGTGAACACGTCCTCGACAGGTGAGTCGACGGAGAGCTTGTTGGACCTGTCCTTGGTCTTCTTGTGCCTTAGCCACTGTCTCTTCAGGTTCCTGTAGATGAGGTCCCTTCTGTGTTCAAGCGGCCCCGTGAGCTGCTCGTCGTCCTGGTTGACCAGGGCTTGCTCGTCCCTGATGCCAGTGAGCGTCCGGTAGTCCCTGAGCTCACCGATCTTTGACTCGGACGGATCAATGCCGTCCTCCTCCATCCAGCACAACATGAGGTTCTCAAGTGCAACTATCTTGTCGAACTTGTTGATACTGACAAGATATGGACGACCAAACTCGATCCATTCGCGCATGATCTCAGTCTGGATGCTGACGATGTCCTGGCCGTACATGACGCTCTTCTCGTCGTATACGAGAGACTCGAGGATCTTCTTGGGAACATAGCCGGGCATGACTCGCTCCTCGCCGGCTATGACGAGCCAACCACGGTCATTGCGCACGCCATTCTTGTTGTTGGCGTTTCTGTAGCAGATGTTCCTGAATGGGTGAATGATGCTGGTGTCAGCACCCGCCCAGAACAGGCACTTGCCCTGGACGGAAAGCTCCACGTTGCGACCGAGTTCGACGAACTGGTCGGGCAATACCTTGAAGTCCTCGGCCTTGTTGCCAGCAACCTTTTGGTCGAGGCCGACGCTGAGGCCGGAGGCGACGAACATCGTCCTCATGACGTCGGTCACATAGATGTTGAACTTCTTCTTGACCGACTCGATGACTCTGTTGATCCTGTTGTGCGGCTGGTTGACGTACACTATGCGTGCAAGCCTGACGCCCTTGGCGGGTTCGTCGACGGTGACCTGGCGACCCTCGACGTTGAAGAGCGTCGGGTTGTTGAACACCCTCCTCGTGCCAATCCTGGCATTGAGGGCGGCGTCCTCGACCTTTTGCCTGGCCTCGTCGGCGGCATAGTCGAAGTCATTCAGCTCTTCGAGAGGCTCGGTGCTTATGCCCTTGAGAGACGTGTTGTCCCTTTTCACCTCGTCGTTGAGCTTCATGAAGTTATATACGGCTTTGTCGATAGCCTCTTGGGACTTTTCCGTGTTGTTGAGCCTGATGCCACCAGTGAACACCTGGTCGAACGCCTTGAGCGAGGCCCTGAAGCTGTCCTCCGCGGCCTTGTCGTCTTCGCTTGGTTGCTCCGGCGGTTGCTCTTGTTGCTGTTCCTGCTGCTGTTCATTAGGTTGCTGAGGTTCCTCGGCAGGTTCCTCAGCAGGTTCCTCAGGTTGCTCAGGTTGCTCAGGTTGCTCAGGTTGCTGAGGAGTTTGCTCCTCCTGCTGAGCCTGCCTACGCTCACCATTAACATAGGCAACAATGTCTTTGAGCGTAGGGTTCGGAGGGATATCACTGGTTTGGTCAGAAGGAATGCAAGACAACAGGTTGGCAATGTAATGAGCCCTGAACTCATCTATGTCGAGCTTGTCCCTGAGGACGTTCTCGCCTGCACCTCTCATTGCAATCTCTCGGTGGATGGCACCGGTGTACTCGAATGCCTTTTTGAGCTCGGGCAGACTCTTGTCAGTCTCGAAGCCCATCCTGCTATACCTGGAGACAAGCGCGTCAATGATGAGGTTAATGGACTTCTTTGCGTCCCTTCTGGTGCGTGTTCTCGCGGTACCATCCGGGTTGATCTTGCCTTCGTCAGCGGCAAGCCTCCACATGTTGGCAGCATCTTCCCAATTACAGTCGGTCGACTCCATGATCGCTTTGATGGTGAGGCGCCCATTGAGTTCAATAAGCCAGTCTATTTCACCATAGATTGGCATTTGTAGATCTTTGTCGATAAAGTGGGCATATCTGCCACTGGTGACCTCGTGTTGCTTGTACGAGGGGATGTCCATTGGGAGATCCTCGGCCTCATCGGTTACCTCGTCTTGAGCCTGAGCCGGCCCTTGCTGCATTTCTGGAACTTCTGGGACCGGCTCTGACTGCTCTGCTGTGGGGGCTTGAGGTTGTGTTTGCTCTTGTTCAGTTATGTCCTCGGTTGCCACATTGGGGACTTCGCCCTTTTTAGGCACATTCGCAAGGCGCCTCTCCATCACCATGTTGATGATTCGCTTGGCCCTGTTATCTCCGACGTGGTATTGCCTTTTCACGTGGGACACTTTGAGGTCGCCTGCGTTGAGGAGCTCGTTGACTATGCGCTCGTCCTCCGCCTCGATCTCGGCAGCTCTCTTGGTCTTCTTCTTTGCGGGCGTCTCTGGCGTTGCAGGTGTCTCGGTCTCGACACCTACACCACCCACAGAAGTTGGTACGCTAATGTCAGGCGCTGGTTCGGTCTCGAGCTCGTTGGTGTTCACTGGCGGCGTGGAAGTATCCACGCCCTCAATGTACGGACCAGGGGTCTCATTCCCCATGTGGGTGCTGAGGATGGCAGCAAGGCCAGAGGATGTATCCGGACTCGCACCTTCCTCACCTTCGACGTATGGGCTGACCTCCTGATCTCCCATGTGAGACTTGAGGATGGAGGCGAGGTCGCTGCCTTGTTTGCCCTGTGGGGTGACAGTCGCCGGTTGTGCCGCTGGTGTCTGGCCTTGCTCGGCGGCTCCTGGCTCGTCCCAGGGCATAGGATAAGTGGTTGTCTGGGCAGGCTGTTCTGGCTGGGTAGGCTGGGCAGGCTGTTGCTTCATGCCTTTCATCGCCAGTGAAATGGCACCTTCCTCGAGACCCTGCCAGAACTTTTGGGCAGCCTGGGCTTGGACACGACCCTGTGAGGAGCCTTGTGTCCCTTGACCCATTCCATGTTGCTGTTGGCCTGACCGTGGGTCATTACCCATTACGTTTGCATTGATATCCATCGCTCACCACCCTGGTATGTGCCTTTGGAAATTATATCCCATAATTAAGATGTGATATAACCTGAACATCCTTGGAGCAAGTAATTGGCGACATTGTCGGCATCAGTTTGGCTTAGACCCGCATCAATCAACTTCATCCTTGCGCTCTCTGTGATGGAAGTCAGCTCCTTGATGTTCACCGATTCGTTCTCCTCGAAGTAGTTTCGCAAGGTCGATGTGCAGTCAGAGATGATGTCGTTGACGCTTTGCGGCTCATCGTCGATAGAATCGGCCTCGTCCTCGACCTCGATCGAATTGAGGCTGGTTCCCGGGAGGCCGAACTCAGACGACCCGAGACGACCGAGCAGCTTGCGAATGTGTTCCGGAAGCTTGAACCCGAGTTGCTCGGCCGTGGTGAGGGAGTCGGGGAACACCCTTGCGCCATCGACGTTCGAGGCGCTGTTCGCCGTAGAGTCCTTGCCGATCTTGAGGAGCCCAAAGTACGGCTCGACCCATCTGTAGGACACGCTTTGTATACCAGCCTGGTTGGCGATCAGGAACGGGGCGGCTATCTGGATGACGCCCTTGTCAAACCCCTGGGACCTCTTCAGTGCGAACAGATAGCCGTCCCTGCTGTCATCATAGATACCATCGGGACAGAGCATCTTGTTGTTGCCACAGTCGATCTTCATGTAGTTCAACCACTTCAGAAGCAGGTTCTCGTACCTGAGATCAGGCTGGATCATGGCATCGTACTCCCAATGTAAGCCAGTATTGTACAGCTTGTTGTCATTGTCGTGTAGGAACACCGACGCAAGGAGGTGGGAGGGATTGTGACCGCTCATCATGAACTCACGGCACTGGCCGGTGAGGAACACGTCGATGTCATGCTGACCAGTGAACGGGAACACGCCGTTTCCGTCCAACAGTTCACGCCACTCGCTAAGTGGGAGAACCTGTCGCATGACCCTCTCCTTCAGATCGGGGTGATCTGGGAACGATCCCTCAGCGAATGCGAGGTTGTAGCCAACTATACGAGCTTTCATCATGACGCTGTATAGTGTCATGAGTCTGTTCTCGGTGCCTTCCTTTCTTCCTGCGGTGGTTGCAGACGCGACCACCACGTCAAGGCTGCTTCCATCCTGGAACGTCAGGTTCGGCATCGTGTTGTAGCCATCGACCATGCCCTTGTTCGCATTGCTGTCGACACCGTGGATCTTAGTGATGGTGTTCTTCAGGGTCCTGTGGACCGCATACGTCATCTCGATGGCAGAGCCGGGCGCGATCTTCATGCCGACGATGTAGCAAGTCTCCGGAACCTTTCCTTTCTTGCCCTGGGGGAACGGGATAACCGGGGCGATCACGACGCTCACGTCGTTGGTGTTGAACTTGTTTGTGATGACGCACTTAGCCCACGCGACGACGTCACCCTTCCTGATGTCAGACATGACCCAACCGTTTTTGGTGGCGTCCTCACTTGTCCACCTCTCCTCGTACCTCTGGCGCCCGATCTCGAAGTCATGAACCTTTTGCTCGAACACCTTGCTTCCGGGAATGTACGGGGCGTTGTAGTCTTTCGTGCAAGGGGTGTCTCCAAGGACATACTTGCTGAGCTCGTCGTTGGTGAGCCAGGTCACCTTCTTGCTGTAGGTGTGGTTAGGATATTTGGGGTTCTTGTAGACGTTCGGGAACAACTCCTCGAACGCGATGGTGAGAGGCTTGATCTCAAGGTTCTCTGCCCTTTCGGCAAAGTCGTCAGACACGGCGAACCCAGAATCAGGGAGAGAGTAGGCGTTGTCTGGGTCGGCAATGGTTTGCGCCATGTTGCTTGGGTCCATAATGAACATGGAATACGACGGGAAGACAGGATGGGCCTCCGACCCATTGAGGCGAAGCTCATACATCGGCAAGAGGATGGAGGAGGTTCCCTGCGGGACCATGGCATCATTTATGTACTCATCCGGGATGAGAGGCACGTTGTTTGGATGCACCAAGAGGTCAAGCCCGTACTTCCAACACTGCCTACAGATCTTGGCGACTTCCTCCTTCGTCGATATCTGGCTTCCGATGACAGCGAGCCTGGTAGGCCCACCAACCGTCATGACGGAGACGTTGAGTGCGGCTGCGATCTTCTCTGCCTCTTCCTTTCGTGCTCCTTCGCTTTCTTCCCTGTTTGCGATCGCTCTTGCGAACACCACGTCATGGTGCCTGGCAAACTCAGCGTTCCGGACAATGCTCCTTATGTCGCTGGTCTTCATGATCGTATTGTGGGCATGGGCAGCCATGTTGTCGTCTATAAGCGCCTGCTTCTTGTCCTTTGTGAGAGTCTCAATCATAGAGAGGTTTCTCGGGAAGAAGGACGAGGATCCCTTCACGACCCAAGTGGAACCGGCCTTCGACGCCGCGTAATATGCCGCGAGAACCTCCATCGGGCCTATCTCCTCGACGCCGACGGCTGCGGCGGTTCGGTCGTAGGCAATCGAGTTCGCAAAGTCGAACTTCTCCTCCGTGTTCATCTCGGCCCACATTCCGCCAGCCTTGTACTTGATGGCGGTGAACAGCATGGGGAGCGTCCTGACGAACAGCTGTTCGTTCTGCTCGCTCGCCGGGTCTTCGACAACGAACACCATCAGGTCGGCGATGCTCATGTACTGGCCGAGTGCGAGGTCATCATAGCCGTGCCTCTTGTTCTCCGCCTGCATCTCCTTGGCAAGCTCCAGCTTGGCCTCTGCCAATCCCTGTTCCTTGTCGGCATGGCTGTCGTAGATGTCACGCAGCTTGGCCCTGATAGCATAGAGATCAACAGTAGAGCCATTGATCGTCTTCCTCTTGCCGTCAATCTTGACGATGGAATTGAGCAGGTCAAGTCCGGTCTTCTTGATCTTGAGGGCGTTCTTCTCGGCACCGTCCGCACGACGGGTATTGTTGAATGCCGCGACAGAGTCTATGTTGTTGAACTCGTCCGTGTAGGCGTCTCTCACCGTGTAGCCGTCGGGACAGCGGACGGAGACCTCTTCGTTCCCTGCACGTTCGAGCAGCTCGTCGACGTTCGATCCCTGCTCGGTGACCTCAAGGTACATCGTGTTGCCGGAGTCGTCCTTGACGCTGGTCCACATGCCGTTCCAGCTCTCGTCGATGTCATCGAGCACCCAGCCAAGGTCAGCGTAGGCGTCCTTGCTGGTAATGTATGACGCCCAGTGACCATAGGTCCACGTCTGCGCACCCTCGACACCGACCATCGTCGCCGTCTTCGAGCCGCTGAGCTCGACGGCGACATGGTTGAACGACGCGACCGAGGCGGCGTCCACGCCAAGGAAGGCAGGCTTGTGGATCCCACCGTCGCCCCTTATCTCCATGAGGAGCTCACCGAGCACGTTCTTGCCCTTGCCGTCGACCTTGCCCCAGAAGGTGTCATTATGGGTGTTGCCCTCCACCAGCTGTGCGTCGCCGGTGTCCATCAGCATCTTGCGAAGGACCGGGTCAGAGAACTTGACGTTAAGGATGTCACGCATGACCTCGACCTTGCGGTTATCCCATTCGACCTTGTCGAAGGCCCTGATCCTACCGCCTGCCTTCTTTGCCTCGAACGGGTCGGTGTGCTTCCTGGCGAACTCCTGCTGCTTCTTCTTGCGGTCCTTCGTGCCAAGGGCGTACTTCTGCGCCTGGAATGCGGCCTCTGCGCTTTGGTACGTGATGCCGTCATAGGTCACAGGCGTCTTGTACATGTTGCTCAGGAAGAAGTGGTCGCCCCTGAACAGGTCAATGGTCTTGGCCTCTGCGACCCTGCTCCTGTAGCTGTAGTGCGACGAGACTGGTTCGGCGATCGGGAGCACGTCATTGGATCGCTTGATCGCCTCTATCATCTTGGTAAGGCGTTCCACGGCATAGTCGTGGATCTGGTGGGCGACATCGTCACGCTCGTCGTATCTGGATATGACCTCGCCGGTCTTCTTGTCGGTGCGGACGATCTCGTTCTCGATATAGGGAATGTCGTTGTGGTCGCAGAACTTGTCGAAGCTGGTCTCAAGTGCGCCCCTGATGGCGTCATAGGACGCACCCATGTCGTCCAGGATGGCGATGGCCTCGTCATGTGGATCGCCCTGGGACCATGCGGCGTTGGCGATCTTGTTGCAGAAGTACGTCTCAGTGTCCATCAGCCTGCTGATCTCCAGGACCGGCACGGTCGGAACGCGACGGTACACCTTGTTGTCCTCATCGAAGTACTGCGTGTCGGGACTTCCGGTGACGAGGGAGATGATCGCACCATAGGCGGGTTCGTCACGCAGATGGTACTTGACGGCCTGGATGCTGTTCCAAGGACTGATGACATCGTATGAGTCATTGGCATACGAGATGGTGGACGCGGTGTTCTCGCTGGCGCCCACATAGGCATTCCCCTCGATTCCAGGCGACAGGCCGGCCTTGTGACGCCTGATGGCCATCATGAGTGTCGGCATCTTCTCGAACACGGCCCAGAGGTCGGCCTCCACGTCCTCAGACGGTTCTCTCTGCAACACCTCACTGATGATGAGATCACGGTTGAGCCTGCACGTGCCACCATAGGGACCGTAATAGGTGAACGACTTGCTACCGTCTGCGAGAAGCGAGATGAGGTCCCTTGCAGACAACCTGTTGTTCGGACCTACTGGGGTGATCCCGAGCAGTCTGTCCTGCACGATGTCGGTGATGCAGAAGTAGCCGTCGTTCAGCTGGCGTGAAAGGGCCTGGAACAAAGCATGTGCGCCCTCGTGCTGGCTGTTCTTCTCGGTCTGCCCATATGTCGGGTCCTTCACAGCAATGAGCGCCTGCGCGAACACCTCGTCAGGAATGTCTATGAAGTCCCACGGGTGCTTGTCGAGGTACTCGATTGCGCCAATCAAAGCGCCCTTCACGTTCTTGTGCCTGGCGGCGGCGAGGCGATAGTTATCCCTGGCGGCGACGATGTTGTTGCGCTTCCACTCGGTATATGCCTGCGAGGTATCGTAGAACGTCTGGAGGGCGGACTTCCTGTCGACGTCGCCAAGCTCGAATGCGCCGTCATTGCCGATCTCCATCATGTAGCCGATCTCATACGGCTGGATGTACGGGTTCTTCAGTTGCCACCTGACCACGTCGCATATGACCTGCTGCTTGAGGTCGACACTGACGTCAAGGTCCATGATGAGACTGGCGAGCGTGGGGTGTTGTACCTTTCGTCCGTTGATCTCGATCACGCCTCGGTCCTTCCAGAAGGGCGTAGCCTCGTAGTGCTCAAGCCACTTGGTTTCTGGGTTCCTTGCCCAGGACTCGCCCCACGTCTGGACAACCCTTTCCTTGACCTCTTCGGCGGTGGAGTTGAGCATCATGTCAAAGAACGAACGCTCGCCCTCCGTCTCCTGTGCGGTCATCTCCATGAGGATGCCGCGCCATGCCGGGGACTTTGCCTTGAGCTTCTCGTACTGGAACGCCCACTGGTTGTAGGTGTACATATACGCGGCAGCCTTGCCCTCGCGTTCCGAGGGGATACGTGCGGCCAAGCGATTCAGCGTCTCGATGTGATGCTGGTACACCACTGCGAGCAAGATGCCTCCGGTGACCTTGACGTTCTTCGAGTGTTGCATCAGTTTGACAGTCCAGCTGGAAGACAGAAGCCCCTCCGGCGTGCCACCGCAGAGGTCGTTGAAGTAGTCGGCACCAGCGGAGATGATGAGCTTTGACGCGGCGTTGGCATATGCCATCTGGTTCTCGTCAAACCTGCGCCTGAACTTGTACTCATAGCCCTTGTGCTCGCGGGCGAACCTCAGGACGTCCTGCCTCCATGACTCAAAGTCGTCGTATTCGGCAGCATTGAACACGCGAATGCCGCGCTGTTCAGCTATCCTGATCGCCTGACTGGTGCCACCGCTGGTAGGCGCATAACAGGCGACGAAGCCGACATCGGGCAAGTCTCCCTGTCCGACAACCTGGTAGTAGTTCCTCGCCATCAAGTTGCGCTCGTAATCACCAAGCGCCTTTGGGTTCGGGTGGAGGCGATCCACGGAGAGGTACGCCTCCTGTCGCTCGTCGTCGCTGAAATCCTTGCCGGTGAAGACGTGATAGTTTCCACTCAATTTGTATTTGTTGGGCTTCTCCGCAAAGTAGATGTCAGCCATCTTGCCAGCGCCCTCGTGGAACAGAGTGTCACATCCTTCTGCGCCACCGCTTCTGAGCATATAACCCATACCTGCGAGGTCGGCAGCAAGACCCTTGATGGCGCTTCTGAGCTCGTCGCCCCTCTCACCTTGCGGGATGGTTCTCGAACCTATGCCGGCATAGTAATTGGACTGGAAGACGACGCCCTGCTCATTCAGCGCCAATATCTCGGAGGCGGCTGAGGCGATCATGCCAGCCCTCGTCTCGGTGCTACCAGGCTCACCGATCTTGCCGTATGTCTTCTCGTTGAACTTGGACGCGGCGCTCGTGCGCCTGTCGGCAATGCCGACGAGCAGGTCCCACTCAAGCGCCGCATCGGCACCGATCTTACGGTGCAGCTCGCTGCCACTTGTGTAGTCGAAGGTGATCGGTCTGCCAAGCACGGATTCGATATCGTTGTCTTTGCGGACAAGCTGGTTCTCGTTCATGAAGTTGATGACGGTCATGTCCTTGAACGACGAGTCGATCCAAAATCCCTTGCTGTCGTTATTCCACCAATTCCTCCTTGGGTGAGCACGACCGGCCTTCTTGTCGTCTGTATTTATGACCGGCGCGAAACGCGGGTCCATGTTATTGTTCATGTATTTCAGCAAGCTCGGGAACATCCTGCCGATTTGGTTGGAGGGGTACACCTGTGACAGGGCGGTGCGAACGTCGCCGATGCTGATGACGCCGTTCTTTCCGACGAGCGGCTTGATGACGTTCGTGTCCTTGCGATCGTCGACAGACATGTCATAGCGCACGTTGGCGCTGGCCATGTTGTACATAGCAGCCGTCTCGCCATATGCGTCACAGAAGGCCCAGAGCCACTGTAGCGTGGACTTGTACCTCGGCTCACCATCTTCGTTCATGTCGCCCCTGTACCCAACCTTGGAGCGAACGGTGCTCACGAAGTCGTTGTAGAGGTTGAACTCGCGTCCCTTCTTGTTCTGCTCATGCTGCATCTTCATGCCATAGCAATACGCAGACAGGTTGGTCCTGAACATCCTCATGTCATTGTCATTGTTGATGTCAATAAGGTAGGTGCCATCATCCTGCATGAAGGAGGGATCCATCTTCACCGCCTTGCCTACGTTGCCAAGCTGTCGGAAAGGGGCGTTCGTACCGGGGTTGAGGCCAAGGTACATATGCATCATGGTTCGGAGCTCCTGGAAGTTCGGGACGTCACCCGCCTTGCTGACCTCACCGACGAGCCACACGAGGCAATCGAAGTCCCTGGTCCTGGGAGCCGGGATTTCAAGGAGGGGAACGACCGTCTCGACGTCGTTGTTGCCGACGATCAGGTAGTTCTGCTCCCTATTCAGATCCTGGAATACCTCGTACACGCGCAGGATGACATTGGCCATGATGGCATTGGTCCTCCTCCTCGAACCACCGGCGACAACGCCCGCAAAGTCGTGTGCCTCATCAACCAGGTCGTACCACGCCTGCTCGTACTCGTTGTTGTTGGTCGCATAGCCGATGCTGGCAATGGCGGACACAAGTCGCTCTGTGTCGTATCCGGCTGGTGCCTTGTCCATGGGGAGCTTGTTTAGGATGGCAGACTCGATGAAACCTTTGACAAATGCCTCGGACCTACCGCTGAAGAGGAACGGAGGCGGGAAGAACTTGAGGTCGAGCTTGAGACTCTTGTCAGGGCCGAAGATCGTCTCCATCGGGTCGGCATAGATCGACGGGATGTTCGGGTCAAAGGACACCATCATGTCGTCGCCGTCGATGTCGGCGTTGGAGAGCGCTGCGACGATGCTGTGTATGAACACGCCCCTGTCGGCCCAATCTGCGATCCTGAGTCGCCTGAGGACGCAGTCGCCCTTTGCGGGATCAGGCGCCTTGTATGTGGCTACCCACACCTGGTACTTGTTGGTGAACGCAATGAACTGCTCGATGCCCCAATCAGAGACGTCGATCGGCTCGGCGACCGAACCCTCCTTGTTTTCTACGGCCTTGGTGAACAGCTGGTTCAAATACTCTGGGTTGCTCCTTGCGGCCTCGAGGATCTCCAGCTTGCCCACCGCGACGTCACGGAGACCGAGCTTGAGCATCGTCTTGACGAACATCGAGAACTTGTTCGCCGCCATGAGCTTCCCGTAGACGCGACCTCCGCGACTGAGGCGCCTAAGGGCGTCCTTCGCCCTCCTCTCCTGCGCATCCTGAATGGCGGACGGGTGCTTGTCAGACGGGTCAAGGATGGACCTAGACTCGCGCTTGGCGCTTTCTAGCGCGGTTTGGGTAGGATTCCCCTTGTCATCGAGCGGATTGCGGGCGTTTTGGCTGATTACTGGATTCGGCCTCTCATACGCCTTGGTAGGGACACGCGACGTCACGTCAGTCTTGAACTTGACGGCCTCATACTCGCCAACGCCAGAAGGCTGGGTAAAAGGCTGGCCATTCCTAAACGCCTCGTCGGCCACCTTGGCCTCGTCGATCTGGTTCTGGCTGAATGTCGGGACATATGCGCTCTCTGGCCCGACGTCAGCCATCTGCCCCGTGTCGATCCTTTTCCCGGGGATCGTCACAAGAGGCGTTGGTGCCGTCGGCTTGGCACCGGTCTGTTGATACCCGGAGAAGATCTTCTTGGTATCTTCCCTCGTCATGGAGGAAGTGTCCGTACCCTTTGGCACAAACGACTCAACGGGGAACATCTTGGCGACGTCATCCGCACTGGGAATAGTTACGTCCCTCTGCTGCGTAACCACCGGGGTCGTCGTATCCGCCGTCGTCTGCGCAGATGGCGACGCAGGCGTAGCGACCTTCTTGCTTCCGGCGGGAAGTGTGACATCCACCTTAGGAGTCGAAGGCAACAGGTGGCCCTCACCGCTTACCTTCCCCTGTACTGGTGTGGCACCCTGTAGGTGTTCTTGTTGTGCGTCACGTTGCTCATCAAGATTGGGGGTTACTCTGATTCTGCTCATGTAAGCCTCCTGTTATTGCTGCTCGTATTTGCCTCTGAGATATCTCTCCCAGGCGTCGATGTCGAAGTCAGACTGTTGCTGTGGGGCAGCGGCTTCTGGTTCGGCTGTTTCTGGCTGTGCGATGTGATCCTCCGGCGCCTCCTGGCCCTCATAGGACACCTCGGGGTTAAGGGCGGGACCAGAGCTGCCAATGCGGCTGACGGTGTCGAGGGCGCCCCTTCCGCCGCCAAGGGCAAGACTCACGCCGATGCCACCAAGAGCCGCGTTCGCTATGTCTGCGGAGTTCAGGAAGTTCGACAACCTTGACTGCCAGGGGGTGTCCGTGTACCTGACCTCATGCCCCATGGGATCATAGATGATGTTGCCGTTTGCGTCGCGCATCGGTTCCGCATAGAAGCGGGAGATGCCATAGCGCGTCAGCTCCTCGAACGGGTTTCCGACGATCTCCTCCGCGCCCTCGGCGAGGGTGCCTCTGAGATGGTGCATCGCAGCTTGGCCAGCCGTGGCACCCGGGGGAGCCATGGCGGCACCGCTCCATCGGCCTCTGATGAGGTCAGGGCCGACATTGCCGGCGATGCTCTCGGTAAGCGGGATCGCGGCGTTGCCAAGCATGTTCATTCCCCTGAGCTCCTCGGTATAGCGCGGGTCGAGCACATACGGCTGCTCCTCACGCGTCTCCGGGTCAGTGTTGGGAACATAGCCCCCGAACACCATGTTGCCATTCTCGTCGAAGCCACCGGATAGATAGCGGTACGTATGACCCGTCGGGCTATATGAAGACGTGTCAAACCCATATCGGGCCGGGGACGCAGACGAAAGCGAGTATCCGACCGACGGCCATCCGAGCATGATCGGGACAGAGCCGAGAGTCCAGTCGGCTATGTTCTCCAGCGGCTTCCAGTCACGGTTCGCCCTCAAACCGGTCAAGTCGGTGAGGATGGGGATGTCACTGACATCCTGTCCCTCGCGTTCCTCGCCAGCATTGACAAACGGCTCGCCTGACGTCAACCTCTGGGGCAGGGGTTGGATGAGACTGCTCTCATACTCGATGCCATCAGAGGTGTCATCCGAGTCCCTGTCAAAGTATATGCTCGAAGTCTGCGCATAGTTCAACCTCGTGCCATCCGACATGACGAAGTCTGGCACATAGTAGACCTCGCCCTCAGAGAAGACAGACGGGTCGAGGTCATGCTGTGCGTCATTGGAATCAACAAGCCTGTATGACAGGCCCTCGCCCTCGTAGCCGGGACCACCAAAGACCTGCGTCCACTGGACTGGGTCGAGATGTGCGGTGGTGCCATCCTCCCAGACGATGGTCCGCGAGTCCGGGTCACCATACCAGTCGCCGTAGTGGTAGCCGTCATCGCTGCCTGGAAGGGCCCATTCCCTGACGAGGGTCGAGTATGGGACGTCGTCTCGCGCCGGAGGCGTCGTGCAGTCGGCAAGGTTGACCTGGCTCATATAGGCACCGGCCTCCCTGTCGAATGTGCGGCCGTCGACCTGGATGCCGTCCTTGTTGATCTTGTAGCCAAAGCCAAGAGCCTCGCGTGCATGGACAATATGCTGTCCGGCTCTGTACGGAGTCTCGCTGATGATCTGGCCGAGGTCATCAGTCGCCACAAATGCGTTCGGGGTGAACGGCTGGAAGCCGTGGTCGATCATCTCGTCTTGCTTGTTGTAAAGCTGGTAATCGTCGATCTGCTCTGGTGGAAGGCCACCCATACCCTGGTTGACATAGTAGCGATACTGTCGGCCAGTCATGTACGGCGAAGTCATGTGGGCATAGTCCCAAGACGTACCGTCATCCACCTCAGTTCTCATGGCGGCAGTCTGGAACGATGGGTCTGGCGCACCGAAATTACCACCATCCCAGTAGGGATTGACGCTATCTGCCAATGTTCCATAATGCGTCTCGGGGAACGCGGCCGAACCGTCAACCCAGGACCTGATGTCCTCGTCGCTTACACCGTGCTCGCGAGCCATCGCAAAGTATCGCTCGTTGACGGTGTTCTCACCGGAAAGGTCGTAACGTTGCACGGCGTTCTCACCCCACCGCCCGGCGCGGGAGTTGAGCATCCAGTCCGTGAACGGCGACAGGGTATGTACCTCCGGCGCGAGCTGGTTCGGCTCATCAAGCTCAGGTGACTCAGTGTCACCCTCGCTCCACCATGCAGTGCCGCGATCTGGGTTTTCAAGCGGGTTGAACGTGTTGAGGCTATAGGAGCTCTCATAGCCGGACGTGTTCGGCTTCATTACCGCAGGCTCAGGAGATTCCTTGGTGTCTTCTGAGACAGACCAACTCGGTCCTGCGCCACCAGCCGCTGGCGCGCTCTGCTGTGGGATCGGTGCAAATCCAAACGATGTGATCATGTTTGGCATCGAGTTGGGCGCAGACCTGTCTTGGCCTGCATCGCTGTGTGTCTGTGGCGTGCTGTCGGCATGGTTCATCGCGGTCTTGAGGGCAGGCTTCAAGCTCGCCTTCTTGGACGTGCCTCTCATCTTGGACGCGATGGCATCCGACACTGCGTTCAGGTTGATCATAAGGAAATCCCCCTAATACGGTGATCAGGGGGATTATATCATATGGGGCGCACCCTCTCATAGTCGGTGCAAGCAAGGGTGAACAAGTGGAACTTGACCGTCGGATGTATGGAACATTGGTATACCGGTTGGTGTTTCAGCTCCTTGTCGATGTAGTTCGTCTCGCCGACGATCGGACCCCTGTGCCTGCATCTGATGCAGTGCTTGAGCCTGCGCTCCATCTCGGACTGGCGCTCACGCGCGACCAGCCAGTCCGGCTTACCCATCCGTGCTTCCGAACCCGCTGTCACCGCGTTCACCGCCGAAGACCTCGCTCACCTCGCGGAACTTGGTGCGGATCACCGGCATCACCACAAGCTGTGTGATCTTGTCGCCACGCTTGAAGACCTTGTGCTGGTCTCCATGGTTGTACAGCTTGACGACGATCTCACCGGTGTAGCCCTCGTCGATGACGCCCTCGGTGGTGATGCCGTCCTTGACGTTGAGCCCGCTCTTCGACTTGATCATTCCGACGGTCGAATACGGGAGCTCGACATGCACCCCGGTGTGAATGATGGCGGATCCTTGTGCGGCAAGGATGAATCCCCTCGGCGTCCTGATGTCCGCACCGGCATCCTCCTCGTGCGCCCTCTCGGGCATGAACGCTCCCTCATCGAGCTTGACGTTTATCGTGTCTAACACCATTCTCCTCTCATCTGGTTGTCATCATATTCCTGCTCGTCGACCCTCACCTGCGGGACGAGGTCGTCCATCGTCGTGTCGTACACCCAGGCAAGCGCCGACGCCAGCTTTAGGTTTGGCATGCGACGCGCGTTCTCGTATTGGCTGATGCTGTTCTGGGTGACGCGGAGCATCTGGGCCACCTCACTTTGCGTCATGCCCACTGCGATCCTCGCATCCTTGAGGTTCCTCCCCAGGTCTTCCGAGAACGTCATCCTTGCTCACCCCCCATGCGCAGAACCCGTCAGGCTTGCAGAAGCCACGCCTTTCGGTACACATCATGCGCTCCTCGTCAGAGTACTTGACCACCCAGGAGCACAGGCAGTCTTTGCAGAAGACGATCACATCCTCCTCCTCATATGTCATATCCCATGTCCTTTATCAGAGGGATTACCTCCTCGTCCATCAGGAGGCAGTAGTCCTCGAACTCGCACTCGTGCTTGCGCTCGCACGTGTGGCAGTCCTTCACGAGGATCTCGATCATCCTCTTCAGGCGCACCTCCATGATCGCCAGGTCACAGTGCAACCCGTAGATCTCGTCCTCCAGGTCTTTGATCCGATTCTCATTTCCAGTCGTCATCACATATCCCTTCCAGCAGGTCGTCCACCGTGCATCCGAGCACGTTTGCGATTTGCTTCATCCTGATCACGCCAGGCTCGTTCATCCCGCGCATCCAGTTCGACAGGGTGCGCAGGGGTATGTCAGCCTCCTCGGCGAGCCATCTCTGCGTCATGCCGGCCCTCTTCATGGCTTCGTATATGTTCTCACCGAGCCTAGACAGGTTCTCGTTCCAGATCACTCTGCCACCTCCTCGTACCAGTCCAGGTCCTGGGGCTCGACGCCGAACTTCGTCCAGTCATCCACGTTGTCACGGATGGTGAGCATGTAGTTGACCAGGTCGGCGGCAGTGATGTCACCACGGTCGCCAAGCCTGTCGAGGTCGGCGTCTGAGACCCAGTCCTTCAGGCGGAACTCGGGATCGAACTCCCTGATGACGAACCGCCTTCTGTGGGCCTCGAGAGAGAGTATCTGTGGCGCGTGGTTCGTCTCCATCAGGAAGTTCGCGTTGCACGGCACCGACAGCCAGGCACCGCTCGGCGTCTTCACCTCGAGGTTGCCGGTGATCATGCGCTTCATCCATTCCAAAAACTTAGAACTCGGATCGCCGACATCATTGAAAGTGACAACACGTTTACCAATAAAGTTATAAGCAATAACCGCAGCCGCATGTCCGACGAAGTTGGGTTGAGGGGCGTCAACGTAAGCAAAGTCGCCATAGAGACGATTGACCAGACCCATGAACATAGACTTACCGTTGCCGCCACCACCAACAAGAACATGGCTCTTCTCCCTATAAGGTTGGTTGAAGTGATACATCATGGTCTTCTCGAAGAACCACTCCTCGCCGACGGCGTCGTTGAGGACGTCGAAGAACCTGCGGATCGGCTCGAAGTTGTCGGGGTTGACTCTCGACACGCCGAACTCCGGGAAGTAGGCGAACTGCTCCATCAGGCCCCTGGTGGCATCGTTGAGCGTCTTGAGGCTGACGTCACGCAGCGACCCGTCAGGGTACTCCAGGCGGATGACGTCACGCCAGGCGAAGCCGTCGGTGACCGGGAAGTACCCCTGGAAGTTCGTCTCCAGCAGGTCCATGGCCTTCCTGGCCTCCTTCGAGTCAGAGTGCATGTAATAACTGAGCAGGTCCACCGAGTCGCCGAGCGTGTGGAGCGTGTTGCCCTCCCTGACGTAGATGACATCACCGCCCAGAAGAACGAGTCGCGCCTTCATCAGTTGGGCAACCTTCGTGCGGTAGTCGTCGTCAGATACGGCAAACGGGTCGAACAGTTGCACCGTGCCGTCGTACACCTGCCTGACTATGTCGTGGAACCTGTTTACGCAGACCATGTCAGCGTCCGTCGGTGCGTACAGCCACTCGTCGAGAGTGCGCACCCTATCCATCTTTCCCATGTGGGACCTCCTTCTCCTCGTGATTCGATTGTATCACGATGCGTTAAGGGATACAAGCGTGAATCGGAAAAAAGGAAAAGGATTTGATCACATTCCGGGGAGGGCGTTGATCCAGTCTGCGTCCTCGATCACCTCTGACTGCTCGGACTTGGCGACGAGGGTCTTCCTGCCACCGGTGCGCTCCAGGATCATTCTGAGCGCGGCGTCGCGCTCCTGCTTCTTGTCGGTGGACGGGCGGCGCATCCTGCCCTTGTCTGGATCCCAGTAGATGTCCTGCGTCGCCAGGGCGTAAAGGGACTTGCACAGGCCCATCATCACCGTGTCATCCGGGGTGAGCTTGAGCTGGTTGCCGTCGGTCATCGCCATGATCTTGTTGAGGCAGTCGGAGAACTGGGTCTGGTAGTCGTCCACCTCGACGTCCTTTGGAAGGCCACCGTCTATGCGGTTGATGATCAGCTGGATCGTGCGGATGTCATTGGAGAAGATGGCGTCGGTGAACATGCGCGACACGAGGAACGCGGCGGCGCTCTTCTCGCCCATGGTGACACGGGGGCGCACACCGTCACCGGTGGCGACGACGGCACCGAGCGGCATGTCAGCCATCCTCGCGATTTGCTCGTCTAACGACGTCGCGCTTATCTTTGCCAGCGTCAGGGTTTCGCCTGAAGTTTGCCTGCTCATTCTCCTCCAATCTCAGCCTGAGCGAGTAGGGCCGCTTCTCCCGGCAGGAATACTTGGAGAACTTGTAGACCCTGCCTACCCTCTTGCCACGGAAGCGGGACTCGCCGGTGTACGACGTGCAGTAGTACAGCATGAGCTCGTGGAGGATCCTGCACAGGTTGCTGTCCCTCGGCTCGGGGGGACGGCCGAAGATCCACGTGAACACCATGGGGACGGTGGTGCGATAGCCACCCTTGGTCTGCTTGATGTAGCGCGTCTTCTTGACGAACTCGCGCACCTTCTTGTCGAGCTCGTACAGGATGTCGTCGGTGTAGTTGGTCCACATCTCGATGTCCGTCATCGCGACGGGCAGATCGAACTCAGGGTCTGCCTTGATGGCAGCCACCATATCCTCCTGGTTGCGATAGTCACGACTGGCGACTGAGCTGGCTAGGCCAAACAGCTCGCTTGCGTCCAACATGCCCACCTGGGGATCACCTCCTCCAAAGGTTTACAAGGGGAGTATAGCACAAAGGTCAGACAACATATCGAAGCCTCAACAGAAGTCTGTAAGGCAGGGGAAACGGGGAAAGTGAGATTCCATTCACCGATGAAAAGCTACCGTTAATCCGATTGGGCAGATGACTGGGAGGGTGAAAACGTGGGAAGATTTGCACTAGGGAACAGAGGATAACAAAGTTAAACAATGTTAAGCGACTTCTGTGGCGGCGAAAGAGAGCTTTTAGAGCTTAAACAAGTTAAGCAAGCTTAACGAGCTTAACGAACTAAACGAGCTATCCCTTGTTACAGAGTGGCACAAGGAAACCGGTGAAAGAAAGGCGCACATTCCGGCGCCTTATGCGCCGGAAACGCCGCCATGGTCTCCTGTGGTAGCATGTGAAGCGTGTTGTGCGAGGATCTCCTTTGGACGCATGGTCAGAGTGGATCGCGATGCATCCATTTATGCAATGTGTTGCCTATTTCCCCTGCCATCCCTTAATACCTAGTGATTACTAGGATTAACAGGCATTAGTTGTATGAGTTGGTTGCATGAGTGCCAGGGGGTGGGAAATGGGGGAATTNNCAGGTTTCGCGAGGGAACTTCCCACACACCCAATAACCCACATCATCCTAATATACCCATTCCCCCCCTGGTAAACAGGGGAATTCGAGCCTCGCAGGCTCAGCTCTCATGCCCCTGTTTCCCAGTGTGGGGGAGGGTGCGCGGTGCCGGACGGTCGCACCCCAGTGCGATCCCGGCTTGCCCGCTGTCCGGCAACCCGCAGGGCCCCTCCTTCCCACACATCTCTTCCCCTCGCATCCGCGCCTTGTTCCAATGGCATCACACTCGTGATGTCGTAACTACGTCGCGGCACTGCCGCAGATTGGAGGGCTATCATGGCCGCCAAGAACCTGCTCGACAAGCTCAACAACTCGCTCGCCCCGAGGTCGTTCGTCGTCGTCGGCGTTCTCGTCGACATCGACATGCCGACCGAGAAGTTCGATGACGGCAATTGGCACTCGGCCGTCGCCACCATCGTGGACGCCGATGGCGTCCAACGAAAGTGGCTCTGGCCGGTGCAAGACGTCAACGGCGAGCCCAAGCTCTGGCGGCTCGTCGACGACGACACGCTCGCCAAGCTGGCCGGTGGCCAGCAGGCTCGCTTCGCGCGTGAGCGCAAGGGCGAGCGCTGGCACACCTCCATCGTGCTCAGCTAGCACTTCGGCAAGCAGGCCCTGCGGGGCTTGCTTGCTTTTTGCCAACGCGCCCCAAGCAAGCTTGGTGCGCATGGCAACGCAAGCGTCGCCCAGACGCAGAGGCAGACGGAAGCAGTCGCCATCGGCTGCCGTCGTCTGCCATCCGGGAGGAGCCATGAGAACAGTAGGCGTGTGTCTGGCAAGAGCTGACCAAGAGGCTCGAGACTCCACCCAACCTCATCCCATTTTCCTCCTCCCTCCCCTATCTCCCTATCCACATCCGCGCCTTGCTTCCATGGCATCTCCCATTAGTTTGGGAAACCGACTTCTGTTGGCGTGTGGAGATGCTAAGGCGTGTAGACAGGAGACCACGCCACAGAAGTCGGGCAACAATGGAAGGAGTAGTTAGTAATGGACGTCAAAGAAATCGTCTTCCGCATTAAGCGTGAGCTTGCTCATGCTGAGGCTGAGCTCAGCTACGTTCAGATGAGCTACGAAGACTGGGAGGCATTCCAGAACCACAGGAGACGCATCTTCGAGCTCCTCGATACACTCAAAGGTGGTGAGTCGAATGCTCACTAACATGATTATTCTCGGGCTGGCCACAGTGCTGGCCCTCATCTACCTGACAATAGACGCGGTAACTCATCGCCGTTCGTATGAAGAATTCTGCAATAACATCGCCATCGTTATCCTGGTCGATGGCATGTTCATCCTGATCTGGCTTGCCGGTTATCTGGCAGCCAGGTTCCTCTAGGAGGTGGACCATGGAATACCATGTCCACATCCCGAGAGACGGAGCCACCGACACGCTCGACAACGAGCAGCGGTGGCGAATCAGGAACTCAATCGAACAGGCGCTGGCTGAGGTCAGCGTTGAACCCATCATTCTCTGGCGTCCGAACCCGCCAAAGCGGAAGCGCCAGAGGAACAAGTAGGCCCGCGGCATAAGCCGCCGCCAATAGCCAGCTCCCAGACCGTGGCGTCTGCCGCACTGGGAGCTGGCACCTAACCAACGAGAGCCAGTACAGTAGTACTGTGTCTCGCAAAATCCTGACACAGGTTAAGGAGGTGAGTATGCAAGAGACAGTCCGACTTAGCAAGGAGATTGGGTGCGGCATCAAGCTGGCCCGAGACCTCCTTGCTCTTGCTGGTGGTGACTATGACCTAGTCATCGCTGCCAGCAAGACCGCAACCGATGGTGTCGAGACTCTGAAGACCACCATCATCTCTGAAAGGGTCGCACGCATTGAGACCCGACTCGACGAGATCGAAGACGAACTCGACGAGGAGTACGACGAGGAGTAGACTAAATCTCAGTAAAGGAGTAAGACCATGAGCAAGAAGGCAACCAACGTCACTATCGCCCCGAGCAGGAGCTCCAACATGGCAACCATCGTCAGGGCTGCTGTCAATGAGGCGCACGCTCACGCACGCAACGGCAGCAACGCAAAGCTCGCCGAGTGCCTGAGCAGATTCGATGAGGCTGTCGCCGAATACAAGGCGTCGCTCTGGGCCGTCTGCAACCAGAAGTAAGGAGGCGTCTTGTCTACTTTCAATGACATGGTGGGATTCCTGGAGCTGGCCTGGCCGGCAAGGAGCCAGATAATCCCATGCTTGATTGGACCTCCTGGCATTGGCAAGACCAGTGCCGTGGAGGAGTTCGCTCGCAGGTTGAGTGAGAGGGACGGCCAGCAACACAAGGTCGTCAAGCTGATCTTGTCGAGGTGCGTCCCGTCGGAGACTGTCGGCATGACTATGCCGAACAGCGACGAGCACACCATGGACATCTACAACTCGCGACTCATGATGTCTCTGAAGGATGGAGACATCTGGCTGCTTGATGAGTTCTACGAGTCGTCTGCGTTTGTGCAGTCAGTCATGCTGACTGTGCTTGAGTCAAGGGAGATGGCTGACGGTACGCCGTTGCCCGACGTGATGATCGTCGCGGCATCGAACCCAGTCGTCACCCCGCAAAGCATCAAGCTCTCGGTGAGAGATAGGTTCCTCACGAGGGAGTTCAGGATTGATGCCGAGTCAACCATCAATCACATCAAGAACAGGTTTGACCTCGACTGCTCTGCTATGAAGGGGAGCCTGAAATCTGAGGGTCCGACCTGGAACGTGCTGACTCCACGCACGTTGACGAAGCTGGCCGAGTGGGTTCAGACTACCGAAGACTCGCTTCGAGCACGAGCCATCTGTGACCAGATCGACACTGCTTTCGATGCGATGTATGGCAAGTTCCTGTTTGAGGCATGGTGTCGCACGCACGCCGATCCGCTGCCGACGCCGGAAGAGCAGATGAGAAAGAAGCTCATCGAGCTCTTTGAGGCCGGCGTGATTTCGTCGTATGACATGGCGAAGTACGAGAGGTCTTTCAACCATTCATCGACGGAGATATTCCAGAACGTCAGCATCCCTGAACTAATGGAAGTACTGACAACGCTTCCCAACTGGGAAGATGTGAAAACTGCCCTTGAAAAGACAGCGGTCGTGGAGGATACTCCAAGTATGCCGCCGTTCTAAATGGGGCAAAACGAGAGGAGGCATGATGTTGCACAAGCTCATCATCCCTGGGATGAAGTTGGACTTGAACCTCTACATCGCAGAAGACAACTGCGACATGGAGCTTGCCAAGTCCAGTGGAATCCCTTACATCTGTTGGAACGAGGGAGACGAAGCTCTTGCCAAGCATGTGCTTCGGCCCTTCCTGGAACACATGTTTCCAGGGATCAAGTGGAGTGCGATACTTGGTCCCGTCGACAAGTACCGCTCCGATATCGTCTGGGTTCCTGGCTCACCAACAGGGACGATGGACGAGCCTGACCCTGACAAGCCGAAGGACAACACCGCAGAAGTCGAGGAGCATGTCTTCCGCAAGCACAAGGATGGCACCGTCTCTCGCAAGGTGGACATCGCCACGAGCACGAGGGCGTTCGACGATGATGGCTTCAAGGCGAACCGTGTCATTGACGAGGTTCCGCTTGAGACGTTCGTCGGTGACCTCTCGGCAGAGGTCAACATCGACATGCTGCTCGAACTGAAACTGCTTCCTCAGTTCATCGGAGACATGGCCGAGTGCATCAGGACCAACCTGCTGAATGGCTACCAGTGGCGTGAGGGTTACAACAAGCGCCGTAGTCTAGTCGTCGGCAACAACGATATTGCAACCCAGAAACGAAATCTGATCATCGCCGACATCTCGGCAAGCATCCCTGATGGCATCAGCCACACCATCCTGCAACTGTTGAGGACAATGACTGTCC
>WARP01000207.1_pt1 | contig 34537 bp, 32 predicted proteins | sample 4769151 | NCBI WGS metagenome assembly WARP01 (sample SAMN08893023, study PRJNA449175) | gut metagenome | isolation source: rumen sample fed with dry roughage | host: cow | place: India: Nagpur | collected 2016
GTTTACAGATTTTTCGGAGCATTTCAATTATGCGTACCTGCTATACCGGTCAGGTTTGTCTTGATCACCTGGATCAAACCGTTACATTATTTGGTTGGGTGCATCGTCGTCGCGATCATGGTGGCGTTATTTTTATCGACCTGCGCGATCGTGAAGGGCTGGCACAAATTGTGTTTGATCCCGACAATGAAGCCGCATTTGAAATTGCCGAAAGCATTCGCAACGAATACTGTATCCGTATTACTGGCCTGGTGCGCAAGCGTCCCGAAGGCACGATCAACCCCGACCTGAAATCCGGTGAAGTAGAGATCCTGTGCCGTGAGGTTGAAGTCCTGAATGCATCGGTCACGCCACCCTTCCAGCTGGATGACGACAATCTGTCTGAAACCACCCGTCTGACCCATCGTGTCCTTGACCTGCGTCGTCCGCAAATGCAGCGCAACCTCATGTTGCGTTACCGTGTTTCAATTGAAGTGCGCAAATACCTGGATGACCTGGGCTTCATCGATATCGAAACCCCCATGCTGACCAAGAGCACGCCAGAAGGTGCCCGCGATTACCTGGTGCCTTCCCGCGTTCATGACGGCCAGTTCTTTGCCTTGCCGCAGTCTCCCCAGCTGTTCAAGCAAATGCTGATGGTATCCGGTTTCGACCGTTATTACCAAATCACCAAATGCTTCCGTGACGAAGACCTGCGCGCCGACCGCCAGCCTGAATTTACCCAGATCGATTGCGAAACCTCTTTCCTGAACGAAGAGCAGATCCGTGATATTTTCGAAGGCATGCTGCGTCATATCTTCAAGGTAGTGCAAGGGGTAGACCTGGACGCTACTTTCCCGATCATGACTTGGGACGAGGCCATGCGCCGCTTCGGTTCAGACAAGCCCGACATGCGGGTGAAACTTGAGTTCACCGAGCTTACCGATGTCATGAAAGACGTTGATTTCAAAGTGTTTTCTGGTGCAGCAAACCAGGCCGGTGGCCGGGTTGTTGCCCTGCGTGTGCCACACGGTGCTGCCCTGTCACGCAAGGAAATAGACGACTACACCCAATTCGTGGCGATTTACGGTGCCAAGGGCCTGGCCTGGATCAAGGTTAATGAAGTGGCCAAGGGTCGTGATGGCCTGCAGTCACCTATCGTGAAAAACATTCACGATGCGGCCCTGGCCGAAATCATCAAGCGTACCGGAGCCCAGGATGGCGATATCCTGTTCTTTGGTGCTGACAAGGCCAAAGTGGTTAATGATGCCATCGGTGCCCTGCGCGTCAAGCTGGGTCACAGCGATTTTGCCAAAGAGCATGGCCTGTTCGAGCAAACCTGGAAACCGTTGTGGATTATCGACTTCCCGATGTTTGAGTACGATGAGGAAGAAGAGCGCTACACCGCTGCACACCATCCATTCACCAGCCCCAAAGACGGTCACGAGAACTATCTTGAAACCGATCCTTCCAAAGCCTATGCCAAAGCCTATGACCTGGTGCTGAACGGTTGGGAAGTGGGTGGCGGATCAGTCCGTATTCACCGTGAAGAAGTCCAGAGCAAGGTATTCCGCGCCCTGAAAATCAGCGCTGAAGATGCACGTGCCAAGTTTGGCTTCCTGCTGGATGCCCTGCAGTATGGCGCACCTCCGCACGGTGGCCTGGCCTTCGGCCTTGACCGCCTGGTTACTTTAATGGCTGGCGCCGATTCCATTCGTGATGTGATTGCCTTCCCCAAAACCCAGCGTGCCCAATGCCTGTTAACCCAGGCACCTTCTGCGGTAGACGAGAAGCAATTGCGTGAGCTGCATATCCGCCTGCGCAATATTGAAGTGAAGTAAGCATACCACCCGTACTCATTCCCACGCTCTGCTTGGGAAATGCAGACCACCCCGGCGCTTCGCGCCACCCCTCCATAGAGGGGAATTGTTGGGGGCTTCGTTGGGCGGTTGGTTAGGTTAGAACCACCCCATCGCTTCGCGACACCCCTCCACCGGAGGGGAATGTGTGGCACAGACGTTTCCACGAAGAAGGAAAATTCCCCTCCTGCGGAGGGGGGGCAGGCGAAGCCTGACGGGGTGGTCGCGTAACAAGTCACGGTCCCAAGCGAAGCTTAAACACTTTCGCTTAACTGTTCCATGACATGAGGATTCTCTAGCGTAGAGGTGTCCTGGGTGACCGTTTCGCCTTTGGCCAGTGTCCTTAGCAGGCGGCGCATGATTTTGCCTGAACGGGTTTTGGGCAGGTTTTCACCAAAGCGGATGTCATCAGGCTGGGCAATCTTGCCAATTTCGTGAGCAACCCAACTCTTCAGTTCGGCAGCTACTTTCTTGGCTTCTTCACCTTCGGGACGATCGCCTTTGAGCACCACAAACGCGACCACAGCCTCACCTTTTAGTTCGTGGGGCTTGCCCACTACAGCGGCTTCAGCCACCAAGGGGTTGGCTACCAGGGCTGATTCAATTTCCATTGTGCCCAAGCGGTGACCGGATACGTTCAGCACGTCATCAATACGGCCCATAATCCAGATATAGCCCTGCGCATCGCGGTAGGCGGAGTCGCCGGCCAGATACATCTTGCCGCCGAATTCGTCGGGGAAATAGGTGGCAGCGAAACGTGCATCATCACGCCAGATGGTGCGTAGCAGTGACGGGAATGGTCGTTTGATGACCAGAGAGCCGCCTTTGCCTTGCTCTACCGAGGCGCCAGACTCATCAACAATGTCAGCCATAATGCCGGGCAATGGCAGGGTGCAAGAACCGGGCTTGATAGGGAAGGCACCGGGAATAGGGGCAATCATGTGCGCACCGGTTTCGGTTTGCCACCAGGTGTCCACAATCGGGCAGCGGCTTTGGCCAACGGTTTCGTAGTACCACATCCATGCTTCAGGGTTGATCGGTTCGCCCACGGAACCGAGCAGGCGCAGGGAAGACAGGTCAAACTTGCCAGGCAGATCGGGGCCCAGTTTGATCAGCGAACGAATCGCGGTGGGGGCGGTGTAGAAGGTCGTGACCTTGTGTTTTTCGATCATCTGCCAGAAGCGCGAGGCATCCGGATAGGTGGGTACACCTTCAAACACGATCTGGGTGGCACCAACGGCCAGCGGCGCATAGCAGATAAAGGTATGACCGGTAATCCAGCCCACATCGGCGGTGCACCAGAACACATCATTGGATTTGTAATCGAACACCCAGCGCATGGATAACACGCCACCTAGCAGATAGCCGCCAGTGCTGTGCTGAACGCCTTTGGGCTTGCCGGTACTGCCGGAAGTGTAAAGGATGAATAAAGGATCTTCGGCGTTCATCCATTCGGGTTCGCACTGGCTGGGCTGGCCCTGGATGATGTCATGCCACCAGACATCGCGTGAATCGTCCCACGAAGTCTCGGTGTTGGTGCGTTGCAGGACAATCACTTTTTCCACGCTGCTGCAGTCACCATGCGACAGTGCTTCGTCAACGGTTGATTTCAGTGGAGTGAACTTGCCGCCTCGCACGCTTTCATTGGCGGTAATAATGATCTTGGCTTCGGCATCAAGGATGCGGTCACGTACGGCACCAGAAGAAAAGCCCCCAAAAACCACGGAATGGATCGCACCGATACGGGCGCAAGCCTGCATGGCCACGACAGCTTCGGCGGTCATGGGCATATAAATGATTACACGGTCGCCTTTGTTTACTCCCAGGCTTTTCAGGGCATTGGCAAACTGGCATACGCGGTCGTGCAGTTGCTGGTAGGTAATATGTTCGCTGTGTCCATCATCTTTTTCATAAATAATGGCGGTTTTGTCAGCCTTGTCGATAAGATGGCGGTCGATACAGTTATAGGAAGCATTCAGTTCACCATCGGCAAACCATTTATAGAATGGCGCATTGCTTTCATCAAGCACCTGGGTGAAGGGTTTTTTCCATGTCAGGTTTTCCCTGGCTGCATCTGCCCAAAAGCCCTCGTAATCTTCATTGGCCTTGTTGCACAGGGCGTTGTAGGCATCGCTGCTGATATTGGCGTTATTTACAAAATCGTCGTTGGGTTGGAAAACCCGGCTTTCTTTCAATACAGATTCAATTGCTGACATGATTTGTCCCTTGTGTTTTAGTTAAAATTTAATAGTTGCCGGATAGATGATAACCAACTATCCGGCCGTTATTTTATTTTAATGTTGTGCGGCTCCTGCGGCACCAATACCCGTCATTGAGCGAACATATTGTGCCTGGAATCCTGCTTTGTCCAGTTTGGCCCGTTCAGAGGTATCTGTAACGGAAACCAGCCATGCCACGATAAAGGTCAGGGGAATGGTAAACAGTGCGGGGTTACCATATGGGAAGATGGGTGCTTCATTATGCAGCACGCTTACCCATACGGTTGGTCCCAGCACAATCAGGACAGATGCTGCAATCAGGCCACTGAAGCCACCCACCACGGCACCGCGTGTGGTCAGGTTCTTCCAGAACATGGACAGGAACAGGATAGGGAAGTTGGCAGAAGCGGCCAGTGCAAAAGCCAGGCCCACCATAAAGGCCACGTTCTGGTTTTCGAAGGCAATGCCCAGGATAATGGCCAGCACACCCAATACTAATGTTGTCAGGCGGGAAATGCGCATTTCATCATGGGGACGGGCTTTACCTTTCATAATGACCGACGCATACAGGTCATGGCTTACGGCAGAGGCACCGGACAGTGTCAGGCCGGCAACCACGGCCAGAATGGTGGCAAAGGCAACCGCTGAAATAAAGCCCAGGAAAATATTGCCACCCACCGCATTGGATAAATGCACGGCAGCCATATTGGTGCCACCAATAATCTGGGTAATTTCAACGCCGTCTTTAATCGTGGTTTCAAAAAACTGTGGATCTTTGGTTAGCAGCATAATGGCGCCAAAACCGATAATGAAGGTCAGGATGTAGAAGTAGCCAATAAAGCCGGTTGCTACAAACACCGATTTACGTGCCTGTTTAGCGTCTTTTACCGTGAAAAAGCGCATCAGGATATGCGGCAGGCCTGCGGTGCCAAACATTAAGGCAACACCGAGTGACAGGGCATCAATCGGGTTTTTCACCAGTCCGCCGGGACTCATGATGGAGGTGCCTTTTTCATGCACTTCGGTGGCTTTTTTAAACATGATTTCAGGGCTGAAATCGGCAATTTTCAAGACCATGAAGGCCATGAATGTTGCACCCGACAGCAGCAGGACTGCCTTGATAATCTGCACCCAGGTGGTGGCCAGCATGCCGCCAAACAGCACGTACAGCACCATTAGCACGCCTACAATCAGCACGGCCCAGATATAGTTCATGCCAAACAGCAACTGGATTAGTTTGCCGGCACCAACCACCTGGGCAATCAGGTAAATCATCACTACCAACAGGGTGCCCGAGGCGGCAAAAAGGCGTACAGGTGTTTGCTTAAGGCGATAAGCGGCCACATCGGCAAAGGTGAATTTGCCCAGGTTGCGCAAACGCTCGGCAATCAGGAACAGCACGATGGGCCAGCCCACCAGAAAGCCGGTGGAATAGATAAGGCCATCGTAGCCGGTGGTGTAAACCATGGCGGAAATGCCCAGGAATGAAGCGGCAGACATATAGTCACCGGCAATGGCCAGGCCATTTTTAAAGCCCGAAATGCCACCGCCGGCGGTATAGAAATCGCTGGTGGTGGTGTTTTTACGGGCGGCCCAGTACGTAATGTACAGGGTGGCGGCCACGAACAGGAAGAACATGATAATGGCCGGATAGTTCATGGGTTGTTTTTCAACGGCGCCGGTCAGGGCATCGGCCCATACCGAAGTGCTGAATAGGCTAGCTAGTGAAGCCAGTAAATACTTATTCATGGTTTTGCTCCTGCACGGCACGAATTACCCGTTGGGTGGTTTCTTCGAATACGCCATTGGCTTTATGCACATAAATCCCGGTAATCGCGATGGCAAACAAAATCACGAACAGGCCAATATAAATGCCCCAGGTAGTAATGCTGTTGGTTCCTACGGGTACCCCGAAGGATTCGGGACTGATCCCGATATACAGGATGTAAACCACATAGATGCTGAACATGAGGATGGAGAAGCTCCACCCCAGCACACTTTTTTGATGTGCCATTTTTTGGAACTCAGGGTTATCCAATACCCTTTGTGTCAGTTTATCCACTTTATGTCTCCGGTAAAGTAAAACTGTTTTTTTAAAAAGAAGGGACTGCTTTGTTGTTATTGGACTTTGCGTAATGTAAAGGCCATAGGGCAGGTTTTTCTAATTTTCTTTTTTGATTGTTATTATTCAATCAAATTATGAGTGCTTTTAAATATCAATAAAATCAAATACTTATTGATTAATTCTGGATAATTAAGGAGAGTTGTAAAATATTTCCAGGATGATTTTTTTGATTGAAATCAAAATATAAATTCTTTTCTTCGGAAAAGTTTTTGTGTCACAGGCGTACAATAAATACGCGTTAAGCAAACGTTGTCAAAACGCGTACTCAAGACATTTAAAAATACTAAAAAAACAATTATTAAAAAGTTTAAATTTAAACCGTAGTATCCAGGAGGAGAAATGGATCTGACTCAACTGAAAAGTTTTGTGGCAGTGGCCCATTACGGGCATTTGACGCAGGCGGCAGAATCCCTGCACTTGTCACAACCGGCAGTAACCGCACAAATCAAGGCTATAGAACGCAACCTGGATGTCAATTTGTTTGAACGCAATACCCAGGGCATGAAGCTTACTCCGGCGGGAGAAGCCTTTTTACCCAAGGCCGAATCCATCTTGCAGCAAATGCGAGAACTTGATGTGTTTGCCCTGAGCCTGTCATCCACCTATGTGGAACAGGCTAAACTGGGCATTATCCAATCGGTTGACCGGCAGATGCTAAGCCGCCTGGTCAACCGTGTCCTGGAGCTGGATAGTTCCCTGTACCTGCACGTGGAAAACAGCCTTAGTGGCGAGGTCTTGAACAAGGTGCGCAAAAAAGAGCTGGATGCCGGTTTTTTCCTGGGTGACAACCCTTACCGCACGGTTTATTCCATAGCACTGGACGAAGTGCATTACGTGCTGGTCGTGGCGGTGCAGCGGCTTGCCGAAGCCATTGAAAATCCCAGGACATTTTTCAACACCACCACCTGGATAGAGCGCCCGGCCTTTTCAGCCGGAGACAAAATCAGCAACCGTTTCTGGCATCAGCACAAGCTGTCACCGCAAACTGCACTGGTTTGTGATGACATTGATTTATGCATAGAACTGGTGGCCAGCAACCTGGCCATCACGCTTATTCCTTCGCGTGAAGCCTACCGGGCCATCAAGGCAGGTAAAAACATTGCCTTGGTGCCCGGCTATGAAATGCGTTCCCGGCTTAGTTATATTTATCCGGCCGAATACGAAACGGATAAAAACAGTCAGCTTATCCGCCAGGCAGTTTGTGATACGTGGGGTGTGTCACCATAAGCTTCATCATTCTTCCGCTTAAACCTATGCTATGCTTTTTGTGCGTTAATATTTGCAAATACCCGTCGAATTCATGACGGATTCAAAATAAGTACATCAAATGGCATTAAGATCGTTTAATTAAACCCAAACAGGAATGGAGTTAAGCATGACAACAGAAGTACAAACCTCGTTGAAAGGAAAAGTGGCTTTGGTAACGGGCGCTGCCAGTGGCTTGGGACGTGAAATCGCCCTGGCCTATGCCAGGGCGGGCGCAGCGGTTGGGATTGCCGACCTGAATATTGACGGGGCTAACAAGGTTGCCGATGAAATCATTAATGCCGGTGGCAAAGCTATTGGGGTTGCCATGGATGTGACTAGCGAAGAACAGGTCAACCAGGGAGTTGATGCCGTGGTGGCCGAATTCGGTTCAATCGACATCCTGGTTTCCAATGCGGGTATTCAGACCATCGAATCCATCGACAAATTCGATTACGCCAAATGGAAACAGATGCTGGCGATTCATCTTGACGGCGCATTCCTGACGACCAAGGCGGCCCTTAACCACATGTATCCCGCTGGCCGTGGCGGGGTGGTCATTTATATGGGATCGGTTCATTCCCACCTGGCTTCCAAACTGAAAGCGCCTTACGTGACCGCCAAGCACGGTTTACTAGGCCTGGCTCGTGTACTGGCCAAGGAAGGTGCCGAACATAATGTCCGTTCGCACGTCATTTGCCCCGGATTCGTGCGTACCCCGATTGTTGAAAAACAAATTCCCGAACAGGCCAAAGAGTTGGGTATTTCCGAAGAGGAAGTGGTTAAAAATGTCATGCTGGGTGGCACGGTAGACGGGGAGTTCACCACCACTGAAGATATTGCCCAAACGGCCCTGTTTTTGGCGGCTTTCCCCAATAAAGCCCTTACCGGCCAGTCAATTACGGTCAGCCACGGCTGGTACATGCATTAAGTTGTTTTTATTCGGAGAAGTCATTGAATTTGCCTAATTATGAACGCATCGCCCTGGTGTTGCAGGGTGGCGGGGCACTGGGTGCTTATCAGGCCGGGGTGTTTCAGGGCCTGGATGAAGCGGGTATCGTGCCCAATCATATTTCCGGGATCTCTATCGGGGCCCTGAATACGGCCATTATTGCCGGTAATCCCCCCAAGGATCGGGTTGAAAAACTGCATCAATTCTGGGAAAGCATCTGTCAGCCCAATCTGGGCATGTCAATGTTGCCGTTTTTCGAGCAGGGCCTGTTCAATATGCATGACTGGTTCAAGATTGGCCTGGGCAATATGTACGGTTTAAGTGCTATTTTTGATGGCCAGAACGGTTTTTACAAGCCACGTTTTCCACCGCCGGTGATGGTTGGGAATGGCCAACCAGAGCGGGCCAGTTACTACGATACCTCGGCCCTTAAAGACACCCTGGAAAAATTCTGTGATTTTGACCGTATTAACAGTAACAAATGCGATCTTCATGTGTCGGTGGGGGCAGTGAAAGTCCGTACCGGCAACTTTGTTTATTTTGACAACGAATGCCACCAATTGCGGGCAGAACATTTCATGGCTTCGGGGGCACTGCCGCCGGCCTTTGCCCCGGTGGAAATTGATGGCGATTACTATTGGGATGGCGGTATTGTTTCCAATACGCCATTAACCTACGTGCTAGATGCCAAGCCCAGCCGTGATACCCTGGTGTTTCAGGTTGACCTCTGGAGTGCCCGCGGACATGTTCCACAAAACATGGAACAGGTCAATGATCGGCAAAAAGAAATTCAATATTCCAGCCGTACCCGTATGCTGACCGATTACTGGAAGCATGTTCAGGAAATGCGCCACGCGATTGGCCACTTGCTTGAGCTGGTACCCGCTGAAAAACTGGCTGAAAATCGTTCGCTTGAAAGACTCAAAGAACTTTCTGACCGGCACAAATTCAACGTTATCCAGTTGATTTATCGCGACCGCCCTTATGAAAGCCATAACAAGGACTATCAGTTTGGCCTTGCCAGTATGAAAGACCACTGGCAATCGGGTCTGATGGATATTCGCCAAACTCTGGCTAAACCTGAATTCCTGGCCATGCCTGACAATGATATCGGTTTCGTCTCACATGACGTTCACCGGGATGAGGTCTATGTTCCCAAGGGGGTGAAAGCCAAATGAGTTCCACGCCTTACCGTAGCCTGCCTTATTTGATGCTTACCGTGCGAGAAGCATTGATGGTGCATTTTCGTCCCCTTTTGCATGCGGAAGGCCTGACCGACCAGCAATGGCGGGTATTGCGTGCCCTTGGAGAGCAAGAGCCCCTTGAGCCTAACCAGCTTTCCAGCGTCTGCATGTTGCTGGGCCCCAGCCTGACTCGCATGTTAACGGGTATGGAGCGGTCTGGACTGATCAGTCGCAGTCGCTCGCGCCAGGACCAGCGCAGGCAGGAGGTGTACCTGACTGAAAAAGGGCTGGCCTTGCTGGACCGGATCAAGCCACTGATTGAAAACCGGCATCAAGAACTGGAAGAAAAAGTGGGCAAGGAATTGATGGACCGGATATATGGCGATCTTGATAGCCTGCTGGAAAAAATTCCGCAGGAAACAGTGATAAGGAAATGAACCCCTGATGACTTTTTTACAAAAATACAGTCATAAAGCGGTATTTTTGCCTGCAGCATCACTTTTAATTATGACATTTCGTTGCTTATCATGAGCTGGATCGATAAACTCAAATTTCATCACCTGAAAATTCTGGTGGCGCTGGCCGAGCAGAAAAACTTGACCCGGGTGTCCGAACTCATGAACATCACCCAGCCGGCCTTGTCAAAATGGCTGTCCGGCCTGGAAGAAGAAATTGGCATGCCCCTGTTTGAAAGGCATAGCAAAGGCATCAGGCCTACACCGGGCGGTATGCTGGTGGTTAAGCATGCGCGTCGCCTGGTTAACGATCTGGAGCGTTCCTCCAAGGACATTGAGCTGTTCAAGGAGGGCATACAGGGAACCCTCATGATTGGCAGTTCGCCGGTTGCCACCGATGTTGTTTCAAAGGCCGTGCTGGCCCTGCTCAAGGACTATCCGAATGTTCATGTGCGGATCATAGAAAGTGTCATGACACCACTGCTGGAGCAACTGGTTTCGGGTCATATTGATGCCGTGATTGGCCGGGTGGGTGGCAACGCCCTGCGACTGCCCCTGAATTACAAGGTGCTCTATACCGAACCCATTTGTTTTGTAGTCAGGCCGGGACATCCCCTTGCAGGCCAGAATAATCTTGATTGGGTGCAGTTAGCTGGTTATTACTGGATTGTCTGGCCCACCGGTACCCCTATTCGAAGCAGTATCGACCATGCCCTGGTTGACCTGGGCATGATGATGCCGGCCAATCATGTGGAATCCGGTTCAATGAGTGCCACCGTGCGCATGCTGCAGGGGAGCGATATGGTGGGTATTTTGTCACAGCGCCTGGCTGAAAGTTTTGCCAATGAGCAGCAGCTGGTTATTCTGGATTTGCCTAAAATAGCGCAAAAAGGCAGTGTGGGTATTTTCTGGCGCCAGAACGAACCTCCGTCAGATGCGCTGGAAGCCTTTTTAGGGCATTTGGAGCAAGCTTCAAAATAAGGTACTGAACCTGCCTTGGGTTGTTAGTGGTTTGTGATCTACCCCTTGCAGGCAGGCATATGTGTGCCCATGCTCCTGCGTGGGCACGAGTATATCAGGCAGTAGCTGGCACGATATAGTCGGGCTGGTTTTCAGGGGCTGCGGCCTTGAAGGCGGGCAGTGCTGTGCAATGCTCATATACTTTCATGCAACGTGGATAGGCACTTACGTCGCATTTCATGCGGATGGCATTGGCCAGTTGCGGAATCAGGCAGCAGTCGGCCAGGGTAGGGGTGTCTCCCACGCAGAAATGGCCGGAGTTGGCTTTTTCCAGCAAGGCTTCGATGCTTTGCAGGCCCATCGCGATCCAGTGCTCGTACCAGGCCTGTTTTTGTTCATCGCTGACCTGAAGGTCTTTGCTTAAGTACTTCAGGATGCGCATATTGTTCACGGGGTGAATGTCGCAGGCAATGCCATAGGCAATTTCCAGAACCAGGGCACGCTGTGCAGTGTCTTCCGGGATTAGCGGGGTAGCGGTGGGATATTTCCGGTCCAGATAATCAATAATCGCCAGTGATTGGCCAATAGCACCCTCTGGAATATCCGTTAGGGCAGGTACCAGGGCCATTGGGTTCACTTTGCAAAAATCAGGTTCATTTTGCTCGCCGACACGAATATTAATGCCTTCGGTATCGTACTGGACGCCTTTCAGGGCCAGGGCGATACGTACACGGTAAGAGGCGGAACTGTTGAAAAAGCTGTAAAGTTTAGTCATTGTTTGTCTTCTTTGATGGTTAATGCCATTTGGCTGCTGCGGAAGATAGCCCTTGAAGAAGGGTTATCTTCCAATTTTTATGCTTTGGTTTAGCGATAAATACGACTTGATTTACGATACATTGGCAGGTGTTGCGTTAATTTGGCTACCATGGCGGTTATGTTTTTGTTTTGCTAGCGAAAACATATACAGCACCAGAATGCAGGAAGCGGTAATTAAGGCCGGGAAGGCCAGTGTCTTGAAGATGGTGGTGAATTCATACCCCCATGAAATCATGGTGCCACCGGCAAACGCACCGAAGATGGCGCCACAGCGTCCGGCTGCATTGGCCCAGCTAACGCCGGTTGCACGGCACTCGGTGGGATACAAAATGGCCGACAAAGAATTGAATCCGACCTGTGCGCCACTAATGCCCACGCCTGCCCCAAAAATGCCCAGCACCAGGAGGGGGATATTGCTGGTTGAAAAGCCAATTAGTGCAATGAAGCCGGCACCCAGGATATAACTGATAATCAACACTTTATAAGGGTTGCGCTTGTCCATCAGGTTGCCTAAATAAATGGCGCCCAGCGTGCCGCCAATCTGGAATGCAGCGGTAATCCAGGAGGCTTTGGACAGTTCTACGCCAATGCTGCCAAGCAGGGTGGGTACCCAGCTGGAAAACAGGTAAATAATCAGGAAGCTCATGAAAAAAGCCAGCCACAAGACGGCCGTTACCATGACCAGGCCGGGCTGGAACAGGGCGGTCACCGCACTTTTGCCGGTTTTGATTTCATCCAGATGGAAGACGGTATTGGGGTAGGCTTTGCCGGTAATCTTGCCCATGAAGGCGGCAATGCTTTCGGCCGGTTCGTTTTTGCTGACGCGATAGCGGGGAGACTCATCCAGGAAGAAGTAAAGCACAACAACCAGTACTAGTGGTAGCACACCACCCAGCACCAAAATACCGTGCCAGTCAACCAGATGCAGCAATTGTGCGGTTAGCACACCACCCAGGGCCGAGCCTAGCGTAAATCCACAAAACATCAGGGTGACCAAGGCCGAGCGACGACGGGCAGGCAGAAACTCGGAGGTCATGGTAATGGCGGTTGGCATTGCGCCACCCAAGCCGATTCCGGTTAAAAAGCGCAGGAAGGCCAGGGTTTCCATGTTGGGGGAAAACGCCGATAACAGGCTCATCAGGCCAAAAAAGAAAACACTGAAGATAAGGATTTTCTTGCGTCCCAGGCGGTCAGCCAGCGGGCCAAAAATTATAGCGCCAATGGTCAGGCCAACAAGGCCCGAAATGAAGAGGGGCGTTAGCTGGGGTTTCGTTAAGCCCCAATCGGCAATAATGGCCGGGGCGATGAAGCCGATGGCAGCCGTATCAAGGCCATCGGTGGCAACAATCAAAAAGCACAGCAGGATGGTTTTCCACTGGTAGCGGGAAATGGGGGCATCATCAAGGGCTTTTTGGACACTTAATGACTGGGACAGATTGGGCATTAGAAAAACTCCGGAAAGACATTGCCGGGTCTTTGCAACGAGTAACAGTGGTTCCCGGCAGTATCATGAAAACAATGCATTTTCATGTGTGTTGCCAATGTAACCTGAGGTAGGGTTGAAAATAAAATGGTATTTATGGCGTTGTCATAACTTTTTTATTATGACAATCTTGCTGCTCACTTATTAGACGGGAGGTTGGTTTTTATATGCTTATCGGGCGCTGGCAAAGGTATCGCACTGTGCGATATTGCCGTTTTCCAGGCCCCGCTTGAACCAGGTCATGCGTTGTTGCGAGGTGCCGTGTGTAAACGCATCGGGAACTACATAACCTTGTTGCTGCTTTTGCAGGCGGTCATCGCCCACAGCCGCTGCTGCATTCATGGCCTCGTCAATATCCCCGGATTCAATAATATCTCCCTGGCGGTGCAGTTCATTGGCCCAAATGCCAGCCAGGCAATCTGCCTGCAACTCGGACAGCACTGAAATGGCATTGGCCTGTCGTTGGTTGCCACGGCTACGCACTTGGTCTACCTGTGCTAGGATGCCCAGCTGGTTTTGGACATGATGGCCAATTTCGTGGGCAATGACGTAACCTTGGGCGAAGTCGCCATGTGCTCCCAGGCGCTGGCCCATTTCCCTGAAAAAGCTTAAGTCCAGATAAACTTTTTCATCAGCCGGACAATAAAAAGGTCCCATTGCCGCTTGGCCCATGCCACAGGCACTGCGTGTGATCCCACTGTACAAGACCAGCTTGGGTTGCGGATAGGCTCCCCATCCCTGTTGCTGAAATATTTTGCCCCAGGCATCTTCGGTGGTTTTAAGCACTTTGGCCACAAATTTTTTTTCTGCATCGCTGATGGCTGGTGTTGAACTTTGTGAGTATGTGGTTTCTTCATATTGTGAAGGGGCGTCTGAACCGGTCATTTGCAGTAGCATGTTAGGGTCAATCCCGAAATACATGGCAATCAGGATAAGCACGATAGTTCCGAGGCCAAATTTTTTGCCGCCGCCACCACCACGGCCAAACCTGCTACTACCCATACCTGTGCGGCTGTCCCGACGATCTTCTATGTTTTTGCTTTCAGCGGATTCATCCAAGCGCATCTTATTTTCCTTGAAACCATGGCTGCGTCACTGCGTGCGCCGTTCAAAAGTCTTGTCCCATTTTAAACAAAATAGTCACAAGATTCTTAGGCTTCATGTAAATGATTGCAAGTTTTGCGTTCTTGCAAGCCAGTCTTTTTACTTAACAAGCCAGCAAAGAACTTGCTGTTAAAATGAGACTCTATAACAGGGCATCGCATTAATTTACAAACATAATACTGTGATGCACGTTTGCCCGCCCATGTTGGGCCTACCGGTTTTCTGGAGTCGTTTTGTGGATTTTGGCCAAATAGTTCAATCAATTACCGTTTATGCGTTGCCGTTGCTTTTTGCAATTACTTTGCATGAGGCTGCTCATGGTTATGCCGCCCAAAAATTTGGTGATCAAACCGCTTTCATTCTTGGGCGAATCAGCATAAATCCGGTCAAGCATATTGACCCTGTAGGTACCATTGTCGTTCCTCTGGCCATGGCCCTGCTCAATACCGGATTTATTTTTGGCTGGGCCAAACCGGTGCCAGTTAATTTCAACAATTTGCGCAATCCCAAAAAAGACATGATCTGGGTCGCCGCAGCCGGGCCTGGCGCCAATCTGGTCATGGCTGTTCTTTGGGCCATCATGGCTAGAGTTGCGCTGGAACTGGGTGGTTTTGGCAGCTTTTGGTGGCTCATGGCGATTGCAGGCATACAGGTTAATGTCATTTTAATGGTGTTCAACCTGTTTCCCTTGCTACCTCTGGATGGTGGGCGGGTGCTGTCGGGATTACTGCCACCAAAACTGGCTTGGGAATATAATAAAATTGAACCTTATGGCATGTTTATACTCATAGGATTAATAGTAACCGGTTTGCTCACCCCTATTATTTTTCCAATTATCCAGATGGTTGTTCAATGGCTGGTTACCCTGTTCATTCTTTAAGGAACAAGCAAAAACATGACAGTATTAAAAATTGTCAGTTATAACATTCACAAAGGAAAAACGGCCTTGGGGCGTCGCAGTTCGCTGCTTGAGCTTAGTGCCGGCTTGTCTGGCCTGAGGGCGGATCTGGTTTTCCTGCAAGAAATACAAGGGCGAAATGAAATAGAACATCATCAGCACGCCCAGCCTGCTTTATTGGCCGGGAATTTGCATATGGAAGTGGCCTATGGGTGTAACGCTGTCAGGAAAAAAACCGATCATGGCAATGCCCTGTTGTCGAAGTATCAAATTATTGATCATGAAAATGAAGATATTTCCGACCATAAGCTGGAACAGCGTGGCGTACTGCATGCACGGGTAAAAATCGGTGAGCAGTTGGTGCATTGTTTTGTCGTGCATCTGGGGCTGTTCAATGGTAGCCGGATCCGTCAGGTAGCGGCCATCATCGAGCGGATCAAGCGCCTGGTGCCCGAGGACGAACCTTTGATTATTGCTGGCGACTTCAACGACTGGAATGAAAAACTGGCACCTTATTTTGCAAGGCAACTGGGCGTTCATGAAGTATTTGCCAACACACCGGTTCGGATTGATGACGAACTGCCTCGCATGAAGGTTTCTTTCAAGCGCCTGTGGGATACGTTCAGTTTCAGGAAAATGATGGAAACCGAAAAACAGTTGCGTTACCAGCGCATTAAAATGTCCCGAATTTCCCTGAAAACCCTGCCAAAAGTGCTTAAGCATTTGCAAGAGTCAAGCGAATTGCCCCCACCGCGTACTTTCCCGGCAGCGTTCCCTTGGTTAAGGCTGGACAGAATGTATCAGCGCGGTTTTGAGATTCGCTCGGCCCAAGTGTTAAAAGGCCGGCCTTGGAGCAAAATATCCGATCACGCACCACTTTGCGTTGAGCTGGCTTTGGCGAAGCCTCAGACTGCGGCTTGAGGCTGCCCAGCCTTACGCAACCACCCCGGCGCTTTGCGCCACCCCTCCGCAGGAGGGGAATGTGTAGTACAGACGTTGCCAAGAAGAAAGAAAATTCCCCTCCCGTGGAGGGGTGTCAGGCGAAGCCTGACGGGGTGGTTGTATAGCAACTCACAGTCCCAAACGAAGTGACGGGGTGGTTGTATAACAACTCACAGTCCTAAACGAAGCCTGCCAGAGTGGATGCATAACCACCCGCTTACCGTTGGTCGTCCTGGTGGATATCCAGCGCTTCCAGAAAACGTGACACCATATTGTAGGCGCCAATAGTGGCGGTTAATTCCACCAGTTGCTGGTTGCCGTAATGTTTGCGCACGGCCTCAAACACTTCTTTAGGTACCTGGATTTGCCGGGTCATTGAATCTGTGTAGGCCAGTACGGCGCGGGTTTTGGCATCAAACAAATCACTGTTTTCCCACTGGTCCAGCGCATCAAGCTGGGCCTGGGTGATACCCTCTTTCAGGGCAATCGGGGCATGTTGGTCTGCTTCGTAGGGGGCACCGTTCAATACCGCCACCCGCATGATAATCAATTCACGGATATCACCGGGCAGGCTGCTTTTCTGGCGTATTGCGGTTAAATAGTCTAGCCAGCCTTGTGCAATGGTGGGGCTGTGCAGCAGCATTTGGTACAAATGAATCACACTGCCGCGTTCGGCCACAATCTGGTCTACCAGCGGTTTGGTTTGCGGGGTGGTTAAATCGGCATAAGGTAAACGTGCCATTGAACGGGATCTCCTGTTGTTATATAAAATTGGCTTCGCCCCGCTTTTAATAGCGGGGTTTGCCGTGTCATGACTAATAATAAGAAGCTAGGACAGGCAGTTTGCCTTGTCATGATTAATAAAAAGAAGCTTGAACCGGTAATTTGCCTGAGCTACAAGACTTTTTGTATCGTATCGGCCAGCCGGTTCACAATTTCACTAATGTCTGCATCGGTGCAAATGAAGGGTGGGGCAAGTAAAATGTGGTCGCCCTGCCGACCGTCGATGGTGCCGCCCATGGGGTAAACCAGCAAGCCGTTTTCCTTGGCCTCTGCCTTGATTCTTGCGTGGGTTTTAAGGGCCGGGTCCAGGGGTTTCTTGCTGTCCCGGTCTTGTACCAGTTCAACTCCCACAAAAAGCCCGCGCCCGCGAATGTCGCCAATATACGGGTTATCGGCAAAGGCTTGCCGTAATTCGCTGCGGAGTTGTTCACCACGTTGCAAGACATTGGCCAGCAGGTTTTGTTCCTGAATGGTTTTTTGCACAGCTAGCGAAGCCGCACAGGCGGTGGCGTGCCCAATATAGGTATGGCCGTGCTGGAAAAAACCGCTGCCATTAATAATTACATCGTAAATTTTATCGGTGCAAAGGGTGGCGCCAATCGGTTGGTAACCGGCCCCCAGGCCTTTGGCGATGGTAATAATATCGGGTACCACGCCATCTTCTTCGCAGGCAAACAAATGGCCGGTGCGGCCCATGCCTGACATGACTTCATCAAGAATTAGCAATACACCGTATTTGTCGCAAACCGCACGTATTTTTTTAAGGTAAGTTTTGACCGGTGGCACGGCACCTGCCGTTGCGCCCACTACTGTTTCAGCCACAAACGCGGCGACTGTTGAAGGACCCAATTCCAGGATTTTGTCTTCCAGTTCCTGGGCCAGGCGGCTGGCATATTGTTCTTCGGATTCACTTTCAAGCTGGTCCCGATAAGCGTAGCAGGGAGAGACATGATGAGCTTCTATTAGCAACGGCAGGAAAGGCTGGCGTCGCCAGGCGTTGCCGCCAATCGCCAGGGCACCCAGTGTATTGCCATGATAGCTTTGGCGGCGGGCAATAAAATGCCGTCTTTCGGTTTGGTCAATTTCCACAAAATACTGGCGTGCCAGCTTCATGGCTGCTTCCACCGCTTCAGAGCCACCGGATACAAAGTACACGTGGTTCAGGTTGCCTGGTGCTTTCTGTTGCAGGAAATCGGCCAGGTCTTCGGCGGCCTGGGTGGTGAAAAATGAAGTATGCGCATAGGCAATCGTGTCAAGTTGGTGCTTGATGGCTTCAATTACGGCCGGATGTCCGTGGCCGAGGCAGGAAACCGCCGCTCCGCCGCAGGCGTCTATATAGCTTTTTCCGTCGCTATCAAATAGACGGATTCCCTTGCCGTTTACGGCTGTTTTCAGGGACACTTTGGGGTTACGGTGGAAAACATGGGTCATTTTTCCGGACTCCGGGTAAATCCCTGTTTGTATGTCGTGGACAGGGTAGATAAAAATAAGCAAATGCAGGCTGTGTGGCCTGTATTTGCCGGTTCGGTGCAACGATGAATACGTCCGACTATTCTATACCCGGAAGTGAAAATTTCAAAACTGGCAATATTCAAGTAAAATGCAGGCATCAACATGGCAAAACCAGCAAAGGTATTCTGTTCACTTTGACAACAACATAATATGACAACAAAAATTCTTATTGTTCGCTCTTCTTCGCTGGGCGATCTGGTACACATGTTGCCGGCCATTTCCGACATTGCCAAGCATGTGCCGGATGCCCAAATAGATTGGGTGGCCGAAGAGGCCTTTGCCGAAATTCCTGCCTGGCATCCTGCGGTGCATGAAGTCATCAAGGTAGCTCACCGCCGCTGGCGTAAAACCTGGTGGTCGGCGCCAACAAGACAAGAAAGGGCTGCGCTTAAGCGCAAGCTAAACAGTACTCGCTATGATATTGTGCTGGACATGCAGGCCTTGATGAAATCCGCCTGGATCGTGCGGCAGGCCAAAGGTGTCAAGCATGGACTAGACTGGAAATCGGCCCGTGAATCCATGGCTTCCCTGTTTTATGATGTCCGCCACTCGGTGGCGTTCTGGCAGCCTGCGGTTACCCGTCAACGAATGCTGGCAGCCGCCACCTTCAACTACCAGTACGAAGGCGATCCCGATTTTGGCTTGCAACAATTCACCGATGGGGTTGCCATACAGGATTACGTGGTGATCATGCCATCGGCCAGTCGCGAAGACAAATTGTGGCCCGAGTCCGACTGGCATGCTGTTTTTCGTGAACTGAATGCCGCTGGCCTGGGCCTGAAGCTGCTTGCTGGCAATGAAAAGGAAACCGAACGCGCCAAAGCGCTGGTGCGCGATTTCCCCGATGCAGAGATTCTTCCACGCATGTCCCTGACCGATGTGGCCCGGGTGATTGCGCCTGCCCGCATGATGATTGGCCTTGATAGCGGACTTACCCACTTGTCGGCAGCGCTGGGTCGACCTACCATTGGCATTTACAGTGCTTCTACCCCGGTTCGTACGCCGCTGGTGGGGGCTGCCTTTACGGCCAGCATGGGTGACAGGGGTATTCCCCCCACACGGGAAATGGTGTTGTCAAAACTGAAACAGGCCTTGGCTAGCGAATAATGAACCGATTCTTTTATACCAATACGCTGCGCCTGATTGCCCCGATTGCCTTGTGGCTGCTGGAACGTCGTGCCCGCAAAGCCGGAGGAAAATGGGATATTCGCAGTGATGAGCGGTTTGGCCGCTATCCTCATCCGGCGCCAGTCGCCAGCAGCGTTGCGCATGATGATGAAGGCTATGCCGAAACCATTTTCAGTTTCAGGCGTCCGGTTTGGGTGCATGCTGTCAGCCTTGGTGAAACCCGTGCCGCCCATCCCCTGATCCAGGCGTTGCTAGACCAGGGATATCCCGTTTTGCTTACCCATATGACGGCCACCGGCAGGGCGCAAGGCGCCCGCATGTTTGCCGACGCAATAGGCCAGGGCATGTTATGCCAGGCCTGGGTGCCTTATGATTTTCCAGAGGCCGTCAAGGGTTTTATCGAACATTGGCAACCGCGTTGCGGAATTTTGATTGAGCGCGAAATATGGCCCAACATGGTGGCAGAGGCCAATCGCCAGAAAATGCCCCTGATTGTGGCCAGTGCCCGGTTTTCCGACTCCGCCTATAAACAGGCACATTGGTTGGGCAGCGTGATGCGCAATGCCCTGGCCGGCCTTGATTTGGTGCTTACCCAAAGCCGTGCCGACTCTGCAAGGCTCGAGGACCTGGGTGTCAAGCGCATGCAGGTGGTGGGTAATCTGAAGTTTGATCTGAATATTTCTTACGGCCAGGTACATGCCGGCCAGGTTGTGCGACAGGTTATTAACCGTAGGGTAGTGGCTATTGCCAGTACCCGTGATGGTGAAGAAGAATATTTCCTTAAAGCCATCAGGGAGATTGTCAAAAATCGTGAACGGCAGGCGGAACTTCAGGAAAATGAGCCGTCTTTGCCCTTGTTCATGATTATTCCCCGTCATCCGCAGCGTTTCAAGGAAGTCGAAACCCTTATCCAGCAAAGCGGCCTGAATTACCGGTGCCGCTCGCAAAACCCCATCGACAATGATCTGAAGACGATTGATGTTCTCTTGTGTGACAGCGTTGGGGAAATGTTCTTTTATTATGCGATGTCTGACCTGGCGATTGTGGCGGGCAGCTTTGGCGAGTATGGCGGCCAAAACCACATAGAAGCCTGTGCCGTGGGGTTGCCGGTGATTGTTGGGCCGCATACCGAAAATTTCCAGCAATCGGTGGAAGACGCCTTGTCTGAAGGGGCGGCACGCCGCACCCAAAACGAAGAAGAAGCCATAAAACTGGCACTGAAGATATTGAATAATGAAGAACAGCGGCTAGGCATGAGCAAGGCGTCCAAGCAATGGTTATCATTGCATGAGGGGGCGACCGATCGCATCATGAACGCCCTGAAGCCCTATCTTCGTTAGTGTATTTCCAGAGTTATCGATAATGACCATATTGCCCGATGCAGGCACGCTGCAGAAAACCCTGTTTTCTGCCTTGCCTGACTTCTCTTCAATTGCCTGGGTTGAGCAAATTGATTCAACCAATACTTTTCTCATGCAGGAAGCCCGTAATCCGCAAAGCCAGTGGGGGAGGCCAGCCCTGATTGGTGCGCATCACCAGCAAAAAGGCAAGGGGCGCGGCGGGCGCAAATGGGTTGACAACGCGGGGGCCACCCTGATGTTTTCCTGTGCTTATGATGTTTTCCTGCCTCCGGCGCAATTGCCCATGCTGGCACCGGTTGCCGGTATTGTGGCATGCGAACAGTTGCGTAAAATGGTGGGGCCAGCCGCCCAGGACCGCTTAACCATGAAATGGCCCAACGACATTCAGTTCGATGACGGCAAGCTCTCGGGCCTGTTGGTTGAGTCGGTCAAGCCGGGTAATGGCCGGGTCAATGACCGCCATCATGTGGTGGTGGTGGGCATGGGCATGAACCTGTCCCAGGCCGAGGCCCTCAGCCAGGACCTGGGCCGTAAAGTGGCCGACTGGACATCGGTGTTAATCAGCCTGAACCGGCAAGATCAGCAGGCCGAGCATATTGGCCTGCTGGTGGCCCGGATTGCCCGAGCCTGGTCCGAGGCCTTTGCACTATACGAGCAGGAAGGGTTTGCACCTTTCCGGCAACGTCATGAAAACCTGGACGCCCTTAAATCATGTGAAATAAATGTGTTGTCTGGTGATAAAATTGTACTGACAGGCACCGCCAAAGGGTTAAATGATCAGGCATGCCTGGTGGTTGAAAACGGGCAGGGCCAGCATCTTGTCACCAATGGTGACATCAGCATTCGTGCCCGTGCCAATACCTAGGAGCGCGCCATGCTCATGCTGCTGATCGATTCGGGTAATACCCGGATAAAAATCACTTATCTTATCAACCAGTTCCGCCAAACCGAAGATCTTCTGGTGCTGGAGCACGACCAGATAGAAAAATTGCGCGAATGGTGCAATACCTTGCCCGAAGTTCCGGCAAGGGCGATTGGTGTTAACGTGGCGGGTGAAGACATTGCCCACCAAATCCAGCAGGCACTGCCCGCTTCCTGTGGGCTGCACTGGCTTGCCGCACAGGCGCAAACCCTGCACCTGAAGAACAGTTATACAAACCCTGCACAACTGGGGGCTGACCGCTGGATGGGGCTCTTGGGGCTTGCCGAACATCGTCAACATCCCGAACTGCCTGCCATGCTGGTTAGCTTTGGCACCGCTACGACCGTAGACACCCTGGACGCTGATAACATGTTTATGGGCGGGTTGATCTTTCCGGGTGTCATGTTAATGCGTGCCAGCCTGCATAAGGGCACGGCCAACCTGCCTGCCATCGACCTGCGTAAAAGTGAAGTTCCTCCAGCTTTTCCGCACAGTACCGAACAGGCTATCCTGAGCGGCATTATTGCGGCACAGGCCGGGGCCATTGTGCGGCAATGGAAAGCCGTGCTGGACAAAACCAAACAGCAACCAAAGATTTTCGTGACGGGTGGTGCCCGGCATGGCGTGTTGCCAGAGTTGCTCAGGTTGCTTAACGACATCGCCTTGTTACAGGGATTTGATACAATCACTTTGCAGGAAATTGAATCACCCGTACTGGATGGCTTGCGTATTTATGCACAGGCCGAATGGAATCATTAATTATGCGAACCTTGTTTTTTGTTATTTTGCTGGCCAATGGCTTTGTTTATGCCCATGGCCAGGGCTGGATTGGCACGCCACCCAGTGAAATAAAGTCGGGGATGGCCGGCAAGCCACCTGTAGAATTCAAATCGCATGCACTTAAAACAGGGCCGGTGGGCCAGTAAGCGCTATGGCAATCAAAACAGAAAAAATCATCCTGAATGGCATGGCCGGCAATATAGACTGCGCCATCGATTGGCCTGATACCCCCATCAGGGGTTGGGCCTTGGTATTGCATCCACATCCCCTGCACGAGGGCACGCGAGACAATAAAATCGTGACCACCGTGGCCCGTACTTGCGCCCAGAATGGCCTGCTTGCCGTACGCCCTAATTTCAGGGGTGTTGGCCTGTCCGAAGGTGAGTTCGACAGGGCCCATGGTGAAACGCACGATATGCAAATGCTGATTAGCCAAATAGAGCAGCTGTACCCTGAAGTGGACCATAAAAAATGGGTGCTGGCCGGTTTTTCATTTGGGACAGCCGTGGCAGCGCAGTTGTATGCCGAACAAAAAGAAGCCCAGCATAAATTGCCTGATGCCATGATGCTTCTGGGGCCTGCAGTATGGCGGTTTCAGTACCGCGATATTGAACTACCTGACGATTTGCTGGTCGTACATGGTGAAAAAGATGAAGTTGTGCCTTTGCAGGAAGTTTTTGACTGGATCAGGCCCTATCAGATTCCGGTTACCGTCATGCCCGAGGCGACTCATTTTTTTCACGGGTTCCTGATTCAATTGAAGAAATTGATACAAATTAAGCTGGACCAAATCCTGAAATAAGTTAGTGCTGGCGTGGGTTTTCCGGCAACAAGGCTTATAATAATCTGCAATTGCATGGTCTTTCATGTCATTGTCTTACCTTACAACTCTAACCGGATACTGTGTTTTTATGTCTTCCCGTCGTTTATTACTTGGTTTGATCGTTGTGGCACTCGCAGGGGGTGCCTATTATTTTTATGATAATAATAAAACACCTGCCCAGGCAGAAACCACGGTAAACGGTTCGGTTGTCACCTCGGTGCTGAATAACCCTGCACCAGTGCTTGCGCAGGCGCCTGAAGTGCGCTCAAGCATTACCGTTACCAATGCACAAACACCGGTTGTTAGTGATTTTGCCAGCGTTGCACCACCGAACCCACCCATCAAGGCATGGATGGTTTTTGATGTAAACAGTGGGCAAATCATTGGTAATGTAGAGCCCGACCTGCAAATTTCACCCGCCTCCTTAACCAAGCTCATGACTGCAAGCCTGGTGTTTTCAGCTTTGGACGATAAACGTATCAGCCTGGACCAAATGGTGACCGTTTCCGAGAAAGCCTGGAAAACCGGTGGTTCACGGATGTTTATTGAAGTCAACAAACAGGTCCCGGTGGGCGATTTGCTGCAAGGCATGATTGTGCAATCTGGTAACGATGCCACCATCCAGCTGGCAGAAACCGTGGCGGGCAGCGAAAGTGTTTTTGTAGGGCAAATGAACCAGGAAGCCAAAGCTTTTGGCATGAACAATACCAATTTTGCCGATCCTACCGGCTTGCCTTCGCCAGACACCTACACGACTGTGCGTGATCTTTCGATACTGGCCCAGCATATTATCAAAGACCATCCCAGCTATTACCATTATTTCAGCCAGCCTGAATTTACCTATAACAAAATCAGGCAGCCTAACCGTAATGGCCTGTTGTATCGCAATATTGGCGTAGACGGGCTTAAAACCGGCCACACTGACGATGCCGGCTATTGCCTTATTTCCACTGCAGTGCGCGATGGCCGCCGCATCATTTCTATCGTGGTGGGAGCTAACTCTATCCGTGACCGTGAACAAATTAGCCAAACCTTGTTAGATTGGGGTTTCCAGAACTTTAGCAATAAAACCGTTGCCGAGGCGGGTAAACCGCTGGTGCAGCCACGGGTGTGGGAAGGTGAAAGCAAACAGGTCAGCCTGGGTTCGCTTGACCCGGTTACCGTTACCGTCCCCCGTGGCCAGGAAAGTGCCGTACAGGTGGTTACCCAATACAACGACAAACTGGTGGCTCCGCTAGCCAAAGGACAAACCGTGGGGTCTGTCCAGTTTGTGCTGAATGGCAAGATTCTTAAGCAAGAGCCCCTGGTGGTGACTGAAGCGGTTGCCCAGGCCGGTTTTGTGGGTCGTATGTGGGATAAACTGCTGGGTATGTTCTAGGATTGTATGTATGCGTTCCCACGGGGCGTGGTAACGAGTAAAATCCCCCTCCTGCGGAGGGGTGGCGCATAGCGCCGGGGTGGTTCTTTCTGGTTCCCACGGTCCCGCGTTTGAACGGGTATTTGACACAATTTTAATTTTCAGGCCGCCTTGAAAAACTTCAGTCCGGCCTTATTTACACGGCATAGAGGTTTACGGTGATACAAGGCATTAGCAGCGACAGCCTGGTTTATCTGAATGGCGAATACCTGCCACTCAGTCAGGCAAAAATTTCGGTTCTGGACAGGGGTTTTATTTTTGGCGATGGCATTTACGAAGTGGTGCCTGCCTATAACCGCAAACCGTTCCGCCTGAATGAGCATGTGGCCCGCCTTGAGCGCAGCCTTAAAGCCGTTAAGCTGGAAACTGGCAAAACCACGGAAGATTGGCGTCAGCTCATGACCGACATGGTTAACAAAGCCGAGACCGATGATACCTTTGTTTACCTGCAAGTCACCCGTGGCGTGGCCAAGCGCGATCATGCTTACCCCAACCCGCCGGTAGCACCTACCATTTTCTTGATGAGCTCTCCGTTTGTGCGGCCTTCCGAAGAATTGCGGACCAAAGGTTTCAGGGTGGTTAGCATGCCAGACGAACGCTGGTACCACTGTGACATTAAAAGCGTTTCCCTGCTGGGCAACATTCTGGCCAAAGAATATGCGCATGCCAAAGGGGTGGACGACGTCATCCAGTTTCGTGACGGCTTCATGACCGAGGCCTCTTCGGCCAACATTTGGGTGGTTAAAGACGGCACGTTGCTGGCACCGCTTAAAAACAATCTTATTTTGGAAGGCATTCGCTACGGTTTAATGGAAAAACTGGCTGCCCAATGTGGTATCCCGTTTGTCGCCCAAAACATTAGCGAAGAACAGGTCGCCCAGGCCGACGAACTGCTGTTTACCTCGGCCACCAAAGAAGTGCTGCCGATTCTTGAATACAATGGCCAGCCGGTGGGCCAGGGCGTTGCGGGCCCCATATACCAAAAGCTGCGTGCCGCTTACGATTTGGAAATTGAACAGTTATGATGAAAGAAATTCCCCCCGAAGAGTCCCTGATTGAATACCCCTGTGATTTTCCGATTAAGGTCATGGGCGTTAACCACCCCGAACTGGCGCAAATGCTGGTTGAGCTGGTCTTGCAGCATGACCCTGGTTTTGACGCCAGCACTGTGGAAATGCGTGCCAGCAAAGGCGGTAACTACATCGGTTTGACCTTTACCGTGCGCGCCACTTCCCGCGAGCAGCTGGACACCATCTACCGCACTCTGCACGGACACGAGCTGGTTAAAGTAGTGCTGTAAGCGCATGACGCAGCTTAAACGGATTGAAGGCCTGGCCGATTACGAAAGTACCTGGCAGGCCATGAAAACCTTCACGGAAAACCGCCTGCCAGACACTGAAAACCAGATCTGGCAGGTGGAGCACCCGCCTGTCTATACCCTTGGGCAGGCTGGCAAACCGGAACATATTCTTAACCCGGGCAATATCCCGGTGATACGCTGTAACCGGGGTGGACAGGTCACCTACCACGGGCCCGGGCAGGTGGTGATTTACCCCTTAATCAACTTGCACCGTGCCAATATGTTCGTGAAAGAATACGTTACCGCGCTTGAAGACGCCATTATTCATACCTTGAATGATTATGGTATTAACCAGGCCTGTCGTAAAGACGGCGCGCCTGGGGTGTATGTGCCTATGGAAAACGGTGAACTGGCCAAAATTGCCGCTTTGGGCGTGAAAGTCAGCCGTGGTTGCACTTATCATGGTCTTGCCATTAATGTGGATATGGACCTGAACCCGTTTGACGGCATCAACCCCTGCGGCTATGCCGAGTTAAGAACCATTGACATGAAAACCGTTGGCGTGCAGGCTAATTGGCAGGATGTGGCGGACAAGGTAAGCGGGTATTTGCTGGACGTGTTTGCGTAAAGGCCGTAAAGGCAAGAATCACTTGAATCCGTGGTTCCCATGCTCCTGCGTGGGAACCCATATGTGTTACAAAAACATACTACAATTGCATACAAATTTATTTGCAATACCAAACAGGACTCACCCCACCCCATGAAAACCAAATATCAAACCCATCTAGACAGTACGTTTGTACTAATAAGCGCATTGATGTTCTTGTTTGTGGTCAGTAACCAGGACTTGCCCAGTGGGGTGTTTTATGTGTTGTGTGTTTTATCTTTGCTGGTATGGGGTGCCAACCGTAAAAACAGTCAAAACGATTCCACGGTTTATTCAAATCAATACAAAACCCTGTTTATCCTGTGTTCGGTCAACCTGCTGGCTGTGCTGGTATCCAAAATAGCGCACCAGCATCTTTCCGGCTCTGAAATAGAAAAAGCCGCGCGGTTTTCTGTTGGGTTGCCCTTGTTAATACTGGGCATGCAATACATTCCTGCAGAAAAACTGAAGCATTGCCTGTGGGGTGTTTATGCGGCGGTGTTGTATGCTTTTGCTAATATTTTTTATCTATCATGGCCTACCTTTATAAGGTCAGAACACATGGGTGCCTACAATGCCGTCAGTTACGGCGTTATTACTTTGTTATTAAGCTGTATGACCTTTTATTCCATTGGGGTGTCATTAACCGGCAAACCCCATTTGGAAAAAAATGCCAAGGTTATCATAGGCTTTTTGGGTATGGCGGGTTTTATGTTGACACAAACCCGTACAGGCCTGGTTGCATTTCCCCTGTTTTTACTGTTGGGTATTTTGCTGGCCTGGAAAGACAAGTCACGAATCAAAATTGTGGTTGGCTATCTGGTAAGTTTGGCTGTTGTGTTTGCCCTGCTGTTTTCCATTCCAATCGTACAAAAACGGGTGGAATTGGCTAAAAATGAATTTTTGCACTGTGTACAGGTTGATCCTACTGCAGACACCTCTATTTGTATTCGCTTGCAATTGTGGAATTCAGCCATTGATATATGGCAGCGAAATCCATTAGCTGGAACGGGTAGCAATGGACAATATCAAGAAGAATTAAAGACGCACGCGCTGGCGAAAGGGCTGGTATCAGAATATACCGCGAACGATTTTGGTGAACCGCACAGTGATTATTTGCAGGCTTTAAGCAGCTTTGGTCCATTGGGCGTATTAGGCCTGTTGTTTTTATATTTTGCCCCTGCCTGGATATTTGTAAAGCGGTTGATTCAATCCCGGCAAGTGGCCATTCGCAGTTTTGCCGCTATGGGAGCCGCTGTTTGCCTGGGCTTTGCCATATACGGTATGACCGAGCTTATGTTTCGTGGCATGCGAACACTTTCTTTTTATACCTTCATGGTGGCAGTATTCTTGTTGCTGTCTTCCTCCCGGAAAGACAATCAAGTGTCCGGCAAACAGACTTAAGGCTGATAAGCTAAACGCGTAAGGACCCAAGGGTTTTCAAGTATTGCCGATTGAATAACGCTAAAATGAGTAATTCTGCCTGGTAAAACCGGGCACGCGCCAGATAAACTGCAAGGTAAGACAGACATGAGTACCGATTCAGCCGTAACATCCGCTTCAAAAAACGCCTCTTACGATGCGACCAAAAAACAAAAATCATTTGAAAAAACGTCGCGTATTCCCATCAAGATCATTCCTGCCGAGCGTTTGAAAAAGCCCGACTGGATTCGCGTGAAGGCCGCTGCGCCCAACTCTCAATTCAACGACATCAAACGTATATTGCGTGAAAACGATATGTTTACCGTGTGTGAAGAAGCCTCCTGCCCGAACATAGGCGAATGCTTTGGCAAGGGCACAGCCACCTTCATGATCATGGGTGACAAATGTACCCGCCGCTGCCCCTTCTGTGATGTGGGTCATGGCCGCCCTGATCCGCTAGATGTGAACGAGCCTGCCAACCTGGCCAAATCCATTGCGCAAATGCGCCTGAAATACGTGGTGATTACCTCGGTTGACCGCGATGATCTGCTGGACGGTGGCGCTGGCCACTTCGTTGAATGTATTAATGAAGTTCGTGAGCGTTCACCCCTAACCACGATTGAAGTGCTGGTGCCTGATTTTCGTGGCCGCTTGGAAAAGGCCCTGGACATTTTTGCCCAAGGCGTGCCCGATGTCATGAACCATAACCTTGAAACCGTGCCCCGTTTATACAAGCAGTCTCGCCCGGGGGCAGATTACATGCACTCGTTAAAACTGCTTAAAGATTTCAAGGCCCGTCATCCTAAGGTCCCCACCAAGTCTGGCTTAATGGTTGGCCTGGGTGAAACCGATGAAGAAATTCTGCAGGTTATGCGTGACATGCGTGAGCATGATATTGAAATGCTGACCATTGGCCAGTATTTGCAGCCTTCCGAGCATCATTTGCCCGTGACGCGTTATGTGCACCCTGACACCTTCAAAATGTTTGAAGAAGAGGCGTATAAAATGGGCTTTACCCATGCGGCGGTGGGGGCAATGGTAAGGTCTTCTTATCATGCGGATCAGCAGGCGCATGCGGCTGGGGTGTAAACAGTTTTGGTGATTTAAAAATATAAAATGCTCTGCTAGAAAGCAGGGCATTTTTGTTTGTAAAGAACCCTATTTAGCTTAATGTGCCTGTTTGTAGGGGATAACCGTGTTTAAATCGCTACGAAGCAAAATTATCATTCTTAAAAACCACCAGGGTTTTCAGCGCTATGCTGCCAATACCACCTGGCTGATGGTTGAGCAAATATTACGCATTATTGCGGGTATATTGGTGGGTATTTGGGTAGCGCGTTACCTGGGGCCTGAGCAGTTTGGGGTTTTTAGTTATGTCTTGGCGTTTACGACTATTTTTGGTGGTATTGCCAAATTGGGGTTGGATGGCATCCTTGTACGTGAATTGATTCATCAGCCAAAGCAGCAAGATATTTATATGGGTACGGCTTTTTGGCTGAAAGTCATAGGGGCGGTAATGGTGATTGCCTTTATAGTGTGCATCGTACCGTTTACGTCCAATGATGCAACTACCAATTTGTATATTTTCATTATTGCTGGAGGTCTTTTTTTTCAAAGTTTTGAAGTTGTAGAGTTTTACTTTCAGTCTCAGGTTCTGGCCAAGCTAATTTCCATTTGTAAAGTCATACAGCTGATATTTTCATCCATTATTAAAATTTACCTTGTGCTTATACAGGCGGATCTATTCTGGTTTGTGTGTGTCATGAGTTTTGATATGTTCAGTTTAGCGTTGAGTTATTTCATCGCTTACAGAACTCAAGGGAATGCGAGTTTTTTTAAATATTTTGATTTTGATGTAGCAAAAAAACTGTTGAAAGACTCCTGGTTGCTGATTTTTTCATCTCTAGTAGTGATGATTTATATGCGTATAGATCAGATTATGATCAAGGAAATGCTGGGTGATTACGAAGTTGGCATCTATTCTGCAGCCGTTAGATTAAGCGAGGCCTTCTACTTTATTCCTGTGCTTCTTACTGCTTCAATTTTTCCAGCCATTATCAATGCAAGGAAAGAAAGTGCCTTGTTATATCAACAAAGAATGCAGCGTCTTTATACTTTTTTGATATGGGTGGCAATTCTTGTTGCCTTGCCAATGACGCTGCTAAGTGAGTGGCTTATTATGCTGCTATATGGTGAAGCTTATTTGCCTGCCGGGCAGGTTTTAATGATTCATATATGGGCCGCTGTTTTTGTTTTTATGGGTGTGGCCTGCAGTCAATATCTTCTGGCGGAAAACCTTCAGAAAATTGCCTTTCAACGAACCTTGTTGGGTGCTATTGCTAATGTGTGCCTGAATTTTATCCTGATCCCAACATACGGATTGAAGGGGTCCGCCATTGCAACCTTGCTGGCGCAGTTTATGGCAAATTATATGTATGATTTTTTTGATAAAAGGTTGCACAATCAATTGCGGTTAAAAACCCAGGCAATTTTTTTACCCTTTAAAACATTGAAATAGAATTGGCATAATATGAAAATTGCGGTAGCTGGAGCAGGTTATGTAGGCTTATCCCTGGCGGTCCTTTTGGCACAGAACAATCAGGTGGTGGTTTTAGATGTGGACTTGAAAGCAGTCAATTGCATCAACACCAGGAAGTCACCAATATATGATGTTGAAATTGAAGGTTTTTTGCATAACAAGAATTTAAGCCTTACTGCTACATTAGATAAGAATTTTGCTTTTTCGGATGTTGAGCTGGTTATCATCGCCACGCCGACAGACTATGATGCTGATACCCAGTGCTTTAATACTAAAAGTGTAGAAACACTTATTTCAGATGTTTTGTCGATTAATCCACATGCATTAATGGTGATCAAATCAACTATTCCTGTTGGTTTTGTTCAGCGTATGCGTGAAAAATTCAAGACAGATCAGATCATTTTTTCACCTGAATTCCTGCGAGAAGGACGTGCGCTTTTTGATAATCTCTACCCTTCCAGAATAGTAGTGGGGGAACGCTCCAAGCGTGCTGAAGCTTTCGCCAAACTTTTGATTGATGGTGCAATAAAAAAAGACGTCCCGGTGTTGTTGTCTGGCCCTGAAGAAGCAGAAGCCATCAAGCTCTTTTCCAATACTTATCTGGCCATGCGAGTGGCTTATTTCAATGAGCTGGATACCTATGCAGAAATGCAGGGACTTGATACTCAACAGATTATTGAAGGACTTGGGCTAGATCCACGCATTGGCAATCATTACAATAATCCATCATTTGGCTATGGCGGCTACTGCCTTCCCAAAGATTCCAAACAGTTACTGGCTAACTATGATTATGATCAAATCCCGCAGAGCCTGATAAAAGCGATTATTGCCTCCAACGAGATCCGCATGGATTTTATAACACGGCAAATTCTGAGTCGAAACCCAGATAAAGTGGGCGTCTATCGCTTGATCATGAAGGCAGGGTCAGATAACTTTCGTGGTTCTGCCATACAAGGTGTGATGTATCGCTTGCAAAGCCAAGGATTAAAATTGCTTATTTATGAACCTGAGTTGGCGGCGGATGAATTTAATGGGATTGGTGTCATTAATGATTTTGGACAATTCGCAGCAGAGGTTGATCTCATCATCGCAAATCGAGTAGATGATTTATTGATGGGATATAAGCATAAAATTTATACACGAGATTTACTGGGTAAAGACTGAACATGCGGAAAAAAATATTAATAACTGGTGGGGCTGGTTTTATTGGCAGCCATTTATGCGAACGGCTGGCAAGTGATCCTGACAATCAAGTTATTTCCTTGGATAATTATTTTACCGGTAGTCAAACCAATCATATTCCGGGTGTCACTTATATTCGCGGTAATACGGCCCAAATAGATAAGTTGATTGATTTTGCGCCCGATCATATCTACCATTTAGGTGAGTACTCACGCGTTGAGCAAAGTTTTGGTGATATTGAAAAGGTGTGGGAATTTAACAAACAGGGTACTTTTTCGGTACTACAGTTTTGTAGAAAAACGGGTGCAAAACTGATTTATGCCGGTAGCAGTACTAAATTTGGGGATGGTGGATTGGGCAGAAGCCAAAGCCCCTATGCCTGGACAAAGGCCTCTAACACCGAGCTGATTAAAAATTACGGCAACTGGTTCAATATTCCTTATGCAATCGTGTACTTTTACAATGTTTATGGCAAACGTGAAATTGCTACAGGTAAATATGCAACGCTTATTGCGCTTTTCACAGAAAAAATGAGGAAAGGCGAGCCCTTGTCCATTGTTAGCCCGGGTACGCAAAAACGTAATTTCACTCATATTGATGACATTGTAGATGGCTTGGTATTAGTAGGAGAGCAGGGCTATGGTGATGACTTTGGCATTGGCAGCCCTGAATCGTTAACGGTGCTTGAGGTAGCCGGGCTTTTTGGAGGGGAAATTGTCATGTTGCCAGAACGAAAGGGAAATCGCATGATCGCGGACGTGATGACTGATAAAACACGGGCGCTTGGATGGTACCCTGAAAAAAATCTTGCCGATTATATTTCTCACCTGAAAAGCAGGAATTGGAGTAAGTAATGAGTAATCGTCAACTTTTTGTGCCACCACACGCTTTAACCTCAGCGGTGCTTTTTTTAGTTTTTAACCGATTGGAAACAACCCGGCAGGTTTTTGAGGCCATTCGCCAGGCCAAACCTCCAAGGCTTTATATTGCGGCTGATGGCCCACGAGAACGCCGTGAAGGTGAAGCGGAAAAGGTCGAAGCGGTTCGTGAATATGTAATGGCTCACATTGATTGGGATTGTGAGGTTAAAACCCTGTTCAGGGAAAGAAATCTGGGCTGCAAACATGCGGTAAGTGAAGCAATAACCTGGTTTTTTGAGCAGGAAGAGCAGGGGATCATTCTGGAAGATGATTGTTTACCAAGTCAGAGTTTTTTCTGGTATTGCGAAACCTTGCTGGAAAAATACAAAAATGATGATTCGGTTTATTTAATTTCCGGCTACGGGCGTGGTTCCGAACCGTTCATTAAGAATGCCGATTACGGATTTTGCAAATATGCGTTGATTTGGGGTTGGGCCTCTTGGGCTAAAGTATGGGAAAAATACGATCCTGAAATGAGTGACTGGCCACAATTTTCAGATACGATCATACGTAATATCAGTAAAAGAAGTGGGGCAAAGCGATATTGGGAACAGGAACTTTCTTTGACATATAAGCATGAAATTGATACTTGGGATTACCAGTTGCATTACCTTCTTCAAAAAAATGGCGGTAAATCTGTTGTCCCCAGAATTAACTTGATTTCAAATATTGGTTTCGGTGCAGATGCTACACATACTTTTGATGTGAACTCTGAAAATGCAAACCGTAAGATATATGATTTTTCATTTCCCCTTAAACCGGAACCTGATCTGGAGTCAAAGTTTTTTATTGATGATTTTTATGATCAATATGAGTTTAATAAAAGGCCGTTGATTGTTCGGGTAATAAATAAGTTATCCAGACTGGTTATAGGTAAAAATTTGTTAGGATAAGTGTTAATATTTTTTGCCAAAAATCATATTGAGCATGTAAAAGAATGTTCTTATAAAAATGTATATTTTGAAAGTTAGGTCATCGTCATGATTTGTGACGCAAGGGAGCACCATGAAGAAAGCGCTTATAACTGGCATAACCGGTCAGGATGGTTCATATCTCGCGGAGTTTTTGCTCAGTAAAGGCTATGAAGTACACGGGCTCAAACGGCGCTCTTCATCGTTCAATACCCAGCGTATTGATCATATTTACCAGGACCCACATGTTGATGAACAAAATTTCATTCTGCATTATGGTGACTTGACAGACTCTTCCAGCCTGACGCGTGTTTTGCAAACGGTTCAGCCCGATGAAGTGTATAACCTTGGTGCCCAGTCACATGTGGCGGTTTCTTTTGAGTTGCCGGAATACACCGCAGATGTGGTTGCTTTGGGGACGGTACGCCTGCTGGAAGCCATACGGTTATTGGGACTGGAAAAGAAAACCCGGTTTTATCAGGCATCTACATCGGATCTTTATGGTCTTGCGCAGGAAACACCGCAAAATGAAAGTACGCCCTTTTATCCGCGCTCACCTTATGCGGTGGCAAAGCTGTATGCTCACTGGATTACGGTTAATTATCGTGAAGCCTACGGCATGTTTGCCTGCAACGGGATTTTGTTTATTCACGAGTCGCCGCGTCGTGGC
>WARP01000398.1_pt1 | contig 34444 bp, 31 predicted proteins | sample 4769151 | NCBI WGS metagenome assembly WARP01 (sample SAMN08893023, study PRJNA449175) | gut metagenome | isolation source: rumen sample fed with dry roughage | host: cow | place: India: Nagpur | collected 2016
CCCCTCTTCTCTCCCCCCTATAATCCCCCCTCAGAAAAAGAAGAAAGAGAAGGCACCCCTGTTAATGCCCCTACAGTTGAACCGAAAAAAACGGCAAATGTGATCTCATTGGATTCCTTGCTTCTCCTGAAAGTCCCTGAAGGATACAGAGAAGCTTTCAGAGAATTCCTTGCTTTCAGGAAGCAGGTTAAGAAGCAGATGACTCCACATGCAGTAGATCTTGCTGTTGCCAAGCTTGACAGAGACCTTCAGACCGACAAACAACGCCAGGAGTGCCTGAGGATGAGCATCCTAAACGGCTGGCAGGGAGTCTTTCCGGAAGCCCTGCTGAAGCAGCGGGATGGTCCAAAAACAAACCCATCGGGGTTCAAGCAACGGACCAAGACGGATTTCGATTATTGGGGAGATTCCCCAGAGGAGGCTTGAGATGGCGTACAAGACGGTCAGCGACCCTGCAGACATCAACGGAGGGGTTGCCAAGGAACAATTCGGATTTGCTTTGGATGAGGTGCTGGGCAACATCGCCAACTACTCAACCGAAGCCAAGGTACCACGCAAGATTGTGCAGACAACAATCCTGATCCCCTCAGAGGATCGCAGTGGAGTAACCATGAAGATCTCGACGAAAACGGTATTGGCACCGGTAAGGGCGGATGAATGTTTCGGTCTCATCGAAGACGGAAAACTTATGAGCAAGGAGCCGGAAAAGAACCTTGAGTTGAATTTCGGCGAGGCAAGGGAGGCTTAGGATGGACCAAGGCGGAATCAAGGATCTCATTGAGTTGGCAAAGCAGTCGCTCGTTGTAGAGATGGGTGACGATAAATATTCCAGGGAACAGTTGTACAGGGTTGGACAAGAGGATCATGTAAAGTCGTTGCATATCACAACGCTCAGTTCTTTTGCAGAGATCATCAAGACAAATCCCCAAGGGTTCGATCTTGATGGAGCAGTGGTGATCATCAACGAAGATTTTGATGTTTCGCTCTTATCGAAACCGGGAGAACGAAAAACCAGGGAAATTTATGTGCAAGCCATAAATCCTGTGCAGAAATTCAAGTTCGGGACCAGATACGACAGTATCAGTTTCTGCATTGCAATCCAGACGCTCTTTGTCGGGAACAGCGAAGCCACTGACTTGTTCAAGAGGATATCGACCATAAAGATTGATGAGGGAGTGGAAATCACCGATGACGGTAAGTCTACCAAGTTCACAGCCAAAATGGGAGTATCTGAAGCCTCTGTTGCGGTGGTGAACCAGAAAAGCATAGTGAAGCTGAAACCTTTCAGAACATTTGCAGAGTGCGAGCAGGTGGAAAGTCCTTTCCTTTTCAGATTGTCAGGTAACAAGGAAGAAGGGGCATTTGTGACTCTTTTCGAATGTGACGGTGGAGCGTGGAAGGTTCAGGCATTCAAAACCATTGCAAGCAAATTGGTTGAGTTTGGGGTGAAATTGCCGATTTTATATTGATTGTGCATGGGGGGCTTGTCCCCCCATTTGTCATGTTTGGAGGGTGGGGTGCTTATGGATAACCAGAATCAAGTACTTGATGAGATCATGAAGAATCTCATCGATGAGAATAGCCCATCAGAAGTCCGGACAGGAATCTTGCGGGTGAATCGCCTAGAGTGTCCGGTGCATGGGCTGTATTCATCCTTGGTTATCGGATACAGGTCCGAGGATGGTCGAGAAGTGGTGATTGAGGAAGACAAGCGATGCCACCATTGTGTGAGAGAGGAAGAAGAGAAACAACGGCAGCATATTGCGTATGAGCAGTACAAGGAAAAGCGGATCACAGAGCTTCTTGCTGACAATGGAGTGACGGGAATTTTCGAGGGAGTAGGCTATGACTCTTTCATCGTCGATCCCTTGCAGGAGCCTGGGAAACTGCATGTCAGGGGGATGGTCATGGCATGGCTGTCAGGTTCTTTCAGGAACATAATCCTTTCTGGAAAGCCTGGGACCGGAAAAACCTTATTGGCAAGCATCGCCATAAATGAGGCTTCTCGGATAATGCGTCCTGCTTTCTATACAACGGAACAAAAACTCTATAGGACTTTCAGGGCTGTTCTGCAGTATCCGGAGAAAGAAGGCCAGCTGGTAAAGCAATTCGCAGCATTTGATTTCTTGGCCATCGATGAACTGGGCCGATCGGCCGGAACCGAATATGAAGCCCGTTTGCTTGCAGAAATCATTGATGACCGGTACAAAGGCAACAAGGCAACCCTGTTCAGTACCAACATGAACCATGAGGAGCTTACTGCCTATCTGGGTGACAATGTGATCAGGCGTATTGCTGTGAGTGGCAGAAGGGCCAAATGTGACTGGCCTCCTTATCGGGGGGTACAGGGATGAGTGCTTACACAATCACAGCCATTCAATTCAATCCAGGGACCTTTCCCCGGAAGGTGGATATCAGGAATTCACTTGAAGGGATCAATAAGTTGGTTGGGGGAGATCCCAAGGTTCTCATTTTTCCTGAGCATGATTGGCTTTCCATACTGATTGGTCCTGAAGGTTTGCTTGGGACTGTTTTGTTTGTGAGGAATGTCGAGGGACATTGGAAAGGATTGAGTCCGGACGAATGCAATTTCATCCTGGATTTATTCAACAGGAAGCATGGGCAAGTACAACATCAAGAAGTGCATTGATTGCATTCACATGATCAGAACTGAAGAGGGGCGGATGTGCTGCAGGAATGCTGCAAGACAATACCTTTGGCATTTGGAAATTCCCCATTGCACGGGATGGGAAAGGAAGGACGGAACGGATGAACAGACAGGTGCTGAGAAAAGCTTTGAGGATCTATGGCGAAAGTAATCAGATCATCAAGTTGGGTGAGGAGGTTGGTGAGCTTCTTCAGGCTGTAAGCAAATTCCACTGGAGATCCAATAATTATGATTATCCGGGGGAGAAGGCGAAATCCAGGGAGGCTGTTGTTACTGAGGTAGCCGATGTCTTGGTGATGATCGAACAAGTCAAGCTGATGGCCGAGATTGATGATGATGAATTATCTGAAGAAATCACACGGAAGGTTGAACGATTGGATGACCGACTTCGGGTGTATGAGGACTGATCATGGGAATGTCTGTTGACCATTACAGTGCAATATGCCCGGTTCTCTGTTATCCGAACAGGATTGCGGTGGACCCGGAATATTACGAGTCAATCAGGGCTTGTGCGTTGGCAAAAAAATTAGAAGTCAGGACCATCAAGGAACTCATTCTTTCCGGTGGATCGAAGAATGGGATTGATGCTTTTGATCTGCCTTTGGATTGCGGATTTGACGTATGCAAGACGTCGGTAAATGGAAAACAGAAAATCATGTTGGTCCGGGATAGGGGGGTGTGATGTTTAGCAAGAAACCTGTGATTGTCTTCAACTTTGAGAATGTTTCCCTGGAATTCGAATCAGTGAAGGAAACCAGCAAGCAATTGAATATGAGCGAGGGGAAGGTCCGGAGGGTCATCGATAAGGGGACTCCCGTCAAGACATCAATGGGAAGAGTGTTTTTTGATTTCAAGATTGAGGAATATGACGATGGGAAAAAACGAAGACGATAAAAAGAAAAGGGAGGAACTTGCCCGGCTCATCCTGGATGAGGGGCTTACGCTTGCAGAAGCGTCAAGGAGAGTGAAGCTCTCAGGTTCGTATGCTGCCAAGGTCAGAAAGGGCATAGAGGCACCCAAACACAAGGCAGGACGGAAACGAAAAACTACCTTGGAAGAGATTGAAAACAAGATTGATGAGTATTTCAATTCATTTTCCGATGAATATCTCACAGATAAGGATGGCAATTACATCATCGGCAAGAATGGGCAGCCAGTCATGAAGAATCCCAAGGAACCCACTGTAACAGGCCTTGCTTTGGCGTGTGGGTACCTGAGTGTCGAGTCGTTCAACGCTGCAATCTTGACCGGAGGAAAAATAGCACAGACTTTGTTGCGCGCAAAATCTTTTGTCACTGAACACTACGAGCAAAAGCTTCATCAGCCTGGTTGCCAGGGAGCGATATTTGTTCTGGAACATCAGGCTGGCTGGAGATCCCCCATCGAGATCAACCAGAACACCAAGGTGAAGGTTGATAACAAGATGGCCGATGACCTGTTGGAAATGGCCAACGGGTTCCTCAGCAAGTTCGGGAAGCCCAAGGAGAATACCGATGATACTGACCAGACCTGATGTAAACAGACATGATTTCCATTACATGGTTCAGATCATGATCAACGAGGCTAAAAAACGGGACTCGACAAAAGAACTAATGCGGAAACTGGCCCTTGAGAACCTCTTTTTCCTTGCTGTCTATATTCTGGACATGACGTACTTGGATAATGATTTTGCATACGCACTCTGCAATGAAGTCCAGGTACAAAAGTATGGCCGGTTATGGGTAATCGCACGTGAACACTTCAAATCAACAATCATCACGGTTGCCAGCACCATACAAGAGCTGCTCAGGAATCCTGAAGAGAGGATGTGCATCTATTCCTACAAGGCGGATGCAGCACAAATCTTTCTTGGTCAGATCAAGACCGAGTTTGAACAGAATCCCAAATTGAAGGAATACTTTGATGACATTGTGTGGGAAGAGCCAACGAAAGGGTATGAGCGGGATGAGGAAGGCAACAGGATTCCTATCGCCTGGACTACTACAGGAATAACCCTTAAGAGGAAGTCCAGGTCAAAGGAATGTTCGTTGGAATGCTCGTCCATTCTTTCTCAGAAGACCGGGTATCACTTCACCAAGCTGATTTATGACGATGTCATGACACCCGAGAGTGTAAAGACCAAGGAGAGCATTGAACTTGTTCGTACAGCCTGGCAGATGAGTTTGAATACAGGTGTTGCCCAAGACCTTCAGTACTGCATCATAGGTACATATTATCACTATGCCGAGTTGTATGCATGGATAGCCAAGAATCAGGTAGCGCAGCTGATCAAGCAAAGTGCTGTCGAGGATGATGGCACCACCCCGGTTCTTCTCACGCCTGTTGCATTGGCCAAGAAAAAGCGAGCGATGGGTAGTGCCGTCTTTGCATCGCAGATGCTTTGTGACCCATTGCAGGCCAGTACACAGAACTTCAAGCAGGAATGGGTTCGCAGGTGGAGCTGTCAGATCATGGAAGGTTTGAACATTTACATCATTGTGGACCCTGCCGGCAAGGAGGGAAGAAAGCGTGACTATTGCGTGTTCTGGGTTATTGGATTGGATGCTGCAGACAACTTCTACATCATCGACATATTCCGGGACAAGATGAATCTTACCAGAAGGACCAGGACCCTGTTTCAGTTGCATAGGACTTACAAACCAAAAGCCACCTTTTATGAGCAAGTGGGCATGCAAAGCGATGTTGAGCACATCCAGGGAGAAATGGAGAGAATCAACTATCGATTCAGCATCATCACCTTTGGACAATGGGTGGAAAAAGGGTTGAGGATCGAGAGTCTCATTCCAATCTTGGAGGCACAGAGGTTTTACTTTCCCGAGAAGTGTGTGCATAGGAACTGGGAAGGAGTCGATGAGGATATGCTGGGTAGCTTCTTCCTGGATGAATACGATACGTATCCATTTTGTGCTCATGACGATGGTTTGGACAGCTTGTCCGATCTCAATCATCCTGAGGTTGTCGCTCACCTGAGCAGACCTGATATGATGAGCAGGGAAGAGGCAATCTATGAGAAGCTGAAGGGCAAGGGACTTGCCGACCTGCCATTCCATGAAAGGGATGAATATCGGCCGTATTAGTGCAAGACGCTCCGTTTTGAGACGTGACGCTCCGTTTTGAACCTTTTTTGATGTGCTGCAATTGATAAAATCAATTCATGGATCACAAGAACAAGGATGTTGCCGATTACGTCAAGAAGAACCTTGGAAACATGAAGCAAGTCCGGGCAAAGGGAGAATCCTTGCGCTGGGAGGCTTGCTCATTTCTTGCACATAGGACATCCACTTTCACCAATGGCAATTCTCCTATCTCCGAGGTTCCCTTGTTCTTCTCCAACCACATATATGACGTCGGGACCACTTGCAGGGGAATTGCCGCATACATGGTGAGTCCTTCTGTAAGATGGTTCCGATTCAGGACAATGGGACCGGATTTTCAGGAATCGGATGACATCTATGGTGCAAACGACTGGTTGGAACTTGCAGCTTCCCTTATCCAGAATGAGTTTTCCAATTCACGGTTCTATGCTGCCACCTTGCTTGCCATCATGGATTGCTTCATCAGTGGTACTTCGTTTGAGATGGTTTCTGACAATGTGAAGGATGGGGCAATCCTCTTTGACTGTTTCGACCCGACGGAATGCTACATCACCGAGGATGCGAACCGTGATGTCAATCGATTTTTCAGGGAATACGAAATCACGGCAGATCAGGCATATGAGAAATGGGGAAACGCCCTTCCTGAGGAAGTCATCAAGTTGGTGACTGATGGGGCAGGCCAAACCCTTTGCACTTTTGTACATGCGATATTTCCAAGGTCGCTTGCATTGAACAAGAATGGAGGAAAACTGATCAAGTCAGGGAAGAAATTTGCTTCGGTTCATTATTCCAAGACCGGTGATCAGGCTTTCAATATCAGCGGATATGATTCTTTCCCTTTGGCAGTCCAGCGATGGTCCTTGAAAGGAACTTCTCCTTATGGGGTGAGCCCGGTGATGGAATACCTGCCGAGTATCAAGGAGCTGAATGAGCTTTCAAAGCAGTTTACAACTGCAATCCAGCTTCAGAACAATCCTCCTTTATTGGTGCCTGAAGCCCTGAAAGGCCGTTTGTCTTTCAGGCCCGGAGCCATCAACTACGGTAGTGCGCAACTTGGTCCAATCACTCCGGTACAGACTCAATTGAACATCCAACATGTGGACGCCGCCATTTCCAGAAAACTGGACATGCTTAACTCGATGCTGTTCGCCAATCTGTTCAACATCCTGATGAGACAGGACCGAGAGAGAACTGCCTATGAGGTACAGGAACTCAAGGGAGAAGGCCTGGTACTGCTCTCTTCAATCATCGGCAATATGCAGGTTGAAAAGCTCAATCCAATTGTGATGAGGACATTCTCAATCATGAGTAAAGCCGGCAGGTTGCCAAAACCGCCCGCTGAATTGGTGAAGATTTCCTTGAGAGGCCAGGTCAAGGTCGAATTGGACGGACCCTTGGCGCAGAACATGAAATCGTATCACCAGACCACCGGTTTGATGCAAGGTTTGCAGGCGGTTGGTTCAACCATGAATATATTTCCCGACTCATTGGCCAACATTGACGGGGATCTCTTTCTAAGGGCATTTGCGACTGCAATGGGTATGCCTCAGTCGGTGATACGTGAGAAGGATGAGGTTGCCAAGATCAAGAAAGAACAGGCAGCACAAGCACAGGCTCAAGCACAGCAGCAACAGGCGGTGGCACAAAGCCAGGTCTTGAAAAATCTCAATGGCGTGCAGGGTACCGCATCACAGCAAATGGCCCAAGGGCTCTATGGAGGTGGAATGTGATTCCATGCGAACAACAACTTGATAATGAGATTATAAACATCAGAGCTGCAAAACGAAAGGTGTATTCAACTCCAGAAGGAAGGAATGAACTTGCTCAAATCATCCTTGAGTCTGGGGTTCTTTCCGAGATTGTGTGCGAGGAGGGAAGGCTTTTGCACAACATCGGAATCAGGAAACTCGAACAGCTTGGATTGTTGGATGAGGAAGGCCTTCCTGGATTGGTGATTTGGCTATTGTCCCAACCGTTGTCGTACAAGCAGACGGTTGAGGAAAAGGAGAGATAAGCAATGTGGAGAAAGATGGGACCGATGCTGTTCCTTGCACCTGATGATCAGTCGGCGGGCGGATCTGATGGGACTGGATCTGACAAAGGGCAACCTGAAGATCAACAAAGCAAAGGTGGAACTGCCGGTGGCAGTGTGACGGCCTTGAAGCCTTGGCTGGCTCAATTGACTGACGACCTGAAACAGAACGAGGTTCTGGGTGGGCATCCCAATCCAAGCAGTGCATTCAATTTCCTGCTTGGAAAGATTGCTGAGATGGAAGGAAAGCAAGATCCGGGCAAGGGTACACAAACAGTCAACACAACGTATGAGAAATTCTCAAAAAGCTTGAAGACTGAAGACGATCCTCTTGGGGGCGTAGGTGAGTTTCTCCAGAAAAAGTTCCAGGCAATGGGTTTGTCCCAGAAAGATGCTGAGTCTTTCTTTGATGAGTTCCAAGCTGCCATGGACTCTGAGAAAACCCGTGTCACCAAAGAGGGAAACAAGATGACCCAACAGGTCCTGAAAGGCCTTTGGGGAGACAAGTACGAAGAGAACATCAATTTCATGGCTAGGACTGCAAAGGCAGCCGGTGATGAAAAGAATGAGCTTCAAGGCTTGCTCGATGCAACAGGAGCCTCCATCAATCCATATGTATGGGAAATGATGGCTCGTGTAGGCAGGCATCTTGCCGAGGATGTCAGTGTTCCAGGTAATGCTGGTGGAAGTGCCGGCACTACGGATCCTGATTGTCCCATCGATTACAGCATCCCAAGCAAATAGGAGCAAGGTATGCCGAATTATCTGACGCTGTCTGATGTAGCCCAGCAGACACACAACAAAGAATTGCTTCCGATGGTTCAGGAAATTGTAAAGCCCACCACGATCTTTGCCGATATGGGGTGGATGCAGTCCTCTGATTCCCTTTCTGACGTTACAGGTATCCAGGGAGATATTCCTCATGGTACTTGGGTTGGATTGGACAAAGGCGTAAAAGCAAACAAGGGAACTTGGAAGCAGAAAGAGGAAGGGATGGGGTTGCTTGAAGCATGGGCAATTGTCAATGAAAAGACCATGTCGGTATCCCCCAATCCCAATCGCCTGAGATGGGAAAATGACTCGATGCATATTCAGGGCATGGGTGAAGATGCAGAGTTTGCCTTGTTGTATGGCAACCCGCTGCAGAATCCGAACACGTTCCTTGGCTTCATGCCTCGTTTCGGTTACTGCACCAATTGGGAGGGTGATATCGTTGCAGGCGAACACCAGGGGGAAAACTCTCCTTTCATCTGCATTGATGCTGGTGGAGCTGAAGGCAAGCCACTGTCTTCCATCCTCATGGTCTCAACCGCCACTTCATTCAGCCCGAGGATGATTTATCCGAGGTACAAAGAAGACAATGGCATTGTGTACCGTCATTTTGATTATGAGAACACGCTTGATGAAGATGGAGGAAATATCCGTGTAGCAAAGAGCCAGTTCATGATCATGATGGGACTCAGGATTCCCAACAGAAGGTCCGTGATCCGCATCGCAAATATCGACACCTCTGATGATACCTGCATCAAGGGGCTTTCCAACAAGCTGTACGAAGCTTTCGAAGCTCTTCCGTTGTCCATGAAGTCTTCGGTGAACATCTATACAACCGGGCATGTCACCTTGGCTCTGCGAAAGCTTTTCAACGAACGGGTGGTTCCTGCAAAGGTTGCTGATGCCGTTCCCAAGAATGCGATTGGTGATGTGAATTTCGACAACTTCATACTCAGACGCTGTTACAGCATGCTGAATTCTGAAGACCACGTGGCCTAAGGAGGACCAGATGATCAGAGAAGAACATATGGATTTATTTGCTGATGAGATGTTTGACCTCACAGGTGTGACCAGTGTTGCTGACGGCGAAGGTGCTGTGCTTGATTTCATGCATGATGGGGCATTTACAGTCCCAACGTATGACATCTTGGTGAAGGTGACCGAAAAGGCAACAAGCACAGGGGCTCCGACGTTGGTGCTTCAATTACAGACATCTAAGGACAAGCTTGTGTGGAAGACCCTTGAAACCGGTCATACATTCACGCTTGCTGAACTGACTGCAGACACCGACATTCTCAAGGCTACCATTCCCAGAACTGCTTACCGGTACATCAGGGTTGTAGCGAAGAATGCTGCAGCCGGAACTACATTCACGGCAGGAAAACTGTTCGGGACCGTAGTTCCCAGGTATTAGGGGGGAAGTGATGGATAGCTACATTGCAACCAAGCCTTGCACATATAAAAACCTTGCCTTGAAGGCGGGTGATGTCGTGAAAGTCGAGGAAGGCACTGAGGTGAAGCATTTTGCTCTCAAGAAACTTGGAAAGCGTGAAGAGGCCAAGGGAACCGGTGGGGAATCCTATGAAGTTCCAAAGACTCCGGCTTCCAGTTTGGGTGAGATGAAAGTTGTTGAGAGTCCTGTTATCAGGCGATTCAATTAGGAGTTGTGAATGAACCAGTTGGAAATGTTCAACCTGGCTTTGAGCCTGCATGACAGGGAAATTACACAAGCAGATCTTGATTCCCAGACTCCCTCCAAGGAAGTCCGATTGTGCAAGATCTATCAACCTGTCGCTCTCATCAAAGCCTTGCGGGAAATGGACTGGTCATTCTTCACACAAGTACTGGCAATTGATTTGTCAGATGATGTTCCGGGATGGGGGTATCGGCATGGATACCTCCTTCCGGACAATCTTTTCAAACATGTACCGATTTCGGATGAACCCTTCCAGATTGCCGGAGGAAGGTACTACACGGATGCAAGCGAACCCACGCTGTATGGAATCTTCAAGAATTGTTTTGATACCATGGAGCATCCTGATGAATTCGATATGTTGGTGGCATATGCGATCAGCTATGAGATTTGTGGGATACTATCTCCAAAATCAGGTTTGGATCAGCTTGCTTTGCAGCAATATTCATGGATCCTTGCAGCGTTGACCACTGCCGAAGTTCACAATAACTATAGGGCGGATTACCGTGGCTAATGTCCTGGTGAATAATTTCACGACAGGAGAAGTTTCCCCGAAACTTGCTGCAAGGTATGACCTTTCGGTTTATCAGAACGGTGTGTCGAGATTGGAGAACTTCCTTCCCATGATCCAAGGCGGGATTACCAGACGACCGGGTACCAAGGCAATAGGTAATGCCATAGGAGTAAGAATCATCCCGTTCATACTCTCGACAGATGCAGCATATCTTGTCGAATTGGGGGATGGCTCAATCAGGATTTGGTACAACGATGAACTGGTTGAGTTTTCTGTCAACGGGCAGAATGTAACACAATTCGGGTCTCCTTATCCTGCTTCAGTCGTCCCCTACCTTCAATACTGCCAGGACGCTACAAACCTCTATATTGTTCATCGTGACTATCCTCCCAAGGTTCTATCATTGGTTGGAGGGGGATTCTCATTCCAGAACTTCATCCCTTTCTTGTCTTTGAAATTGGGTGATGACGGCAACCTGATCGACGGTGATTTTGATGATGTCAACGAGAACATGTTCATCAATCCGATGGAATATCCAGGATGCGTAGCATATTGCTCCAACCGCTTATGGTTTGCATCTTCATACAATCATCCCTATCGCCTATGGGCTTCAAGACCATTTGAGCCTAATAATTTTGAGATGTATGACATCGTGACAGTTACCGATGAGGTTCAGACCAGCCAGCAGTACATGCTGACTATCCAATACGAAGGTAGGGAAGTATGGGATCTCAAGATAAGCGGGCATGCTGAAGTGAGCAATTATCTGACTGTAAAAGTCAGGGGTATGGTAGGTACCATTACTGTTGTTGCCGGTGACAGGGCCGAATCCATAGCAACAAAGGTTGCTTCATTTGCATGGCCCGTTGACTGGTCCGCCCAAGCGTCCGGTTCGAAGGTCCGGTTTGTCAATTCGGAAAGTGGGCTGTTGTCAGGAGATTCTGGTTGCTTTCTCAGTGTTCCCGATATCGGGCTGATAATAAGCATGGAGTGTGTGATTGCCGGCTATGAAGAAGGGAATGCACCAAGCACGACAGTGACAACACACAAGAAAATCTACCGAGCCGACAATGCGATGATGCTTGAAGTTGGGTCGAATAGGAATGATCGGATTGAGTGGATAGTGGCTCACAACAACATCCTGGTTGGTACAGCATCAGGAGAATGGATCATGCCGGGAAGCATCGATGCATTGTCACCAAGCATCGTGATGCAAACGGCATATGGCTCAGCTCCGATCCAAGCCCAAGCCGCCCTTGGAGATCTGTTCTTCATTCAAAGCGGTGGAAGAAGACTTCGAGCTTATTTACCGCAATCGGGCTCGTATTCCTGCATGGACCTGACGTTCACTGCTGATCACATTCTGAAGGCAGGTATCAAGGAAATGCACTGGCAAAGGGTACCTGAACCCAGACTGTATTGTCTGCTCAAGGATGGATCAATTGCAGTACTCGCCTATGACCGTCTGTACGGCATGCAAGCTTGGAGCAGGTGGACCTTCGGCCTTGATGAGGTTCTTTCTCTGTCAATAATTGATACATCGCAAGGTCAGGATGTGTATGTCCTGATTGAACGTGGGGTGGAGAAATATCTTGAGATGTTCGATGAGAATTCCAGAGTTTTCGCTGATCGCCATAATTCAATCAAACCTGTTCCTTTCGAGTCTGTAGTAACAACGAACAGGTACGAGACAACATCAAGCAACTTTGGGTCGACGATAGGTAAATCAAAGCGCATCACAAAAGCCTCATTCAGATTGTTGGAGTCAGGAAGATTCTCTGCAGGCTACAACGGCAGGCAGGAGTCTCAACAATCGTTGGACGAAGGGGATGTTTCTCTCAGCATCGGTGGTGGATACGAGAAGGAACTGAAATTTACCGTTAAAAGTCATGGCAGTGAGCCACTGACCATATTGGCAATGGTGTTTGATCTGGAGGTGGTATGATCCTGTCGGCAATTGCACTTGGCGTCGGTATCACCAAAGGCTTGTTGGGAGCAGCCAACCGGTGGAGTGAACGCAACGATAAGATAGAAGCCCTGGAGAGACAAAAGCAACAGCTGAAAATCGAGCAGGATAATCTCAGTACAAACTACAATGCCGAGAAAGCTGCCGGTGAGAAAGTCATTGCAAACACGCTGAACAATCGGGATACCAGCCTCAAGCAATCTGCTTCAGCAAAAACTCAGAGTGATGCCTTGATTCAGCAGCAGATGGCGACGATAGCAGTGCAGGCTTCAGAGGCTGAAGGGCAGGCTGTTCAACAAGCATCCCAGAGTGGTTTCAGAGCTACCGGCTCGAATATGAATTCTGTACAGAACGCAAATCAAGATGGCAAGGATGCGATGGCTCAAGCCAAGGCTCAGGCGTCATTATCCAGATTCAGCGATTATTCATCTGCAAGAAACAACTACACTTCTGCTTCACAGCAGATTGAATCATATAAGGACAGTATGTCTCAAGCTGCCACAATCTATGAGCAGAAGATTGCAGCATATCAGAGAAGCATCGGACAGGTTGGTGATTCTCTTGACGATATCCAAGGATTTTGGGGCACGGCTGGAACCGTTGTTGGCTCTGTTCTGGATATTGCAGGAGGAATCATGGGTGGAGCTTCGGGGTCCATAACGATGGCCAACACAAGTTGGGGTGATGTCTGGGGTGCAGTTACTGCATAAGGGGTAATCATGAGCGGATTTACTGGTTTCACACAAGAAGTCCATAGCGGACTGAATAATTTTGAAAGTGGATTCAACTCGCTTGCAAATGCAACTGAGCAAGCCAAATCCAAGCAAAGGTTGGTGGATTCCCAGAAATTTCAACTTCAGGAAGCCTATAAGTCAGATTTGCAGGAATTTCTTCAAACGCTTCCCATGGACACCGACCAGGATGGGTATCAGGCAAAGGCAATGGCTTTTACTCAATCATGGCGCTCGAAGATAAATGAGGGAAACTATGACAGGCAGACACTTTCATGGATGAACAGTGAATTTCTTCCCTCCAAGAAAGATTCAATCGTTGGGGCCGTAAACATCGCCAAGGATATCAGTACTGATGTTCAGACTGCAACGTACGCAAGGAATTTTGCGACATTGAAAGGTTCTGACCGTTCACTCACCTATGAACAGGCGGTTTCAGAGTACTCGGCATATTACGAAAAGTTGAAGCTTGCCGATGTTCCGATGGAGTTTGGTATCCAGGCTCCGCAAGATTATGCCAAATCGATTGTTGCTGCAAAAACCTTGCAGGCGATCCAAATTGAGACTGACAAGAAAATCGGAGACCTGGATTGGAGTACGGATGAGACAATTTCAAATGCGTTGAGTGAGCATTCTGAGATGCTTACACCTGAAGAAAAGGTTCAGATTACAAACAATGCATACCAGTATGTTGTACAAGCCGATGCCAGACGATCCCAGCAGGCAAAAGAGGAGTCTGTAAGATTCAGTCAGGCTTTGGACCGGGCGATAGAGGGCAAAACATATTGTGATCCAAAAGAGATTCTGACCTATATCGAAAACTCCCCATATAGATACAGCCTTGAAGCCAGATCCATCAAGAACAAGATGGAAGCCTACAATGACGCAATTACAGCCACGCTTCAACGCAAGGCATATATAGCCAAAGGAACTGTAGTAGATACCTCGATTCTTTCCAGTATGAAAGACGAGAACTTGGCCGTAGAGTTGATGACTGAGCAGTTGAAAGGTCAGGCATATAAGCTTTACCAGAACGGGTATACCGCAACCAACGCATATAAAGCAATCGCTGATTCTGATTTTTGGCCGGATTACGATGAAGCCTTGGTAAAGCAGGCAAAGTTGCTTGCACAAGCCGATTTGGCAGCAAATCTTCAATCCCAGCTCACTGCAGACAAGCGTGTGGCAACTGCAGATGGTATTAAGCTTCCTACCAAATCCAGTATTTCAGAGCCAGTGGTGGATCAGCCAATATCTGCTGGCAAGGAAGAAGCTGTTGTAAACAAGCCGGAGGGACAGACAGGAGTTGAGACGGAGATCGAATTACCGATTCCCGTACCTCCATTGCTGAATGATACAGAATTCAACGCATTGAAAGAATTGCAGTCGGAGTTTACCAATCTGGGGACCGTAAGCAAGGATACCGTAGCAGCTGCAAACCCAATAATCCTGAATACTTTTGCAGCCAAACAAGTTTCCCAGTGGGGACTCCGGTTGGTTGAAGAACAGGGGCTTGAAGATACTCTTGATTCAATTGATTCGATAAAAGATTTGGGATCAGTATTACAGGAGGGGGGAGAAAAATCTCCTGTCGAACAAGGAGTTGTCCCTCTTGATGAGACTGCAATTGGATATGCAAAAACCATGTTGGTCCAGGCATTGGCAAAACAGGAGGCTGAAGCAAAGACGGCTCGACATGATGCTGCCATCAATCTTCTTTCAAACTTGAGGGCAGATCGATACTTCGCTTCCCATCCTGAAGAACTCAAGGAGAAAGTCAATGAATATGTAAGCCAAGGTGTGATCAGTGCTGATGAAGGCTCGAAGAATTCAAATGTTTACAGCTTCGTTACTGCAGGAACTTATCCAACCATCATGAATCAGGTCAAAGCTCTTTCCAAGGATTGGGGTAGTACTGAAGTAGAGCGATCGCGAATCCAAGCACAGATTGGGATGTGGCTTGCAAATGAATACACTGAGAATCCAAGCCTGTATGATGATCCGGCAGCGGCCGAATCCATTCAAAAGCGATTGGTTGATTTTGCCAGTGAACGTTTTGGAAATCAACAGCTAAGATCAATCAAGGATCTTTCCGGGAAGTTTGAAAGCCAGGATGGGATGAATCTTCTGAAGGGATTGCAGGATGGTTCGACCAGGACGTTGCTGAACAAGCTCTCTTCAGGAGAATTGGATATCTTCATCAACAATACAGCCCAGACCAATTTGGCATTAACTCGTGATGGACGGAATGCATTCGAGTGGATTCACTATGATAATTCCCAGCTCAGGGACTTTTTTGCAAAGCAAATGGGTTTTGCCGATTATTACGATGACTTGCCTGATAATCCAGGTGGCAACTATCTCAAATATGTGGTTGAAGCCAACGTTGCATTTGCCAGAACCAAGGCGGCAGCAATCAGGTCCTTCGAGGATACATTCACAGAATACAGTCAACAGTCGGTAAACATGGAGCATGTAAAAACGGTATGGACCGGTAGCACCTGGGCAATCAGTGATCCTGAAGTGAAAGGTCTGTTTTGGACACCCAACCTATCCACAACCAGGAAGCCCACTTGGATCGATTGGTCCTGGGGAACCATGGAAGAAAAAGAGAATGACTTGTATGACGTATCCACATACAAACACAAAGGATCTCTGAGTGGATTCATCCCTGACGCTGAATCCAAAATGAAGCGATCTGTACTGGACTCTGAAATTGCAAACAACAACCAGAGGCTCAAGACAGGAAAAGAATCGAGAATTGAGCAACTCAAGACCAGGGGCTTTATTGCACGGGATACAGAGTCGAAGGAAAAACTCGATTCACAATTTGATGAGTTCTTCCGCCAAGTTTTTCAAGCAAGAACCGTATTCGGGCAAGGAGCATATTGATGGGAAACATGTCTGTACCCCATATTCTGGAACACAATTTTCTGAATCCTAATGATTATCTTGACCGGAAATGGTTGGCTGAGAATGGTCCCATTCCTTCTGATGTTTCAGCTATCTGGAAAGCTGAGGACCATATTGGATCCCAATTGAAGAAGATGATTGATGCTTCAGGAGAGCCTGCTTATGATTCTGCCTTGAAGTTGCAAATGCGAACCCTGCTTGAAGAAGATATGGGAATCAATTCTGAACGGGCAAAGACCTTGGTTGATTCTGGATATGTCGGCAAGGTAACGAACAGGCCTACAGAGAAGCCTAATTTTGTCCAAGCTGCAGCAGATACCTTCCTTGCTGTTCAATACAGCAGGGAACGTGGCAATGCCTTTACCAAGTATATCTTGACCGGGGATGAGCGATTCAAACAGGTTGCTGATCGATATGCTGAGAAGGAAAAGCAACATAGCGTAGGCACTGATGATTGGGGTTTTTTCGGCAATCAGATTGTCAGTACAGCAAAGATTGCCAGCTCAACACTGAACAGTATCGTTGGAGGAGTGGCAATTACCGGACTTACAACTCTAGCAGGTGCAATTGTGGGTGGTCCTGCAGGAGCTGCAGCCGGGCATGGAATTGGAAAGGCTTTGGCAAGTGCCTTCGTCATGTGGGACGCCGGCTCTTCCCAGGCTGGTTCAAGTTTGTATGAGCTTTCCCAGATGACGGATGAGAATGGGCAAATAATAGATCTGGAATCTCCATTGGCCAAAACGATATTTCTTGTTGATCTGCTTGCGAATGGAGCCATTGAAGTTGTTGGTATGGACTTTCTCCCAGGTTACAAACAACTCATTGATGCTGTCGGCCCTTCTGTTGCCAGGAATGCAATCAAGACCACATTCAAGCAATCTTTGCAGAAATATGGGAAGGATGTCCTTGAGGGTGCCTTGGCTGAAGGGGGAGAAGAATTCTTCCAAGGATGGGTTTCTGATCTAAGCAACAATCTGCTCATTTCCATGACCAATTCAAAGCATGGCACTGATTTTGACACGAAAAAGGCTGAGGCAATTCTTGGTGATTCCCTGTCTGCCTTCGTTGAGACGGCAAAGGGAATGATTACCTATGGGATGCTTACGGCTGGCGTAGGCAATGGTGTCCGTGGTGCCCGGATGAAAATTGAAAGTAGCAGGAATCAAAAGGATGAAGAAGGTTCATTGACAATTGACTCAGCAATCCTGAATGCCAAGAAGTCCATGCAAGACGATGAGTATAAACCGACAGACAAATTGCCCCCGATCAAAGTAATCAAGACTGAGAGTGGGGCCATCCCTGCTACAGTCGACGATGCGAAAATTGCATCCTTTCTAAAATTCAACAAGAAAGCTTCTGCAGTGAAGGTGGTTCCTGTTGAAGCAAAGATATCGACAGGCAGTCATGATAAAATAACCAGGAATCTTGCATATCAGCTGGACCTGAAGGTGGATGAAAACAGCCGGTATGTTGCAGATGACGAGACTCAACTGGCAACCGTCGTTTCCCAGATCCAAAAAACGTTGGGAGTCATTTCCTCAAAACAGAATGGGGATGGATCAACTACGTTCAGTCTGCTGAATGAGAACAATGAATCAGTGGATTTCACCGTTGGATTGGCCAATCAGGAGAGTAGGCTTTCAGCCATTGAGCCCGATTACGGAACCATGGATACAAAGCTCCAAAGAATCCTGAAACCAAAAGACAAGTATCTTGATGCTGAGGAGCATGAGTTTGTCAGAAACAGGGTCCTTGAATCCTTGGATGGAAATTTTACAGATCGTGATGTTGAGGCCGGTGTCAATTCCATCATGATTGCCTCAAGGGCTCTGAAGATGACCACGGATGAGCTTCTTGATCATCATATCCAGATCAGATTTGCAACCGATGATGATGCCAGACAGATTGGACAGGCGGATGCCAGGGGATGGTTGGAAAAACCGATAGTTGCTGCGAATGGTGATGTGATTCATACCATTCGTCTCACGAAGAATGCTGACGAGAGCACCATTGTTCATGAGACGGGACATGTATTGAGGAAACTGGCCTCAGCGGACCAACTGTCGTCATTTGCTGAAGCCTATGGTGGTTCGGTTGGTGCCATGTGGTTGGAAGATATCCGGGAGGATAATGGGCGATATCTCATAGGTGAAAAGAGCTTTGAGACGTATGCAGAAGCTTTTAATGTGATTCGGGAAAACGAGGAACGGTTTGCTGACGATTTTGTTTCCTACCTGATGGACGGAGTCGCCCCGACTGAAGAGATGAAAGGCCTTTTTGCGAGGATGAAAGAGTTCCTTAAATCTGTCTACAATCAGTTCAAGGATCGGCTCTCAAATGAAACAAGAAAAGCTTTTGATAAGTTGTTTGGTGTTGGACAACCAGGAAATCAAGGCGGGCTCTTAACAGGGAACACCCTTTTCCAAGAGAATTCTGAGTATCAAGCTATTGTTGCGAAATATAAAGACACCCCGTTGTGGATGAAAGCCCCTAATGGGCGACCGACAAACCTGACTGAACGGCAATGGGTCCAGGTGCGTACTCCTTCATTTAAGAAATGGTTCGGTGATTGGGAAGCTTCGGAGACTCTCAAGTGGCTGATGAATGCTGATCCAGTTTCCTCATTGCCAAAGATGATTTTCCAAAAAGGTGAGCAGGATAATCTTGTCGACAGCATTCTTGACTACTGGAAAGAAAGAGTGGTCAGCCATCCTGAAATTGGTGACATCGTATTGGATAAGGAAGGTGTGAAGAGTTCAATCGGTCACGGACTTGGGAGAGAGAAGGCTTCTGCCTTTGCTTTGATTCCAGAAATCATCGAAAAGGGCCGGATTATTTCACGTCAATCAAACTGGAAAGACCGGGGATATGATACCGCTGTAATAGTAGCTCCCATCGAAATGGGCGGTATCCAGTATGTCTCAGAAGTTGTGGTTGTTCAAAGACCTGCAGCTACGAAGTTTTATCTCCATGAGGTTGAAATAAGGAAGAGGTTCGAAGGTGCGTTCAAGACTCCCACTGAAGGAAGCGCACCAAGAACCTCTAGGCTTATGATATCAAGACTTCTTGCAGAAGGCAAGCTGGCGTCTTCAATGGGAGTTGATGAGAATGGGGAGCCACAAGTTTTTTATCACGGATCCTATACTGATGACATTGCTGAGTTTATCCATCAGCCAAGACTTGGATTCCAGAATCAAGCCGGGAGTAGAGGTGGGTTCTCTTTTACCAACAATAGAAAGGTTGCCGAAGGGTATGCAAAGCCCCGAGAGACCAGGATGGCCTCAATTTCCAAGTATGTCAGAGATATTGAACGGGCTTTGGATGAGGAAGGCATCGTTGATGCTGGCATGCTGGAAGACCCTAGCGATTTGGATGCCCGATCAATTAGGTTTTATGAATTACTCGAAGCTGATGAGAAAACTGAATATGCTGCTTATGAACGTACACTCCCGCAGTTTGAATATGTTTATTGGGACAATGACGACAACCCTATCAGTGAAGGGCGTGCTCTTTGGTCAAAGCATATCCCTCAAGTGATTGAAAGTGAATTTCCTGTACTTGCCAAAAAATTGCGCAAGGCAGGAAGGGAGTTGCGGATAGGGAAAGGCAATACAACTCCAAAAGTCTATGACGTATTCCTGAGAATTCCTGAAGGCACTAACACTAAAAATCTTACTCCAAGTACCTTATATCTCATCGGCGATGATTTCAGCGTTCAGAATGAGAAGACAGGTGCATTTATGGTACTCATGCCTGGAGGAGAGAAAGTTGTATATATTGCAACTTCAAACATGATCAAATCAGCTGTCGATAATAACGGATTATTTGCATTTGACAACCCCGGCATATTTTTCCAGGAAGCTGCGGATGCAAGGTACTTCAGAGCCTTGGCAGAGGGAGATGAGGACACAGCGAGAAAAATTGTCGATGATCAGGCAAGGAGAAAAGGGTATCTCTCGAATAATGACTTCAGAATGAACCACAAAGCTCCCAATGCTCATGACGGCTTCAGCGCAAACCTGGCACGTATCGAAGAAACTGATTTGATTCCTGACGGTTTCTGGGAGCATCCAAGTTGGTATGCCGGTGATGGTGAGATGTATTCATTCTGGAAGGTTAAAGAGGCCGTCGACCGCTATAAAAAGAATGGGAAGTCTATCATCAGGCTGTACCGGGCAATCCCGAAGAACATAAAGGAAGACATGTTTCGCAACGGAGACTGGGTGACTCCGGACCCTGAATATGCTCGAAGGGAAGGTGAAGGTATTCCTGAAGGGTATCGACTCATCCGTCATGCGGTACCGCTTGAACATGTTTGGTGGGATGTCAATTCCATTGCCGAGCTCGGGTACGACGACGGTGGTGATTATGCTTACCGTGATACCAAGAACAACCGAAAACTCAATGATACGATTGTGCGCGATGGAGATGGCAATATTGTTCCACCTTCAAAACGCTTTAATAATCGGAGTTCTGAAGTATTCTTTCAGGAAAGTGATCAATTCAACGATAATGATATTGTAACAATTGACGGAATTGATCATGTGAAGCATGATTTGGGGTATGAGTGGAACAGGACCGAAATCGAAAGATTATCAAATGAAGTTGCAGAACATCTTGAACGAATACTTGCTCACCCCGGAATTCAGTATGAGTTCGATTTCGGTGACCAATCAACGAACGGGAGTCTCTTTGTCGATAGACCTGGAGAGGGGGATGTATTCAATGTTCGATCCGAGAATAGGAATCATATACGAGGATACACCCCTGTACGGGGATGGGATGGAACTGAGGGAAGCCCTCGAATCGATGAAGATTGGAAACGATTTCGAAAGATAGACTTCACCGATTATGTGGTACATTCAAGTAGCGATGTAGCTCAGCTTTTCTCGATCTATAGAAATCCTGAAATTGAGTTTTTCCATATCATTTTCACAAAGGGTGACAAAATTGTCGCTCACCATGCCCTCACCAGCGGGCTTCCAGGACGTACGTTTGCGGTAGATAAGAATTTTCCCGCCTCGATACTTGAAATGTATAAAAAGTATGATGCGGACGGATATTATCTGCTTCACAATCATCCATCAGGCGATACCGAACCTTCCAGAGAAGACCTCAATGTATCGCTTCGGTATAGTTCTACAATCAAAGGTTATAAAGGCCATATCATCCTTAACCATAATAAGTTTGGTTTTATCGATGATTTTATAAATTCCAGGCAAATTAGTGCGAGCGGGTTTCATAACATTCCTGAGAGATCATTGGTTGATGCAAATTCAATAAACAAACTTAGTGATATCGCCTCAATAGCAAAAAGGCTCATGGACCAAAGAGGAAATTTGGTTTTATTTCTCGATAATCAAAATAGGGTCGCATTAGCCGAACCAGTCGATCAAATAGATGTTGATGTCGTATTTGAAAAGATTGTGAACGCAAATATCTCAAAAGTGGCTGTTTTGGTGACTGAATGGGCAGCATATCACAAATTAGTTGGAGATTATGAAGTTTCCAGTAATAAGAATGGTAAGTTTGTTTTAGATTTATTGAAGATTGATTCAGATGGGTCCTATATTTCAGCGGCAGAGAACGGTGATTTGCCTTTCAGACCACTGAGTTGGCAATCCATAAAAAGTAAAGCAATTCTTGGAACTCAAGATTTCTTATTTCAACTTTCCGACCAGAAACAAAGAGACTTACTGCTCAATCGTAGATATGAGATACAACAACTTGTTTCCGGCCACTTCTACATCAAGGATCAACTCTTGGAAGAGTTTGCCGGTGAAGAATGGGCTGATGAGGAAATCCGGTTTCGAAAAGTATTGAAGGAATTCCCATGGGTGCTTGATGCTGCCAAGAAGTTTGAGAATGTTGATGATTATCTGGAGTCACTGAAAAGCGATCCGATGTATGAAACATCCGAGTACGAGTGGCAGGAGGAGGATGAGCAATGGTTTCGTAGAATTTTTGATTACAGCCAGATTCCCACTCCGGATGACCTAGACAGACAGTTTGTGCAGCAATATACAACTGATCCCAAGATGTTACTCATGCTTTCCAAGAAGATGAGGAATTATGAGGATGTTGGAATTCCAATTCAACATCGTACTTACAAACAGCCTACCTTCATCAGGAAATTCGGTGCATTCAAGGGAGTCTCAACCAAGTTCCTACGCTTGAGCAATGAATCCAGTCTGGCAGAAATTTCTCAGGTTGTAGACGTGATACAAGCAAATCCCCGTCCTTACAGGAAAGCCCTGCAAATTGTGGAACTTGCGGAGAGTCGTGTATTGGAGGCACGAGGAATAGGTGGACGAGAGAATATTGCCCATGATTATTATTCAGCGTTCGGTGAAGAGCTCGAAGATGATTTGAAGAAGCTGCAGGAAGAAAGCGAGGAACAGGCAAAACAGGAGCGTCTGAAATCGATTCCCCAAGAAATCCGTTCCAAGTCTGTAAGTGAAATTTCCGAATTGGAACAATCAAGTGAATCTGTTTTAAGAAACTTGGGTGAGCAGGACAGCACTGCAGCTGAATTGTCCAAGAAGCTTGAACAAGCAACAGCTATCGCAAAAGGTATTTCCGGAAAGCTGGAAGCTACCCGCTTAGAATTACAGCAATCCCAACAGGAATATCAGAAGCTCAGATCTGAATTGGAAAAAGAAGAGCTCAAGCTTAAGCGTCGTGACGCTAGAATTACTTCACTCTTGGATAAGCTTGTTCAATCAAAGCAAACCAATATCTCCTTGGACAAGGAATTGGGGGAGACACAGAGGGACCTGATATCCCAGTCTGAATGGAGAGCTTTTTTCAAAAATCTTGCAGAACTTAGGGGAAAACGTGTATATCAACAAGAACAGAAAATCCGTGGTCTCATTGCAGATTTACAGGACCGTCGTGAAAGGGTGAGTACACTCAGGGACGAATTGACCGCTGCAAACCGGGAGAACTTCAGGCTCAAGAACGCCTTGCAGGCTGCAAAGAATAGGGAAGCGACCAGAAAATTCAGGCAGGCTTTCAAGGATGTACAAGCAAGGATCATCAAGAATTCCACATTCAACGGCAATACCATGGATGCTTACTTTGAGGAGGCCATGAGTTATGTACACAACTTGTTCAACAAGGATGTTGTTACTTATCCTGGGAAATTTCCAGAAGTGCTTCGTGATTATATGCCGGATTGGTTCAATGGATACGAAAGTATGCCCCGAGGAGATAATCGCATGGCTTCTTGGAGTATTGATGAAATTTTAGCCATCGATGCTGCAGCGCTGATAATGGTCACGGATGCCAGGGTGAAGAAGGTTGCACGTGATGGAGAAATTCAAGCGATAAGGCAGCAAATAGCATTGCAGCATTTCAGGCAAATTTATTTTCGCATGCCTAAGCTCCAGGTAGCGTCGGGCAAAGGTGCAAATATGATGGCTGACATTGCCGAGGATGTGAATACCACCAAACAGAAATATCATAATGGTCAGGAAGGAAATTGGGCAAAAACGTGGCATAGCATCACAATGTCTTTTGCTCATATCCAAAGAATTGCACGCTTGGTTGATGGAAATATGGAAGGAGCGATGTATAACCTGTTTGTCAGGGATTTGTGGGATGGGTACAACACAGAATACCGGGAAATCCAACGCAGGTTTGCAGCCTTGGAGGAGAAACGCAAAGCCCTCAATATTACAGACCAATATCTAGCCCAGGAGCTGATCACTTATAAAGCCGGTGGAGCCACCGATATAACACTTACCAGGGAAGAGGCTATCGGCGTGTACATCTACAGCAAGAATAAGATGGCTATGGAGAAGCTTCTTTCCCATGGCGGGAATGGGATGTCCGTGTTTGATATATCCGAAATTGTAGCCAAACTTGAAAAGAAAGATATCGAGTTCGGTAATTACCTGATTGAATCCATCGGGGGTGATGCAGAGTATGAGAGGCTTAAGGCAGCCACTTACAGAATCTACAATATCACCTTGGGTAGAGAAGAACACTATTTCCCCCTTCGAGCGAAAGGTTTGGAGGTTGAAGGTTCTGCCGATCTGATTACAGGTCCGACCAGATCCTCCATAAGCTATATCGACAAGGGGATGACGGTAGAAAGGGTGCACTCAAAATACCAAGTTGATTTGGCGGTTGTAGGCACTTGGCAGGATGTGATGAGGCAACAGGAACACCTGATGGCCTTGGGCCAGTGGGTGAAGGATGCCAATTATCTGCTTGGACCCAATGGTGCCGTCGGACATACGATCAGTATCAATTTCGGGTCCACTATCAGACAAGCCATGCAGGATTTCGTAAACAGGGTTGCCGGCCAGAAAGATAATGCTCGATATGTCAGCAAGATTTTCAATACGATGCTCTCAAAAGCTTCTGCCTCAATGATCAGTTACAATGCCTCATCGATGATGAAGCAGATGGCTTCCCTGTCAGCAGTCTTGCGTGGGGGCGTAAACCCAGTTCGGTTCTTCCAAATGATGCTTTCACCGGTGGGTCCCCACCCGCAGCTTAAAAACTGGAAGGCTGCACGGAATCTGATGTATGAACTTGCCCCGGATATGAAATCAAGAACCTTCAATGTAGAAGTACAACGGTTTCGGAACCTCAAGAATACCACCCAAGCTGGGAGGACTTTGAAAAAGTTCACCGATTTCGGTCTAGAGCATGGTACTGGTGCAGTTGACTCGATTGTCGTTACCCGGCTCTGGTGGGCTGCATACATGACTGCATTGGACAAGAAACTTGCAAGCAAAGACGCGGTATTCAGGGCTTCCCAATTTATTGCAGAGACCCAAAGTACTACCAATCAGATGGATATGTCCTTGATCCAACAAAGTGAAAACTCGTTTTTCAGGATCATCACCCAGTTTCGCAACGATGCATTCCAGCATTGGAATCAGATCTTTTTCGACCTTCCTTACCATATCAGAAACAAGATGTGGACAAATGCAGCAGGTGATCTTACTTCCGTGTTGATGGGTTCAGTAATCATCACGATTGCCACCGGAGCCTTCCTTGGCGGAGGGGGTGATGAAGAAAAGTGGTGGTTGAAGTTCCTCCGGGCTTTGTTCCCGAACATCCTGGGCGAGTTCATTCCATTCGCCGGCGAAGCGGTTGCCAGTGGCTTCACAGGATATTCCAGCGGTGGGATCATCTCCCTTGGCAAGGACATTGGAAGCTGGACCCTTGAGGCTACTGACATGGATGGTGACTGGGAATCCCTCGGGAACAAGACCTGGGATTTGATTGCAAGCCTTGGAACTACTGCTGGAATAGCGACGCTTACTCCCAAGAGGATCATCAAGTCGATTGCAGAAGAGAACCCCTGGAGACTGATCGGCGGGTACTGGTACCGAATGTGGGAGGACGCCCAATGAGTAGGGAATATAATTCTGCAGGAAAGACTTTGGTTGTCGATGAGGTGATTGAAGTCGGAACAACGTTCAATAAGAAAACGTCAAACCTTCAGCAGATTGTTGAGAAATCAATATTACGCCGGAACTATTCCAATATTGCCAAGAGCATATCAGAAATTTCCAGTGACAACTGGGTGACTCCTCAGGAGAAGTCTACCCTATATCGAGAGCTGAACTCGATCAGGTCTTCTTACTCATCTCTTTCGAGGCAGGCTTTGGAATGTGGATTTGATAAATCTACAAGTGAAAGTCATCAGAAGTACTTAACATTCTTGTCTGCATTTACGAAGCTCAATTCATATGTGAGTCCCATCATATCAAATACCGACATTGGACAAACGATTGATGGGAAGGAATTGTCCTCGGCATTTGTCATCTATTACCAGGCTTCTGCAGCTCTTGAAGATGAGGTTTTCTATGTCCTAAACGAACAACAGAAGACCCTATCCTTGGTTTTGAGTGCCACCAGTTTTGCATATGATGCATATGGGCATTTGAAACCGTTGATTGATTCAGAAGGAAAGCAGAGTAATCAGGTTGTCACTGTTTATACATCGCAAAATGGCATCGATGAGCCTATCGTTTTAACTGTAAATGGTGATATAGTTGAGCATAGTTTCGGGGAGTACACCATTCATCCTTCAGCGATGGAAGGGCGGACATTTATCTATGTCAAAGCTCTTTGTGGTGACCTAGTCAGATCGAACATAATCACAAAAGTAATTGATGGTGGTGATGCAATTTCCGTCCAAGTATTTTCCTTGAATGGAAACACTTTTCGTCCAGGGACATTGTCTACTACGTTGGTCGCAAGTGTCTGGAGAGGAACAGTTGATATCACTGATTCAATAGATGATTCAGCTTTTCGATGGCATCGAACCAGCAGTGATCCATTCTCTGATGAAGCATGGAATACCCTAAGCAAAGCAATTGGACATAAATCGATACACCTTACACCTGAGGATGCTTATGGAAGAGCAGTCTTTAGGTGTGAAGTTGATGTTTAAGGAGAGAAAAAATGGCAAAGGCATCAGCATCTTACACAATCATGGACTACACGGACGGTGTTACACTCTTGGGAAACATCGAATCGAATCATGTCAGGACCGTCTTGTATGATACTACAACACAGACTCATAACCCTTCCTGGGCTACTACGGCATTGACGCTCACCCCGAAATTGACCAAAGCGGGAAGCTCGACCGACCTGATCGGTTCTTTAGTCTCCGGTGTGTGGAAGAGAAGGCTTTCCGGTGGAACATGGACTGATGTTGTCTCCGGTTCAAATGGGGAGACCGTTGCAGCCTCAACAAAGATTCTCACGGTCAACCAAAATAAGATGACCGGCAATGTTTGGCAAGTGGAGTACAAATTCGTTGCAGTGTATCTGGATCCTATTCTTAATGTGAGTTTGGATCATGAGATGGTTATCTCTTTTAGCAGGGTTGCAAATGGTACTTCCTTCGTGGTTGCCAGGGCCTTTGCTCCGGGAGGAGACCAATTCAAGAATGGAAATCCGTCAAGCCTTCCAATCAAGGCTGAGTTGATTCGAGGAACCACCGCTGACACGACGAGTCTAACGTATGCATGGGAGAAATCAGTCAATGGTTCGACATGGACATCTGTGACAGGATCAACCAATACATTGAGCGTAACACCTGCAATGGTTGATTCATTCGCAATGTTCCGATGCAAAATCACTGATACTGATCCTTCCTCAGAAACATACAACACGGTATTCACCACTGAAGGGGTTGCTATCCTTGATGTGAGTGATCCATACCAAGTCGTCGTTCATTCGAGTGCTGGGGGATTTTTCAAAAACAATACCGGATCTACCGTGCTGACTGCAAAAGTTTACCAAGATGGAGCCGAGATTGATGCTGCTGGCACCAGCCTTACTTATACGTGGACCATGACGGATAAGGACGGAGTGGCAGTAACCACTGCCGGATCAACGACATTCCCCAAGACAGGCAAGAGTTTGACTGTAACTCACGATATGACCAATGTTAAAGGCAATTTCTTCTGCGAAATAGACTAGGAGATATTCATGCTTGCATCTGCATCTTATACGATTGTTCATATTATCGACGGACTCACAAAATTCCATCAATATGCAAAAAATGCCAGTTATACGACTGCCCCGATTACGGGGTGGTCGGCTGTCATGCCTGCAAGTGAAGCAGGAAAATTCATATGGAGCCGGGAAGGGTATGCATTGACCTATGATGAGGTTTCTTCTTGGGGTAATGCCATGTGCCTTACTGGTGCAACAGGAAGCAAGGGAGATACCGGTAATACCGGGGCTCCAGGAATTCCCGGAACAGATGCCAAGTCGTTTCAAATTATCGCATCTCCTCCAACGTTTGCACAATCCAGCAGAGGCGTGGTAACAGAAGCCAAGACGATAACGCTGTACTGTGTCAAAGCGAATATTCCAGAGTCTATCACGGTCTCTTGGACTGCAAGCAATCTGACACCGTCCTCGACTACCGGCAATAGTGTTTCGATTACAGTTCCTGTTGGTTTTGAGGCAACAGAAATCTCGATATCATGTACAGTATCTGGGTTCCCGGTACAAGCTCTCAAAATCATGGGAGTAAAGGCCGGTGATCCATTGCCGGTATATCTTGGTGTCTTGTCTGATACTGATCCCGTCATATCAAATTATTTTGCTGAAGCAGGGGGTAAATTCATAACAGGGGATTTTTATTTATACCAGACTAGTCAAGTGAATTACCCAAAATGGTTTGATGGGGTGTCGTGGTTGATAGTTGATAAGAGTACTCCAAATTACAGCCAAATATGTTCAACCGTACTAGCAGATTCCCTAAAACAAACAAGCACTGTCCCTTCTATGTCGGCTATTTATGGATTCTTTGGAAACCTTGTCGCCTCAAATGGATTTTTTGAACAGTTGAGTGCCAACAATGCTTTCATCTCGAATTTCATTTCAAACTTGGTTACCGTTGCATATGCTCTTAAAAGTGGTGGTTTTGATGCCGGAATGGGCTTCAGGTTGGATGCAGAGGACGGTTCTTTTCAAATCCTGTCTGGGAGTACATCCATTCGGATAGATCCGCAGAACGGCATACTTGTCCAAGTGGGAGGAGCCACTGCTTTCCAGGTAAAACTTGATGGAAGCTTTATCTTCCAGAATAACATCATGGCTATTACACAAGGATCTGGCGATTTATATAAAAACATTGTGCAAGGAACTGTTTATCCAGAGCTATACAACAATATCAAGTCAAATCATCGTTCTGGGTTGTTGTCTACCAATTACGGCTCCACGTTTTCTGCTGCATATGCGAAACAAGTGTTGGTGGCAACGAGTAATGTTGAGGTAAGTCTAGGGGGTTCAGAGACTGGGGCAATCTATATTGCAGGATTATTCAAGGTTGGAAACACCATACGTCTGATATTAACCTCTGATGTGAGGGTCCGGACGCAGGTATGGAACAATAACACCAATAAGCTGGACACAACTTCAACACCACTGTCTTTCGGATTGATGTCAACAGACAGTGGAGTGTCTTGGTCTGTCTCAACGGTTGGGTCAGGTGGATATATCAAGGCTGTCACAAGAAAGTTTTGCATTGGAGTTGGATGGAATGACTCAGGGGTACTGATTTGTTCGTATGGTTCAGCAGTTAATAGCATCGTAAATACAACGTATTCATATTATTATAGAGCTTATGATGGCTGGACGTATGACAACGCTGTGAGGTTTATGATTCTTGTAATGAAGAGGCCGGTCAACAATGGTATTGGCGCATTGGTATTGATCAAGAAAATGCCCGACAATACTACAGCTGCGCATGAAGAAGTATCCCTTAACGGTCTTGTTGCGGATGCCAACAACAGAAATTACATCCTTGATATTGATGGGTCCAATGCTGTCATTTTTGGGCTTAATGGATATGTCATTGTAAGCAATAATTTGACTACATGCTCACCTTTGAAGACAGATTTGTTAGGCGGAATTTTAGGATTCATGTATGTTGGGAACACTTTGTATGTTCAGGCCAGTGAAGGTGGGCAAACCTATAAAGTAACAGCTTCCGGGATAGTAGCATTTAGCTGTGCATTCATCAAAGAACCGATTGAAGTGGATGGGGTGTATGCAAAGGGTGTGGATTTTGCATCGGCGGTAACTCACGATTTACAAAAAGGGTGCGCTTTACCAAGAACTGGTTCGACCGGGCTGATCACACCCTTTACAGACATAGAGATTAAGCCAGTTTATGATTACAATACTGGAAGCATTATTAACCATTTGTATTTTGCTACTTTTGCTCAATTTGGATATTTACGTACTCTCAATTATTCTAGGCAATCTGTTACGCTTACACCTACCAGTATCACTAGTACAACTAAAACGATTACGGATGAAATGCTTACAATCAACGGATATAACGTAATAATCAGCAATAGTGGGTTAGGTGTGGGTTTTTCTTTGGATACTGAGATTCCTGAGACTTTTGAGTTCAAGTCTCCGATGAAGGTCACAACTATCGAGTCATCTGGAATAATTATGGGTTATGTAAATGGCAATGCGTCAGGTCCTGCTAACTCTTATAAAGTATGGGGGGCGGTGGCGAACTGATGGCATTCTTACAAGGACAACACATTACAGCTGCTGAGCTCAATAATATAAATACTTCATGGCAGAACTACACCCAAAAATGGGGGGATGGATATGGTGATCATTCTGGAGTCTCTCCTTGGTTCTATGTTCGAAGCACTACTGGATTATTCGGAAGGATTTATCTTGCGACAGGAGGTTGGTGGCCTCGGGTAAGGGGATATTTGAACAAGAAAGACAGTGCGACGGGTGCTTCTTATAGGGTTTGGAGTGTTGGAGATCTGACAAGCTTCAATAAATCATGGACGTATGACTTCTATGCTCAGGATTATGGCCCTGGTTGGTATCAACTAGGGGGGAGCGGAAGTCGTTCCCATCATACAGTAACGTTTTGGTGCGGGCAAAAAGACTGCCAACAGCAAAAATTGCTCACATATTGGGATGATCCACAAAACAGTTCTAACAGGATTCCCAATACAGTCCTTTCAGTTGCAATTCTTAATAGTGGTAGGTCTGGAACAATCAATTAGGTGGAGGATGAGATGACAGTTGAGGTTTTTTTAGGAAATGAGATGATTTTCAATTCAGAAATAACAAGATACTCAATCATGGAAATGAGACTTGTTATTGATCTTGTTGGTGGATTTATTGAAACGATCTTCCAAAACAATAAGCTTTATCGAATCGTAATCAATGGTCATGAAGAGGTAATCGAGAAACACGTTGAATTCCTTTCATATAATTACAATGTCCAATCAATGTGGAAATTCGATCCAACTACAGGTCAAGCTGTTTACGATGATGCAGGGAATCATATTGTTGAATACAGGAGAGGGGAGAATTCACTCCTGTTCAAAGCTTTTTAACAATGATCTGCTCGAGCTCTACCCACCTTGTTGCAAAGCTGGAATGATGAATTTCTCCTTTCACTTCATACTTCTATTGGAGGGTGGTAGAAGGTGTTGGATGAAAGGAGTCTTGTTCAGATGCTAATGGAGATGAAAGAACAGGTGACAGAGTGTCAGCAGCGTTCACGGAGCAATACGCATCGACTTGATATTCACGATAAAACGCTTGAAAAACTTACTGAGTCAATTGCGGTTATTCAGAAAAGTCTTAAAGAGATTTATTCCAAACTGACCAGCAGAAGTGAGAGTGTAAAAATCATTGTCCAAATAATTACTACCCTGATAACTGCAATATCGGCTATCGCTATAGCATGGCTGCAATTCCAATAGAGGGAGAATTAATAATATGAAACGATTTGTTGCGCAAGAATTCAAGGTAAAAGCTGTTTTCCTTGATGAACAGAATGCCGTCGAGGATGCAATCGTACTTGGAAAAGGCTTGGTGTCTGCAAACAACGGGTATCTTGTCGCCAGAATCAATGGAGTGGATAAAACCCTTGGTACTACTGATGTCCTGTTTCTGGCTCAGGATGGGACATTGCATACAATGGAAAAGTCTCTTTTCTGTTCTTTGTTCAGTGAGTATGAAATACCTACCTATTCCTTTGGCCAGGCAATGGATCTGATTGCAGGCGGGAAAAAAGTTGCCAGAAAAATCTGGGGGGAGGGTGTCTATCTGACCTTAATCTGCCCTGCAGTGGAGATGAATCCGTTCGTTGCAATATTCGATGGAGTTCTCAAGCCTTACGTACCTGGTTCGGATACCATGCTGGCAGAAGACTTTGTGGAGGTGGAGTGATGGAATTGCTCATCAACTTTTGGAACTCTTATGGGATTGCTTATCTTGTACTCTTTTTTCTGATTGTAGTCATTATCCCAACCATCATGGAAACCATCAAGAAGAAGGGAGGCTTGGTCAAGAAGTTGCCTGCTTGTGCCTATTGGCTGATCAGCCTAATTTTCACTGTTGCTGCTGTTTGGTATATAGACAATGCTCCAGGACTCGGATTGCTGATTCATAGTTGGTATGGGATGCCGTTGCATTTACTGATCTGTTGGTGGATACAGAAAGACAGCAACATGGTCATCGTCAAGCGTGTTTGGAAGGCTCTGGTTGCACGTTCTGAGAGGAAGCTTCAGGCTGACCTGAACGGCGACGGGACCATTGGATGATCCAGTTAATACTGTTGGTCTTGGCTTGGTTGTCCGGAATGGTGTTGATGGGTAAAGGAAAGCAGATCACTATCGACAGAAAGAACAAGGTGATCACCCAACTCAAGCAGGACCGATCCAATCTACTCTCCGAGGTGGATCAATATAAGAACGTCCAGAAGATAACCGAGAGTGCTTCAACCACCAGTGTAGCAATCACGGATCTAAAGCGGAAGGTGATAGAGCAGATTGATTCTATTCCTGAAGAACCGAAACCATCCCAGGAATCTGCTGCAGAAGATACGGATGATTCGAATGATGAAGAACCGCGAATAGAGGAGGAAGACGATGACAAGAAGATTTTCGTGCTTGCTGGTGATCAGTCTGCTCGTACCCGTCGTATTGCTGACCTCCTGCACTAGCCTTGAGAAGACGCCGGATCCGGTGGTTGTTGAGGTTCCTTCTCTAGATCATCTCAGGCCGCCTTACTTGCCGGAAGGTCTCATAGATCAACCAAGGATAGAGAAGGACATTCTGCACAACAGCGTAGTATATGAATTCGCAATGTACGAATGGATGGTATACTCCATCGCCTTGGAATACAAAGGCAAAGAAATGCCGGATCAAATCAAGAAAATTTTCGATGGATTGCAAGCTGTCTTGAAAGGGGAAGGGGGGAGCTGAACCCTCCCCCCGATTGATCAATTCGATAATATCTCTGTAGTGACTTCCAGTACATCTTGGAAGTCTTTAGCGTTGAAATGGGCATAATGTTTCGTCATTTCTAGTGTTTTATGCCCTGTGATTTTTTGCGTCTTTGTCTCACTGATGTTGTTGGCCAATAATTGAGAATTCAAGAAATGTCTCCAGCTGTGGAAAACAATGTTTCGTTTGATTCTCTCTTCTTTTGTAACTCCGATCTTCTCCAGTGCATCATACAGGGCATAGAGGAAGAAGTGTTGATTTACAGGTTTCTTCCCGTTCAGTGTGAAGAGGTAATCATCGTCTCCTCGTTTGATGGAATGGAGGACATCCAATACTTTCTGCGGTAATGGTAGTTTTCTGGAGTCATGGGTTTTTGTAGGCTTCATACCAAACATTTCGTCAAAGCTTTCAGAAATCTCCAAATGGTCTTTCTTTAGATTTATCCCCCTGATTGCTGCCACTTCACGAGATCTCATTCCTGTGCAAGAAGCAAGGAGATTCCCTGCATAGGCAAAGATATCATTATCCCAAATATCCAAGGACGAAAACAATTTATTCACTTCTTCAGTGGTAAGAATTCCGCGCTGTTTACACCGTGGTTTAAGTTGTTTCACTTTCTTGCAAGGGTTATCCTTGATCAACTCTCTCCTGCAAGCTTCCCCAAGCATCACAGAAAGGGTGTTGAGGCAGTTGTTTGCAGTCTTTGGGGCTTTCCCATCAACATCAACTTTGGCAAATAACCAATCCTCCACTTTGGCAACAGTAATCTGGGAAAGTCTCATTTTCCCAAAAGTAGGAATCAAGTGATTTTTCAACAGCATTTTCTGGTTGTGACAATACCTTTGGGAAAATTCAACACCACGTGCTTTCTCATGCTTGATGTAAAGGCATTTGTCCCAATCCCACCAATTGACAGCATAAGTCTCGAATGTGATCACCTTGCTATTCGGCTTGTTTGGTATTGCAGTCCCTTGTTTGAATCTCGATATCACAAATGCATTCGCTTTTGCCTTTGTTTTTTGTCCGGTCGAAAAAGCCAATCGCTTATTATTTTCATCATAGACGCGATAATACCAAACATTGTTCCTGAAATAGAGGGTGTAAGGGTTTCTGTGTTTCATTAGCTTCTCCTGAAATCATAATGGCTACAATTGCAGATTTGTAACCAATTCGAGGTGAAAACAGGTGCAAATAAAATTTGGCAACCTGTTTGTAATTATAGTCCTACAAACAAATTGCCAAGTATTCAAGAAAAGTTAATAAGAAAAAAATGAATCGGGGCGAAAGGACTC
>WARP01001105.1_pt1 | contig 34432 bp, 24 predicted proteins | sample 4769151 | NCBI WGS metagenome assembly WARP01 (sample SAMN08893023, study PRJNA449175) | gut metagenome | isolation source: rumen sample fed with dry roughage | host: cow | place: India: Nagpur | collected 2016
TACAATATTTTATAACCCGAGAGAAGTTATCACCGGCCAAACTAGCCGATATTCTTGGTATTCAGAGATCTGGACTTTCCCATATCCTGTCAGGAAGAAACAAACCTGGATACGATTTCATACTAAAGCTGCTTGACAATTTTGAAGAATTGAATGCTGAGTGGCTGATAACAGGCAAAGGTGATCCTTATAAATCTGGTTTGACAGATCCCACCTCAATTCATAACCGAATTGAAGATACTAAAACTGGATTTCAATCGACTTTATTCAATGAAAACAAGGAGATTGAATCCAAAAAGAGTAACCCTAAACCTTCTGAGATTTCAATAAATGATAACTCCATACCAATTGTTGGCAAAAAAAGGATCCTTACGAAGGTATTGTTTGTATATTCTGACGGAACCTTTGAGGAGTATAACAATGGAAAAGAATTAGGGTGATTCTTATTATTACTATATTTGCATCAAATTTTTGATGAATCATGTTCAGGCTATTCAGACCAATCCTTTTTTCTCTATCTCCGGAGACAGCACACAACTTTGCAATAGTGATGTTAAAACTCCTATCCTTTTTTCCTCCTGTAATGTGGATATTGAAATCCATTTACAACTACAAACTCAAGGGAGGAGAAAGAGAAGTACTAGGACTGAGATTTAGAAATCCTGTAGGTCTGGCTGCAGGTTTCGATAAAAACGGGGAGGTTTTTGATCAACTAGCTTGTTTTGGTTTTGGATTTGTAGAAATTGGATCACTTACACCAAACGAACAGGTTGGTAACCCTAAACCCAGGTGCTTTCGGCTAGAAGAGGACAACTCGATAATTAACAGAATGGGCATCAACAATAAGGGTGTGAAATTTGCTGTTTCTAAACTTAAGCATCGTAAATCTGATATTATATTGGGAGCCAACATAATTAAAAGTACCTCCACACCCAACGAAAAAGCTCCGTCGGATTATGAAAAGAGTTTTGCCCAACTCTACGATTTTGTGGACTATTTTGTGATCAACGTATCCTGTCCAAACGTCAAGGGAGTTACAAGCTTGCAGGACATATCCTCGCTTTCTGAGATTATTGACAGGATCACAACACTTCGTAAATATTTTGATGAGTACAGGCCAGTACTTTTGAAGGTTTCTCCAGACCTCACTTATGAGCAACTGGATGAGATAATAGACCTTATCCTGGTATCCGGAATTGACGGAATTGTAGCAACAAATACCACCACCACAAGGGAAAACCTTGTATCATCCAAAGAGAAGGTAGAAAGTATCGGGGATGGTGGCTTGAGTGGTGCCCCTTTGTATAATAGAAGCCTGGAAATAGTTAGTTACATTTACAAAAAGACAAATGGTCAATTACCAATAATTGCAGTCGGTGGCATAATGACGCCTTCCCAGGCAGCTGCTATGCTTGATGCAGGAGCCTCTCTTATCCAGATTTACACCGGATTCATATATAACGGAATGGGCTTTCCCAAGAAAATCCTCAAATATTTAAGCAAACGACCGGCATGACAAATATAGAGGCGTGCATATGTACTATTGGCGACGAGATCCTCATTGGTCAGATTGTAGATACAAACTCAGCCTTTATCTCTTCCAGACTCAACGAGGCAGGAATAAAGGTTGATTCAATGGTTTCAATCGGGGACGATTTCGATCAAATCATTGAAAACCTGACAAGAATCAGTAGAGATTTCAATGTAATCATCATTACAGGTGGATTAGGCCCCACAAAAGACGATATTACCAAAAAAGCATTGGCCCGTTTCACCGGATGTAACGAGTATACAACAAACAGCAATCAACTTGAGATCATTGAAAGGATTTTCGAAAAAAGGGGAATGGCTGTCACTCAAACAAACAGAGACCAAGCTATTGTTCCGGCAAATTGTGTTGTAATACCAAATGAGAAAGGGACAGCTCCGGCAATGGTTTTCAACATTGATTCTTCTACCCTTCTTTTCTCATTACCTGGTGTCCCATACGAAATGGAGGCGCTATTGCCATCAGTAATAGATATAATCAACCAAAATTTTTCACCAAGGAACATTTGTCACAGGACAGTTTGCACATACGGAATTCCCGAATCTACACTATCTGATATGCTGACAACCTGGGAGAGCTCACTACCATCCGGCATCAAGCTTGCATATCTTCCAAATCCCGCTACAGGTATCCGTTTGCGACTTTCTACATACAACGGGGATAAAAACGCAAACCTCAAATTGATGGATACTTGCATCCAAACATTAAAAGAGGTTTTGGCACCCGGAATAATTTACTCCGAACAGGATGATAATTTGGAGTCGGTCGTTTCCCGTTTGCTTGAAAGCTCCGGAATGACTGTTTCTGTTGCAGAGTCGTGCACCGGAGGCAAAATATCTTCCGTACTTGTTTCCAAACCAGGCGCATCAAACTATTACAAAGGAGGAATAGTAACTTACAGCAACGACACAAAAATTTCCATATTGAATGTAGCTCCCCAAACTATAGAAAACCACGGTGCTGTCAGTCTGGAATGCGCAAGTCAGATGGCAGAAGGATGTCGTCTGTTGTTTGGAACAGATATAGCAATTTCAACGACAGGGATCGCTGGCCCTGGAGGCGGAACAGATTCGAAACCGGTTGGAAGTATTTGGATTGCCGTTTCTGTCAGAGGCAAAGTCAAATGCACCCAAAGCCTTTTCTTTGGAGACAGGGAAAGAAATATCATACGTTTTACATCAGAGGCATTAAACTTCCTGAGAAAAGAGCTAATTCTTATTATAGACAATAAACAGCTAATAAACAAGGTATAAAACATTATTGTTTTACTATATAACTTTTACGTTATACCTGAAAAACCATATGACTATGAAAAATCTAACTCTCTTTATTCTAATTATTTGCATTATGATTACAAGTTGTATAGACAATTCATCAGAGAAAATAATTTCGGAACAAACAGACCAGCTTTTTACCAACCTCTACCCAGCTAATGAACCTGGTGCTGCTGTATTGATTATGAAAGATGACACTATTATTTTTGAAAAAGGGTACGGTATTGCAGACATGGAATCCCTGATACCTATTGATGGAAACACATTCTTTAACATAGCATCGGTATCCAAACAGTTTTCGGCTGTAGCACTTATGATTTTGGCCGAAGAGGGTAAGCTTTCCCTTGACGACAATTTGAAGAGGTGGTTTCCTGAGTTTGAAACTCCGTTTGCACAAATAATAACTTTACGCCATCTTTTATCCCACACTTCGGGAATTCCTGATTCGAGGGACCGGAGTGATTGGCATTTTGTAACAACAGCCACAGACACCCAGTCATACCAATACATATCCAATCTCAAAGAGCTGAACTTTGAACCCGGCAGTTCTTATGAATATATGAATCCAACATATCAGTTGATGTATTCAATTATTGAAAGGGCATCCGGCCAAAGTTTCGACATTTTTATGAAAGAAAGAATTTTTGATGTTGCCGGTATGGAAAATGCAACCTATTTTGAAGCGGGGAAATCGATTCCGGATATGTCACACGGATACCTTCAAAACAAGGAAACTGGTATTTTTGAAGAGTACGATTACGGCGAAGAGTCATTTTTTGCAACAAAAGCCGACGGAGGCTTATACACCTCTGTAAGGGAGTTCTCAAGATGGGAAGTAGCGCTGAGGGACAATAAACTGATAAGTGAGAAGTCGAAAAATGAGGCCCACTCTCCAAAAATCACAATTCCCGAAATACCCTATACTTCATACGGCTATGGCTGGTTTATTGAAGACAAGCCCGGTTTTCCGACTAAAGTATACCACACCGGAGATAACGGAGGATTCCAGATATATGCAGGCAGATTCCCAAAGCAAAATATTCTTTACTTGTTTTTCTCAAACAGAAACGACAGGGACAGGGATGCAACTGCTCAAAAAATTGATGAAATCATGAAGAAAGCCGGGTGGCTTTAACCACCACCCGCCTACTCTTTTTTGATCAAGGTAGGAGAAGCTTGCGCTGTTGGCATTATCACAACATCCGCTATGTTTACATGTGGAGGTGCTGTCACCATGTATCTTATTACATCTGCAACATCCTCAGCAGAAAGAGGTGTAAACCCTTTGTAAACAGAAGCCGCCTTAGCTTTATCGCCTTTGAATCTTACTTCGGAAAATTCAGTCTCAACTGCTCCGGGACATATTTGGGATACTTTAATATTATACGGGTAAAGGTCCATCAGCATGCCTTTTGACAAAGCGTCAACAGCATGTTTGGTTGCACAGTAAACATTACCAGCCGGATATACACTTTTCCCAGCAATGGATCCCACATTTATTATATGGCCATAACCACGCTCCTTCATCTTTTCGGAAACAATCCTTGAAATATAAAGCAGCCCCTTTATGTTGGTGTCAATCATCCTCTCCCAATCATCCAAAACGCCGGAGTCTACACTGTTGAGCCCTACAGCAAGGCCCGCATTGTTTATCAGTATATCTACCTCCTTCCACTGCAATGGTAATTTTGTAATGCTCTCCGAAACTTGGGCGTAATCCCTGATATCAAATACGAGCGGTAAAACATTAACTCCATGTTTTTGCTTAATTTCACTAGCGGTCACAGATAAAAGTTCTTTCCTGCGACCTGTGATTATCAAATCAATATTTTCGGAAGCCAAGGCAAATGCCACTGCTTTACCTATTCCCGATGTTGCTCCTGTTACAAGTGCTATCCTGGACATTTTATAACAATCTTAAAAAATTCTCTCCAAGGATTAACCTGATCTCCTCCTCGGTGTAACCTCTGCGTTTGAGTTCTTTTGTGATAACCGGCAGCTTATCCACTCCTTCAAGCCCTTCGGGGGTAACTTCAATCCCGTCGTAATCCGAACCGATTCCAACATGCCTGACTCCAACAAGTTTTACAATGTGGTCAATATGGTCAATCACCTCAGTATAGGATGGTCTTGGAAGTGCAAGCATCTCTTTTTCGACTTTACGGAACTCCTCTCTGTATTTAACCGGGTTTTTTCTAAATTTCTCCTGAACATTGTCAAACGCATCACAAAGAGGCCAAAATTTCTCTGCATATGAACTGTTCAGGAATGGAGGATAAAAGTTCACCTGTATTACCCCTCCGTTGTTGGCGAGATCCTTAATCATTTGGTCTGTCAGATTCCGGGGGTGGTCTGCAATAGCCCTGCAACAAGAGTGCGTAGCAACAACAGCTCTTTTTGAGCACTCCAGCACATCATAAAAAGATTTGTCAGAAATATGGGAGACGTCCACAAGCATTCCGAGGCGGTTCATCTCCTTTACCACTTCCCTGCCAAACGGACTTAATCCATTCCACCTTTCTTCCTTTGGAGCACAAGAATCACATATTTCATTGTTTACAGCATGTGACAAGGTCATGTAGCGAACACCCATGTCATAAAACAACCGCAACAAACTCAAATCCTTTTGAATTGGAGCACCATTTTCCATTCCCAGGAATATTGACCCCAATCCCTTTTTTTTGTTTTCGAGAGCTTCCTCGGCGCAAGATGCCAACGCTACCTTGTCGGGATTGGCCTCAACTGCATCATAAGTTCTGGAAATCAATTGCAGAGCCCTGCGGGTTGCAGCATCCGGATCTAGTTTACCCGATGTGTATATAGCAAAGAACACTGCATCAAGCCCACCCTCTTTCATTCTGTTAAAATCAAAATGACCTTTGCGCAACCTCTTACCCAGATCTGCTCCTTCCATCAAAACCAAAGGAGTGTCACAGTGTGAGTCCAGCACAAAGGCATCTTGATGTAAATTTTTAAATCCCATTTTTATCTCTTTTTTTTTATAAAGATAACAATTTGGGGATTAAAAAATTAATTTATCTTTTTAAATGATGATATTGAGCTAATGTCCAGGGATTTAATTTGAGGAGAACCTTTATATCGGATATTTGAACCTCCTGAAAGCTCAACAGATATGCTGTCAGTAACGTGAACCTCAGCGTTGCAAACTCCGGATAAGCTAATATCCATCACTTTAACAGGACAACCAACGGCATCAAAATTAGATGCTCCCGACATTTCTACAGAGAGGTAATCGCAACCCTTGCCTGTCAATTTTGTATTTACAGCCCCCGAAAACGACAAATCAATTTTACGGGCAGACTCTTTGATATCTAAATAAGATGCTCCGCTCCCTCCTACTTTTAAGTTCTCGGAGCCGTGTGAAATTGTAATTTTACCTGCACCGCTTATACTATAACTGGCATTCATTGCATTACCCTTGATAGAAATGGTAGAGGCTCCGGAGCTTACCACGTACAAATCATCTACATCCAAATCCAATCCCGTAACTGTGGTTGCTCCACTAAGGTCAACACGGAAGTTTTTAGCAGAGAAATTGGAGTTGGTGGTTAAACGAGCAGCACCTGAAAGGTTTATATCACTCAACTCTTTTGCCATTACAACTACTTTGATCGGTTTCATATTCCTTGTAAGCTTTGATGGTATTGAGGAATCCAGGCCGAGCTTCAATTTACCCCTGAATACCTGGGCAGTAACATAATTGATAATGGAGGGATCAGCCTCTACTGTCAAACTTTCAGATGTGCTTTTAACTACTTCGATATCAAAGACCCCTCCGGCAGTGATGCCGTTGAAGCCCGAAACCTGGAAACTTTTTTTACTTACTTGTGCCTGCAGTGTGACTGATATCGCCACAAGAAACAGGATTGATAATAATTTTTTCATTTGATCTGTATTATAATTGTTAATTGTCAGTATCCAATAAATCGGCCACGTAATCCTTCAACCTCTTAATTCCTTCTATCCTTGGACAATAATAGCTATCCTGGAGCATTCTCCTTTCTTTTTCTAAAAGATAGTCAGGTAGCTGCTCTTCAAAGGGGACAGCTTCGGTTACCAACTGGTTAAGAGTCCCTATTACAAGATCCTTATCCATCTGGTTTAGCTGTTCAGATAATTTTTTGATTTCATATGCCTGCTCCTGGATTAAAGTGTTGTAATCGACTTGAGAACCATTGCATATTACCTCTTGTTTGTGGAGAAAAATCAACGGAGAAGCCAGTAGCATAAGAATGGCTGCCAAAGAAACGACCCTGATGATCCTCATCTTTGATATTGAGGTTTTCTGTTTTTCTGCTTTTTTCATAAACCGCTCCCTGTGTCCTTGGGGTAAAGGATCATTTTCAAACAGATTTTTGTTGGATGAAATGAATTCTTTTATGTTTCCCATGATATTAATATTTTTTCTTCTTATTTTTCTTTTATTCCCAATGTTTTCAGCAAACTGGCCTTACCTCTTATATATTGACTTCTGACACTAACCTGGTTGATCCCAAGTATCGAAGAAATCTCTTCATAATCATACCCTTCAAATAAGAAGAGGGAAAGCACAATCCTGTATCCATCGGCAAGTTGAGAAAGGGCATCTTTTATCATCCCCGCTGTTATTCCATTGAATTCCAACTCATCATTTTTCTCCTCATCGTATTCAGGAGGTTTATTGTCCCAGTTTTCCAGCCTTGCTCTCTCTTTAGTCCTTTTCCTTACAATATCGATTGACAAGTTTATGCATACCCTTTTCATCCATCTCAAAGCTTCGGTCTCATTGCCAAACTGGTTGCTCCTGTCAAAGTACCTAAGCAATGTGTCGTGCATAACCTCCTCTGCATCAAAAGAATTATTTACAATTCTCAATGAGGTATAATAAAGCACTTTATGATATCTATCATAGGCTTTACCCTGCTCGGCCCTTTTAATTTTCCCTGATAATAGCGAAATCATCTTCATTTAACCATTTCTGCTCTTTAAACGAAAACAAATTTTATTTGTTGCATTCATAGATTTATTTCGTATTCAATTTCGATTTGCATATTTTTGCATATCGCATTTTTTATTAAAGTTAAATATTTATGAATAACTCAATTTACAATTTTGATATTCCACAAAATGAGCCTGTAAAAGAGTATCTGAAAGGTTCCATAGAGAGAGAGGAACTAGAAAAGGAGCTTAAAAGGCAGTCCTCAATGGTTGTAGAAATCCCTTTGTTGATAGGTGGAAAAGAGGTTTACACTAACAATGTTTCTGAAGTTGTTATGCCTCATAATCATGGACATGTAATTGCCCGGTTTCACAAAGCAGGCGAAAAGGAGGTGGATTTGGCTATAGAGGCTGCACTTGAAGCACATAAAATCTGGTCCGACATAAACTGGACTTTGAGGGCATCCATATTGCTTAAAGCAGCCGACCTTATCACACACAAGTACAGGGCTATGTTAAATGCTGCTACAATGCTTGGTCAGAGCAAAAACATCTACCAATCCGAAATTGATGCCGTTTGTGAAACTGCCGACTTTATTCGTTTCAATGTCTCTTTTGCTTCGGAAATATACAAGACACAACCAAGATCTTCATTCAACCAGTTGAACCGAATGGAATACAGAGCATTGGAGGGGTTTGTATTTACAGTAAGCCCGTTCAACTTCACATCCATTGCCTCTAACCTAAACCTGTCGCCGGTTATGATGGGTAATACTACTATCTGGAAGCCAGCTACAACAGCAGTGCTTTCCAACTATTATCTTATGAAGATTTTTACCGAAGCGGGCATACCTCCTGGTGTGATCAACTTTTTACCCGGCAGTGGTGCCATGATAGGCAAAAAGGTATTGGCATCCAAAAACCTCGCAGGAATACATTTTACCGGATCCAACAACACTTTCAATTCATTGTGGAGGGGGGTATCGGATAACCTTGCAGATTATAACTCATATCCCAGACTTGTTGGTGAAACCGGAGGCAAGGACTTTATTTTTGTCCACCCGACGGCAAATGTTGACGAGGTAGCTGCTGCTGCAATAAGCGGTGCATTTGAATATCAAGGACAAAAGTGCTCGGCAGCATCAAGGATGTATATACCTGAATCTTTGTGGGAAAAGATAAAGGAGAGAATGGTGAGCTTGTACAGCACCATTAGAATGGGTGATGTTACCGATTTTGGTAATTTTGTCAACGCAGTGATTGACAAAGCCTCCTTTGATAACATAAAAGATTATATTGACTACGCCAAAGGGTCACCCGAAGCCAAAGTGATATTCGGAGGCAAGTGTGACGATTCAAAAGGCTACTTCATTGAACCAACCTTTATTCAGACCACAAATCCAAGGTTTAAATCCATGGAAGAGGAGATATTCGGACCAGTATTGACTGCTTACGTATACGATGACAAAAAGATTGAAGAGGCTCTGGACTTATGTGATACGACCTCTCCTTATGGCCTGACCGGAGCAGTGTTTGGTAAAGACCGACTAGCCGTTTCTCAGATTTGTCAAAGACTAAGATACTCTGCTGGGAACTTTTACATAAACGACAAACCCACAGGGGCTGTTGTTGGGAAACAACCCTTCGGAGGTTCCAGAGCTTCCGGAACCAACGACAAAGCTGGCGGAGAGTTCAACCTGATCAGATGGGCAAGCCCGCGTACAGTAAAAGAGACATTTCTCCCTCCAACTGACATTTTCTATGGCTATATGAAGGAATAACTATTAAAAAACAAACTGGTCTTGTTTGGGAAACAGTCCGAACAGTCCCCCGGTATGAATGAACAGAATATTGCCGGCATCTTTCAGGTTGCCGGCTTTTGCTTCATTATAAAGACCATACATCGCTTTCCCGGTGTAGACAGGGTCAAGGAGCAGCGCCTCCTTTGATGCAATCAATTTAATGAACTCAAGCTCTTCGGGCCTGCTGAGCGCATAACCGATACCCTTATACTTGTCGTTTATCTCAATATCTTCCCGGGAAATATCCACCTCCTTGTCCAAGTATTCAAGAGACTCTCTGTTTATACCATCTATCTGTTTTACAAAGTATTCCGAATCATCACAAACTGCAAACCCAATTATTCTCTTATTGAGTTTATGGTATTTGTTGGCCAAGTACAAGCCTGAGTATGTACCTCCCGAACCTGTTGCCACAACTATTGTATCAAAGGTAATCCCAAGCTCTTCTTCTTGCCGGACAATCTCCTCCATAGCTTCAAAGTAACCCATTGAACCAATCCCAAAAGAGGCACCTTCGGGTATTACAAAGTAGTTATTTCCCATCTTTGATTCTTGGGATGCAATGTCTTGCATAAGTTGGTTCCTAGAGGTCCTGTACTCTTCTGGAGTACAATATCTTATTTGGGCTCCAAAAAGGTTATCCAAAAAAAAGTTCCCCTCAATTTTAGGTGCCTCAGCCACCTTAAGTAAAACAATGGACTTGAGACCCAGGCTGGTTGCTGCGGCCACAGTTGCCCTGCAGTGGTTGGACTGGATCCCCCCGGTAGTGATTACTCCGTTGAAACCCGAATCCAAAACCTTTTTGAAAACATATTCAAGTTTTCTGATTTTATTACCGGATATCTCTATACCAGTGTAGTCATCCCTTTTGATATACAAATTTATCCCAAGCTCGGTGGACAGGAATCTGGATTTTTTTATAGGAGTAGGCAAATTGGCCAATCTTAATTTTGTTATTTTCATATGATATTTATTATAGAAGGTTAGTTAAACAAAGTTAAATAACTATTTTTGCAATCCCTTTAAGAAAATCAACAAATGAGAGGAATTAAGAAAATCTTACTGACAACTCTGTTCTTGTTGTCATTGTTGCCGGTTAACGGGCAAAACCACAAAAAGGACCTTTCGGAGTTCAAAGGTGTTGCTGACAAACTTCAATCGCATCTTAAAAACTCTGCTTTTGTAACTGGCAATGTTCGTTTGGATTCAGTTTTTGCTTACGATACCGATATTATCTTCTATTTTAACAATTCCCTGTCGGAGTATCCATTCAGGGATGAGTCAGTCCGTTCGGTTTATGATATTGTCCGGTCAATGACACCGCAACAATATAGGGAAAAACGGTTAAGAATCGTTTCCAACGGAACCATAATAGAGGAGTTTGTCCCGCCACTGGCCACAGAGGCCAAGCCCTTGCCTGACGATTCAAAAAGAGCCCGAAAAAGAAAAGAGGTGAGTCCCGATAATTTTGTTTATAACCTTTCAAAGCCTCATATACCAACAAAGGGACTTATCAACAGGCATATAGCGTTATGGCAAAGCCATGGTTATTATTACGAACAAAGTTTGCTAAGATGGGAATGGCAGAGGGCTCGGATATTCCAAACAGTTGAGGATCTTTATACCCAATCATATGTTCTACCTTTTTTGGTTCCAATGTTGGAGAATGCCGGGGCTACTGTCATGATGCCAAGGGAGAGGGATTTCCAAACAAACGAGGTGATTTGTGATTTTGACATGAAAAACTCCGGTTACTCAGAAATTTCCGGAGAATATAAATGGGATAATTCCGGAATTCCTGGCTTTGCAAAATCAAAAGACTACTATTTGTCAGGAGAAAACCCTTTTAAGGAGGGCTATTCGAGGATAGTGAACACAATCAAAAAAGGTCAGGAAAGCTCTGCCTTTTGGGCGGCCAAAGTGCCAGTAGAGGGTAATTACGCAGTGTACATTTCCTATCAATCAGTACCAAACAGTACCAAGAATGCAATATACAAGGTACTCCACTCAGGTGGGGAGACCATTTTCCGCGTGAACCAAACGATCGGAGGGGGAACATGGATTTACCTTGGAACATTCCGTTTCAAAGCAGATTCCACTTTTGAGCAGGGAGTGCTGTTATCCAATATTACCGGGGAAAATGGAGAATATATAACTGCTGATGCTGTAAAGTTTGGAGGAGGAATGGGAAACATTGCCAGAGGCCCCTCTCAGGGAGGGATTATCCCAAACAGGAAGAGCTCTTCCAACGAGCCTCTGGAAGTATTCATCCCCTCTTTTAACCCCGACCCTGTTACCAGCGGATACCCCAGGTATACAGAGGGGGCCAGGTATTGGTTGCAATGGGCTGGCTTTAATGATAGCATTTACACTCCCAACCAAAATTCAAACGACTACAACGACGATTATATGTCACGGGGCAAATGGGTGAACGTCCTGAGCGGAGGGTCGGCAATGAATCCAGGAGAAAATGGCTACAAGGTTCCCTTGGACCTGGCCTTTGCCTTCCATACCGATGCCGGCACTACCTTGAACGATTCAATTGTTGGAACTTTAGGAATTTACACACGTTTTTCACAAGGCTCCACCAAATATCCGGACGGAAGTGACAGGTTTGTCAGCAGGTACCTGACCGATCTCATACAAACACAAATAGTGGAAGATATAAAATATCTCCATGAACCTATTTGGCAAAGAAGAGGAATCTGGGACCGGTCTTACTCTGAATCCCGCTCTCCGGTAGTGCCGACCATGCTTTTGGAACTTCTATCCCACCAAAATTTTGCTGATATGCGGTATGGATTGGATCCTCAATTCCGCTTTGATGTCAGCAGGTCCATATATAAAGGTATGCTTAGGTTTCTTAGTGTAAAGTATGGTGAGCCCTACATAGTTCAACCTCTTCCTGTGAAGAATTTCACATTAAATTCGGACGAAAATTCCGTCTCACTGCAATGGGAAGAGAGCATTGACCCGCTGGAACCAACGGCTAATGCCAATAAGTATATAGTATACACCAGGTTGGATGACAGAGCTTTTGACAACGGAGTTATAACCGAAAGACCCGAATTCATAACCCAAATAAAACCAGGTGTTATTTACAGTTTCAAAGTTGCTGCAGTCAACGATGGAGGAGAGAGTTTCCCTTCCGAAATCCTCTCTGTTTACAATGCTCCTGATCCAAAAGGCAAAGTTCTTATAATAAATGGATTTGACAGAGTATCTGCTCCTGCTTCCTATGCATCCAAAGATTCTCTGTTTGCCGGCTTTACAGACCAATACGACAGCGGAGTCCCTTATCTTTATGACATTTCTTTCATTGGAAGCCAGTATGAATATAGGAGGAACATACCTTGGATGGATGATGATTCACCTGGATTTGGTGCTTCATATGCCAACTACGAATCAGTTGCGATTGCCGGCAACAGTTTTGACTACCCTTTTGTACACGGAAAGATTTTTGCTTCCCTTGGTTATTCATTTGTCTCCACAAGCAGGGATGGGTTGATTACCGACAGGATTGATAGTTATGATTATGACATTGTGGACCTGATATTGGGAAAACAGTTACAAACCAAAAGAGGCAGAGGCCATTCGGAAGTAAAATACAGGACTTTCACCCCCTCGTTAATGGAATATATCAATACCTATTCATCCAAAGGCGGCAATATACTGGTATCAGGTTCAAATGTTGCTACCGATTTATGGGATAGCCATACCACCGACACAACTACACAACATTTTGCAACCAATGTTCTCAAATATGTTTGGAGAACAAACCAAGCAAGCCGTACCGGAGAGGTAAAAGCTGCCAAAAATCCTTTTGGCTTTGATCTTTCCCTGAGTTTTTATAACGAACCAAATCCAGTGGTCTACTCGGCAGAATCCCCGGATGGAGTGGAGCCGGCAGGAGCAAACAGCTTCACAATATTCAGGTATTCCGACAATAACATCTCTGCAGGGATTGCATATAAGGGCAAATACAACTCAGTTGTCCTTGGCTTCCCGATTGAAACAGTTAAGGATAACGCAAAAATGAAAGATTTGGTAGAATCAATAATAAAATTCTTTAAACAATAGAATAATGACAAGTGAGAGAGAACTGGAATTTATAGAACTCCTTAAGAGCGAAGTAAAACCCGCTTTAGGCTGTACCGAACCAATTGCTGTTTCGCTGGCAGTAGCGGGGGCATCCGAAATCATTAGGGCCAATGGTGGTAATATTTCAAAAGTAGATGTCCAAGTTAGCGCCAATATCCTTAAAAACGGGATGGGCGTTGGTGTACCGGGTACTGGTATGGTTGGGCTTCATATTGCAGCAGCACTGGGTGTCACATGTGGCAAGTCCAAATATGGTCTGGAGGTGCTGAAAGATTTGGACAAAAAATCCATTACTGAAGCCAAAAACATGCTCTCAGAAGATATGGTTTCAATCAAACTCTCAGATTCCACTAAAAAACTATATATTACTGCAAATGTCTACTCTGCAAGAGGAGACAGAGCAACTGTAGTGATAGAAGACAACCATGACAACATTGTGCTCCAATTATTCAATGACGATTCCGTAGATGTTTTAAGCACTATTTCTCTCAATTACAAAAACGGGGGTGATTGCAACAAAGAGATAAAGGACTACAATATGGACATAAACTCCATATACGATTTCGGGATAAATGTACCTTTGGAAAAGATAGGATTCATAATGGAATCTGTGGTACTTAATAAAGCCCTAGCCAAAGAAGGTCTTGAAAAAGATTATGGATTAAAGGTAGGAAAAACACTATGGAACCGGGAAAACAACGGCACGTTTGGTTCGGGGCTCCTGTCCTACTCTATGGCTCTGACAGCAGCTGCCTCCGATGCCAGGATGGCTGGAAGCACGTTGCCTGCAATGAGTAATTCCGGAAGCGGCAACCAAGGTATTACTGTAACAATGCCGGTTATTGCATTTGCCGAAAAACTTGGGTCAACCGATGAAGAGTTGGCCAGGGCATTAGTGATTAGCCACCTTGTAGCTATCCATATAAAAGGATACCTTGGCAAACTATCTGCGTTATGTGGTTGTGTAATCGCCTCTACCGGTGCTGCCTGCGGAATAGTCTTCCTTAAAAAAGGGAACCTTGAACAGATTGGGTATGCTATAAAAAACATGGTAGGCAATATAACCGGAATGGTTTGTGACGGCGCAAAAGTGGGATGTGCATTGAAGGTGGCCTCCGGAGTCTCTTCGGCTGTTCAGGCAGCTATCCTTGCCTTGGACAACATATGCATTTCGGACAATGATGGCATAATTGAAAATGATGTCGAGAAAACCATTCAAAACCTGGGTAAAATAGGATCCTTGGGAATGCAGAATACCGACAACATGATCTTGGATATAATGGTAAACAAATAAGTTTGACCTACAGCACCCTGCCTATTTGTCATACAATCTGACATAACACTCCTTTGGTACATATTTTGATTTTTAGCTGAAAAACTAAATATATATACAGCTATGCAAAAAGGTACAATTGGAGTAACCACAGAGAATATTTTTCCGATTATCAAGAAGTTTCTCTATTCGGACCATGAAATATTCCTTAGAGAACTGGTTTCTAATGCAGTCGATGCTACTCAAAAGATTAAGGCATTGTCTGGAACGGGCGAATTCAAAGGAGAACTTGGAGAGCTAATGGTAAGGGTAACATCCGACCCTAAGAAAGGTGTCATTACAATTAGTGACAGTGGAATTGGAATGACAGAAGAGGAGGTTCAAAAATATATCAACCAGATTGCTTTTTCAAGTGCCGGGGAATTCCTTGACAAATACAAAGATCAGTTAAACAACATAATTGGTCATTTTGGATTGGGATTTTACTCTTCGTTCATGGTAGCCAAAAAAGTAGAGATCGAAACCCTGTCATGGAAAGATGGTGCAGAGCCGGTAAAATGGAGTTGTGAAGGAGATCCCAACTATGAAATAAAAAAAGGAAAAAGAAAAGAGAGGGGAACCGATATCATCTTATACCTGGACGATGAGTCCAAAGAGTATTCTGAAGAATCTAAAATCAGCCACCTTTTAGAAAAATACTGCAAATTCCTTCCTGTAGAGATTGCATTCGGTAAAAAGAAGGAGTGGAAAGAGGGGAAAGAGGTAGAAACAGGAGAGGACAACATTATTAACGATCCGTCTCCACTGTGGACCAAAAAACCTGCAGACCTTAAAGAAGAGGAGTATCTGGACTTTTACCGAAAACTCTATCCGACTCAGGAGGATCCTTTGTTCCACATTCACCTTAATGTTGATTATCCATTTTCCCTTACCGGTGTCTTGTATTTTCCAAAAATCAAAGATAATGTAGACATTTCCAGGAACAAGATACAGCTTTATTGTAACCAGGTGTTTGTTACTGATTCCGTCGAAAACATCGTGCCTGATTTCCTGACTCTTCTGCACGGAGTTATTGACTCCCCTGATATTCCGTTAAATGTATCAAGGAGTTACCTTCAATCGGACTCAAATGTTAAAAAGATTTCGGGACACATTACCAAGAAAGTAGCTGACAGATTAGAGGAGCTCTTTAAGAACGAAAGAAACAAGCTAGAAGAGAAGTGGGACAACCTCAAGCTTTTCATTGAATATGGAATGTTAAGCGACGAAAAGTTCTATGACAGGGCCGAAAAGTTTGCCTTGTTCAAAAACACCGAGGGCAAATATTTCAGCTTTGAAGAATACAAGAAATTGATAGAGTCCAACCAGACTGATAAGGATAAGAAACTTGTATACCTATATTCCAGCGACATTCAAAAACAGTATACATATATTGAAAGTGCACGTAACAAAGGATATGATGTGCTTTTGATGGACAGCCATCTGGATAGCCACTATATAAATCTCTTGGAATCAAAGTTCAAGGATTCACAATTCACAAGGGTTGATGCCGACCATATTGACAAACTTATCAATAAAGAGGAGATCAAAAAGGTTGACTTGCCACAGGAGGAGATAGAGGATATTTCAACAGCATTTGAATCAGCTCTGCCTCAAGGACCTCATTACAGTGTGTCATTGGAGAGTTTGGGAGAAAAAGAGAGTGCTCTGCTAATTACCCAATCGGAGTTTATGAGAAGGTACAGGGAGATGTCTGCCTTAGGTGGCGGAATGAACTTCTACGGCTCTTTGCCGGAATCTTATAATATCATTATCAACCACGACCATCCTGTCATCAAAAAGATTATAGGAGACAAGAAAGAGAAGGTAGGCGACGAACTGTCAGTTATTGCCGGTAAAGTTTCTGAGCTAAAATCAATAGTAGAAACAGAAAAAAAGGATTCTAAAGAGACTGAAGGTAAATCAACTATGGCGCAGGAGCTGGAATCACTCTCGCAAGCACGCAAGGAAAAAATTAGAAATTTTGCTAACGAAAATCAACTATTAAGACAAGTTTGTGACCTGGCTCTGCTAGCCAATGGAATGCTCAAAGGAGAAAACCTTGACAAATTTGTAAAAAGGAGTCTCGAACTAATCAAATAAAATATTGAACTTAAAATAAAAATGGGTAACAAAATCGATTTTGTTACCCATTTTTATTTATACCGACTTCAAAAAAGAGTCAATAACCTCCAATGGAATGCGAGAATAGAGAGATGGATAAATTTTGCAATCAGGATTGATTTCCTTGATCCATCCTATGATTTTATTGTAGTTATAACTTTTCACAATCACTTCGGGTGATTCCAGCCGATTTAGCTTTTCATATTTATTAACCAATACAATATCGGCCGCTTTGACCTGTTGACGAATATTTTTGAGGAATGTGACTTCATGTTCAAACCGGGACGCATCAATGATAATTATGGTTGCTGCCAGATATAAAACAGAATCCAGTGGAGGAGTGCTTAGGATGGCCAGGATTTCACGTAATTTGGCAAGTCCCGAGGCCTCCAGAAAAATAATGCCAGGATTGGAGGATTCCAAAAAAGCAGCAATCTTTCCTGTATGATCTTTTGACAACTGTACTGGGTTTGATGATCCTCTGTTCAACTCCAACAATGAGAACGGTACTGAGGTCAGCTCCTTGAATCCCGAGTCAAAACTTGAAATTGGAAATTCACTCTGTATCACGGATATGGAGGTTTTGGCACCTAAAATCTCCAGGATATTCTTTAAAAAAGTGGTTTTTCCACTGCCCAAAAAACCTGATACAATATAGAGTGGAACCTTCTTTTTCATACTCTCAGAACTTTAGCCTTTTGAAAAGGAATCCAGGAAAAATCATCATAAGCCAGGCAACAAGTACCCATCTTTTAGTTATATAAGCAACATCTTTGCCTTTTGTCAGTGCTTTGTAAATCCCGTTTGCTGCAGTTTCGGCAGAGCATTGCCAAAATGCCCCTTTACCGTTTCCCATTGCTGTATCAACAAATCCTGCACGGATATCTGTTACGGTAATATTTGCTGCATGATTGTAGCTCCTTTGCCTTAGGGCCTCCAAATATTTAATTTGGTACGACTTGGAGGACGAGTACGAAGGAGATAAAGCAAATCCCCTCAAACCGGCAATCGAACTGATTGCGGCAACGGAACCCCCACCTTGTTTTTCGAAATGCTTGTATGCCCAATTCATGGATGCAGTAAAACCATCGATGTTTGTACGGGTCGTCTGCAATTCATCCAGAAGGTTGAGGTCTGCATTCCTGACACCTGTTCCCGAACAATGGACAAAAAGATCTATTTTTCCAAGGTCAGATGCAAGCAAATCGAGGTGATCCGCAACTTTATCTGCCTCACTTATGTCAAAACAGGCAACATAAACAGAGTTGGGATAAGAATCTTTTATGGACAAAAGGTTGGCTTCCCTCCTGCCTGTAATCCCAACATGGTAGCCTTTGGAAACCAATAATATGGCCAATGCCTTACCAATTCCCGATGTTGCACCTGTTACAATGGCTTTTTGGCCTGTAGAGCTTTTCATCTGTATGAATTATCTGTTGGCCCAAAAATAACCAAAAAGAACTGTTATTACAATTTTGCACTTAGTAATTTACCACAAATTGTGGATCAGCATTGTAACCATTGTTACTCACGATTGTTTCATATTCTTCGGAATTGCAGAATTCCATGTCAGTTTTGCCAAAATCGTTTACCAGCAAAACAAAAAAAAGGTTGTTAAATTCTATTGTTTTCATCTCTCTCAGTTTTAATTACTGCAAAGCTACCGTTGTGTTTTGTCAACTTGTGTCAACGTTTGTAAAAAAACATTTATATTTAACACCTGAAACCTTATACTTTACTGTTATGGAAAAAAACCCGGTAGTGACCAATACCGACAATCATGTCCGTATAATCACAATAGACAATCCATCCAATTTAAACGCTCTGGACAATAACATCATAGAGTTATTATCCCAGGCGTTGGAAGATGCTGGGGTTGACGACTTTGTTCGGGTTGTTATTATTACCGGCAGCGGAAAAGCATTTGTCGCCGGTGCCGACATCGCATCAATGGCTCCGATGGGTCCCAAGGAGGGAGGAGCTTTTGGGATGAAGGGAGCTAACTTGTTCCGGAAAATTGAGACCCTTCCCAAACCGGTAATTGCTGCTGTGAACGGATATGCTTTAGGAGGCGGGTGTGAACTCGCCCTCTCCTGTGACATCAGGATAGCTTCCGAAAAGGCAAAATTTGGTCAGCCCGAAGTATCCCTCGGCATAACTCCTGGTTTTTCGGGTACAGTGAGGTTGCCTTCGGTTATCGGTGTGGCCAAGGCCAAAGAGCTTATCTTTACCGGGCGGGTCATTGGTGCTGCAGAGGCCTTGTCAATAGGGCTTGTAAACCAAGTTGTTCCCGACGAGTTATTGATGGAAGAGGCAATAAAAACAGCTAACATAATTGCTTCAAACTCACCTCTGGCAGTAAAATATTCCAAGGAGTCCATCAATCTTGCAGGGTGTATGTCCCGTGAAGATGCCATTAAGAGCGAAAACAACTTTTTCTCACTCTGCTTTGCTTCTTCTGAACAAAAAGAGGGAATGAAAGCATTTTTGGAAAAAAGAAAACCAGATTTTAACAACCTTAAATAATTAGTCATGAAAGTATGTGTCATTGGAACCGGAACAATGGGAAGCGGTATTGTCCAGACCTTTGCCCAGGCGGGAATCCCTGTTGTAATGATGGGAATCAGTGAGTGTGAACTGGAGTCCGGGAGCAGGAACATTACAAGAAATCTTACCCGGCTCGAAGAGAAAGGGAAAATAACCTCTGCCCAAAAGGGGGAAATACTCCAAATGATAAGTGGTACAACCTCGTTCGAGGAGTTCCATGATGCCGACCTGGTATTGGAAGCGGTTCTGGAAGAGATCTCTCTCAAGAAAAAAATCTTTTCCGAATTGGACAGGATCTGCAAAAAAGAGACAATTTTTGCCTCCAATACATCCTCTTTGTCTATTACAGAAATCGCAGCATCGACAGCCAGGCCCGAAAGGGTTATCGGGATGCATTTCTTTAATCCGGCTCCTGTCATGAAGCTGGTTGAAGTTATCAAAGGACAGGTAACTTCTGCTGAGGTGCAGGAGTTTGTCTGCAATCTGGCGTTAAAAATAGGTAAGACCCCTGTTAATGTGAACGAAGCTCCTGGCTTTGTTGTGAACAGGATCTTGGTTCCTTTGGTAAATGAAGCTGTTGGCATTTTTGCCGAAGGAGTTGCCTCTGCTTCGGAAATCGACGAGGCTATGAAGCTGGGAGCCAACCACCCTATGGGTCCCCTTGCATTGGGAGACCTCATTGGCCTTGATGTATGCCTCGCAATCATGGAAGTGTTACATAACGAGTTCGGCGAAGACAAATACAGACCCCACCCTCTTCTCAGGAAAATGGTTCGATCGGGGCAATTGGGAAGGAAGAGCGGGAAAGGTTTTTTTAATTACAACTAACTGATTGGCAGCTATGTCCCGTATAGACTACAAAAGCTTGATGCAATGGCGTATTAGGAAAGTGCTGATGATTTGCAGCAGCTACGATGCCTATACATTGGAAGAGGATGGCAGGATAGAGGTTCAGATTTACAAAGAGTACGTTGACCTTAACCTCAGTAATCCACCAACCTTTACCTGGGTGACCTCCTCAGCAGAGGCGATGGAGCTTTTGAAAAACGAACAGGACTTTGACCTCATCATAAGCATGTTCAACATTGGGGATGTCGATGTTTTCAATTTTTCCAAACAGATAAAATCCGAAAGACCCGACATCCCGTTTGTACTTTTGACCCATTTTTCAAAAGAACTTCACCGAAGAATAGAGAACGAAGACAGGTCGGCAATTGATTATATCTTTAGTTGGCACGGAAATGCCGACCTGATATTGGCAATTATCAAACTGTTCGAAGACAGGATGAATGCCGATGATGATGTGATAAACGCCGGGGTACAATCGATTTTACTTGTTGAGGATTCTGTCCGTTACTACTCTACATACCTGCCTGCTATTTACAAACTTGTCTTGCAACAAAGTGCGGAATTCCTAAAGGAGGCACTGAACGAACAGCAGCAAAAATTACGTAAGAGGGCCCGGCCCAAAATCCTTTTGGCTACTAATTACTCCGAAGCAGTTGAGTTATACCAAAAATACAAGGAAAACCTGTTGGGAGTAATTTCCGATGTAGCATTTGTAATCCACAAGAACGACCCTTCCCATAGTGAGAAAATTGATGCCGGAATTGACCTTTGCAAACTCATAAAGAGCGATGATCCTCACATGCCTTTCTTACTGCAATCTTCACAGGCAAGTATGAGTGAAGTCGCCAAAGAGCTTGGAGTCGGTTTTTTAGAAAAATATTCCAAAACGCTGCTCATACAGTTGAGTGAATACATAAGTGAAGAATTTGCATTCGGAGACTTTATATTCCGTGACCTCAAGAGTGGCGAAATAATCGGCAAAGCAAAAGACCTCAGGGATCTTCAACATTTAGTCATGGAGATTCCCGAAGAGGTCCTGCTGTTTCATGCATCCCGGAACAGATTGTCTAAATGGATGTTTTCCAGAGGATTATTTTCTCTTGCAGCCAGAATAAAGGCAGCCCACCAGGGCCAATTCCAGAGCATGGAAGAGTTACGCAGATTCATAGTCGGGGCAATAAAGGATTACCGGATTCTCCTTGGTCATGGAGTCGTTGCCAGGTTCGACCGAGAGAGTTACAGCAAATACATCTGGTTTGCAAGATTGGGAGATGGTTCCCTTGGAGGCAAGGCAAGAGGTATTGCTTTTGTCAACAACATGCTGCAAAAGTACAATCTGTTGGACAACTACCCGGGAGTCAAAATCACTATCCCCCGTACTGTGGTCATTACCACGGATTACTTTGACGAATTTATCAAGATAAACGGACTGCAGTATGTAATCAACTCTGATATTTCCGACGAAGAGATCCTGTCGGAGTTTGTCAGTTCCCGGCTGCCAGAGTCCCTTGTTGATGAACTCAGGGCATATATTGCAACTGCATCAGGGCCTCTTGCAGTAAGGTCCAGCTCAAAACTAGAAGATTCGCACCATCAGCCCTTTGCCGGTATTTATTCTACCTATATGATCCCCAATACAAAAAACAAGGATCAGATGCTCCGGCTTTTAGGTAAGGCGATCAAAAGTGTGTATGCTTCAATCTACTTTTCTTCCAGCAGGGCATACCTTAACGCAACTTCTAACGTGTTAAGTGAAGAAAAAATGGCAGTTGTTCTCCAGGATTTGGTTGGTACCGAGGATAATGGATACTTCTTTCCAACTATTTCGGGAGTTGCCCGTTCGGTAAACTACTATCCCATAGGATCCGAAAAGGCAGAGGAAGGGATCGTAAACATGGCGTTCGGATTAGGGAAAATGGTTGTCGAGGGTGGTAAGACATTGCGTTTTTCGCCCTCCCACCCTAAACATATTCTCCAGCTCTCTACCCCGACCCTTGCACTAAGGGAGACCCAAAGTGCCATGTATGCACTCGATCTAAAACCCGAAGAGTTCAAAACATCAGTAGATGATGCTATCAATTTGAAAAGGTTTGACATAAACGATGTGAAGCATTTCCGTAACCTCAATTATGTTGCCTCTACCTGGGATATGCAGAGTGAATCCATAATAGACAGTAACAGCGAAGATGGCAGGAAAATCATTACCTTCTCCCATATACTTAAGTATGACACCATGCCACTGGCCCAGATCCTGAAGGACCTGTTGACCATATGCCACAAGGAGATGCACACTGCAGTAGAGATTGAATTTGCAGTAAACATGGACCTTCCGGCCGGGCATGACAAAATATTCAGTCTTTTGCAAATCAGGCCCATCACAAACACAAATGATAATATATCCCTGGATTGGGAAAACATATCGGGCCAAGATTCCCTTATTTTTGCTAAGAAAGCATTGGGAATAGGCTCAATCGAAGGGGTGGAAGATCTTGTTTATGTTAAGAGAAGTGCATTTGACAGTGCCAAGACAAAAGAGATTGCCACTGAGATAGATGAAATAAACAAAATACTTAAGGAGGGAAACCGCCATTACGTACTTGTTGGTCCTGGAAGGTGGGGTTCCAGTGACCCCTGGTTGGGAATCCCTGTTAAATGGCCCAATATATCGGAATCCAAAGTAGTGGTAGAGTGCGGCTTAGAGAACTTTTGGATAGAACCAAGCCAAGGCACACATTTTTTTCAAAACCTCACTAGCTTTGGAGTCGGTTATCTTACAATAAACCCTTTCAAAAACGATGGAGTGTTCAATGAAAAAGTACTCGATGCCATGCCAAGCCATTATGAAACCAAATATGTAAGACATGTAAGGTTTGACTCTCCATTGTATATATATGTTGATGGCAGGAAAAACCGAGGAATAATAAAACAAGCAGATTAATTTTTTTATGAGTGACAAAATCAACCACGAATGTGGAATTGCCCTGATCAGGTTGAAAAAGCCTCTGGAGTATTACAAGGAAAAATACGGCAGTACCCTCTATGGGTTAAAGAGGCTTTACATCTTGATGGAGAAGCAGCGCAACAGAGGGCAAGAGGGTGCCGGAGTGGTAAGTGTAAAATTGGATATGCCTGCAGGGTACAAATATATGGACCGCTTTCGTTCGTGTGCGCAGGATCCCATCCAGGATCTGTTCACAAACATCCACAATCAGATAGGAAATGACTCTGCCCTGCTGGGCGATGCCTGCAAAGCAAAAGAGGCTCTCCCTTTCTTAGGCGAGATTTACCTCGGACACCTAAGGTATGCCACCTTTGGAAAAAACAATATTGATCTGGTGCATCCCCTCAAAAGGGCTAGCAACTGGAGGAGCCGGAACCTTGCCCTTGCTGCCAACTTTAACCTTACCAATGTCGATGAATTATTTGAAAGTCTTGTAGATGCAGGCCAACATCCAAGGGTATACTCCGATACAGTTACCCTTTTGGAAAAAGTTGGCTACTATCTCGATGACCATATCCAAAACAAATACAGGTATTACAGGGACCAAGGATACAGCAAGAAGGAGATCTCACCACTGATCGAAGATAACCTGGACCTTGCAGAGGTCCTTTCTAAAAGTTCGGCAGATTGGGATGGCGGTTATGCTGTTGCCGGAGTTTTGGGACACGGGGATGCTTTTGTAATGCGTGATCCCTGGGGGATTCGTCCAGCCTACTATTATTACGATGATGAGGTTGTGGTAGCAGCATCCGAAGCCTCTGTCATAAGGACTGCCTTTGGTGTTGATGACTCCATGATAAAAGAGCTTGGAGCAGGTGAAGCATTGGTTATTAACAAAAAAGGAGAAATCTCTATCTCTCTCGCAAGGGGTCCCTTTGCCAAACAAAGCTGTTCATTTGAAAGGATATACTTTTCACGGGGAAACGACAGGAACATCTACAAAGAACGCAAGAGGCTAGGAGAGCTCCTTACAAACCAGATTGTAGCCTCGGTCTACGGGGAGCTGGACAATACAGTATTCTCATTTATCCCCAACACCGCTGAGAGTGCCTTCTATGGCATGATCAAAGGAATCCAGCAATATATGCTGGACGAAAAACTGAGTATAATTGCCAATACCGATATTATAGACCAGAGGGAATCCTTGGCCAAAATCATTTTAAGGGAACCCAGGGTAGAGAAAATTGTAATCAAGGATGCCAAACTAAGGACATTCATAACTTCGGAATCGGACAGGGACGAACTGGTAGGCCATGTATACGACGTAACCTACGGGGCCCTCTCTCCCTCTGACCATCTTGTTGTAATTGACGACTCAATAGTTCGCGGCACAACACTTAAAAGAAGTATCCTGAGGATTTTGGACACTCTTTCTCCCAAGAGTATAGTGATAGTTTCCTCTGCACCCCAGATCAGGTATCCCGACTGCTATGGCATCGATATGACCAGAATGGGAGAATTCATAGCCTTCAATGCTGCAATCGAATTGCTCAAGGAGAACAACATGGAGTATGTTATTGACCAGGTTTACCAAAAGTGTGTTTCCCAACTGTCACTTCCCGCAATAGAGTGCCAAAATTATGTAAAAGAGATCTATGCTCCTTTCACATATGAACAAGTATCCGATAAGATTGCCATGATGATCCGTGACCAAAATATCAAGGCAGAGGTTAAGGTTGTATTCCAGACAGTAGACAACCTCCATATTGCTTGTCCCGAACACACGGGTGACTGGTATTTTACGGGAAACTACCCTACCCCGGGCGGAAACAAAGTTGCCAACAGGGCATTCATAAACTGGGTAGAGGGGAAAAACGAAAGGTCCTATTAATTCAGCATATTTTCAAAAAATTTAAACAGTTAACAATGTACAAAGAAATCAGAGTCTTTGCCCCTGCAACTGTCTCCAACATTGGATGCGGGTTCGATATTATGGGGTTTGCACTGGAACAACCTGGAGACGAGGTTGTACTAAGGGTGGTTGAACAAGATGGCGTTTCAATATCCACGATAACGGGGGATGGGATGAGACTTCCTTACGATATATCGCTCAACACAGCCAGTGTTCCGGTAATTGAGATGAAAAAAGACTTTGGTATCACGAAAGGAATTGAGATTGAGATCCACAAGAAAATGGCTTTTGGGAGTGGACTGGGTTCCAGTGCTGCCAGTGCTGTTGCTGCCGCTTTTGCAATGAATCTGCTTTTTGACTTGAAACTGACGCCATTGGAGGTTACCCCATATGCAATTAAGGGCGAAATGGTTGCCAGCGGGAGTGTACATGCCGACAATGTTGCACCCTCTTTGTTTGGAGGGTTCACTCTTATCAGGGGTTACAACCCACTAGACATTATCAAACTGGATTACCCCGAAACACTCTATTGCACCATAGTCCACCCTCACCTGGAGATCTCCACAAAAATGGCGAGGGAGTTGTTACCAAAGGAAATTCCATTGAAAAATGCTGTCCGGCAGTGGGGTAATTGTTCGGGGCTGGTTGCCGGTCTTCTGTACAAAGATTTTGCATTGATTGGTCGTTCTCTACATGATGTTGTTGCCGAACCTTACCGTGCAGGATTGATCCCTGATTTTTACAAAATCAAACAAACTGCATTGGATAACGGAGCCGTTGGTTGTTCTATATCTGGTTCCGGACCATCTGTCTTCGCACTTTCGGACGGATTGGAAAGAGCCCGTAATGTTGCAGATGCTATCAGCAACCTGCTCTCAATGGGTGATGTTGGATTTGACATATATCTCTCCCCTGTCAACAAACAAGGCCCTAAAGTATTGTATATAAGATAAGAGACAATGAAGCTATACGGAACTAAAAACAATTCCCGGGTATTCTCATTCAAAGAGGCTGTAATGCTGGGAATCCCACCCGAAGGCGGGCTTTTTGTCCCAATGGATTTGCCGGTAATGGATCCCTCTTTTTTTGCAGAAGCCTCGAAAATGTCATTTCCCGAAATAGCCCTGGAATTGTCCTTCAAGGTGCTAGGAGAGGAATTCAGTCATACAGAACTAAAAAGCATTATTGATAAAGCGTTTGATTTTGATATAGAGTTGAGGAGCCTCGGTAATGACTTTAAAATCCTGGAGCTGTTCCATGGTCCGACACTTGCCTTCAAGGATGTGGGAGCAAGGTTCATGGCAGGGATATTAACCAATATTGCCAACGAGTCAGGCAAAGAGAGAATGATTCTTGCAGCTACTTCGGGAGATACCGGGAGTGCAGTTGCAAGCAGTTTCCATAACCTACCGGGCATTAAGGTAGTACTCCTGTATCCGTCGGGCATGGTAAGTGCCAGCCAGGAAAAACAGCTTACAACCTACGGGGGAAATATCACGGCATTAGAGGTAAAGGGCTCATTTGATGACTGCCAGAAATTGGTCAAAGAGGCTTTTGCAGATATCCGTCTGAAAAAACGCTTAGGTCTGACATCAGCCAATTCCATAAACATCGCTCGTCTGCTGCCCCAATCGTTTTACTATCACTTTGCCGCTTCGAGGGCAACATGCAAAAAAGTTGTTTTTTCGGTACCGACAGGCAATATGGGCAACCTTACAGGCGGATTGATTGCCTCTGCAATGGGATTAGATGTAAGCAAATTCATTGCAGCTGTAAATTCAAACCAGTCGATTCCCAAATACCTTTCCTCCGGCCAACACACACCTCTGCCAACAATTCCTACCATTTCAAATGCAATGGATGTGGGTAACCCCAGTAACCTGGAGAGGGTGATTTCCATGTTTGGAAATGACCTTGGAAAGATCAACAATGTAATATTCAGCGAATCCTTCGATGACAAAATGACACTTGAAGCAATCAACAAGGTTTACAAAGAGCATGAATACACCATGGACCCACACACAGCAGTAGGATATCTTGCCCTCGAAAGTTACAGGCAAAGAATAAGATCTCTTGAAACAGATTATATTGTTTTGTCCACAGCCCATCCTGCAAAGTTTTCCGATGTAATAGAAAAGGCCAATGTTCCAGCTCCAGAAATCCCCCAAAGATTGAAAAACTCGCTAAGCAAGGATAAATCGGCGGTTACAATAAAGGCAGACCTGACAGTATTCAAAGAGATGCTGGATTCACTCTAGTTGTATTGGTTAAGGTTTTCCAGCCTCCTCTTTTCAAGGAAGCTGTTTATGGTTTCTATATGCTCCTTCACCTTGCCGTTGCCAAACTCATAAACTTTTGATACCAGTCCATCCAGGAAATCCCTGTCGTGTGACACCACTATCAATGTTCCGTCAAATTGCAACAATGCTTGTTTAAGCACATCTTTTGTTTTGATATCCAAATGGTTGGTAGGCTCATCCAGAATCAGGAAGTTTACTGGTTCCAGCAAAAGCTTTATCATTGCCAACCGACTTCTCTCTCCTCCCGACAAAACTTTGACTTTTTTGTCAGAATCATCTTTTCCAAACATGAATGCTCCAAGAATATCCCGGATCTTGGTCCTGACCTCCCCTATTGCGACGTTGTCTATTGTCTGGAAAACCGTAAGATCCTCGTCCAGCATGGAAGCCTGATTTTGAGCGAAATATCCAATTTTAACATTGTGTCCCAAGGTAACCTTGCCATCATAGGGTATCTCACCCATTATACATTTCACCATTGTGGATTTACCCTCTCCGTTTTTGCCGATGAATGCCACTTTGTCCCCTTTGTTTATTGTAAATGTGGCATTAGAAAAAACCGGTTTCTCATCGTAGGTTTTGCCTGCACCCTCTGCAATAACGGGAAAGTTGCCCGATCGGGGTGACGGGGGAAAACGCAACCTGAGGGCAGAGGTATCAATTTCGTCCACTTCAACAATTTCCAGTTTTTCAAGCATTTTGACCCTGGATTGAACCTGAAAGGTTTTGGAGTACGTTCCCTTGAACCTTTCGATGAATTCTTTGGTTTCGGCAATCATCTTTTGCTGTTCGTCAAAGGCCCTTTGTTGCTGCATCCTCCTGTCCCTCCTCAGTTCCAGGTAATGGGAATAATTCACTTTATAGTCATATATCTTTCCCAATGTTATTTCGATAGTCCTGTTTGTCACCCTGTCTACAAAAGATTTATCGTGTGAGATCAATATAACTGCCTTTGCTTGGTTTAACAAAAAATCCTCCAGCCAAATTATTGAGTCCATATCCAGGTGGTTGGTTGGCTCATCCAATAAAATCAGATCGGGTTTTTTCAACAATATTTTTGCCAATTCAATTCTCATCCTCCAACCGCCGCTGAACTCCGAAGTCTGTCTCTCCAGGTCGGACCTTTTGAACCCGAGGCCTGCTAGTACTTTTTCTATCTCTTCCCTATAGTTTACAGTCTCAATTGTATAAAGCTTTTCACTAAGGTGGGACAATTCCTCGATTAATGAGTAATATTCGGGAGAGTCGTAATCATCACGTTGTTGCAATAACTCATTCAGCATACCAATCCGCTGCTCCATCTCCAATATATGCAAAAATGCAAGAGATGTCTCTTCATAAACGGTGTTTCCATCTTCGGTCATCAAATGTTGTGGCAAATATGCAATTACCGAATCACTAGGCGATGTAACCACCCCTTTTGACGGATTTTTTGCGCCAGCTATAATCTTGAGCAATGTTGATTTTCCTGCCCCGTTTTTTCCCATCAATGCAATCTTGTCTTTTTCATTGATTGCAAACGAAATATTATCAAATAGTTTGGTTCCGCCAAATTCTACACTCAATCCCTCTACCGAAATCATAACCCTGGTTTTAAAAAAATAGCCTGCAAGATATCTCTTTTTTATCATACATGCCATTTTTTTCGTATATTGCCTTAAAATATAATAGTGTAAACCGCCAGTATGGACAGAAAATCTTTCTTTAACCGCTCCATTGGATCAATCATAGGTTATACTGTTTTTTTGACGGCTGCTATCATGTTGTCTATAGGTTCATGCCATAGGGAAACACAACAAAGTTACCCCGGCATAAACCTCCCGATTGTCATCACGGCAGAGGGCCATGTTCCGGACACTGCATTGCTCGACGCTCCGGAAATTCTCCCTGCCGGAGTACCGGTTATTTCACCACTCCCTGCCCTATCATGGACCGAGTTTGGAAACATAAAAAACTCATCAGTTATTCCTGACACTTTGGTTATCCTGGGTGCAGATACGGTTTTTATGGAAACAGCACCTATAATAACTCCATTGGCCCAAACTCACAACAGTCTGTTATGTGGCTCACCTGAGATAGTAAAGACAAAAAACCCTTTCATTCCTGAGAAAAACCCATATAATTTCTCTTTTTATGGCGTTTTGCAGGGATTGAGGCATAACCAGATCAGGGCATTGATACAGGACCACAAGGGGAATCTCTGGCTTGGTACAGATGACGGACTATCAAGGTATGACGGGAGGAATTTCTATCACTATACAAAGGAACAGGGCTTGAACAACAACCTCATCCTATCCATTATGGAAGACAGCAACCACAACATTTGGTTTGGTTCTTTCCGTGGTGGTGTGACTCGCTTCAACGGTATTAGCCTGGATATCTTCACCACGAATGATGGTTTGCCCGATAATGTGGTCAACCATATTTCCGAAGACAACAACGGAAACATATGGTTTGCAACAGGTAACGGCATAGCAATGTTTGACGGCACCTCCTTCACAACATATTCAACCCTAAACGGCCTTGCCGGAAACGATACCCGCTACATACTTCATGACAGCAATGGGTATAACTGGATTGCCACTTATGGCAACGGACTCTCCAGGTTCGACGGCAATTCCTTCATAAATTACGACGAAACCAACGGCCTTCCCGAAAAGTACCTTACATCCCTAATGGAAGACAGGCAAGGGAGAATCTGGGTCGGAACCACTAACAGGGGTGCTGTTGTTATGGAAGATGGTTATTTTCTCCATTACAGCGAAAAACATGGTTTGCATGATAACACACTTAGACACATCTACGAAGATCATAAAGGTAATATTTGGTTTACAGCTTCGGCTAACGGAGTATCATATTTTGACGGAAAATCATTCACCCGATTTGGAAGGGATGAGGGGCTCTCTGCGGACTACACAAGGGTAATCACTGAAGATTCTGACGGTACAATCTGGATTGGGACAAGAGGTGCCGGTTTGGGCAGGTATGGAGGAGGCCAGTTCCTTCATTATTCAAATGGCGAAGGACTCAGCTCATCCAGGGTAATGTCCATAAATGAAGATGAATCGGGAAGGATATGGTTTGGGACTTTCGGGAGTTACATCACAATAATGTCAGAAGGATTAAGCCCGGCAAATGCCTCTTTTGCCCAACTTACCCATTTCCAAGGCATTGAAGGCAGCAGAATCTATTCCATTCTGCCGGATTCTTCAGGAACCATGTGGCTGGGAAGTGATGGTAGTGGGATAACCCGCATAAAAGACAATTTATCCTATAATTACACTTTCAACAAAGGACTTGCTTTCAATGCTGTAAGGGATATTGAAAAGGACCGGTATGGTCGTTTATGGGTTGCCACATACGGTGGTGGTCTCTCTGTATTTGATGGTGTAACATTTACCAACTACGGCACCAAATCAGGATTGAGTACCGTTAACCTTCTTAATCTGCACAGGGACAAAAGTGACAATATGTGGATCGGTACAGACGGAGAGGGTTTGATCAAGTTTTCCGATGGTACCTTTAAGTACTATAGCCCAAAAAGTGGTTTCCCTGCCAGCATTATTTACAGCATTGCCGAGGACTCTTTGGGGGCCATGTGGTTTGGAACAGGTGGAGAGGGACTGGTAAGGTTTGATGGTGAGCAGTTCACTTTTTTTGACACTAAACAAGGACTCAACAACGATTATGTGATGTCCCTGGCGTTTGACCTTAGGAATAATCTGTGGATAGGGACAAGAGACGGGATAAACATACTGGATGCCAAACAGGTAGCATTGCTAACGGACTCATTGTTTACCCCCGTTTTCAACAGTTATGGTTTTGAAGAGGGATTTACCGGTATCAGCTGCAATATGGGAGCAATACATACCGATTCCAAAGGGAATGTCTGGATTGGAGCCTCGGACAGGCTGACAAAAGCATCAATGGACCTTTCCGATAAAAAACTCGGCAAGCCAACCCTACAGATAACCGATTTAAGGCTAAACCATGCAAAAGTGCCATGGTCAATGTTGTTTGAGTCAAAGGATACTGCTGTATTCCTTGCAAACGGCATATTGTTGAAGAACTTCCGGTTTTCCGGTATAACGCCATGGAACGGGTTGCCTACCGGACTCAAGCTTTCCCACAGGAACAATTACGTTACTTTTGACTTTTCTACAATCACCCACCAACACAACAGCCGTGTACGGTACCAGTATTATCTTGGTGGATTGGAAAAAACCTGGAATACGCCTACAAATCGTACGGAGATCACATATGGAAATTTGGCACCAGGCAAATACAGCTTCAACATAAAAGCAATCAATAATGATGGTCTTTGGAGTAACACCGAGGTTTTCCAGTTTGAAGTAAAACCACCATGGTACAACACTACAATTTTCTTTATATCTATCATTATTCTTGTTGTATTGTCGGTTTATCTTTATATTCTACAACGGGAAAAGTTCCTCAGGAACGAAAAGCAACTGCTGGAAAAAATGGTAGCCGAACAAACCTCCGAGCTTACCGCAAAAAACTTGGAACTCGAACATACCAACCAGGAAAAAGACAAGTTCTTTTCAATCATAGCCCATGACCTTAAAGGTCCGTTCAATGGGTTTTTAGGGTTGTCCCAGGTTATGGCAGAGGACATCGATTCACTATCAAAACCTGAGATAAGAACCATTGCAGAAACCATGAGGGATTCGGCTTCCAACCTGTATACCCTTTTGGAGAATCTGCTGCAGTGGTCCCGAATGAAAAATTCAACAATTACATTTGTTCCCGAAGAACTTGATTTGCTGGACCTGGTTATGGAAAGTATGAATACTCTCAAGATATCTGCCGAGAAAAAAGAGATCAGCGTAATTTACGATATACATCAAAATTCCCGGGTACGTGCCGACAAGAACATGTTCCTTACTATTTTGCGGAACCTTATTTCGAATGCAATCAAATTCACATCGGCAGGAGGTGTCGTTACTATTTCGAGCAACTATGACAGTAACGGGACATTAACCTTGAATATTTTGGATTCTGGTGTTGGGATGAGCCCGGAAGTGCTTGACAACCTATTCTCAATGAATACAGTATCCAAAAGAAACGGCACAGCGGGGGAACCCAGTACCGGATTAGGACTCATACTCTGCAAAGAGTTTGTGGAACTTCACGGGGGACAACTTTGGGTAGAGAGTGAATTGGGTAAGGGCTCTTCGTTCTATTTCTCTATTCCCGGCAAATATAATTAATGCTTCCTTTTTAATTATTTATCCTTGACGCAACGAACCGCGTGCCCTCCTTTTTTTTCCAGGCCACCTCTAATTAAGTAGTTTAAGTTTGACCCCAAGAACAATCCTCCCATACCTTTTGAATTGTCATAGGGATATTCGTCTGTAGAAATAATTCCGCCAGCTGTACCCAAAAGGTTAAATACACCTTTTTCTGTTCGCGTTCCACTGGGCAGTGCAGTGAAACCGCTACTGTTGTTTGTTCCAGGGAAGGTACTTTTCCAGTGAGTTGTCCCTACCTCTCTTAATTTATCGGCAGTACTGGTCTTGTCATATCCTCCAAGATAATTAATAAGGATCTCAAATTCTGCAAAAGAGGGCACATGCCATCCTTCAGGACAGATATTACGGGAATCCGTTACTGCATACCATGTATATAATCTTCCGTATACAGCGGCAATAGACTCATCTCCGTTATATGCCCATTCATACTTTGGTGCAGTTTCCGCTGAAACATCCAAGTTAGCTGGCGACGTGGTTCCAATTGGATTTCCATTGCTGTATCTTGATGTCTTAAGGTTCTCCGTCATCCATACTTGGCTTCCAATTGTAACATAGTGATATTCGTTTCCATCAATGTCGCTAACCCAATCACTGTATGTTACAAAAGTTTTCTGGTTTCCATAAGATGTACCATTTTCGTTTGTTGCATATGCTCTAACATAGTATGTCGTACCTTTTGTCAGTCCTGTCATCCTGGAATTGAAATTTCCTGATAACAAGCCATGAATTGTTTTGTCGTTGGAAATTGTAGGATAAGGATTTGTACTCCAGCAAATACCGTGGAACGAAACAGTACCGTCTCCGCCCGAAAGCAGTTCTCCTCCGCATAATGCACTTTTTGTTGTTATTTCTGTAACATCAGTTGTTCTGACGGTAGGCAATGCAGAGTATGTTGTGAATTCCATCTGGTTTCCGTATGCTGTCCCACCCGCATTGGTTGCATAGGCCCTAACATAATAGGTTGTAGACTGACTAAGGTTGTTCATGGTGCTCACAAAACTATACTCTCCGGATTCATATACAGTTCTTCTGTCTGCAACAGTAGGATTTGGACTGGTGCTCCAACATATTCCGTATGATGTTATATCTCCCTTTCCGTTGTCAATTATATTACCTCCGCAAATTGCTGAGTTTATTGTGACTGCAGATACTACAGAAGTTGTTATCATGGGTGGTCGAGGTTGTGTTGTGAAGGTAAATTCACCTCCGTATGAGATGCCGAGAGAGTTTACGGCATAGGCCCTTACCCAATACTGTGTTCCGTAATCGAGACCGGTTATTGAATTTGTAAAATCATTTGTGTTGGAAGTTTCTAAGGTTTTGTAGTTTAAGACAGTAGGTTTTGGACTGTTGTTCCAACACACTCCTCTGAACAATACGGGAGAGCTACCGTCAGAAGTTATATTACCTCCCGTAACAGCTCCAGTTTGTGTTATTTCGGATGGTTTTTTTGTGGATATAACAGGATATCCAGCAATAGTTGTAAATTGTAACTGTGACCCGTATCCAG
>WARP01000014.1_pt1 | contig 34028 bp, 30 predicted proteins | sample 4769151 | NCBI WGS metagenome assembly WARP01 (sample SAMN08893023, study PRJNA449175) | gut metagenome | isolation source: rumen sample fed with dry roughage | host: cow | place: India: Nagpur | collected 2016
ATCGAATCCTACGCACTTCTTAAAAGAATTTTAGGGGATAGAATCTTCTATAATTACACCGGAAATCGATTCAATTTCCAGGAAAAATAATCTTATTTCTTCTGATTCCCTTATCTGGCAAAGGATTCGAAAAAGTTCTTATCTTTGGTATAAATTGGCTAAATGAGTTTTTAAAATGGCTAAAAGACCCGGAATCAATACCAGACTCTTGATGATGTTCTCCTACACAGGAGTAATTCTGGCAACATTACTACTTACCATCCTGGTGCTGCAGCAAAGGCAGGCAAAGATGATCCAAAATGAGAGTCGCACAGGTTACGAGAATGATGTCAAGAACTTCATCAACCTGCAAAGCAATATAATGACCCAGGTAGTTGTGGATTACACTTTTTGGGATGAATTTTCCCAAATCATGGAAAAGGGATTTACAAAAGAGTGGTACGACCACAACCTCTCTTCAATGATAGTGTCATACGATCTGGATTACCTTGCAATTTACGATAAAGAGTTGTTTATACGACACGAACATAGTTTGCACCATGTTCCCTCCACCAGGCTTATTCCCAATGAAGTTCTTGTTGAATTGGCCGAGAAAAAGATTCTGCACTGCTTTGTAAAAACCGAATTCGGATTTATGGAAGTGGCCGCAGCATCCATCCATCCGGTAAGCGACAAAAACAGGGAAAGCAGCTCTCCAAGAGGTTTCCTGATCATAGGAAAACTCTGGAACGAAAACTATGCCGGCATATTGGCTCAGAACCTTAATTCAGAGGTTTCATTCATTGATCCCGCAAATCTCCAAAGTCAAAAGAGATCGGACTACCTGTTGACTTCATACTATCCGCTTTATGACTGGAAGGGGACCAAGATCGGGGGTGCATGGATCTCCAAACAAAACCCCTTGTACAAATTATACAGGGATAGCTCCGTATACATGATGATTGTATTGATCCTCTCCCTGGTGTTCCTTTTCATAACTCTTAGATATTCACTAAGTCAATGGGTTGCAAAGCCTCTTTTGCTTGTCGAAAAGATCCTCAGGAACGAAAAGGATACAGATATCGAAACATTGAAAATGGCCCCGGGAGAATTTTCACAGATTGCGGAGTTGTTCAAGAAATACAAACTCCAAAAGGAGGAGCTAAAGACAGCAAAGGAGAGTGCAGAAAAGGCCGACATGCTCAAAACCCAGTTCATTGCAAACATGAGCCATGAGATACGCACCCCGATGAACGGAATAATCGGCTTTACCGAACTTCTCAAAGACAACACCCTGGACCAAGAACAAAAGGCCCAGTACATAGGAATAATCCAGACAAGCGGAGAGAGGATGATGGGGATCATAAACGACCTGATCAACATATCCAAACTGGAATCCGGACAGGAGAGCATATCCTTGGCACCGGTTTCACTTATTGATATATCGAATAACCTGACAACTTTCTACAGGCCCGAAACCGAGAAAAAAGAGTTGAGCCTGGAATTGGAAGTACAGAGTAACAAGGAAGATGTAGTTCTCTACACCGACAGGGAAAAGTTGTACGCCATTTTAAGCAACCTCATCAAAAACGCCATTAAATATTCCAATACAGGAACCATCCGGTTTGGTTATACCCGTGAAGCGGATAACATAGTGTTCCATGTAAAAGACCAGGGTATCGGGATTGAATACGAAATGCAAAGCCAAATCTTTGAAAGGTTTGTGCAGGGAGAGCCATTCCTCAAAAAGAATTACGATGGCGTAGGACTAGGCCTGGCCATCGCAAAAGCATATACCGAACTTCTCGGAGGGGAGATATGGTTGGAGAGCGAACCAGGCAAAGGGTCTGCCTTTTACTTCTCTATACCTTATTACCAAATGTCTTCATAAACTGGACCCTTTCAAATTTTCCGGGGTTCTCGATATTGGCGTAATTTAATTTACCCCGGAACTCCTCAACCGAGGAGAAACCTTGTGTGTCCATGAAAAGATTGATATCAGCCACCGCCTGGGCAATGGAATCAGCACCCTTCTTGTACAAAGCAGTGCACATTTGTACTGTAGATGCCCCGGCCAAAATCTGCTTGAGAGCAATGGTTCCGTTATGGACCCCTGTACTTGCAGACAGGTCAATTCCAGGTACCAAGGCCGAAACTATGCCCATCCACCTTAACTCCCTGAGGCTCTCCTCCGGCGATGAAAAAGCATCGGCCGGGAAAACCCTCACCCTCTTAATATCTATGTCAGGACTGTAAAAACGGTTGAACATAACCACCCCTTTAGCTCCATGAGCTTTTAATCCGTTAACAAAGCCGGGAAGGTTTGTGAAGGTAGAGGCAATTTTCACGGCAACAGGTATCTTAATCTGTCTGGAAACCTTTTCCACGACATTCAGATATTCCCTTTCAATCTCGTCGGATTTTTTATAAATATTGAGAGGTAATGAGTAAATATTAAGTTCCAGGCCATCAGCACCGGCACCTTCTATCTCTTTTGCAAACTGGGTCCACTCGCCCGCCGAATAACAGTTTATACTGGCTATGACCGGTACCGAAACCTTCCTTTTAACCGCAGTCACCAATTCCAGATATCTGTCAATTGAATTTTGCCTAAGGTAATGGTGGAGGTAATCTGCCGACTCGGGATAATCATGGGATTGGCTTTGAAGGAATTCGGCCTCATTGACTATTTGCTCTTCGAACAATGATTTTACAACAATGGCTCCAACACCGGCTTTCTCGAACTCGGCAACCCTGTCCAACTGGGCAGTGAGTCCGGAGCTTGCTGCCATTACAGGCGAGCAGAGTTTGAGCCCCATATAGTTTACAGATATATCCGTCATAGCTCTCAATTTTTAAAGTTTCGCAAAAATATCCTTAAAGTTAACTTTATTTTCTATTATCTCCCTCAACTGAGAAGCAGAAATCCGTTCCTGTTCCATGTTGTCACGGTATCTGATTGTCACTGTATCGTCTTCAAGTGTCTGATGGTCTATTGTTATGCAAAAAGGGGTCCCTATTGCGTCTTGCCTGCGGTAACGCTTACCGATACTGTCTTTCTCGTCATACTGGCAATTGAAATCCAGCTTGAGGGTATCCATTATTCTGCGGGCCACCTCGGGCAGTCCGTCTTTCTTTACCAAAGGCAAAACAGCCAGCTTCACAGGAGCAAGGAATGCAGGCAGCCTCAAAACCACCCTCTCTTCGCCGTTTTCCAGCTTCTCCTCGCAATATGCAGACGAGTATATTGCCAGGAATGTGCGGTCCAGTCCAATCGATGTTTCAACTACGTAAGGAACGTAACTTTCATTGGTTTCGGGATCGAAATACTGCATCTTGCGTCCCGAAAATTTCTGATGCTGGGACAAGTCAAAATCGGTGCGCGAATGGATACCCTCCAGCTCTTTGAATCCGAAAGGAAAATCAAACTCAATATCGGCTGCAGCATTCGCATAATGTGCCAACTTTTCGTGGTCGTGGAACCGGTATTTTGAATCGCCCAGTCCAATGGCCTTATGCCACCTTAACCTGGCCTCTTTCCAGTGCTCGAACCATTTGAGTTCCTCACCCGGCCTTACAAAAAACTGCATCTCCATCTGCTCGAACTCCCTCATCCTAAAGATGAACTGACGTGCCACTATTTCATTACGGAATGCTTTCCCTATTTGGGCAATACCGAACGGAACCTTCATCCTGCCGGTTTTTTGTACATTCAGGAAGTTCACAAAAATTCCCTGGGCTGTTTCGGGCCTCAGGTAAATGACGCTGGCATCTTCACTTACGCTCCCCATCTGGGTAGAGAACATCAGGTTAAACTGACGAACCTCGGTCCAGTTCCGGGAACCCGATACAGGGCATGCAATTTCGCAATCAATGATCAGCTGCCTGACAGCTTCCAGGTTATTGCTGTTGAGGGCCTCGTTCATCCTCACTTTAACCTCATCGGCCTTTTGCTTGTTCCTCAGAACATTTGGGTTGGTTGCACGGAATTGTGCCTCATCAAATGCCTCTCCGAATTTCTTGCGCCCCTTCTCTACATCCTTTTCTATCTTCTCCTCTATCTTGGAAATAAAATCCTCAAGCAATACATCTGCACGATATCTTTTCTTGGAATCTTTGTTGTCAATCAAAGGATCGTTAAAAGCCCCGACATGGCCCGAAGCCTCCCAAATTTTCGGATGCATGAAAATTGCAGAGTCAATCCCTACAATGTTGTCGTTAAGCCGTACCATGGAGTCCCACCAATACTTCTTTATGTTGTTTTTAAGCTCAACTCCCAGCTGCCCGTAATCATAAACCGCACTTAAACCATCATACACTTCGCTGGACTGGAAAATGAAACCATACTCCTTTGCGTGTGCAATCAAACTCTTGAAAAGCTCCTCCTGTGTCATATCAAATTGTTTTACAAACCGCAAAATTAGTGCTTTTTATATATTTTTCATACTTTTGTTCCTCTTTAAAAGTATTATTATGCGCAAACTATTTTTGATTCTTTTTTCTGTTTTTGCTTTCACTGCTTTACACTCACAGGAGAGTGCATTTTGGAGTTATGAGCAAAAAGATAATGGTGACGGGACTATAGATTTGATATTCAAGGCAGATATCGAGCAACCCTGGTACATGTACAACACTTCCAAGATAGAAAACGGGCCTCTGCCAACAGCATTTGAAATCAAGGCCGGGCCTGGTTTTGAGTCGGTTGGTGAACTCAGCGACCTTGCCGTTCCAAAATCCAAATATGATGACGCTTTTGGGATGGATGTCCTAGTTTTCGAAAACAAAGCCTCATTTAAGTACACTATCCGGAGGCTCACTTCCGAACCATTCAAGGTAGAGGGTATCCTTATATTCCAAACCTGCAACGGGCGGGAATGCCTGATGGATGAAATTGATGTCACTTTCAATATTGCTGCCGCCAAAGAGGGAGTGACAGCTGCAACTTCTCCCACAGACTCCAAAAAAGAGACCAAGACAGATGGCGGTGATGCGACACAAGGGCTCATCTCTTTCTTGCTCATTGCTTTTGCAGCCGGTCTAGGAGGTGTTTTCACCCCCTGTGTATTCCCCATGATTCCCATGACGGTGAGCTTTTTCATAGGAGGCAACGGCAAAAAAAGGGACGGTATGATCAAGGGTATTATCTTCGGACTCTCAGTAACACTCATTTACACTTTGGTCGGAGTGATTGTGGCCCTTTTCCAGAGCACAGACGCTACCGATGCCATGGGAACACACTGGATACCCAACCTGTTGTTTGCTCTGCTATTCATTGTATTTGCAATCTCATTCTTCGGGGCTTTTGAAATCACCCTGCCCACAGGCCTTGCCAACAAAGCCGATGCAAAAGCCGACAAAGGGGGTTACGTTGCCTCTTTCTTTGTGGCATTTGCCATGGTTATTGTATCCTTCTCTTGCACAGGACCTTTTGTAGGATCAATCCTGGCAGCAGCTGTAACCGGCGGACTTGCAATCAAACCAATACTGGGTATGGCAGCATTCGGGCTTGCATTCTCCCTTCCTTTTGTAATCTTCTCTTTCTTCCCCTCATTGATGAAAAAGATGCCAAAATCCGGTGGCTGGCTCAATGTTGTGAAGGTTGTTTTTGCCTTCGTAATGCTTGCATTCAGCTTCAAGTTCCTGGCAACGGTAGATGCTTACTTTGGTTTGGGTGTAATTACACGGGCAATATTTATTTCTTCCTGGATAGCCATTGCAATCCTTTTGGGGGTTTATCTTTTAGGCAAACTCAAGACATCCCATGACTCCGATACTCCTTACGTTGGTACGTTCCGTATGTTGCTAGCAATAGCATCCTTTACTTTTGCAATATACCTGGTTCCCGGTCTTTTCGGTGCTCCGCTGGCATCCTTGTCGGGGCTGATTCCTCCTCAGGACGGTAGTACGATAGTCATTGGAGCTGCTGCAGGCCCTTCGTCAGCCACACCGGCAGGTGAAGTTACAAGCGGACTGTGTGGTCCTGCCCGCTATGCTACACCAAAGAACAAAGCTCCTCACGGATTACCCGGTTATTATACCGTAGAAGATGCCATCGAATGTGCAAAACAGACCAACAAACCTGTACTTCTCTCCTTCAAGGCTGTTACATGCAGTGCATGCAAGGTTATGGAAGCCACAGTATGGAGCCGTCCCGAAATCCTGGAAATCATCAGGGAGAAGGTAGTCCTTGCCTCCCTGTATGTGGATGACCGCACAGAACTTCCAAAGGAGGAGCAGGTTGTATCTACAATAGACGGCAAACTCAAGAACACACTGGGCCGCAAGCTTAGGGACTACCAGCTCAGCAACTTTGGCGTGGCTTCCCAACCATATTATGTTTTGATTGACCACGAAGGTAATGTACTGGGACAACCTGTCGGAGAGTGCTCTGCACAAGAGTTCCTTAACTTCCTCAACACAGGCATCCCTCGGATAAATTAACAACTTGCTGCTTTGCAGCTAAATAAAAAAAAGCTGTTTAACCAAATTGGTTAAACAGCTTTTTTATGCTCACTTGCTATGGTAAAACCACAGCAAGTGAGCAAGTTGTTAATTTATCCGAGGGATCAAATGGTTTCGAAAAGTTGATCCATGGGTTTACGCACCTTTTTGAGAAACTGGTTTTGATCTTCGGGAGACCTGTAGCCTATCGCTCCAATCACAGCCGAAGCGAGCCCTTTTTCTTTTAAACCAAGGATTTCGTCAAACTTGGCTTTATCAAATCCCTCCATTGCGGCTGAGTCTATTTCGATCTCGGATGCAGCGGCAATCATAGAACCAAGTGCAATGTAAACCTGTTTTGCTGTCCAGATTGCAAGCTGCTCATTGCTCATACCTGCAATCATTGAGTTAAGGTAATTCTTAAAGCCATCGCTGTTCTCTTTGGGCATTGGATTAATTTGGGCTGTAAGGTTGACAAACTCCTCCACTTTTGCCGGATTGTAGTCAGTAAAACTTGCAAAGACAAATACATGTGCAGCATCTGTAAGCTGGGTTTGCCCGTAAGCGGCCTCCTTTAGCTTTGCACGGATCTGTGGATCGGTTATTTCCAATACTTTGTATGGTTGCAAACCATAAGAAGAGGGGATAAAGTTGATTGCCTCTTTTACATAATTTATCTGCTCGGTTGTGAGCTTCTTTGTGGGGTCGAATTTCTTAACGGCATACCGCCATTTCAAACCATCTACTATTTTCATATCTGTATTTTCTTGTTATATTGTTAATTATCTTTTTTCTAATTAGTTATTACCAGCTCATTGGTACTTCGATAAGTAATATCGTGCTATCCTTTTCCATATTTATATCCACCTGGCAGGCATCCAAAACAGTCAATGCATCCCTCTTGTTCAAATCATATCCGTCCACATTTGCGCTACCCTCTAGCAAGAAGAGATATAATCCGTTTTGTGTATTTTTTGGATTGAAGCTGATGCTTTTCGATTGGTCAAAACGTCCAAGGTAAAACCATGATTTTTGGTAAATCTGTACACCATCACCCTCATAATCGCCAATTGGAGAGACAATTTGTCCGAGTTTATTGGACAACGATTCCGGAGAGATCTTTTTTTGGTCATACCTCGGTTCTACATTCTTTTGGTTTGGAAAAACCCATATCTGGAGGAATTCTGCCGGTATATCGGAACGGTTGTTCATCTCACTGTGGATAACCCCGGTTCCGGCACTCATTACCTGTACCTCCCCTGCTTTTATTACGGTTGTATTACCCATGCTGTCGCCATGACGGAGCTCTCCACTCAATGGAATGGAAATTATCTCCATGTTATCGTGCGGATGCTTTCCAAACCCCTTTCCTGCTGCCACATAGTCATCATTCAAAACCCTTAATGCTCCAAAATGTACCATTTCGGGATTATAGTAATTTGCAAAGGAAAAAGAGTGGGCTGACCTAAGCCAGCCATGGTCTGCAAAACCTCTGCCCGAAGCCTTTATCAAATTATAATTCTTATTTGTATTGCTCATTATTATCTGCTTTAAAATTATAATGCAAAGTTAGGGCAATACAGATGGCCCTTCAATGTAAAAAACCCGTTAAAAATTGTACAAATCCGATTTGGTTGTGGTAGTGAAGCTGTTTTGTGGTCAGAGGAGCTGTTATCCTGCCCTGAACTCCGAAAACGGGATTCCCTCCCTCTTCTTGAAAAACTTACTGAAGTGAGCCGGATCGTTGAACCCTAAGGAATAAGAAATTTCCTTGGAAGAGAGGCCTGTATGGTAACCAAGGCGTTTGGCTTCGGTAATTATCCTGCTTTGTATGAACTCCTTTGCGGTGCTCCCTACAGAGCTTTTGATCACGTTGTTGAGGTAATCGGGAGTAACATTGAGCTCAGCGGAGTAATCAGAAACCTGATGCCACTCATTAAAATGCTGCTCGATCAGCTTGCGGAACCGGCCCATCAGGTCCCTGCCGTTCTCCATCATTTGGGTATTACCATCGTAATTGTTGGCAGCAACCGAATTACACTCAATCAATAATAACTTAAGCCAGGCAGCAACTGCTTCGTTGACATATCTTTCTCCTCTAAAAAAAAGAGCCTCAATCTCTTTACCCATGCTGTATATCTTTTGGGCAACCTCAGGAGAGAGGTCGAGGGGAGGAGTGCCGGGTTTACAGGAAAACAGCCCTAGGTTTGAAATGAATTCTTCGTTTATATTGTATTTGCAGAGGAATTCTGCTGTAAACATAATCACATGACCAACCGGCCTTGCAGGAGTATACACCTGGTGTACCTGACCAGGCATCAGGAAGAAAATCCTGTCATCAGTAATATCGTATGGCGTAAAGTCGATGATATGAGAGCCGCTGCCGGTTTTGGCAAAAATGATTGTATAAAAATTATGTTTATGGGGTTCGTCCGGGGTATCACCACTTTCGTCAAAAATCTCCTCCATTGTCCTGTAGGCAAAGAGAACCTGCTGCTCCTCGCAGAGCAGGTCAAAAGAGGGTATTTCCCTGCCTGTAGATTCCGTAAAGAGAGAGTTTTTCATATCAGTCTGTTTACTCTAGAGGTGTCATCACACTCGCTCAACAACAACCTTATGCTTTTACCTAGCACAGGATGGATAAATGCGGGAGCTATCTCGCAGAGGGGAACCAGTACAAACAGCCTTTGAGCCATTCGAGGATGGGGCACCACAAGGTCGGGTGTATCAATTATGAAATCGGAGTAAAACACTATATCAATATCGATCTCCCTCGATTCATAGCCGATTGATCCTGGTATACGGACCCTGCCCAACTCCTTCTCTATAAACAGTAGTTCCTTCAATAACACTTTAGGATCAAGCGAAGTTTCTCCCCTTAAGGCAATGTTGAGGAACCAGGTTTGAGAATCGAAACCCCATGGCTCGCTCTCATATAACCCCGATAATGTATAATTCTTGCTAAACAAAGGTTTTATACGCTCCAGTGCCTTGCTCAGGTTAGAGTGCCTGTCTCCTTTATTGCTGCCAAGTATTAAAAAAACCTCTGCCATTTATCAGAGCATCCCCAATTCAAAAAGAGCCTCTTCGCTCATCCTGTTTTTATCCCATGGAGGGTCAAAAGTGAGTTCGATGGCAACATCTTCAATTGTTGGTACCATTGAAACAGCATCATGGACATCCTGTAAAAGTTCGTCCACCATTGGGCAGTTTGGAGCTGTAAGGGTCATTTTGATGAATGCCTTGTTGTTTTCGTCTACGGTGATTTCGTATATCAGGCCCAAATCATAGACATTCACAGGAATTTCGGGATCAAATACCTGTTTGAGGGCCATAACTATCCTCTTTTCTATACTAACTTGCGTACTCATGGTTTTCAGTTGTTTTTGGAGGCATAAGCCATAGCATATGCCTTGATTTGTTTAATCATTGAGAGTAGTCCGTTGGCCCTGGTAGGCGAAAGGTTGTCCTGCAGGCCAATCTCCTTAATAAAATTAATATCGGCAGCCAGAATCTCCTCCGGACTCCTTCCCGAATATATCCTGATTAACAAAGAAATTATCCCTTTTGTTATAATAGCATCGCTGTCCGCCTTAAAAAAAAGCTTCCCCGAATCATACTCGGCATCCAGCCATACCCTGGATTGACAACCCTTTATAAGGTTTGTTTCCAGCTTTGCATTCTCGGGAATCAAAGGGACAGATTTTCCAAGCTCTATCAAATATTCATATTTGTCCATCCAATCCGTAAAAATGGCAAACTCTTCGATTATTTGTTGCTCTATATCTTTAATTGACATCTTGTATTTATTTATCCTGCAGGGTAATATTAATTATTAATTGCAGTAGTAATTCTTACTTTGTTATTACGCCAACATTGTTACGGCCCTTTTAAGGGATTTAACAAAAACCTCGGCATCCTCAATATTATTATACGCAGCAAAAGAGGCTCTTACCATCGCTGTTGCATTAAAATGATTCATTACCGGCTCACTGCACATTTGGCCCGACCTCAGGGCTACTCCCATTTTGTCCATCAACATTGCAATATCTGTGGGATGAATACCCTCTACATTGAATGAAAACAGAGGAATCCTGTGTGCGGAGTTACCGTAAAGCTTTAATCCCGGAATTGTTTTAAATTCATTTTCAATGAATTCAACAATCTGATTTTCGTTTTCAAGTAAAACATTCGGATCAATTCCCCTTATAAAGTCCACTGCTGCTCCCAGTGTTGGTATCCCTCCAAAATTTGGTGTTCCTGCCTCAAACTTCAATGGAGGAGCAGCGTAAGTGGTCTTTTCAAACGAGACACTGTCCACCATATCTCCCCCTCCCATCCATGGCGGAATCTCTTCCAGCAAGGAGTATTTCCCGTACAAGACTCCGGTGCCGGTAGATGCATACATTTTATGGCCCGAGAAAACATAAAAATCGCAATCAAGATCCTGCACATCCACATTTGAATGGACAATACCCTGTGCTCCGTCAACTACCACAATTATCCCGCGCTTATGTGCTGCCGCGATCAACTCCTTTACTGGATTTATAATTCCCAGCACATTGGAAATGTGTGCCACAGAAATAATCTTGACACCTTCGTCCAAAAGTGCCTCCAGTTTATCCATTTGCCACATCCCGTTATCGTCTACAGGCAATACCTTTAGTTTTGAGCCATTCCTTTCGCAAGCCATTTGCCAAGGTACTATGTTGGAGTGGTGCTCTGCACCCGAGACCAACACCGAGCCTCCCTTTGTGAGGAATTTTTGTGAAAGGGAAAAAGCAACAAGGTTCAAAGAGGCCGTTGTTCCCGAAGTAAATATAACCTCTTCCCTCCTCCTGGCATTGATAAACTCAGCCACCTTGTCCCTGGCACCCTCGTACAAAACGGTTGTCCTGGCACTTAACTCATGTACTGCTCTGTGTATATTGCCATTGGTAAAAGCAGTCAATTCATTTGACAGCTCTATGACATTGTTTGGCTTTTGGGAAGTAGCAGCATTATCTAGGTAAACCAAGGGCTTGCCGTTTACTTGTTGATTTAGTGCAGGAAACTGCTCCCTTACCAAAGTAATAGTATCGTATTTTTTCATTCTAACCTGTTTGAGCCGCAAATTTAACAAAACAAAGTTGCCCGTTATACCTTAAAAACATAAATTTGTGCCAAAAGTTTATAGGATACCATGTACGACTACATATCAGGAATAATCACCGAATTGACTCCAACCGAATTGGTGATGGAAAACAACGGCATCGGATATAAAATCCTGATCTCGCTCCAAACCTATTCGGGGATAGCCCAAGGAGAAGAGACCAAGTTATTTATCTACCACCATCTGCGCGAAGACATTGAGCAGCTTTACGGTTTTACAAACAAAGAAGAGCGCAGGATTTTCATGAACCTTATTGAGGTTTCGGGCATAGGACCAAACAGTGCCCGGATGATGCTCTCCTCCATGACTTACGAAGAGCTGAGGAATGCGATTATCACCGGCGATGTGAACAAACTAAAGAGCATTAAGGGTATCGGGCTCAAAACTGCTCAACGTATATTGATCGAACTCAAAGACAAGATCGGAAAAGGGAGTCAGGGAGATACCAGCTCTTTCATTATAGGCACACCAGGGTCCGGACACAGGGAAGAGGCTGCTTCGGCCTTGGTTTTGCTTGGTTTTAGCAAAAACAATGTAGAGAAAGTCCTGGATTTACTAATCGGAGAAAACCCCGGTTACTCACTTGAAGAGCTCATCAAGCTTGCGCTAAAAAGGTTATAAAACCAATATTTTTTAATACATTTGTACAAAATTTTAAATAAAAAGAGATGAAAATTCCGGCAAATCTTAAGTATTCGACAGATCACGAATGGATCGCTGTCGAAGGTAACATTGCAACAGTTGGTATTACCGACTTTGCTCAAGGACAACTTGGTGACATTGTATTTGTTGACATCCAGACTGAGGGAGAAACCCTATCCAAAGGAGATGTATTTGGAGCAATAGAAGCTGTAAAAACAGTTGCTGACGCCTTCATGCCCCTGTCCGGCAAAATTGTAGAGGTAAATACCGAGTTAGAGAATACACCCGAATCTGTCAACAAAGATCCTTATGGAGCAGGCTGGATGGTAAAAATCGAAATGACAGACCTCTCCGAAGTTGATGCACTTTTGGATGCAGAGGGATACAAAGCAATTATCTAAGAAACCTATCCAAAAACAGAATTAAAACCTGCATGATATATCTGCAGGTTTTATTTTTTTTTAAATTTACCATGGAATAATAATAACGAGATATGAAGCATAGTTTTGGCAGCGACAACCACTCTGCAATAGCACCCGAAATACTGGAAGCAATAGCCACGGCAAACCAAGGTTTTGAAGTTGCATATGGCGAAGATCCATACACCGCAAAAGCTGAGGAGATTTTCCGGGATATGTTCGGTCCCGACACATCGTCTTTTTTCGTATTCAACGGAACTGGTGCCAATATCCTCTGCCTAAAGGCAATGACAAACACATTCAACTCTATCCTCTGCCCTGAGACTGCACACATCAATGTCGATGAATGCGGTGCTCCCGAAAAGCTGACCGGATGCAAACTTATCCCTCTTAGCCAAATAAATGGCAAGGTCAATGCAACAGTTGTCCGCAAAGAACTTAAGGGATTTGGGTTCCAGCACCACTCCCAACCAAAGGTACTCTCTATCTCTCAACCAACAGAACTTGGTACCCTTTACACCAAAAATGAAATTCAGGAACTTGCCGGTTTGATGCATTCAGTTGGAGGTTATCTGCATATTGATGGCTCCAGGATATCCAATGCTGCCGCAGCCATGAACCTCCCGATAAGGGAATTTACATCGGATTGCGGAGTCGATGCCCTCTCTTTTGGAGGAACAAAAAACGGACTAATGATTGGCGAAGCTGTTGTTTTCTTCAGGAAGGAGCTGGCAGAAAACTTCTTATACCTAAGAAAGCAAGCTTCGCAACTCTATTCCAAGAACCGGTTTATAGCAGCTCAGTTTATAACCTTCCTCTCCTCAGGGCTTAACATCAAACTTGCCTCCCGGTCAAACGAAATGGCGCAGTACCTCTATTCCCAACTAAAATCCATCCCTGCTGTTATTATAGCAAGGCCTGTACAAACAAATGCTGTCTTTGCCGTAATTCCACGGGAGATAAGTGATAAACTAAGGGAAAAGCACTATTTTTATACTTGGGACGAGGAATCGGGTGAGGTAAGGTGGATGTGTTCATTCAATACTAAAAAAGAAGATATAGATTTGTTTATCCGTGATTTAAAAGAAATAACCAAATAAAACCTGAGCAATATGGAAGTAACCCGCACATTTGACCTTTTGGAGCAATTGGTTCAAAAGTATCCGAAAGATGATATACTAAGCCGTAAATCCAACGGTAAATGGATTAAATTTTCATGCGATCAATACAAACGTTATTCACATTTGATGGCCTATGCCTTTTTGGCAATGGGTTACCAAAAGGAGGACAAAGTCATTGCAATCAGCAATAACCGCCCCGAGTGGAACTTTACTGATATGGGGCTCACCATGTGCGGGATGATTTTTGTCCCGGTCTACTCTACCTTGAGCAACGAAGATTACCTTCATATAATTGAACATAGTGATGCCAAAGTCATTTTTCTTGGAGGAGAACAGCTTGTAAAAAAAATTGCACCGCTGGTTTCAAAGATTGATCGGGAGATAAAAATCTTCACTTATGATCATGTAGAGGGCTATCAAAGTATTGATGATTTATATAAACTAGGCGAAGAATATGAAAATCAATTTAAAGAGATAGTCGAAGAAAACAAAAGGAACATCGATGAAAATTCCGTTGCCACTATAATATACACCTCTGGAACCACAGGTACTCCCAAGGGCGTAATGCTTTCTCACAAAAACCTGGTTTTCAATTTCATAGGAACAGCGGTGCAACAAATCAGGGATTACCGTCACAAAATGTTAAGCTTTCTGCCTCTTTGCCACATATATGAAAGAGGTATGAACTACGATTACCAATATGTAGGAATAAGCACTTATTACGCCGAAGGGCTTGGGACTATTGCAGCAGACTTGGCAGACTCCAAGGCTGATGGTTTTTGTGCTGTCCCTAGGGTATTGGAAATGATGTTCAATAAACTAGAGGCTGCAGGCAAAGACTTGAAAGGTATTAAGAAAATTATTTACAAATGGGCATTCCGTATTGCCTGCAACTACGACTACAGTAAGAAAGGTTTCTATCATAAATTCCGTTATGGCCTGGCAGACAAACTTGTATATAGCAAATGGCGGGAAAAGCTAGGAGGGAAAGAGATGCTGGTGGTTTCCGGTGGTTCTTCAATTCAAGCCAAAATAATTCGCTTGTTTACAGCAGCCAAGCTGTACATTTTCGAAGGTTACGGAATGACAGAGGCTTCTCCCGTAATTGCAGTCAACAACCCTAAGGAGATGATTATAAAAATAGGTACTGTTGGTAAAGCCATGGAGGGAACGGAGATGATGATTGCCGATGATGGGGAAATCCTTACCAGAGGGCCACATGTAATGCTTGGCTATTACAAGGATCCCGAATATACTAAAACCGTAATCGACGAGGATGGTTGGCTACATACAGGAGATATTGGTGTAATGGTCGATAAAATTTTCCTGAAAATTACTGACCGCAAAAAGGAGATTTTCAAATTATCGGCAGGCAAATACATCGCACCTCAGGTTATTGAAAACATGCTCAAGGAATCTTCATATATAGAGAATTGTATGATAGTTGGTGAAAATCAAAAATTTGCCTCAGCCATTATTGTTCCCGATTTTAATCGCCTTCATTTTTGGGCAGCAAAAAATAAAATCCACTATAATGATAACCAAGATTTGATCCAGCTCAAGGAGGTCACAGCAAAGATTAACAGGGAAATAGAAAACACTAATAAAAAACTCGCTCCTCACGAACAAATTAAACGAGTTAAACTTGTCGCCGACGAGTGGACACCTCTAAACGATCTGCTATCTCAAACCTTGAAATTAAAAAGACATAACCTTAAAGCAAAATACCAGTCTCTGATTAACGATATCTACAAAAATGAAAATTGATTTTTCATGTTGATAAGACCTTTAAATAGTAATGACACTCTTTCCATTATCGAAATATGGAAGGAGTGTTTTACTAATGAAGTTAGTTATATCCATATGTTCCTGGAAAAATGCTTCCCGTTTTCGGTAAGTTTTGGTTTGTTCGACAGCATTAATAGTAATGCACTTGCAATGTTGTCTCTCCTCCCCTCCCACGCATATGCAACTATAAAAGGAAATCCTACCCTGGTACCTGGTGCATATATTTACGGTGTAGGGACACTAAAGGCTCATCGAGGAAAAGGCTATTCATACGATCTAATGAAAATGGCACTCGAATATGCCACAAATACAAACCTTAAATACCTTGTATTGAAACCTGCTCAGGATTCATTATACAATTTATATAAGAATCAATCTTTTGAAACTACTTTACACTCTTTACAAAAGGTATATGAAATAAACCCTCTTAATCCTCAAGAGAGGACCAAATCACTCCCACATATTAAACCAATAACATCGCAACAATACTTTGACATCAGAGAAAAAACCCTGCTTGACACACATATTTTATGGTCCGGAGATATCCTGGGGTACTCACTTGCAGAGGTAGAATCCAGGGATGGCAGCTACGGCATTATCGAGAACAATGGTTATACCATCATATTTGCCCTTTACCCTATCGATGAACATACACTAAAAATTGTTGACCATAATGCAAAAGACATTACAAACCTCAATGCCTTGGTTAATTCAATTGCATTTACTTATAGTTCCTACTCCAGAATTATTATTGAAACGTCAACAAACAACAATAATGACCCCAATACAGATGATTGGCAGATCCAAAAAAATTCTATGATTAAATTTCTCACTTCAGAGAAAGAGATTCAAACCAATCTATCCAAGAAAATTATTTCTCTTGCAATGGAATAAGGAATTACATGTTCCTCGTGGAACACTTCGAACTTGCCTGTAAATCAGACAACACTCCTACCTCCCAAAATAAACTAACAGCACCGAAATATCGGCGGGCGAAACACCGGGTATCCTTGATGCTTGCGAAATTGTTTTTGGACGATGCTTTAACAACTTATGTCTCGACTCTGTAGAAAGAGATTTTAAAGAATTATAATCAAAGCTCTCTGGGATCACGACATCTTCCAGCCTTAATATCTTGTCGGCAATTCTTTTTTCTCTCTCAATATACCCACTGTACTTAATACGAATTTCGGCAGACTCAACAACTTCGTTAGTAAGCAAAAAACCCGCAAAACCAGAAGCTGCAGCCACGTCGGGCTGATACGGAAGCCTTATAATATTCTTAGGTACAGACTGTTCAATTAAATATGTTTCCCGTGGAACATATTCCAGTATGTCTTTAAGATTAGTTTGCGGTCTTGATAGAATCTCTGAAAGTTTTTTCTTGGATGAAATAATTGAAGAATGCTTACTGGTCAAGTATCCATTGACCAGCTCTGGAGAAATGGAGGTATTTGACAAATAGCTTACCAAATTGTCAACAGAATTGTATTTAGTTATCATTAGATTGTATCTTTCCTCAGATGCCAATCCAATTTTATATCCAATTCCCGTTAATCTTAAATCAGCGTTATCTTGCCTTAATAAGATTCTATATTCTGCTCTGGAAGTAAACATCCTGTAGGGTTCATCTACTCCCTTTGTAACCAAATCGTCAATCAACACTCCAATATATGCCTGATCCCGTTTTAAAACCAGAGCTTCTTTGCCATTAATTTTAAGATGTGCATTAATTCCGGCCATCAATCCCTGCGCACCGGCTTCTTCATAACCGGTGGTCCCATTAATTTGTCCTGCAAAATACAAGTTTTCTATTAATTTCGTTTCGAGTGTGTGATTTAGTTGTGTTGGTGGAAAATAGTCATACTCTACGGCATATGCAGGTCGGAAAATAACTACTTTCTCGAAACCGGGAATTGCTCTTAATGCTTTGTACTGTACATCCAAAGGTAATGAAGAAGAAAAACCCTGCAAATAATATTCATTTGTATTCCATCCCTCTGGTTCTAGAAAGAGCTGATGTGAGTCTTTGCCTGCAAATGTTCTTAGCTTATCTTCGATACTTGGACAATACCTTGGACCTAAACCCGAAATTTTTCCCGAAAATAAAGGCGAAAATTCAAATCCTTCTCGCAGGGCATTATGAACCGTTTCGTTGGTATGAACCATAAAACAGCACATTTGATTAACTCCGGCCTGTATTGGGGAGGGCATATTCAAGAAAGAGAACTTTTCGGGAAACGAATCTCCTTCCTGTATTTGTAGCTTTGTAAGATCAATGGAGCGTACATCAATTCTGGGAGGGGTTCCGGTTTTCATCCTGTCTACCTTGAACCCGACAGAAAAAAGTTGTTCTGACAAATCCAAAGAGGGTAGCTCCCCTATCCTGCCACCAACCGAATTGTTTTGACCAATGAATAATTTGCCATTTAAAAATGTTCCTGCAGTTAGTATAACAGATTTAGAATAAAACTTAGCCCCCATTGAAGTTTCTACTCCGGTTACTTTTTTAGCATCAAAAAGAAAACGAACTACCGTATCTTGCCATAAATTCAAATTTGGGGTATTCTCTAAAAGAAACCTCCAGTTTAGGGAAAAATGCTGTCTGTCGCATTGCGCCCTGGGGCTCCACATGGCAGGGCCTTTAGAGCGGTTAAGCATTCTGAATTGGATTGTTGATGCATCTGTAATGAGGCCTGTGTAACCGCCAAGTGCATCTATTTCTCTGATTATTTGCCCCTTGGCAATACCTCCCATGGCCGGATTGCAACTCATTTGTGCAATTTTGTTCATATCCATTGTAAGCAGTAAAACAGATGATCCCATTTTGGCAGCAGAATATGCTGCTTCACAACCTGCGTGTCCGGCTCCTACTACAATTATATCGTAATTATCTATCATTATCAATTTGATCCGTTCTTGATCAGGGAAAAAAGTTGCAATGCTTTCTCTTCCTGAATCCTCATTTCTTTTTTTTCTATATCCGTCCCATCTTTGAAACCGGCAAGATGTAAAACCCCATGAATGATTACCCTGTTTAGCTCATCTATAAAAGATACAGAATAGTCGAGTGAATTCTGTTCTACAGTTTCTAAACTAATTACAAGGTCACCCGAAAGTGTACTTCCATCACAATTATCAAAGGTTATTATATCTGTGTAATAATTGTGTTTTAAATACTGGTTATTAACCTCTAAAATGTATCTATCGGTGCAAAAAACAATATTTATATCACCAATTTCAAATTCTTTAGAAATGGATTTAACGACTTCCTTGATCCATCTTTTATACAATCTCTTTCCCTTAAGATTGTAGAATATATCGTGGTTAAGAAAATTGATCATTTTTTGTTTTGTTGTCCCTCTTCGAGCAAATCCCAATATTCGATGGCTCTGCGGGTATGCGGTATAACAATCGAACCTCCTACAAGGTTTGCCACTGAAAAAATTTCGAAAGCCTGTTTTCTTGTCACTCCAAGTTCAAAACATTTTTCGACATGGTATTTTACACAATCATCACATCTAAGTACCAGTGAAGCTACAAGTCCCAGCATCTCCTTTACCTGAGCAGAGAGGGCACCGTCTTCGTAAGTCCTGGTATCCAGGTTGAAGAAACGTTTAAAAAACAAATTATCCGAATCTAGTATTACTTTATTCATCTTGGCACGATATGTGCGGAATTGCGCGATTGAATCCATGGTTGATTTTTTTTGCAAAAATAGAAAATATAAGCAAACTTAAATTCATTTAATTATGTCTAAGGTATCAGTGATAGGCGCGGGAAATGTTGGCGCAACATGTGCGAATGCAATTGCAAACATGCAGTTCGCATCAGAAATTATATTGTTGGATATTAAAGAGGGATTGGCCGAAGGGAAAGCAAAAGATATGATGCAAACAGCCAAGCTTTACCGCTTTTTTACTCAGGTAAAAGGTGTTACAAATGACTACGAGGCAACTGCAAACTCCGATGTAGTAGTGATCACATCGGGCATTCCACGTAAACCTGGCATGACTCGTGAAGAGTTGATTGGAACAAACGCAAACATCGTTATGAATGTGGTTGACAATGTTCTCAAGTACTCCCCCGATGCTGTGCTTGTTATTGTCTCCAACCCTATGGATACAATGACCTACCTGACCCTTAAGAAAACAGGGTTGCCAAAGAACAGGGTTATAGGGATGGGTGGAATCCTGGATGGCAGCCGTTTTACCGACTACCTTAGCATAGCCTTGGGAGTACCATCATCCGATATAGAAGGTATGGTTATTGGTGGTCATGGCGACACCACAATGATTCCATTGGCCAGATTAGCAAACTACAAGGGTGTTCCAGTAACTTCCCTGCTCTCCGAAGACGTTCTTGGCAAAGTTATTGCAGATACTATGGTAGGAGGCGCTACCCTCACCAAATTGCTGGGAACCTCTGCATGGTATGCACCCGGAGCAGCTGCCGCAGTACTGGTTAAATCGATTGTCCTGGACGAAAAGCGTGCATATGCCTGTTGCGTTTCCCTCGAAGGTGAGTATGGTCAAAATGATTTATGCATAGGAGTGCCTGTGACCATTGGCAAAAAAGGCTGGGAAAAGATCATTGAATTTGATTTGAACGAAGAAGAAAAGATTCTTTTCAAGAAGAGCTCAGACGCTGTAAGAAGCACCAATCAAGTTCTTTACGAAAGTAAAGTTCTTTAATTGAAACAGGATTTTCTTTGGAGAGCATTGAATTTTAAAATATTTTTGCATCTTTGCGTTGCAAAAATAAGGGGTATTAGCTCAGCTGGCTAGAGCGCTTGCATGGCATGCAAGAGGTCATCGGTTCGACTCCGATATGCTCCACAAAGTTTTAAACAATAACACCAATTATCTAACACGTTCTTTTTGTAGTATTTGGAATTATTTTACGAAAGTTTATCAACAATATCTTTTGATAAATAATTATTTGTTTGTAGATTTACAATCCAATTTAATCTGAACAGACGCACAGTTATGGAAGTTAAAAAAACACCAAAGGCAGATCTCGAGAGCAAAAAAGTATTATTCAGGGAAATAGGTCTTGTAGTAGCACTTTTGATTGTTCTGGCAAGTTTTGAATATAAAACTTATGAGAAAAACATTTCTACCCTTGCTAACGACAACGCCGTTATCATTGAGGAAGAGATGATACCTATCACAAATGAAACACCTCCGCCCCCACCCGAAATGCCTAAGATTCCTGTTGTATCGGACGACATCATCATCGTGGATGACGACATCGAAATCACAACAGACCTCGTGATCAACACAGAGGATGATAAAAATCTTGGTGTAGAGATCAGGGAATATGTGCAGGGAAGGCAAGAAGAGGTCGTTGAAGAAGAGGAGATTCCTTTTGTGATGGTAGAGGAGAAGCCCAAATTTATGAAAGGTGACGAAAACACATTCACAAAATGGGTTGCAGAAAGATTGGTTTATCCCGAAATAGCTAAGGAAAATGGAGTTCAGGGCCGTGTAATCCTGCAGTTCCGTGTAAATACCGACGGTAGTGTGAGCAACGTTACAGTAGTAAGGGGAGTTGACCCTTCATTGGACAAAGAGGCTGTAAGGGTTGTATCTTCGTCACCTAAGTGGGAGCCGGGTCGTCAAAGGAACAAACCTGTAAGGGTAGTTTACACTTTCCCCGTTATTTTCCAGCTTCGATAACCTTTGAAAGAAATAAAACAAAAGGCTGCCTCGAAAGAAGCAGTCTTTTTTATATTAAAAGAATGGAAAAAACCATATTAGTAGGGGTTTCAGGCCCTAATGACGAGGAGATCAAGATCAAGGAAAACCTTGACGAACTTGAATTCCTTGCCGAAACCGCAGGAGCAGAGACAATCAAGATTTTCATTCAAAATCTTGACAGGCCGAACCCAAAAACATACATAGGAACAGGCAAACTGGAAGAGATCCGCTCATTTGCCCAAGAGAACGAAGTAAAACTCATCATTTTTGATGATGAACTTACCCCTTCCCAACTAAGGAACCTCGAGAGGGAGTTCGAATGCAGGATTCTTGACAGGACCAATCTTATTCTGGATATTTTTGCTCAAAGAGCCAAAACCGCATATGCCAAAACCCAGGTAGAACTGGCACAATACCAGTACCTTTTACCAAGACTAACCCGTATGTGGACTCACCTTGAGCGGCAAAGGGGCGGGATTGGTATGAGAGGTCCCGGAGAGAGCCAGATAGAAACCGACAGAAGGATAATTTTGGATAAGATCAGCAGGCTCAAAGAACACCTTAAGAAAATTGACCGTCAAATGGCCTCCCAGAGGGGCAACAGAGGCTCTTTGGTCCGGATCTCACTGGTTGGGTATACCAACGTCGGGAAAAGCACTCTGATGAACCTTTTGGCCAAAAGTGAAGTCTTTGCAGAAAACAAGCTCTTTGCCACCTTGGATACCACAGTACGCAAAGTGGTTATAGAAAATGTCCCGTTTTTGCTCAGTGATACCGTTGGTTTCATAAGGAAGCTCCCCCACCAGCTTGTAGAATCGTTTAAAAGTACTTTGGACGAAGTAAGGGAATCCGATATTCTGATGCACGTTGTAGATATTTCCCACCCCAATTTCGAAGAGCATATTGCGGTAGTGAAGGAAACGTTGAATGAAATAGGGGCAAAAGAGAAACCTGTTTTTCTGGTATTCAATAAGATAGACAATTACAGCTATATCCCCCACGATGAATATGACCTAAAGGAGAAAAGCCGCGAAAACTTCACTCTGGAAGAACTTAAAAACAGCTGGATGAGCAAGGAAAACAATCCTTGCATCTTTATATCGGCAAAAAACAAAACCAACCTGGACAAGTTACGTAACGATTTATACAAGATGGTTGCAGAAATCCATGCCGGCAGATACCCGTTTGACAATTTTCTCTGGTAGTGCTTAAGTAACTGTATAAACAGGACTGAAGTCATTACCGAACATTCAAATAGCCGGACAGATTACCTTCCGGCCTTTTTTATCTCCTCCACTACCCTGTCAACCGGTAACTGTCTTACTGTACGTCCTTTGTAGCCGGTTGTGGTTGCAGACATAAAGAGGGAATTGACAAGAGCCTCCTCGGTTGCCTCTATAGTGGCCATGAAAAGTGCCGACATTGAGTGGTTGTGCAGCTCCCGGGGCTCATAAAGCGAAGTTGATTCATCCAGCAAATTACCGGGATATACAGAGAGTGCAATCACATAATCCCCGCTTCCGTTGGAGGCAATACCACCTGTTTTTGCCAGACCCATCATTGCCCTTTTGGCAATTCTCTCCAAATTACGTGAAGTAACCGGTGCGTCCGTGATTACAACCATCATGCATGAACCATCGGCATAGGTGTCTATATCTTTTTTAAAATCAAATGTTTCCAAAATCTGCCCTACGGGTACACCGGCTATTTCCAAAACACCACCATAATTTGACTGTACCAACACCCCCACTGTGTATCCGCCCAAACTGGGGGGAAGTATCCTGGATGAAGTACCGATACCTCCTTTATAACCAAAGCAGATGGTTCCTGTGCCTGCTCCCACAGCCCCCTCCTCTACCCTGCCATCCTTTGCAGAGGCAATTGCATCAAGCACGTCCTGTGCAGAGATAACCCTGGCTCTGATGTCGTTGAGCCCGCCATCGTTGGTCTCCCCAACAACACCGTTCACAGATCCGATATTCTCATTACCCTCCTGGGATAATGTATATGAGATAAGGGCATCCAGCGCAGGGGCAATGCTCATGGTATTGGTAAGGATTACAGGGGTTTCAATGTTTCCCAGCTCATATACCTGGCTATATCCTGCCAGTTTCCCGAATCCGTTTCCTATATGTATTGCAGCAGGAACTTTTTTACGGAAAATATTACCTCCGTGCGGTATTATGGCAGTTACCCCTGTCCTGATTCCGTCGCCCTCGACTATTGTCTTATGACCCACCTTTACACCCGGAACATCGGTAATTGCATTGTTTGCTCCGGGTTTGAAAATCCCGATCTCAACACCATACTCCCTCACTCTTTTTTGAGCTGTTAAACAGTTATTTGACATGATATAAATGGCTAAGATTGACAAAAATAAAAGCTTTTTCATGGTTTAAAGATTTGAAAAGTTGACAAGGGTTTCTAAACATTTCTGCGGCTCTTCCAAAAAACCGTTGTGACCGGAATTTTCCAGTTGTACATAACGGGCATTTGGCACAACCTCCTTTACACGGTCTGCCACCTCTGCCGGGATAAAATAGTCATGGCTGCCAAAGAAAAAGAGAATCGGCAAAGGTAGGGCCGCCAACAATGAAGAGTAGTCCTCCCTCTGCTTCATTCCTTCTATGGATGCTGCTATCCCTTCGGGATCATGAACCTCTGCAATCTCAGATATCTCCATTATTTTTTCTTCCAATCTGCTTTTATTCAATGGAGAAAACATATTGGTAATAGACAAACGTACAATTTGGTGGAGTTTGTTCTGTTTTATAAGGCTGATCTCCCTGTCCCTGTTTTCTTTCTTTTCCGGAGTATCTGCAAAAGGGACCGAGTTCATCATCGCAAGTCCGAGGAAACGCCCGGGATAGGTTGTCACTGTTTTGGAGGCTACATAACCGCCCATGGAGTGTCCCGTTACGTATGCTTTTTCTATCCCAAGATGGTCCATTACACCAACCACAATACCTGCACAGGCATCCATGGTGTTTACCTGGAAGGTGCCCGAAAGACCATGGCCTGGAAGGTCCAGTGAAACAACCCGGAATTCCTTGGACAAAAGAGAACTGAACTCTTCCCAAATGTAAAGGGTCTCAAGGTAGCCATGAAGCAGTATTATTACTTTTTGTCCGGTTTTAGAATCCGAGACATGAACGGGAATACCATTGCAGGTAATGAAAAATTCCATTTTGCGCTTTTTTACAAAATTAAGAGTTTTAATCATAATTTTTATACATTTGCGAGGTTATCTCTAATAAATGAAAAAGCGTACTACTCTTGTACTTTTGGGAATCGTCTCATTACTATTCTCCCTGTGGGGTTGCAACAAGGAGTTTGAGCCTATCGTGCTGTCGGGAAACTGGGACCTGGACACCAACGGTGTTATGGTTTATATCATTTACAACCCGGTTGTTTCGGCAGATTATCCCAACACCATAAAGTTTTTGGAAAAAAACCTGCAGAAGATCCGCAGGGAACTGATGAAACCCCAAAGAATTACTTTCAAGGCCCCAAACAACGTGGATTTCTCATACAATGAGGTTCCGCTGCCGGTAAAGGGCAATTACTCGCAAAACGACGGTTTTTTCACAATAATAAACCCCCTGTTTCCCGACGGAATCAACGGAGCCTCCGATAACCTGAGGCTGGAATTGTACTACGATTATGACAGGCTCATGTCCATCCTCTATTTGTTATTGACCGATGAGGACGACCCTCCTGCAATTTACGACGAACTGATTGAAAAATTTGAGGGGGTTGGGTCATACAGGAAATCCTATTGAAGGGAGAATGAAAAGATATTGAGAGGTATAAAAAAAGGGTCAGCATAGTTGCAGACCCTTTTTTAATAAATTTGGGGATATTAATCCTTGATTTTGGCTTTAAGGAACTCCCGGTTCATCCTGGCGATATGTGTAACCGAAATGTTTTTAGGGCATTCCATTTCGCAGGCACGGGTGTTTGTACAGGCACCAAATCCCAACTCGTCCATTTTGGCAACCATTGCCTTTACCCTGCGGGCCGCTTCAATCTTACCTTGTGGCAACAAAGCCAGGGAACTCACCCTTGCCGACACAAACAACATAGCCGATCCGTTCTTGCAGGTTGCAATACAGGCACCACATCCTACACAGGCTGCAGCATCCATACTCTCCTCTGCATCTTCCCGTGGCACAGGGATTGCGTTGGCATCGGGTACTCCACCGGTATTCACCGAAACATACCCTCCTGCCTGAAGTATTTTGTCCAGTGCATTCCTGTCCACAACGAGGTCTTTTATTACCGGCATACCGGCCGAACGCCATGGTTCTATGGTGATTGTCTCACCATCCTTAAACTTGCGCATATGGAGCTGGCAAGTAGTTATATCATCATCCGGTCCGTGTGCCCTCCCGTTTATATAGAGGGAACACATACCGCATATACCTTCACGGCAGTCGTGGTCGAATGCTACAGGCCCGTCGCTCTTACATCCTTTGTTAACAGCAACAGGATCTATATTTTCGCGCACCAGCTGGTCGTTTAGAATATCCATCATCTCCAGGAACGAGGTATCGGGAGAGATTCCCTTAACCTGGTATGTCCCGAAATATCCTTTATCCTTTGCGCTTTTCTGACGCCAAACTTTTAGTGTAAAGTCCATATCTGTAAAATACTTAGTCTTTGTAATTTCTGGTAGCAATTTTCACAAACTCGTATTTGAGCGGCTCCTTGTGCATCACATGACCGTTGTTTTCGCCGGCATACTCCCAGCAGCTCACATACATGTAGTTATCATCGTCGCGTTTGGTCTCACCCTCTTCGGTTTGCATCTCTTCACGGAAGTGACCTCCGCACGACTCACGACGCAACAGAGCATCCTTGGCCATCAGCTCGCCCAGCTCCAGGTTGTCTGCCGTACGTAAAGCCTTCTCAAGCTCCTGGTTGAACTCGTTGTTTTCGCCGGGAACATAGACGTTATTCCAAAACTCTTCCCTAAGCTTCTTGATCTCCACGATGGCTTTTTCCAGCCCCTTCTCGTTACGGGCCATACCAACATAATTCCACATGATGTGGCCAAGCTTTTTCTGGAAATGGTCCACAGGCTCTTTACCCTTGATGGCAAACAGCTTTGCTATCTTATCTTTGACCGCCTTTTCGGCCTCCTCGAAGGCAGGGTGGGAGGTATCGGTCATCTTAACCTGGATTTTTCCTGCAAGGAAATCCCCTATGGTATAGGGCAGGATAAAATAGCCGTCGGCAAGACCCTGCATCAATGCAGAGGCTCCCAGGCGGTTTCCGCCGTGGTCGCTGAAGTTGGCCTCCCCAATGGCATAAAGCCCGGGAACTGTGGTCTGCAGGTTGTAATCTACCCAAATACCACCCATTGTGTAGTGGATAGCAGGGTAAATCATCATAGGCTCCTGGTATGGATCCACATCGGTAATCTTTTCGTACATCTGGAAAAGGTTTCCGTATCTCTCTTCAATAACCTTACGTCCCAGTCTTTCGATTGATGTTTTGAAATCGAGAAAAACAGCAAGACCGGTCTCGTTAACACCAAAACCGGCATCGCATCTCTCTTTGGCTGCACGTGAAGCCACGTCGCGGGGAACCAGGTTACCAAAGGCAGGATAACGTCTTTCGAGGTAATAATCCCTGTCCTCTTCGGGTATCTGGGATGCTTTTATCTTTTTGTTCCTCAATTTTTCTACATCTTCTTTCTTTTTTGGAACCCAGATCCGGCCGTCATTACGGAGCGACTCACTCATCAACGTAAGCTTGGACTGTTGTTCTCCGTGAACCGGTATACAAGTAGGATGGATCTGTGCAAAAGAGGGGTTACCGAAATAAGCTCCTTTCTTATAACATTGCCATGCCGCCGAACCGTTGCTGTTCATTGCGTTGGTGGAGAGGAAAAAGACGTTTCCGTAACCTCCCGATGCAATAACAACCGCATGTGCACCATATCTCTCGATTTCTCCTGTTACAAGGTTCCTTACAATGATTCCTTTTGCCTCTCCGTCAATCAGTACCAGGTCCATCATTTCCCTACGGTTGTAGGACTTGACATTTCCCAGATGAATTTGGCGGTTAAGGGCAGCATAAGCTCCCAAAAGAAGCTGCTGTCCGGTTTGTCCCCGTGCATAAAAGGTCCTGCTAACCTGTGACCCCCCGAACGAGCGGTTGTCGAGCAATCCGCCGTACTCCCTTGCAAAAGGGACACCCTGGGCAACACACTGGTCAATAATCAGGTTGCTTACCTCTGCCAGACGGTAAACGTTTCCTTCCCTTGCCCTGTAGTCACCACCTTTGATAGTATCGTAGAAGAGCCTGTAGACAGAGTCATTGTCGTTTGGATAGTTCTTTGCGGCATTTATTCCACCCTGTGCAGCAATTGAGTGGGCTCTGCGAGGAGAGTCGCTGATGCAAAAAACCTTTACATTGTAGCCTAACTCTCCCAGTGCGGCAGCAGCCGATGCTCCTCCCAAACCGGTACCAATCACAATTACCTCAAGCTTTCTCTTGTTAGCCGGGCTTACTACCCGAATCTGAGACTTATGCCTCGTCCATTTTTCGGACAACGGCCCCTCAGGGATCTTAGAATTAAGTTTTTCGGACATTTTATAAAAGAATTTTAAAGTCCGCAAAATTACGTATTTTAGGCAAGATTAGCAATTATAAGTTACCCTTTATCATTTTTTGTATCTTTACGGCACTAAAATACTACGAAATGAAAAAAACAATTTCACTTTTAGGCGCAATTTTTTTCGCTGCCTTCACGACAGCCCAGGTATCCGTCATACCCATGCCAAACAAGATGGTATCGGGAGGTGACAATTTTGAACTGAACAAGGAGACAGTGCTCTTTTCTAACGAAAAAAGCTCTGCCAACCTCCTCTATATGCAAAGTTTCCTTAAAAATGCCGCCAAGTTTGGATTCAACCGGGTCAAACAGGCTCCATCGTCAAACTATATCATCCTTGAACTTTCCAGTGCCTTTGATATCCCTCAAGAGGGTTACAAACTTAGTGTGACAGGGGAGGGGATTACAATCAAAGCATCTTCGGAAGCCGGTATCTTTTACGGAATCCAGACCCTTTTCCAGATGCTCCCTCCGGTTATCTATTCGGGAAACCCAAAAGGAGATGAAAACTGGACAATTCAAGGGGTCGAGATAGAGGATTCCCCTCGTTTTGGTTACAGGGGCATGCACCTCGATGTTTCCCGTACCTTCTTTGATGCAGCTACTGTCAAGAACTTCATCAACTGGTTGTCCCATCACAAGATAAACAAGTTCCACTGGCACCTCACCGACGACAATGGCTGGAGGATTGAGGTGAAAAAATACCCCAAGCTCACCGAGCTCGGTGCCTGGAGGGGAGAGAACGAAGTTCTGAGACCCTCTTTCGGCTCGGGTAACGAAAGATATGGTGGTTTTTATACACAAAAAGAGATAAAAGAGATAGTTGCCTATGCAGCAGAAAGGCATATTGAGATTATACCCGAAATTGACCTTCCCGGCCATAGCCGTGCAGTCACCGCATCCTACCCGGAAGTTGGCTGCGATGGCAATGACAACTCAGTGAGCGTTCAGGGCGAAGCACAAAATGTATGGTGTGTAGGTAAAGAAAGCAATTTTAAAATGTTGGAAAACATAATAAAGGAGGTTGCTGCCCTGTTCCCTTCCAAATATTTCCATATTGGCGGCGATGAGGTAAATTACGATGCATGGGATAATTGCCCGCATTGCCAGGCACTTATGAAAGAAAAGGGAATGGAGAAGCACGAGGAGTTGCTCAACTATTTTGTACGGAGAATGGAAACCATCGTGGAAAAACAAGGCAAACATATGGCCGGATGGGACGAAATACTGGATGGCGGGGAACTCAAGCCTGAATCAAGGGTTTATGCATGGAGAAGCGTGGCCAAAGGTATAGAATCGGTAAAAAAAGGACAGCCTACCGTAATGTTGCCGGGGGAATATTGTTATTACGATATGAAACAATCACCGGTGGAGAGGGGTCACAACTGGGCCGGTATAGTTACCCTGGAAAAAGCCTACTCCCTGGACCCTGTGGCAACTGCAAACCTTGATGAAAACGAGTCAAAACTGGTGTTGGGTGTACAAGGAGCCCTTTGGGCAGAGCTGTTCGGTTACCCTGCAAGATTCATGGAATACCAGGCCTATCCAAGGGTTGCAGCGCTGGCAGAGGTTGGCTGGACACAACCACAAAACAAAGGATTCGAAGATTTTTCCCGGAGGCTCTCCTCGGCCCACTTCGAAAGATTGTTCCAGATGGGTATAGCGTTTCGAATGGATCCTCCCAAGGCAGTTTACACAAACGGTGCAATCCTGGTAACTGCGCCATATTCCTGGGCAGTCGTAAGGTACACAACAGACGAATCGGAACCTACAATGTACTCTCCGGTTTACAGGGGAGAAATCATTACAGACAAAGCTCATAAATTCCGTTTTGCAACATTCTACAAGGATGAGATCAAAAGCGTTTCCATTCAACCCGAAAATGCCTCATATTCTTATATCTCTCCGGCCACAACAATTGAGACCTCAATGACCGAAAACAGCAGGTTCCCCATATCGAACGTGACTGACTACAAACACAACACTTACTTCCGCACAGCTACCCGCGTCAATGCAGGAGACCATTTCACATACATATTCGACAATCCTGTGAAAGCCTCCAGGATAACCGTCGAGACCGGAATTCCAAACATAAGCTTTTACGGTGTTACCGATGGATATGCAGAGTATAGCTATGACGGAACAAATTATACCGGTAAAAGAGAATTCAAACTAAACACCGCAGTTTTGATTCCCGAAAAGCCGGTCAAGAAAGTAAGGATTGTTATTACAAAACCAAACGACGGACACATCCTCTCCTTGCAGGATTTGAGGATTGAAGAGTAAACAGTTAATATCAAATAAAAAAAGAGGGCGACTAAATTAAAGTCACCCTTTTTTTATTTCATTCTATTTACATGTTTTCTGTCAAATTTACTGGTCCTTTTTTTACATGATTACTTTTCAGCATGGAAAATAATTTGCATTATAGTTGAATTGTTAGTATATTATAATCAGGATGATTGATTAAAAAAGATAACACATTGTCGTTATTGGTTTCGGCCATGTATAATGGTACACAATTAATTTTATATGTACCTAAAATATCACCTTGAAAATTCATTTTTACAACATATGAATATTTCAATTTGTATAACTGGGTTTCAAAATCTTTAACCATAGGATTATCTGCTTTTGTATCATATACCAATAGAAAAATGAAACTTTTTGTGACAATACAATCCTTGAGCAATCCATTTGCTGATTTTTCGTGATTGATTATTAGCTCATTTTTTTGAAAGCTATAAACAGGTTCTGACAGAAATTTACGCCATTCAAGTTTAAGCTTGTTGTTTTTAGTAGAATAGCATGATACAGAATTAAGATATGAACATTTAAGAACAACCTTATTTTCGTATGGTGATGTATATATTGAAGATTGGTATATCGAACCAATATTTTTAAAATTTTTCTCATTCAATATATTGTCTTCGTGTTCTGAAATAATTCCTTGGTCGATATTGTAAAGAACAACCTTAGGACAGCCTCCGTCATTCTTGATGAACACAAAAGAGCTATCGTTAATGAATTTAATTAATGAACCACCTGTCATGGGAGGTGTATCAAAAGCTCGTACAAATTCAATGGTATCTTTAGTTAAATGGTATTTATTCATTTTATCAGTAATAATATCCATGATGTACAAACAATTATTATCATAATTATAATCTGTACAAAATGGCATTAAGAACTCATTTGGGCCTCTGCCAATAGAGCCAAAGCCAAATACCTTTTTACCTGTATTGTAATCCCATAATTGGATGTAATTATTATCTTCTTCTTTTCCTGCTATATAGCCATATTTCGTATGAAATAATGAAAATCCGTAATCTTCCAAAATTATTGGAAGAGTGTCCATCAATTTTGTTCTGCAAGTATCAGTGAAACCCATTCCTATGACAGAGTATTCCATTTGGTTGCATGATTGAAACAGCAGTAAAATTGTTAAATGAAATAATAGTTTTTTCATTAAAATATTTTTTTACAATGACACATTATCCACTAAAAATTCTTTTATATTCGTGTAAGGTACAAATACATGGTGGTTATAGTAAAGGCAGGTAAACAGACCAATTTTGCAATTACTGTAATGTAGTCAATACTCTTATGTATTGCCTTAACTCTTGCTAATATTAGGAACATATCGCAACCCACAAATGAGTAATGACAGCATTCATGGAGCACCCACAGAGGTGCAGGATTAATGAGGTTCAGTTTAAAATTCGAGAAATACTCTATTTTCCATCTATGAAGATGCATATTAGAAGCCTCCAACCCATATATCTTAATCCAACGCATAGGTTGCATTGGATACAAAATCCAACATGTCAAACGAAGATGCATCGCTTAATAAAACGACCACCAAAAAACCGTCTTACTCAAAGTAAGTTAAGAGTTATCTTCCTGCTGTGAGGGAGAGGTAGGCGCTGTTGACGGCATCGTCGGCATCTTTGTAATATTGCAACAACTCATTTACATTGAGGCCGTCACGGCGCCATCTTTCGATTGGTTCTTTGAACAGTGTTTCTATGTAATGCTCTGCCGGAGCCAGCTCCTGCATGTACCCGGTACGGTTGCTGTTGTATATGAGGTTGAAGTTCATATACCTCTGCCCGCTGCCCCTTTTGTTTGAGAAGGTCTTGTATTTGAGGGCAAGGGCCATATCACATGCCGGGGCGTTGTCGCTCCTTGTGTTTTTTACCAGAACCGATGGAGCTCCTGCTTTTAATAAAACAGGTACAGCTACTCCGGCGGGAGGGTAACCCAAGACGGTCCACATTATGGTCATTTCGGGATTTTCACCGGGTTTTACACCCTGTATGGCAACCGAAGCAGTGGACGATCTGCGTGGAATGTAATCCTGGTCCAGAACCCAGCCTGTGAACCTTTCCGGGGAACTTTCCGGGGATGTAAGGTCGGTACCCATAAAAGAGTGGTAAAAGGAACGTGAAAGTTTATTAAAAATCCAGTGTGGGGTTATTTGTGAAAACATGGATTCACGAGAAATTATATCGAGAGCATTTTGCTGTCTAATATAACCCATACCTTCGTTATACCTTCCTGTATATGAAAAATTTGTATAAACAAGATAACCTTGCGGGGCAATAGCGGGGTCATTTGCGTCGACCTTTACAAAACCTGTATTGTTGGTTTCGTAGTAAGCAGCACCACCTTTGGCATCGATAACTCCAAAATTGGCTTCTACCCTCATGGGACGGGGTAAATTGTTGAGGAATTTTTCGAAATCTTCCAGGGAACTGCATACTGCAAGCGCTTTGTACATGAGATCTCCCTCCATGTCCATCTCCTTTACGTCGTCGTCCTTGAGGTTGTAAGAAGCGGTATTCATTATGGAAAAACCGGTTTCGTTGGTTCCTATCCAGACTATACCGCCTTTGTCGGGGCTATTGACCAACCCGGTAAAGCTGTACTTTTCTCCTTTGAAAAATTCAACCCTGTTGTTGTCCTCGCCGGTATCCCTGTGCTTCCAGAGAAGAGGGCGTCCGTCGGCTGTCACTTTCCCGGTAAAGATTGCAGAGGTACATGCAATTGTTTCCGTGGCAGAAAAAAGAAAAAATGACATTAATGTTAAAAGCAGAAGATTTTTTTTCATTGTTCTATTGATTGTTGTTTGTTACTAAAAAAGCGATGAGCCGGTTACCTTTTCCTTTATGATACCCAGGTGTTTGTATGCCAGGTCTGTAACTTCGCGGCCTCGGGGAGTACGTTGTATGAAACCCTCTTTTATGAGAAAAGGTTCATATACCTCCTCTATTGTTCCGGTATCTTCGCTCACAGCAGTTGCAATGGTTCCTACACCTACAGGCCCCCCTTTGAACTTATGGATTATTGTGGAGAGTATCTTGTTGTCCATGGAGTCCAGCCCCCTTTTGTCTATATTGAGTGCATCCAGGGCGTAAAGGGTTATCTCCTCGTCAATTGTACCATTCCCCTTTACCTGGGCGAAATCCCTTACCCTTCGTAAAAGAGCATTGGCAATACGGGGAGTTCCCCTGCTGCGCCTAGATATCTCGTTGGCAGCCTCCTCCTTTACCGGTATACCCAAAATACCCGCGCTCCTTTTTATTATTCCTACCAATACAGAAGCATCGTAATACTCCAGGTGAGACTGGATACCAAAGCGTGCCCTGAGAGGAGATGTGAGTAGCCCGCTCCTGGTAGTTGCACCTACCAAAGTGAAGGGATTTAGGGAGATTTGGACCGAACGTGCACCCGGACCTTTATCTATCATCAAATCTATTGAAAAATCCTCCATGGCAGAGTAAAGGTACTCTTCTACAACTGGGGAGAGCCTGTGGATTTCGTCAATGAAAAGGACGTCACCCTTTTCCAACCCGGTTAGTAAACCGGCCAAATCGCCGGGTTTGTCCAGTACCGGCCCCGAAGTGATTTTGAGATCTACCCCTAATTCATTTGCAACTATGTGGGCAAGAGTAGTTTTACCCAAACCGGGAGGGCCATGCAAAAGTACGTGGTCCAAAGCTTCGCCCCTCATTTTGGCTGCTTTCACAAAAATCTTGAGATTTTCAATAATTTTATCCTGGCCCGAGAATTGCGAAAAATCCTGCGGGCGGATTTGACCTTCAAAATCCTTGTCTCTAATATCCTTCTCTTGTCTGGGATCGAAATTAACCATAG
>WARP01000133.1_pt1 | contig 34020 bp, 29 predicted proteins | sample 4769151 | NCBI WGS metagenome assembly WARP01 (sample SAMN08893023, study PRJNA449175) | gut metagenome | isolation source: rumen sample fed with dry roughage | host: cow | place: India: Nagpur | collected 2016
CGGCGTCGGAGCAAAGTGGGGGTGGTGCTTGGCGCACGTTGTTTGCAACGAGTTTGATTTATGTATGCCCGAGTGAGAGTCAACTGATTATGAGTTCCCACGCTAAAGCATTGGAACTAGTGGGCTCTCACGCTGGAGCATGGGAGCTACCGGTACGAGACGCTGAATCGCTTAAGCTGGGCGCTTTTCAATCAGTGAAAACACGCCGCTGGCGTTGAACACATTCTTGCCTTCAACCGTGAGTGCACAGCTGGCAAAAATCATCCGTTTGCCGGCACGATGAATCTTGACCCGTGCCTCCACCCAATCGCCGGCTTTGGCCGGTGACATAAACTCGCTATTCAGCGTCACCGTCACAAAAGCCACCGGATGGTCGTAATGAGCCAAAATCGCATCACCGAAGGCATTATCGGCAATCGTCATCATCGTGCCACCATGGGCCACCCCGATCTTATTCAAATGCTCGTGAGTCAGGCGGATACCTAAAACAGTATGTTTGCCATTCTCATCAACCTGCTCATAATAAGGGCCCGTCAAATCTGAAAAAGGGCTGTTCCTGTTCAATAAACGGAACCCGCTGGGAATATCGTGATTGCTCATGGTGTTATTAGTATGTAAAAAAGTTAATTCAAAGGGACGTCAAGCATATCACTATAGCGTTGCATATGGAAATCGTGATCGCCAAACATCGTGTTAATCAAATTCACACGCTTGAAAAAATGCGCCACATTCAGCTCATCGGTCACCCCCATGCCACCGTGCATCTGCACCGCTTCCTGGCTAACCTTGCGAGCCAGTTTGCCAATATAAGCTTTCGCGCCTGATGCCTTGAAAATCCGGTGCTGCAGGCTTTTGTTCTGCATCTCGATCGCGGCCAGCAGTGCCATTGAGTTTGCCTGCTCGGCGGCAATCGCCATATCAGCCATGCGGTGTTGCAAAGCCTGGAACGTGCCAATCGCCACGCCAAACTGCTTGCGGGTTTTTAAATACTCAAGGGTGGCATCATTCAAAGCTTTAATTAACCCAACCAGTTCGGCGCACAAGGCCACGTTGGTTTGGGCAATTGCATCCATAATCGCGGGCAGGGCCTTGCCTTCTTCACCCAGCAGGGCGCTGGCAGGCACTTCGGCATTGTCCAGCACGATATCAGCGGCATAATGGCCATCGTGGGTTTTGTAGGTTTTCAGTGTTACGCCGGGAGTGGCAGGGTCCAGCAGGAAAACGCTAATGCCTTCCTCATCGCCGGTTGCACCACTGGTGCGGGCTGATACCAAAAGCTGGCTGGCACTGGGGGCGTCGATGGCCATGGCTTTTTGTCCGCTAAGTACCCAACCGTTGGCCGATTTTGTGGCGCTGGTGGACACCATTTTTTCCAGGTAACGGAAGTCGGGTTCGTAATGGCCAAAGGCATAGGTGACAGAGCCGTCGGCAATTCCGGCAATGAGTGTTTCTTTTTGCTCTGCCGTACCCAACGCGTTAATCAGACCGCCTGAAAGCACTACGGTGCTGACATAAGGCTCTAAAATCAAGCCGGGAGCCAGCGCTTTCATGACCAGATATGTATCCAGTGGTGTACCGTTCAGGCCACCCAGGTCTTCATGAAAAGGCAGGGCCAAAATACCCAGCTCGGCGTAGGTATTCCAGGCATTGCGGTCATAGGCCTCTTCACTGGCGACCCGTTTTCTTCTTGCTTCAAAAGCATAGTCTTTGTTAATAAACCGGCTGATGGTATCTTCCAGCGCCAGCTGTTCTTCTGTGAAATTAAAATCCATGGAAAAGCTCCAGATATTCGTTTACTAAGTTCAGGTAAGTGGGTTCAATATCGCCGTTATGCCTTACAGGCCAAGAATCATCCGGCAAATAATGGATTTTTGCACTTCACTTGAACCGCCATAAATGGTTGTTTTGCGTACGTTGAACGAATTGCCCGTTAAATGATAAAAATCGGCCGGGAATGCGCTGCTGATATCTTCATGGGAAAAATCCATAATATGGGCAGGTGCGTAATTGCCCAAGGCCAGTGAGGCCAGTTCAGCGATGTCCTGTTGAATTTCGGAGCCTTTTACCTTAAGAATGGATGCCTCAGGGCCGGGTGTGTGCTGCTTGCCATCGGCCGACACCACTTTCAGGTTGGTGATTTCCAGCGCCATCAGATCCAGTTCAATCTGGGCCAGACGGTCACGGAAACGCGGATCTTCAATGAGCGGTTTGCCATTATTGCCAGGCTGCTTGCGGGCCATTTCCTTAACGCGGGCAAGGGCAGCCTTGGAGCGGCCAACCCGGGCAATATTGGTACGTTCATGGCCCAGCAGGAATTTGGCGTAAGTCCAGCCCTGGTTTTCTTCGCCCACCAAATTGGAAACGGGCACTCTTACGTTTTCAAACCATACTTCGTTCACTTCGTGTCCGTCGTCCAGCATAATGATGGGGCGTACGGTAATGCCGGGGGTTTTCATGTCGATCAGCAAAAAGGAAATGCCCGCCTGTTTGCGTACTTCAGGGTCGGTACGAACCAGACAGAAAATCCAGTCGGCGTGCTGGGCCAGGGTGGTCCAGGTTTTTTGGCCATTCACGATATAGTGATCGCCATCGCGTACGGCAGTGGTTTTCAAAGAGGCCAGATCCGAGCCGGCGCCGGGTTCGGAATAGCCCTGGCACCACCAGTCTTCGCCTGAAATAATGCGGGGCAGGAAACGGTCCTTGATTTCCTGTGAGGCATATTTCTGGATAACCGGTGCTACCATTTTCAGTCCGAAAGACAGCTGTTCAGGCGCACCGTAAGTAGCGCATTCTTCTTCAAAAATATGACGTTGCACGGCATCCCAGCCAGTACCACCATATTCAACCGGCCAGGCGGGTGCACCCCATCCCTGACGGTATAAGGTTTTTTGCCATTCCACCCGTTCCTGTTTGCCTAGCGGTTCGCAGTTGAAGATTTTTGCCCTGATGCTGTCACTGACGTTATTTTTCAGGAAAGTCCTGACTTCTTCCCGGAACGCGAGCTGTTCCGCATTGAAATTGATATCCATGGTTATATCTCTGTAGTGTTTAAGAAGAATAGTTAATTCTGCATTGCAAAATGAAAATCTTTAAAATGGAATTATGATACCTTGAATTCGCGCTCATTAAAAGCATCGTGTTTTAACCGACATATGATTAAGAATAAGGTATTTGGCGAATAATATGGTGTATTATTATTGGAATCCGTTATTTCCGCATTGCGGAATTGTTAATAACAAAGTAGTTTGAATAGCCCTTTGGAGCCAGATTAAGAATGAGTCACGCAACTTATGAAATTAAAGATCGTGTAGCTTTAATTACGTTTCAGAACCCTCCCGTCAATGGCATGAGCTACGCGCTCAGGAAAAGCCTGGTTGTTTTTGTTGATCAGGCCGAAGCGGACAGCGGGGTTGATGCCATTGTGATTACCGGTTCCGCACGCGCGTTTTCGGGCGGTGCCGATGTGACCGAGTTTGGCACACCCAAGGTTTTGCAGCAACCCATTCTGCGCGTGGTGATTGAAGTACTTGAAAATGTGACCAAGCCGGTTGTGGCCGCCATTGACGGCGTTTGCCTGGGTGGTGGCCTGGAGCTGGCCCTGGGTGCCCACTACCGTGTGGCCGCAGCCCATGCGCAAATCGGTCTTCCCGAAGTGAAGCTGGGCCTGTTGCCTGGCGCGGGTGGCACACAACGCCTGCCACGCGTGGTCGGGCTGGAAAAAGCCTTGCACATGATTACCACCGGGCAAATCATCAAGGCCAAGGCTTTGGCCGATACCGCTTTGCTTGATAAAGTGGTTGAAACTGACGTGGTTGGTGCTGCCATTGAGTTCGCCAAAGAAGTGGTTGCACAAAACCTGCCGCTCAAGCGTGTGCGTGATATTGAAATCAGTCCCGAGGGTGCCCGTGAAATCCTGGATGCCGCCCGTGAGAAGCTTGAAAATGGCAAAAAAGGCCAAATCGCTCCGCTGAAATGCCTGGATACCGTACAAGCCAGTGTTTTCATGTCATTCGATGAAGGCCTGAAATACGAGCGTGAATTGTTCCTGCAACTCATGAGCTCTCCCGAGTCTGCGGCCATGCGTCATATTTTCAGTGCCGAACGTGCGGCCACCAAGATTCCTGATGTGCCGGCCGATACCCTGTTGCGCAAGGTTGAAAAAGTGGGTGTGATTGGTGCCGGTACCATGGGTGGCGGCATCAGCATGAACTTCCTGAACGTCGGTATTCCGGTGGTGTTGCTTGAGCAGAAACAGGACGCCCTGGACCGTGGTGTGGCCACGATTCGCCGCAACTACGAAAACACCATGAAAAAAGGGCGTATTACGGCAGCGCAGGTTGAAGAAAGAATGGCATTGCTGTCAACCACCCTCAGCTACGATGATTTTGCCGATGTCGACCTGGCGATTGAAGCGGTATTTGAAAACATGGATGTCAAAAAAGCCGTATTTTCAGAGCTGGACCGTGTCATGAAAAAAGGCGCGATCCTGGCTTCCAATACGTCTACCCTGGATCTTAATGTGATTGCCGGCTTTACCAGTCGCCCCGAAGACGTCATTGGACTGCACTTTTTCAGTCCTGCCAATGTCATGAAATTGCTGGAAATCGTGCGTGGTGAAAAAACCGCTAAAGATGTGCTGGCCACTTCGATTGCATTGGGCAAGAAAATCGGTAAAAAACCGGTGGTGTCGGGTGTTTGTGACGGCTTCATCGGCAACCGCATGCTGTATGCCTACCGTGATGCGGCCGACAACGCCATGCTGGCTGGTGCCTCACCTTCACAAATTGATAAAGCCCTTGAGAACTTCGGTTTTGCCATGGGTCCATACCGCGTGGCTGACTTGGCTGGCCTTGATATTGGCTGGGCCGTGCGCAAGCGTCGTGCCGAGGCCAACCCCGAGGCCTATGTGCCTGTTGTGGCAGACCGTATTTGTGAAGCGGGTCGCTTTGGTCAGAAAACAGGTGCTGGCTGGTATAAGTATGAAACCGGTAACCGCACCCCTATCGTTGACCCAATGGTAGAAAACATCGTCAAGGAATTCCGCGAAGCCCGTGGCATCACACCGCGTGAAGTCAGTGACCAGGAAATTGTTAACCGCTGTGTGTATGCGCTGGTTAATGAAGGTGCCAAGATTTTGGAAGAGGGCATTGCCCTACGTGCTTCCGATATTGATATCGTTTACCTGAATGGTTATGGTTTCCCTGCCCATCGTGGCGGCCCAATGCATTATGCCCAGCAGGTTGGCCTGTTTAATGTGGTTCGTGCCATCAAGCGCTTTGCCGCCGCTTCAGAATCCGAGGCTAAATTCTGGCAGATTTCTCCATTACTGGAAAAACATGCGGAATCCAACGAGCCCCTGAAATAAGCAACTTGTACAGCGGGATACGTTAAAATTAACGATCTCAAAGACAAGTTGAAGATCCTGAATGGCAGGTTGTCTGCCATTCAGGTTTGAAATCTATGGCGTAAAAAATTTTATGCTGTCTTTGTGCTGATTGATCACATTTACATTAGTCGCAAACTTAAGGCTTTAGATATGATAAATAAAATTTGTGGCAGCGTTGAAGAAGCTGTCGCGGACGTGTTTGACGGAGCAACCGTGCTGATTGGCGGTTTTGGTGGGGCTGGTCATCCTACTGAATTGATTCACGCCCTGATTGACCAGGGAGCCCGTGACCTGACTGTAGTCAATAACAATGCGGGTAATTTCGAAACCGGTCTGGCAGCCCTGATTAAGGCAGATCGTGTTCGTAAAATCATCTGCTCATTTCCGAAGTCATCCAATTCGAATGTTTTCAATGAAAAATACAAGGCAGGTAAAATCGAGCTTGAATGTGTGCCTCAGGGTACCATCGCCGAGCGCCTGCACGCAGCCGGTGCTGGCTTGGGCGGTTTCTATACCCGCACCAGCTATGGCACCGATTTAGCCAAAGGCAAGGAAACCCGTGAAATCAATGGTCAGCACTATGTGTTTGAATATCCCATTCACGGTGATTTTGCATTTGTCCTGGCCGAAAAGGGTGACCGCTGGGGTAACCTGGTCTATCGCAAGGCTGCGCGAAATTTTGGTCCGGTCATGTGCCAGGCTGCCAAAACCACGATTGTTCAGGTCAAGCAAATTGTTGAACTGGGCGAACTGGATCCCGAGCATATTATTACGCCCGGCATTTTCGTGAACCGTGTGGTTCAGGTTGAAAATCCTCATATCTCTAGCTAAGGAAAATAATAAAATGGAAAAAATCACACGCGAGCAAATGGCTGAACGCCTGGCAAAAGATATTCCTCCTGGCAGCTACGTTAACTTGGGTATTGGCATTCCCGTCCTGGTGGCCAATTACCTTAATCCAGAAGACGAAGTGCTGCTGCACAGCGAGAATGGTATTCTTGGAATGGGCCCAAACCCGCCAAAAGGTGAGGAAGATTTTGAACTGATTAATGCCGGCAAACAGCCGGTTACCCTGTTAACGGGCGGTTCTTTCTTCCATCACGTGGATTCTTTCGCCATCATGCGTGGCGGTCACCTTGACTTATGTATCATGGGTGGCATGCAGGTTGCTGCCAACGGTGACCTGGCCAACTGGTCCTTGGGCCGTCCCGGTGAGCCACCAGCAGTGGGTGGTGCCATGGACTTGGCGGTAGGTGCCAAGAAAGTGTTTATCCTGATGGAACACAACTCCAAAGACGGTTCTCCCAAAATCCTTGAAAAATGCACGTTGCCGGTAACGGGTCTGGGTGTGGTAAGCCGCATTTATACCGATATCGCGGTACTTGAAATTACCCCAGAGGGCGTAAAGGTCATCGAAAAACTGGTTGATATCAGTGATGAAGATTTGCAAGCCCGTACAGGCGCGAAACTCATTTTCTAATTATTTTTAATTTTTTCTCTTTTTCCGGAAATCAGCAAAATGACTAATGCTTATATTTGTGATGCCATTCGTACCCCCATCGGCCGTTACGCCGGTGGTTTGTCTACCGTTCGTACCGATGACCTGGCAGCATTGCCCATCAAGGCTCTGGTAGAACGTAATCCATCAGTCAACTGGGCTGAGCTGGACGATATTATTTATGGTTGTGCCAACCAGGCTGGTGAAGATAACCGTAACGTAGCCCGCATGGCTGGTTTGCTGGCAGGTTTGCCGGTCGAAGTGCCCGGTGCAACGATCAACCGTTTGTGCGCCTCCAGTCTTGATGCGATTGGTACCGCTGCCCGTGCCATCAAATCCGGTGAAGTTGACCTGATGATTGCCGGTGGTGTAGAAAGCATGTCTCGCGCTCCATTCGTGATGGGCAAGGCCGAAACTGCCTTTTCACGTTCAGCCAAAATTGAAGACACCACGATTGGCTGGCGTTTTGTCAATCCTAAAATGAAAGAGCAGTACGGTATTGACTCCATGCCTGAAACTGCTGAAAACGTGGCTGATGAGTTCAAGGTTTCACGTGAAGACCAAGACGCTTTTGCCCTGCGTAGCCAGGAACGTGCCGCCCGCGCGATTGCCGAAGGTGCTTTCAAGGAAGAAATCATTCCGGTTAGCGTAGCACAGAAAAAAGGCGATCCTAAAATCGTTGACACCGACGAGCATCCCCGTGCAACCACTGCCGAGACATTGGCTAAACTGAAAGGTGTAGTGCGTCAGGGTGGTTCCGTTACTGCCGGTAACGCATCAGGTGTTAATGACGGTTCTTGCGCTGTGTTGTTGGCTTCTGATGAAGCGGTCAAGAAATACGGCCTGACACCCAAAGCACGTGTGGTTGCCATGGCAACGGCAGGTGTTGCACCTCGCATTATGGGTTTTGGTCCTGCGCCTGCTATTCGTAAAGTATTGGACAAAGCCGGCCTTACGCTTGACCAAATGGATGTGATTGAGTTGAATGAAGCGTTTGCCGCACAGGCATTGGCTGTGACTCGTGACCTGGGTCTGCCTGATGATGCCGCGCATGTCAACCCTAATGGTGGTGCGATTGCCTTGGGTCACCCCCTGGGTGCATCAGGTGCCCGTCTGGTAACCACTGCCATGTACCAATTGCAGCGCACAGGTGGCCGCTATGCCTTGTGCACTATGTGTATTGGTGTTGGCCAGGGTGCCGCCGTTATTATCGAACGCGTTTAATGGTGGTATGGCAGGCCAGATTCGCGATCAGCGGGCCAGTCTGCCAACATTAGTGTTCAATAATCAAGAAACCCAATCCTGTGTTATATACGGGCTTGGGTTTTTTGTTTGTACGCGACGCATTTATTTTTATTACAATGGGCAATTATTATTTGCCTTGCTTAAAAAAATCGAATGAACAAACCTCATTACCCTCATCCATTTATCGCCAAAGAGGGTTGGCCTTTTCTGGCAATCTCAGTGGTTGCCGCATTGATTGTTTCCCTTTGGTCATTTGCGGTATCTATCCCGTTCTGGATCATTGCCCTGTTTGTGTTGCAGTTTTTTCGCGACCCCCAGCGGGTTGCTCCTGAAGGAGATAATCTGGTGCTGTCTCCTGCCGATGGCCGTATTGTGGCCGTCGAAGAGGTGTATGATATTTATGCGCAGCGCGATGCCATCAAAATCAGTGTTTTCATGAATGTGTTCAATGTGCATTCCAATCGTTCACCGGTCGATGGCACGGTTAAAAAAGTGCAGTATTTTTCAGGCAAGTTTTTCAATGCCGCCCTTGATAAGGCTTCTTTGGAAAATGAACGCAATGCCATGGTGCTTGAAACCCCTGGCAAACATACTGTTACCGCTGTACAGGTGGCTGGCCTGGTTGCCAAGCGCATTTTATGTTATGCGCAGGCTGGCAACGAACTTAAGCGTGGCCAGCGTTATGGTTTTATCCGTTTTGGTTCCCGGGTAGACGTTTACCTGCCTTTGGGTTCCCGTCCAAGAGTTGTTATTGGTGATAAAGTCAGTGCCACCAGCACGGCCTTGGCCGAATTACCTGCTGAATAGTAAAACATCATGAATGATCTTCATCGCCGTCGCAGCGTTTACCTGCTGCCCAACGCTTTTACCACCGCCAATTTATTTGCCGGGTTTTATGCCATTGTGCAGGCCATGAATGGCCAATTTGAGGTGGCGGCCATTGCCATTTTTGCTGCGATGGTGCTTGATGCCATGGATGGCCGGGTGGCCAGGATGACCAATACGCAATCGTCCTTTGGCGAGCAATATGACTCGATGTCCGATATTGTGTCTTTTGGGGTGGCGCCCGCCTTGGTCATGTACGAGTACCTGCTGCAGGATATTGGTCGATGGGGCTGGATTGCCGCCTTTATTTACGTGGCCGGAGCGGCTATCCGTCTGGCCCGTTTTAATACCAATATCGCGGTGGTGGACAGCCGCTTTTTCCAGGGCTTGCCCAGTCCTTCGGCTGCCGCGCTGGTAGCGGGGTTTGTCTGGCTGTCGGTGGATAATAAAATTCCCAATTATGAATTCCAGGCCTGGATTGCCTTTGTGATTACGACTTATACCGGTATCACCATGGTGTCGAATGCGCCGTTTTTCAGTGGCAAGTCCATGTCACTAGAGAGAAAGCTGTCGCCCGCTTCGGTTATGTTGGCGGTCGTATTGGTTTTTGCGATTGTGTCTGTGAATCCGCCCGTTGTCCTGTTTGGCCTTTTTATTATTTATGGCCTGTCGGGTTGGGGCGTATGGTTTATTCGCTGGCGTAAAATTCGCCAGCATTACAATAGTCGTCAGGCACCCTGAAGCTACCTTGGTGTTGTAAATTTTTTGCGGGTTGTCTTTGTGGGGCCGCAAGTTTGCTGTTTATTAACCGCTGCAATCTTATTCCATTTAAATGGATCGGGTGCAGCGGTTTTTTAATGCCGGGTTTAATCAACGTCCCACCAGCGCTCATAGCGCGGGTCGGGGCCGGAGTGATAGTGGGTGACCGCATCGCCATTACGGCCGAAATATACAAACATCACGGAATTCCAGGCATTGCTTTGTTTGTAGCGGTAAGTCCAGACCAGTTCATTTTTTTCGCCCAGGCCAGCCCGGTCAATTTCAGCGGGTGGGCCAAATTCGCAGGCAACATCGTTTTGTGTCCAGCGGCCTTCGTTAAGCCGCTTGAAATGACTGTCGGTAAGGAGCGACTGGACTTTGTCGATATTGCCATTCTGGTCAACATTGGCACCGTAGGCATATTGTCCTTGGGGTTGCTGGCTCCAGACCAGTCTTTGGCGGCCATCAGGCAGGGTGCAGCGGTAAGTAGGGGTACCCATTTGGTTTTCAACCTGGGCAATGGGGCTGTTGGGCGGGATGTCCCGGTAGGTAGTGCAGGCCGAGAGTGTCAGCAAGGAGCCGGCCAGCAGCGCCAGTTTAAGTCGCTTATGTTGTGCCAGAGTAAACATTTTTATTTCCTTTTGGGAGCCAAAGATAAATTGGGCATTATTTATCGGAATAAGATATAATAGCAAACTTGTCTTGTTTTTATTCTGTAAAAAGTCATGAAATACATGCATTTACCTGTTTTTGCACAGGTTCAGGTGTTGGTAGCTCATGCCTTAATAATAACAAGCATTATCAAATTTTCTTTTATTTTCACGGTAATGCCCCTCAGTATTACCGCATGTCCAAGAGGAACATATTATGTCAGTAGCAGATATCAAAAAATCAGAAATCGTTTCAGAATTTGCCCGCAAGGCAGGCGATACAGGTTCTCCTGAAGTTCAGGTTGCCCTGTTAACCGCCCGTATCAACGAGTTGACCGGTCACTTCAAAACACACATGAAAGACCATCACTCACGTCGCGGTTTGTTGCGTATGGTTAGCCGTCGTCGTAAATTGCTCGATTACCTGAAAGGCCGTAACCCTGATTCTTACCGCGCCCTGATCGAAAAGCTCGGTCTGCGTAAGTGATTTCCGGGGTTTTTGCCCAAGGATAAAACCGTGCACAGTACTTTTATGGTACTGTGCACGGTTTTTTTATTGTTGTTTATTTGTCAAATTTGAATGCATGGGATCATGGTGCATTTTTGTAGTGAACCGGCAAATAATTATTGTAAGGAATACAAATGTTTAATAAAGTGACTAAGTCATTTCAGTATGGTGCCCACACAGTCGTTTTGGAAACGGGTGAAATCGCCCGCCAATCATCCGGTGCCGTTATTGCATCTATGGGTGATACTGTTGTGCTGGCCACTGTAGTGGCTGCCAAACAGGCAAAAGCAGGTCAGGACTTCTTTCCCCTAACGGTAGATTATGTAGAAAAAACCTATGCAGCCGGCCGCATTCCGGGTGGTTTTTTCAAACGCGAAGGCAAACCCTCCGAAAAAGAAACCCTGACCTCCCGCCTGATCGACCGTCCATTGCGTCCACTGTTCCCCGAGGGCTTTTATAACGACGTCCAGGTTATCATTCATGTTCTGTCGGTAGATCCTGAAATTGATCCCGATATTGTTGCCATGATTGGTGCATCGGCTGCTCTGTCTATTTCCGGTATTCCTTTCAATGGCCCTATTGGTGCCGCCCGGGTTGCCTATATCAATGGCCAGTATGTATTAAGCCCAACCGCAGCCCAATTAGAGCACTCTGAGATGGACCTGGTAGTTGCCGGTACCGAAACTGCGGTGCTTATGGTTGAGTCAGAAGCTAAGCAACTTAGTGAAGAAGTCATGCTGGGTGGTGTGGTGTTCGGTCATGAGCAAATGCAAGCGGCTATCAATGCAATTCATGAGCTGGTTGAAGAAGCCGGCAAGCCTGAATGGGATTGGGAACCTGCCCCTAAAAACGAACCGTTAATTGCTGCGGTTACCGCATTGGCTTCAGAGGGCCTGAAAGCCGCTTACGAAATTCGCCAAAAGCAGGAACGCACCAGCAAACTTAAAGAAGTGTATGCCAGCGTGAAACAAGCACTGGTAGAGCAGGCTGCTGAAAAAGGTGAAGACGCGCCTGATATGGTTGCCGTAGAAAACATCTTGTTTGACTTGGAATCAGCCTTGGTTCGTGGTCAAATCCTGAATGGTGAGCCCCGCATCGACGGCCGTGATACTCGTACCGTGCGTCCCATCAGCATCCGTCTGGGCGTATTGCCCCGTACTCATGGTAGCGCCTTGTTTACCCGTGGTGAGACACAGGCCCTGGTAGTGGCTACGCTGGGTACCAAGCAAGACGAGCAAATCATTGATTCTGTCATGGGTGAATACCGTGACCGTTTCATGTTGCACTACAATATGCCTCCGTTTGCAACGGGTGAAACCGGTCGTTTCGGTTCTCCCAAACGTCGTGAAATCGGCCATGGTCGCCTGGCCAAACGTGCCCTGGTTGCCACATTGCCTAAACACGAAGATTTCCAGTACACCATTCGCGTCGTATCTGAAATTACCGAGTCTAACGGTTCCTCATCCATGGCTTCCGTGTGTGGTGGCTCTTTGGCCATGATGGACGCCGGTGTGCCAGTACAGGATCACGTGGCCGGCGTTGCCATGGGCCTGATCAAAGACGGTGGCAAGTTTGCCGTGTTGACCGATATCCTGGGTGATGAAGATCACCTTGGCGATATGGACTTCAAAGTGGCCGGTACCCAGAACGGTATTACCGCTTTGCAAATGGATATCAAGATCCAGGGCATTACCAAGGAAATCATGCAAGTTGCACTGGCCCAGGCCCGTGAAGGCCGCCTGCATATCCTGGGTAAAATGAACGAAGCCCTTACCGGCTCACGTACCGAATTGTCCAGCTTTGCACCACGCATGCTGACCATGAAAATCAATCCTGATAAAATCCGTGACGTTATTGGTAAAGGTGGTGCAACCATCCGCGCCCTGACCGAAGAAACCGGTTGCCAGATTGATATCAGCGATGAAGGTGATGTGGTTATTTCCAGCGCAGACCTTGAGAAAGCCAAAGAAGCCGAACGCCGTATTGCTGAATTGACCGCTGTGGTTGAAGTTGGCCAGGTTTATGAAGGTACTGTTCAGCGCTTGTTGGATTTTGGTGGTATTGTACAAATCCTGCCAGGTCGCGATGGCTTGCTGCACATCTCTGAGATTGCCAATTACCGTATTGCCAATATCAATGATGTTCTTACCGTTGGTCAAAAAGTCAAAGTTAAAGTAATCGAAGCCGACGACCGTGGTCGTTTGCGCTTGTCTGCTAAAGCTTTAGGCGGTCTTGAAGGCCTGGAAGGTTCTGTTGCACCAACAGAAGCACCTGCCGAAGGCGAATAAGTAAGCTGATTAGCCAGGCGGCTCGCTTATCCTAGTTACTCGTTCCCACGGAGCGTGGGAACGAGTAAACGAGTAACGAGTAGTCCTGAACAATAGGCTGAAAGCCAGCTTGCCATATAAAAAAACGCTATCCGGTGAAGGATAGCGTTTTTTTGTTTAGCTGGATGTATTAATAAGCGATAGTGCGCTTTATTAAAGAACGCCCTGGTCAATCATGGCGTCAGCCACTTTGCGGAAACCGGCAATGTTGGCACCCAGCACCAGGTTGTGGGGTTGGCCAAATTCCATCGCAGTTTCGGAAGCGGTGAGGTAAATGTTTTTCATGATCGTTTTCAGGCGAACATCTACTTCCTCAAAGCTCCATTGAACCATGCTGGCGTTCTGGGCCATTTCAAGCTGGCTGGTGGCGACACCACCTGCGTTGGCAGCCTTGCCGGGTGCGTACAGGATTCTTGCGTTCAGGAACTCTTCAACAGCTTCTGGGGTAGAAGGCATATTGGCGCCTTCGGCAACCAGGATGCAGCCGTTTTTAAGCAGTTCACGGGCATCAGCCTGGTTCAGTTCGTTCTGGGTTGCGCAAGGGAAGGCCAGGTCGCAGGGAACAGACCAGACTGCATTGCGGCCTGCAGGGTAACTGCCAACCGGAGTGTAAACCGCATCGGGGTGGATCTGGGTGTATTTGGACAGGCAGGCGCCTTCAACTTCTTTAAGCTGTTTAAGGGTTTCCAGATTGATGCCTGATTTGTGGTAAATAAAGCCACGCGAGTCGCTGCAAGTAACCGGCAGGGCGCCGTTTTGGTACAGTTTTTCGATGGTGTAGATGGCAACGTTACCGGCACCTGATACCACGCAGGTTTTGCCTTCAAGGGCTTGGCCTGTGGCTGTAAGCATATTTTGGGCAAAATAAACGGTGCCGTAACCGGTGGCTTCGGTGCGGGCTAATGAACCGCCCCATGGAATTTTTTTACCGGTGAAAACGCCTTCGTAGCGACCAGTGAGTCGTTTGTATTGGCCAAACAAATAACCAATTTCACGACCGCCAACCCCAATATCACCGGCGGGAACGTCGGTGGTGGGGCCAATGTGGCGATAAAGTTCATTCATGAAAGACTGGCAGAAACGCATGATTTCGTTATTGGACTTGCCTTTGGGGTCGAAGTCACTGCCACCCTTGCCGCCGCCAATAGCGAGGCCGGTTAATGAGTTTTTGAAAATCTGCTCGAAGCCGAGGAACTTGATGATGCCACTGGAAACGCTGGGGTGAAAGCGCAAGCCGCCTTTGTAAGGGCCGATGGCAGAGTTGAATTCGATACGATAACCCTTGTTGACCTGTACTTTGCCCTGATCGTCGATCCAGGCGACCCGGAACATGAATTGACGCTCGGGTTCAACGATGCGCTCGATAATGTTGTGCTCGAGGTATTTGCTTTCTTTGGCAAACAGGGGCTCAAGGGAGTCCAGGACCTCTTCAACAGCTTGATAGAATTCAGGCTGTCCAGGACTGGATTTTTGCAGTTTCTTTAAAGTTTGTGCTTTATATGACATGATTGCGGCGATGTGTGAGTTTTTAGAATAAATAATATTTTTTGTGCGTTTATTATAAAAAAAAATGCTGCTGCATGGTTGATAATTGTGCATTGCGGTAACGAAAAAGAAACATGTTTATGCAAGCAGGTTGTTTTAACGCAAAAAAAGCCTTGTCCCGCTTTGGGCTTCCCTCAAAAGCTGGCAAAGTGCCGGGTTGTTTTTTTGGGAGGCCTACTTCAGGCAAGGCTGTTTTGCAATAAATGGCAGCAATATCAAGGATTATGACAGGGCATCTATGCCAGCTTTGGCTATTTCGGCGTCTTCGCTGGCCTTTACGCCTGAAACCCCCACGGCACCAATAAACGCACCGCTAATGACTATTGGCACACCGCCTTCAAGCATGCCATCCAGTACAGGAACCGACAAAAAAGCAGTGCGGCCATGATTAATGACTTCTTCATAGCCTTTGGACTCGCGGCATCCCAGCGCGGCGGTTTTGGCTTTGGCCGGTGCAATATGGGCTGAAATGGGCGCTGCGCCGTCAAGGCGTTCAAGTCCCAGCAAATGCCCACCATCATCCACAATTGCAATCGTTACCGGCCAGTTATTTTTTTACGCATGGGCAACGGCTGCCGTCATTATTCTCTTTACGTCAGCGTGTTCAAGTACGGGTTTGGTTTTCATGATCGTCCTTTGCGGTGGGCAGGTGATTGCCTGCGGGGCGTTATTTACAGGGTATGACCGTTATATTATAGGGAGCTTTACCCAAAACCGGAAATGTTGCCAGTTATGGGTAAAACTGTTTTTTTGCTAAGCCACTTTGCCAAGTGATGCCGTGGCATAGTCTTTTAGCAATTGCGCTTTTTTGGCGGCTGCCTTGCGAATATTGTCCTCTTTGATATGGCCATAGCCACGAATGTCATCGGGAAGCCGGGCCAGTGCAATGGCAATATCCAGATTGTTTTCATTCAGGCTGGTTGCAAATTCGCGCAGCATGTCCAGATAGTCTTCTATCAGCTGCCTTTCCATTTTGCGTTCTTCGGTGTTACCGAAAGGGTCCAGTTTGCTGCCACGCAAGCCTTTGAAGTGTTGCAACAAGCCAAACGCCTTCATCATCCATAGCCCATATTTTTTCTTGATCAAGTGGCCATGGCGGTCTTTTTGGCTGAAGGCCGGTGGCGCCAGATGGAATTGCAGCTGGTAATCCTTGCCGGGTTCGCCTTCAAATTCATGGCGCAGTTTGTTCAGGAACGCCGGGTCGGCATACAGCCGGGCCACTTCGTATTCATCCTTGTAACTCATTAATTTGGCCAGGTTGCGGGCAACGGCTTCAGTCAGTTGTTGCGATCCCTGGCCAAGTCCCTGTTCCAGCTTGCGAATATGGCCAACCGCTTCGGTAAAGCGGCGGGCGTATTTTTTGTTCTGGTAGTGGGTCAGGTGGGTTTCAAGACGGTCAAGCAACTTGTCCAGGCTTTCGGGCATATTCACTAATACACCCGGTTCCTTGTCTTGCTGGCCGTTAAGCGGCAGGGAGGCCGTACCATGATGAGCCAGGTAACGGCCCCATTCAAAGGCATCCAGGTTTTTTTGTACGGCCACACCGTTCAGTTCGATGGCACGCAGGATATTTTCTTGCTTGAGCGGAATTTTGCCTTTTTGCCAGGCGTATCCCATCAGCAATGGGTTGGCAAAAATCGCATCGCCCAGCAACATGACAGCGTAGCCATTGGCATCCAGGAATTCGCAATGATCCTGGCCCAGGATTTCAGTCAGTTCATGGGTGGTGGTAGCGGTAGGGTAGCGCCATTTCGGGTCCTTGAACAGCTCGGCAGTAGGTGATTTGGCGCTGTTAATGGTGGCAAAAGTAATGCCGTTACGGGTTTTTGAGGTGATTTCCTTGGAAGCGGCCACAATCGCATCGCAGGCAATGATCAGGTCTGCTTCGCCCATGCCGATGCGGGTGGAATGCAGATCAGAGGGCTGGTTGCCGATCTGGATATGGCTGACTACGGCACCGCCTTTTTGTGCCAGGCCGGTTACGTCAAGCACGTTAACCCCTTTTCCTTCAATATGGGCTGCCATGCCTAGCAAGGCACCAATCGTTACTACCCCGGTGCCTCCTACACCCGGTACCAGAATATTACAGGGGCGTTCAAGACGAAGTTCGGCGGGCAGGGGAATGCTGCCCGCTTTCTTTTCTAGGTTGGGCAGGTTGATGACTGGCTTGCGTACCTGCGCACCTTCGGCAGTTACAAAGCTGGGGCAAAAGCCCTTAAGACAGGAGAAATCTTTGTTGCAGCTGGATTGGTTGATACGGCGCTTGGTGCCCATGGGGGTGTCGTGTGGCTCAACCGACAGGCAGTTGGACTGTACGCTGCAATCACCGCAACCCTCGCAAACCGCTTCATTAATGAAAACACGGCGGGCCGGATCGGGGTAGGTGTGGCGTTTGCGGCGACGGCGTTTTTCAGTCGCACAGGTCTGGTCATAAATAAGTGCTGTGGTGCCAACCGTGTCGCGCAGCGCAATCTGGACCTCGTCAAGTTGGTCGCGATGGTAAACCGCCGGGTTTTTCTGCATGACGACGCCTTTGTATTTTTCCGGCTCATCGCTCACGATAACCACGCGCGTAATACCTTCGGCCACCAGTTGGTCATTGATTTGCGGTACGCTAAGGGTGCCGTCGATGGGCTGGCCACCGGTCATGGCCACGGCATCGTTGTACAGGATTTTATAAGTGATATTGGCCTTGGCAGCAATAGAGGCGCGTATGGCCAGGATGCCAGAGTGGAAATAAGTGCCATCACCCAAGTTAGCAAAAATATGTTGGGTGTCGGTAAAAGATTTTTGTCCGATCCAGGCCACGCCTTCACCGCCCATTTGCGAGAAGGTATTGGTTTCACGGTCCATCCAGATGGTCATGTAATGACAACCAATCCCGGCCACCGCACGCGAGCCCTCGGGGACCCGGGTAGACGTATTGTGCGGGCAACCAGAGCAAAACCAGGGCTTACGCTCAACCACCACCGACAGGCGCTGGTTTTCTTTTTCCTTGGCTTCTATCACGGCAATACGTGCCTTGATGCGTGCCTGGACGGCTTCGGGCAAGGGGTGTTTTTCAAGGCGCTTGGCAATGGCCTTGGCAATAATGGAAGGTGACAGTTCGTGGTTGGGTGGTAATAGCCATTTGCCACGGGGCACTGACCATTCTCCACCGCCGTCATCGCGGGCATCAAATTTGCCGTACACGTCGGGACGGACATCATCGCGCCAGTTATACAGTTCTTCTTTCAGGGCGTATTCCATGATCTGGCGTTTTTCTTCCACGACCAGGATCTCTTCAAGCCCTTCGGCAAAATTGCGTGCGCCATGGGCTTCAAGTGGCCATACACAGCCTACTTTATACAGTCGTATGCCAATCGCGGCGCAGGTTTCATCATCCAGCCCCAGGTCTACCAGGGCCTGGCGCACATCCAGATAAGCCTTGCCCGCCGTCATAATGCCAAAACGGGCATTGGGTGAATCAATCACGATTTTGTCCAGCTTATTGGCCCGTACATAGGCCAGAGCGGCATACCATTTGTAATTGTTTAGGCGTGCTTCCTGCTCTAGCGGGGTGTCGGGCCAGCGTATGTTCAATCCGCCAGGGGGCAGCTCAAAATCACCGGGAATCACGGTTTGGATGCGGTCAGGGTCAATATCAACCGAAGAACTGGATTCAATCACGTCGGTGACGCATTTCAGGCTGACCCACAGGCCTGAATAGCGGCTCATGGCCCAGCCGTGAAGACCAAAATCCAGGTATTCCTGCACATTGGACGGATATAGCACCGGTATGCCGGCCGCCTGCAAGTCGTGTTCGGACTGGTAGGCAACGGTGGAGGATTTGGCAGCGTGGTCATCGCCGGCGATCAGCAAGACCCCGCCATATTGGGCTGTGCCGGCGTTATTGGCATGCTTGAAAACGTCCATGGAACGGTCAAGGCCTGGCCCCTTGCCATACCACATGGCAAAGACGCCCTGTTTTTTCGCCTCGGGGAAAAGGTTCAGCTGTTGCGAGCCCCAGATAGAGGTGGCCGCCAGTTCCTCATTGACACCGGGCTGGAACACAATATCGTTTTTATCCAGGTACTTTTGCGCTTTCCACAGGGATAAATCCACATTGCCCAGCGGAGAGCCCCGGTAGCCCGAGATAAAACCGCCGGTATTCAGTCCGGCTTTCATGTCCCGGCTTTTTTGAAGCATGGGCAGTCTGACCAGTGCCTGGGTTCCGCTCATGTAAACCCGGCCTTTTTCAAGGGTATATTTGTCATTCAGGGTAATGGAATCAAGTGCCGCTTGAGCCGCTTTGGATAGGGGGGCATTCATTGTGTTTGTCTCCAGAATCTTTGTCTGTGAATTATTTCTATAATGATCAGCCAAAAACGCATTGCATGTTTATACATACAATACCCCTTGTGGAGGTAAAAAGCGAATTGCACTGATGCTTGATGCAAAGTTTATCTTTTTTACCGGGTATCGTAAAATTAAAAAAATCATTAACAGGTATCTGAAAAACAAATGTCAAAGCAGGTAACAATCAGACAGTTCCGGTATTTTGCGGCAGCGGCCCGTACGGGGCGGTTTTCCATGGCCGCCGCCGAGGAGCACGTGTCGCAATCGGCCATTACCAGTGCGGTGCTTAGTCTTGAAGCGCATCTTAAAGTACCGCTGTTTGACCGTTTGCAGCACGGGGTTGCCTTAACGGCGGCCGGGCATGATTTTTACCGTCACGTGCGTTTTGTACTGGATGCTTTTGATGAGGCCCTGCATCAGCCCGGCCGGCAAAATGACGGGGTTTCCGGTGTGTTGCGAGTGGCTGCTTCTTATACTGTATTGGGATATTTTTTGCCTGAACTGGTGTTGCGCTTTAAAAAAGCCAATCCAGGGGTTCAGTTTGACCTGGTGGATATGGAGCTGGCTCAGATGGAGCAGGCGGTGTTGAACGGTGATATAGACATGGCGGTGGGTTTAACCTCCAATCTTAAGGATATTGGCCGTTTTGAGCACCAGGTTTTGTTGCGTTCGGCCCGTAAATTGTGGGTTTCCCCTTCACATCCGTTGGGCATGCGTGCTTCGGTTACACTACAGGAAATAGCTCCATACCCTTATATCCTGATTTTGGTGGATAATGCGGAAGAGTCTGGCTTGCGGTTCTGGCGCCAGCACCGGCTTGAGCCCAATGTGGTGCTGAAAACCCGTTCCATGGAGGCCGTGCGCGGATTTGTTGCACAGGGGCTGGGGGTCACGATTCTGTCTGAAATGGTGTACCGGCCCTGGTCCCTGGAGGGGAAGAAAATCAATGCCGTGCCCATTGAAGGTGGTGTGCCGGTGATGGAGGTCGGCATGTTCTGGCACAAATCAGTGCCTTTATGCGAAACGGCACAGGCCTTTAAACATTTTTTGGTGTACGCATGTCATTAGTCAAGTTCAAAAGTAAGTTGAAAACATTGAAAAGCAGGCTGGGAAAGCTGTTGTTTGCCATGGGCAGTGCGCCTATGGGCGTGGCGTTGTTGTTGTGGCTGCCGCTTTGGTTTGTGCTGGATAATTTCCTGGTCGCTGGTATGGTGGCCATTTTTGTTTCATTTTTATTGGCCATGAGCGTTAGCCTGTACCGGCTGAATACGGAAAAGCGGGAAGAGGGTGAGCAGGATGCAGACGTTACCACGCGGGAGCATGGGAACGAGTAATTTATTTGCTCCTATGCTCTCGCGCAGGAGCAGGAATGGTTATTTGCCAGTCGTGTGATGAAAGCGTTTACCGGCCTGCCGCTTTGGCACTAATGCCACCGGCCACACCCATGTTTTCTTTGGGTACATCAATAGCCATCACCCGGATTTCTTCTTGCGAAATACCCAGACTTTCACTGGCTGCCTGGCTTAAGGCGGCAATCAGGGCGGCTTTCAAGGCTTCGGTCCTTCCTTCAATCAGGTGCACCTGAATGGTGGCAAAAGCCTTGCCTTCCTGGCCGGCAACCATGACTTCATGGGGTTGGAAGTCCTGAAGGGTAATGCGGATGCTGGCCTCGGGGGCGCCAATGCTTTCCTGTACCGCCTTGTTGGCGTTTTTCAAGAGCGCCTGTTTTTGTTCCGTGCTGTGACCGGCAAGAATTTGTGCGTGAATAAATGGCATGATTTTCCTTTGGTGTTGGGCAAAAAATTCCCCTTGGCAGGCAAGGGGAAGGAATGTAAAACTGATTAAAAACGAATTAATTCATTTTTTGGGCAATCACCGTCAGGATGCGGCGCGCCGTATTGCTGTTGTCGGGATTTCCGTTTTGGTCGCGTACGGTCACCAATGATTGGGCACCCTGATTGTTGACTTCAATGGTGTAAGGCAGCGGGGTCAGGTTGCCTTTATCACCCCATAAACGGCTAATGAAATTGGCTTCCTGGCGTTTTTCTCCGGTATCGGTATCCAGGTAGCGAATGACGTAAGTGCCGTTTGTGGCATTTGAGTTTTCAATTTTGAAGCCCGAGGCAGACAAGGCATTGCCTACCCGACGCCATGCCAGGTCTTGAGGTTCGTTAACCGACAAGGCTGCGGAACCTTCAACTAAACTGGCGATCCTGGGTTGGCTGACTGCAGGTGCCGCGGCTGCGGACTGTCTGATTTGTTGTTCGGCCCGGGCTTTATCAGCACCCAGATAAACCATCAAGCGAGACATCATGGCCGCGTTCAGGCCTGGGTCTTCGTTGGCAGGCAACCATTTGAATTGGGTGCCATCGCGGTCCATTTGGGTTTCTACCATGCGTTCATGGTTAATGTAAACTTCGGTTTTGCCATTAACGCGCTCAATACGGGTAGTAAAGCGCTCACGCTCGCCACTGTCTGATACCGCGTCTACAATAGAACCCAGTGCGCGACGCAAGAAATTGCCAGGAATCTTGGCACGGTTTTCGGCCCAGTCGGTTTGAATAATACCGGCTTTAGGATTGTCACGGTTAATGGTAAAGCCTTCGTCTGTCCAGAAACCAACCAGCTTGGGATAGATGACATTAGGATCCTGATTGATTTCCAGCCAACGCAGGTCTCCGTTGCGGCGCACTTCCATGCCATCAATGGCAGGCAGTACGTTAGCACCTTTGGCGTTTGCAGCATTGGCGGCTGCAAGCGATTTATTATAGGAGGCTGCCGAAGCAACACCACCTGGTGCCGTGTATTGGGGTTTGATATCGGCACTGGACAGATCGGGTGGAATGCTTAACGGGTCTCCGCGAACGGTGCTTTTGTAATCAACCTGTTCTCCATCTCCCATGATTTCAGAAACGGCGTTACATCCGGCAAGCAGGGTTGCGGCTGCAATTAAACCCGATGCTGTAAGATGGCGTGCATTGATGCGCATAAATCTTGATCCTTGATATTAAATAAGGCCCAGGCTTTCAAGGGCTTGGGTAACCGGAATCTTGTTTTGTTCACTGAGCCCGCACAGGGGGAGACGATAGCCCAATTGTGACAAACCAAGCTGGGCAACCGCCCATTTAACGGGAATGGGGTTGGCTTCAATGAAGAGTACTTTGCTTAATTGAGCCAGTTTGGCATTGAGGGCACGTGTTGTGGGTACATCACCCTGGCGGGCGGCAACGCACAGCTCGTGCATGAGTTTTGGGGTGACATTGGCAGTGACCGAAATATTACCATTGGCGCCCAGCAAAATAAGGGCGGCGGCGGTTGGGTCATCACCACTGAAAACCTGGAAGTGATCGGGCTTGTTGGCCAGCAGCAGGGCGCCACGCGCAATGTCGCCAGTGGCATCTTTGATGCCGATAATGTTTTGTACATTGGCCAAACGCAGAATGGTTTCGTTGCTCAGGTCGGCAACAGTGCGACCGGGTACGTTGTACAGAATGATGGGTAACCCGCCTTCCTGTGCAATGGCGCTGAAGTGCAGGAAAAGTCCTTCCTGAGTAGGCTTGTTGTAGTAGGGAACCACCGAAAGGCCAGCATGTGCACCTACTTTTTTGGCCTGCTTGGTCAGGTAAATCGCTTCATCGGTTGCGTTGGCCCCCACACCGGCAATAATTGGAATGCGGCCGGCTGCATGTTCGACAGCGATGCGAATAAGCTCGGTGTGCTCTTCAAAATCCACAGTTGGCGATTCGCCAGAAGTACCCACTACAACCAGCCCGTCAGAGCCTTCCTGTACATGCCAGTCGATCAGCTTCTTGTAGGCTTCATAGTCAATCTTGCCGTTGGGCAACATGGGGGTAATTAGTGCAGGAATGCTGCCTGTAAAAATAGGATATGAAGAACTGTCGACTGCCATAATTAAAAAGTCCTGAACAGGGATGAATATAAACCACTAAGCATAACGCTTTTTTGCCAATAGTTTAATAGAATTACAGAAGATGAATGGGAAAATTGTTGAAAAAAAACACAAACAAAGGTTTTGCCGGTGTTTTACCGGCTTTTTTCTGATTACAGTCCCAGGCTGGCGGGATTGCCGGAGCCTATTCGTACCACTTCAGGGGTGCCTGAAGACAGGTCGATCACGGTAGTTGGCGTACCAGGGCAGCTGCCGCTGTCAATCACGCCCGCCAGCTCGTGGCCGTAATGGGCCATGATTTCTTCGGGGTCATTCAATGGTTCGGTTTCGTCTTTGGGAATAAAGGTGGTGGATAGCAAGGGTGAGCCAACCGCCTCGATCAGGGCCAGTGTAATGGGGTGGTCGGGCACGCGAATGCCAATGGTTTTGCGTGAAGGGTGAGACACCCGGCGTGGCACGTCTTTAGTCGCTTCCAGGATAAAGGTCCAGGGGCCGGGTGTGGCCGCTTTCAGCAAGCGGTATTGCTGGTTATCGACTCGGGCAAAATGGCCGATTTCAGCCAGGTCACGGCAAAGCAGGGTAAGGTGATGACGTTCGTCAAGGCCGCGAATGCGTCGTAAATGTGCGGCGGCGTCCTTGTCGTCAAGGCGGGCCAGGATGGCGTAGCTGGAATCGGTGGGCACCGCGATAAGCCCACCATCGTTAATCATTTGTGCCGCTTGTTTCAGCAGGCGGATTTGCGGGTTTTGTGGATGAACATCAAATAAAATTGCCATATCAGACCCTCTTGGTTGGAATTATCAGTGATAAATTTATGGGTTATTGTAGCTAAATTAATGCAAATATTATTTACTCGGGTTAGAATAGCGGGCTTGTGTTGTCTCCGTAGCTCAACTGGATAGAGCACCCGCCTTCTAAGCGGGGGGTTGTGAGTTCGATTCTCGCCGGAGGCACCATAAATATTCAATAGAAATATTCAAACAAACATAAAAAATTCAGTACGGCATGTTGGCGATATGCCCCTGCTTTAATGGGTTTCACGCCGTTTGAATTTGCATTATGCCGAATTAGGCCTGCTTTGTATATGTCAGCCATCTTCAAAATATAACAAGCTGTTTATAAGCCTGGCAGGCTAACGCTTACAGCAACAGGCACATAAACAGGCACGGCAAATCAAATAATAAAAATTACCAGCATCTGCCTGGCTTCTTTAATATACCAGTCATAAAGCTTGGCTATCCTTCCCGTACCTTGTAAACAACTCAAAGGAATTATTGTGAAGAAGCCATTTCGTTTATCTATATTAAGCCTGGTATTAAGCGCTATTTCTTTTTCTGCCCATGCGCAGCAGGAAATGCCTGCCGTACTGGAAGGTCATGCCGTTTTGCCAGCCAACAGTGTGATCCAGGCCCCCGAGAACGCACCCCAAGACCTGAAAGTAGCCGGAAAATATACCACCCGCGCCCGTATTGAAGAGCTGGGCAGTGTCATGGGCAAGTCCAAGGACCGTGAGACTGGTCATAAAGTGCCATTCAAGGGTCAGCCTTTGCAGGGTCATTCGGGCATTCAGGTCATGGACGATGGCAGTGTATGGATTGTGACGGACAACGGTTTTGGCAACAAGGCCAACTCGCTGGATTCCATGCTGTACGCTAACCAGTACACGATCGACTGGAAAACCGGAGAGTTCAAACATCTGCAAACGGTATTCCTGAACGATCCCGACAAGAAAGTGCCTTTCCGTATCGTTCATGAGGATACCAAAGAACGTTACCTGACCGGTTCCGACTTTGATCTGGAAAGCATGCAAATTATTGGCGACCATATCTGGTTTGGTGAAGAGTTTGGTCCTTTCCTGATCAAGGCCGACAAAGCCGGGAAAGTACTGGCTGTATATGAAACTGAAGTGGATGGCAAAAAAATCCAGTCTCCGGACAACTATCTGGTTGCAACGCCCGGCGCACCCGGCGAAACCTACAAAACCGTTAACCTGAAGCGATCCAAAGGCTATGAGGGCATGGCCGCCTCGGTGGATGGCAAATTCCTGTACCCGCTGATGGAAGGTCCGATTTGGGATGAAAACACCAAAGACTGGGAAAAGTCCGGCGATAAAACCGCATTGCGCGTACTTGAATTTGATGTGGGTGCAGAAAAATGGACGGGCCGTTCATGGTTTTACCCGTTGGAAGCCAGCCACCACGCAATTGGCGACTTCAACATGATTGATGCCACCACTGCCCTTATTATTGAGCGTGACAATGGCGAGGGTACGCCCGACAAGGCCTGTAAAGAGGGTGAAGACACAAGCAAATGCTTTGCAGACTTACCCAAGTTCAAGCGTGTCTATAAAGTTGAATTCAGCCCGGAAACCGCCGGCAAGGACGTGCGTAAAATTGCCTATATTGATTTGCTGAACATTCAGGACCCCAATAAGGTTGCGCGCAAGCCCCTGACCAACGGCGTGTTTCAGTTTCCGTTCTTTACCATTGAAGACGTGGATGTGATTGATGGTGAGCGTATCGTGGTGGGTAATGATAATAACTACCCATACTCTTCAAGCCGCGAGCCTAACCAGCAAGATGATAACGAATTGATTTTGCTTAATGTAAAAGAACTGTTGCAAGCCAAATAAGTGTCGGGTTGGTAACAGGCAGGCGGGGCGTCAGGCCGCCAATCCCCGCGTCTGCCGGTTAAAGGCCAGGTGAAAACCTGGCCTTTTTCATGTAACGCTTTCTGACTTTTTCGTTCCTTATGTTTCAGTTTGTGGTTTGTGGGTTTTTTATAGGTAAAACATGGATTTTTCTGCCCACAATCTATATCATCTTGCTAACATACCTTAAAAACTGCTGAATAACTTGTTACTTAACAGTTAATCTTTTTTAATCAAAGCCTTAGGCTTTTTTTAATTTTTACCAATTTTAATAATATCGGAGACAATGTTAAACTCGGATTTTGCATAAGTTTTTTTATTGCATTTGAAAATTTTGTATCTAAAACAACACAGGATTAGTCATTAAAGCATTTTTAAAATCAACACAGATCAAGAAGTTTTTAAAAGGTATATCTAAAATATATCTTTCAGGGCGGTTGTTTGATTTAAATCAGAAGTTGATCAGGTTTAACCCGTAGAATTTCCATTAACGGATGCCCGAACATGAATAACGGGAAATTATTCACCAGGGCAATACCCGGAAATTTTATTTTTTATCCAGGAGAAGTCTATGAAAGTGAATAAATTGGTTGCCGCCGTCTCTATGGCCTTGAGCATGGGCCTGGTGTCAGGTGCCGTGATGGCTAAAGAGGGCAATGTTGCTAACGTTGCTTTAGAGCAGCCCGCCTCCGAAGCGATCAAGAAATTGCCCATTGAAAAGGCGGTGCGTGTAGCGCCCCCAATGGTGCCGCCTCCAATTACCCGCAAGCACCCCGCACGGGTGGTGGTTGAAATGGAAACCGTTGAAAAAGTCATGAAAATGGCCGATGGTGTAGATTACATGTACTGGACATTTGACAGCACCGTACCGGGAACATTCCTGCGCGTACGTGAAGGTGATACGGTTGAATTCCACCTGTCCAACCACCCCAGTTCCAAAATGCCGCACAATATTGACTTGCACGCAGTAACCGGTCCTGGCGGCGGTGCAGCTTCTTCATTGACAGCGCCTGGGCATACCTCTGTGTTCAGTTTCAAAACCCTTAATCCCGGCTTATATGTTTACCACTGCGCCACCTCGCCTGTGGGCATGCACATTGCCAACGGTATGTACGGTCTCATTCTGGTAGAGCCGAAAGAGGGCTTGCCTAAAGTGGATCGCGAATACTATGTCATGCAGGGTGATTTCTATACCAAGGGTGGTTATGGTGAGCCTGGCCTGCAACCTTTTGACATGAAAAAAGCTATTGACGAAAACGCTGACTATGTCGTATTCAACGGTTCAGTTGGTGCATTGGCCGGTGAAAATGCCCTGAAAGCGGAAGTGGGTGAAAATATCCGCCTGTTCGTGGGTAACGGTGGCCCCAACCTGGTGTCTTCTTTCCATGTGATTGGCGAGATCTTCGATAAGGTCCATGTAGAAGGCGGCGATCTGGTTAACGAGAATATCCAGACCACCCTGGTGCCTGCAGGTGGCGCCACTATGGTTGAATTCAAGCTGGACGTGCCCGGTGACCTGGTCATGGTAGACCACTCCATCTTCCGTGCCTTTAATAAAGGTGCTTTGGGTAACATCAAGGTAACCGGCCCTGAAAACAAGGAAATTTATTCCGGCAAACAGATGGATGCGGTGTATCTGCCAGAGGGTTCTGCCATTCAGTCCGTGAGTACCGGTGCGGCGCCAGTGCCTGCCGTAGCACAGAACCTGGACGAGAAAATCAAGTTTGGCCAACGTGTTTATGAGGCCAACTGTCAGGCTTGTCACCAGGCGGGTGGTGTTGGTATTGCCGGCGCATTCCCTCCGCTTGCGGGCTCTGATTACTTGAATGCTGACCATAAACGTGCCGCCAACGTGATTGTGCACGGCTTGTCTGGTGAAATTACCGTTAACGGTAACAAGTGGAACAGCGTGATGCCGGCCATGTTGCTTAGTGATAACGATGTGGCCAACGTAGTTACCTATGTATTGAACAGTTGGGGTAACAAAGGTGGTGAAATTTCACCCGAAGATGTGGCCGAGCAACGCAAGGCAGCACCTGTGCAAGCCGTACCTGGTGCACACTAAGCGTATTGCCATAATGCGTGCAAAGCATCAATGGGGATTATAAGGCATAGGTGATCTATAAGGGCTTATAAGAAGACAGTATTCATAAGCTTAAGATATGTGCCATCTTCCCCAGTTAGTACACACTGTCTTCGGTGCCCAGCATTGAAGGCAGTGTTTTATTTATTATTTATAAAGAGCAAGCTATGACAATAATCTATTGCCAGCAGGCTTACCAAAATGCAAATGCCAGACGTGGCCACAAGAACCATACGCGCAAACCGGTTCTGGCCGCTATTGCAGCCGCCTTGTGTGCCATGGTTATGCCAGTGCAGGCGGTTGAAATGGCCAGATTGCCTCAGGGTGAATATCGTCCTTTATATTCCAGTCAGGCCAGTCCGCTGGAATGGGTTAAGGCATTCCGCTTGGACACTACACCGGTTACTAACCTGGAGTTTGCCGAATTTATCAAAAAAAACCCGCAATGGTCACCCGATAAAATCCAGAAAATGTTTGCTGAAGACGGTTACCTGAAGCATTGGGTAAAGGAAAATGATCAATGGGTGCCTAAAACCATTGATGCGCAAAGCCCGGTTAGTAACGTATCCTGGTTTGCGGCCCAAGCCTACTGCAAGGCCCAGGGTAAGCGCCTGCCAACCATTGCCGAATGGGAATATGCTGCACGAGCCTCTGAAGCCAAGGTGGATGCCACCAAAGACAAAGACTTTACCCAAAAAATCCTGAACTGGTATGCCAAGCCTGCGACCGCCAGCTTGCCTGCCATTAAGCAGGACAAGCCCAATTACTGGGGCATTTATGATATGCATGGCCTTATTTGGGAATGGACCCAAGATTTCAACGCCACGGTATCCAGCAAACTGCAGGCCTCTAATGTTGAAAATGTAGAGGTGGATGGTCGTACCGTTACCCTTGACCTGGGGGCGTTCTGTGGTGCCGGCGCCGAAGGGGTGGCAGACCCCAGCGATTACGCCGCCTTCATGCGCTATGGTTTCAGGTCCAGCCTGAAAGCACCATTTACCCTGGATACATTAGGCTTCAGATGTGCCATGGACGGGGCCGAAACCCCATAGGGCCCTGATAAGCAATGGCAACAAGCCGTTTGCAGGTCTGTTTATGACATTCGCCGCCCGCATTGCCGGGCGGTTTTGTATTAAAACAACGGAAGTGTTATATTTTAACAACATGGAAAATGCGAGCCGCCTGATGTAGCCGTGTTGTAAACAACATAAGGTGCATTAACAATTGCAGTGCCGCCCAATCGGCAGTACAGTAAAGATTCATGCGGTTTCGGACGTATGTATTAAAGTGTTTAGTTGGGTGAGCTTAACAGTTTCGAAGGGAAAATGGCTTGCTTGATAATCGGTCTGTTGCATCAGCTTTGTTGCTCGGTACCAACATAAAAACCACAAAAAAGGGTTTTTATGAAGAAGTTGGTAGCCAGAAAGTCAAAAATTTGGTGCAATAACTACAACTTCCCTTCGCGGAGTTTTATAGAGCGGTAGAACATAATGTCTTGATCGCTGCTCTGATCACTCAAAATCTACGGAGATTTAACAAATGAAAAAGACTTTGCTAACTGCAGCTCTAGTTGCTGGCTTTGCTAGCGCAGCTCACGCAGAATCATCAGTAACACTGTACGGTGTAGTTGACGGTGGTGTTGGTTACAGCCAAACAAAAACTACCCTTGATGGTAATTTTTATGACCGTAATGGTGATTATGTTGGTAGTTTTTCCGGTTCTGCAAAAACAAGCAAAACTGGCGTAACATCAGGTAATCAGTCTGGTAACCGTTGGGGCCTGAAAGGTGTTGAGGATCTGGGTAACGGCACCAGCGCAATTTTCCAACTGGAAAGCGGTTTCGATCTGGGTAATGGTCGTTCAGGACAAGGTGGTCGTTTGTTCGGTCGTAAAGCTATCCTGGGTCTGACAGGCGAAAGCTGGGGTACTCTGACATTGGGTCGTCAGTACAACGTGGGTGATGACTTCCTGGCTTCTATCGATCCGTTCGGTACAGGTTTTGGTCAGGCAGGTGCTACTAACGTATTGGGTGCAAGCTGGTCAGGTCGTTATGACTCATCTATCAAGTACATGACACCTAACTTCAGTGGCTTCCAAGCTGCTCTTATGTGGTCTGGTTCTAACAGCAAAGATGATGTTGAGTATACAGTTAGTAATAGACTTGGTGCTACAGTCGACTCTGATGAGCTTAAGGTTAAAACCCGTAACAACCTGATCTCTTTGGGTCTTGCTTATAACAATGGTCCAATCCAAGCTGGTTTGGTATGGGATCACCAAAAAGCAAAAACCACAGTTAATGGTAATTCAGCAAGCAGTACTGTTAATGCATGGAACTTAGGCTTTGCTTATGACTTCGACGTTGTTAAGCTGCACTTGGGTCTGGGTCAACAAAAAGATGGTCTGATTCGCGACAGTGATGGTAGTTCAGGTGCCTATAACGATTTCGCTGAAGACTATGGTATCCTTGATTTCGGTAATTCCGTTGGTAAAGGCTACAGACAAACACATTGGTTAGTTGGTTTGTCAGCACCTGTTGGCGAAAATGGTAAAGTACTGTTCTCTTACACCGGTGCTCATGGTAAGAATCTGTTTGCTGATGCAAACGGTTTTGAAAGGAGAGGTCGCAGCTATGACTTTATTGGTGAAGGCAAACTGCGTACAAACGTATTTAGCCTGGGCTATACACATAACCTCTCCAAACGTACTAATATCTACGCGGTTGCGTCTTATGGTACATACAAAACAACAGCTGATGGTGATGTAATTCACAACCACCGCCGTTGGAGTCATTTTGCTGGAACAGCTGATGCTACATACAAAGCAAAAGCAACTCAAATCAACGTTGGTTTGCGTCACCGCTTCTAATCAATTACATGGTTTAGCCATGTAGTTGAATAAAGCTAAAAAACCACCTGCTTGCAGGTGGTTTTTTTATGCCTGTTCGGTTTTTTGGGGTTTGGGGTTCTAAACGGCTAGTGTGTAATCATCCGGCAGCTTTGCGCTGATGCTGCTATGGGCGAAGTTGCTGCGCCGCTCCAAAACAGAATGCACCTGCCTGCAGAAAACAACCGCTTGAATAAACCGGCCGGCCATGTTTTACTACGCAAAAGGCATCAATCCCATGCGCAAAACAGGGGTTAAAAAAATGTTTTTGAGCTTGAGGATGATATCAGCATTGCCACCGGTCATCCTAATCGTGACAGAGGAGTACGGATAATAGGAATTGGCAGATAAAATCAGGGTGTAAATAAAATTACTTGCTGTGTCAAGAAAATTTGCAAATATCCCTCATAATAAGAAAAAAACATGAAATATGTCGTTTTCCCTAAGTGATTGGGTATCAACCTGCCGATGAAATGATACAATCAGAAGGTTTAAGAAATTTAATCAAGTTTTCAATTTAGGTGGCTGCGTAACATGAATTTAGCTGAATATTTTCCAGTATTGCTGTTTATTCTCGTTGCGGGTGGTTTGGGTTCATTTCTGTTGCTGGCGGGGCGTTTTCTGGGCCCCAACCGGCCAGACCCTGAAAAAAATTCACCCTACGAGTGCGGATTTGAGGCCTTCGAAGATGCGCGCATGAAATTTGACGTGCGTTACTATCTTGTCGCCATCCTGTTTATTCTGTTCGATCTTGAAATCGCCTATCTTTTCCCATGGGCTATTGCCAACGGGCATGTCGGTCTGGTTGGTTTCTGGACCGTCATTGTGTTCCTGGCAGTCCTCACTGCCGGTTTTGTTTACGAATGGAAAAAGGGTGCACTTGACTGGGATTAATCCAAGTGGTGTGTAAAAACTATGTCTGATCAAAATGTATTAAATAAACAGGGCTTTCTGGTTACCAGTGCAGATGCCGTCATCAACTGGGCCAAAACCGGTTCCATGTGGCCAGCAACCTTCGGGCTGGCCTGTTGTGCGGTTGAGATGATGCACGCCGGTGCCGCCCGGTATGACCTTGACCAATTCGGGATCATTTTCCGCCCCAGTCCCCGTCAATCCGACGTCATGATCGTGGCCGGTACCCTTTGCAATAAAATGGCAGCTCCCCTGCGCAAAGTTTATGACCAAATGGCCGAACCCCGCTGGGTTGTTTCCATGGGCTCCTGTGCCAATGGTGGTGGCTATTACCACTATTCCTACTCAGTCGTTCGGGGCTGCGATCGTATCGTGCCGGTTGATATCTACGTTCCGGGCTGTCCGCCAACAGCAGAAGCCCTTATCTACGGCATGTTGCAACTGCAGAATAAAATCCGCCATACCAACACCATTGCGCGTGAAGCGTAAGATGTTGGCAAGCTAAGGTTCACGAAAATCCTATGTCTCGTTTACAAACTTTAAAACAAAATGTGCTTGCCCATCTGGGCGATCAGCTGAACCTGATCGAAGCCCATGGTGAGCTCACCCTGGAAATCCCGGCTAACAAATGGCAGGAAACCTGTACGCGTCTGCGTGATACCCCTGAACTGGGTTTTGAAACCGCCATAGACCTTGCCGGTGTCGACTACTTAACCTGGGGTGCTCCGGCTGTTAACGCTGCTGAAGCCTTTCCTTCACGCTTTGCGGTAGCCGTCCAGTTGCTGTCCTTAAGCAATAACTGGCGTCTGCGCATACGTGCCTGGGTGCCCAACAACGAATTTCCCGTGCTGCCTTCTTTGGTCAGCGTCTGGCCCAGCCTGAACTGGTTCGAGCGTGAAGCTTTTGACCTCTTCGGTATCGTATTTGAAGGCCACCCCGACCTGCGTCGTATTCTTACCGACTACGGTTTCATCGGCCATCCATTCCGTAAAGACTTCCCCGTTTCAGGTCACGTTGAAATGCGTTACGACGAAGAAGCCAAGCGTGTCATTTACCAGCCGGTAACCATAGAACCCCGTGAAATCACGCCAAGGGTCATTCGTGAAGAAGGTTACGGAGTAGGACGTTAAAAATGTCAGAAATTAAAAACTATACCCTTAACTTCGGTCCCCAGCACCCCGCAGCCCACGGTGTGCTCCGTCTTATTCTTGAATTGAACGGCGAGGTTATCCAGCGGGCCGACCCGCATATTGGCCTGTTGCACCGTGCAACCGAAAAACTGGCCGAACAAAAAACCTATTTGCAGGCCTTGCCATACATGGATCGCCTGGATTACGTTTCCATGATGTGCAATGAGCATGCCTATGTTATGGCCATCGAGAAAATGTTGGGTATCGAAGTGCCACTGCGTGCACAGTATATCCGCGTCATGTTCGATGAAATCACCCGCATCCTGAATCACCTCATGAGCGTGGGTACCCATGCTCTTGACGTGGGTGCCATGGCCGTCATGCTGTACGCGTTCCGCGAGCGTGAAGACCTCATGGACTGCTACGAAGCCGTATCCGGTGCCCGCATGCACGCGGCTTATTACCGTCCCGGTGGCGTGTATCGTGACCTGCCCGATACCATGCCCAAAAACACCATGGATACCAAATACCGCAGCAAGCGCGAAATCAATCAAATGAACGAAGACCGCGAAGGTTCGCTGCTGGACTTCATCGAGGCTTTCACCAAGCGCTTTCCGGGCTGTGTCGACGAATATGAAACACTGCTGACTGATAACCGTATCTGGAAACAGCGTCTGGTAGGTATCGGTGTGGTTGAGCCTGAACGCGCCAAGGCCCTGGGCTTTACCGGCCCCATGCTGCGTGGTTCCGGGGTTGAATGGGATTTGCGTAAAAAACAACCCTACGAAGTTTATGATCGCCTGGATTTTGATATTCCGGTTGGCGTCAATGGCGACTGTTACGACCGTTATCTGGTACGTGTGGCTGAAATGCGTGAAAGTAACCGCATTATTGCCCAGTGCGTGCACTGGCTGCGTAACAACCCAGGCCCGGTCATTACCGAAAACCATAAAATTGCCCCGCCCAAGCGCGAAAGCATGAAGACCAACATGGAAGAGCTGATTCACCATTTCAAGCTGTTCTCTGAGGGCTTCCAGGTGCCGGCTGGCGAGGTTTATTCTTCGGTAGAGCACCCTAAAGGCGAGTTTGGTATTTACATGGTGTCCGATGGCGCCAACAAACCTTATCGCCTTAAAATCCGTGCTCCCGGTTTTGTCCACCTGCAATCTCTTGATGAAATGTCTCGTGGCCATATGCTGGCTGATGCCGTAACCATTATCGGTACACAAGATATCGTGTTCGGTGAAATTGATCGCTAATACTGGCGAATAACTGGATAGTAAAAATGTTGCTTTCTGAACAGGCTTATACAAAGATTGATAAAGAGCTGGCAAAGTATCCCGCCGATCAGCGTTCGTCTGCCATCATGTC
>WARP01002406.1_pt1 | contig 33946 bp, 31 predicted proteins | sample 4769151 | NCBI WGS metagenome assembly WARP01 (sample SAMN08893023, study PRJNA449175) | gut metagenome | isolation source: rumen sample fed with dry roughage | host: cow | place: India: Nagpur | collected 2016
AAATACTCATCTAATGAATTGGAAACCGTAATTTTTGTTTCAGCTAATCCAGCCGCATCAAGCATTTCACGTGCTTTCTTCGATAAATAAGTCAAATCACCAGAATCAATTCGGATGCCCTTAAGGGTTTTACCCATTGGTTTTAAATAGTCGTTATAGACCCTAATCGCATTCGGTAGTCCCGAGTGAATCGTCGAATACGTATCCACAAGAAGTACCGTTGAATCTGGGTAGGTTTTTGCATAAGCTAAAAATGCATCGTACTCGTTATCGAAACTTTGTACAAACGAATGGGCCATCGTTCCAAGTGCTGGAATTTTAAAATCACGATCGGTCATTGTATTTGCACTGCCGATAACACCCGCAATATAAGCCGCACGTGCACCAAAATTCGCCGCATCATAGCCTTGGGCACGTCTTGATCCAAACTCCAAGACACTTCTGCCTTTGGCTGCATAAACGATGCGCGAGGTTTTTGTCGCTATCAAACTTTGATGATTGATGGTCAATAACAACATCGTTTCGACTAACTGACACTCAATAATCGGTCCTCTAACCACCATGACAGGCTCATTTGGAAAAATAGGTGTCCCTTCTTTGATGGCTGAGACATCACAAGAAAATTTAAAATTGAGTAAATAAGTCAAAAAGCCTTCATCAAATAACTTCTTTGATCTTAAATAGTCAATGTCTTTTTCATCAAATTTCAGTTCTTGAATGTACTGAATTGCTTGTTCAAGCCCTGCCATGACCGCATAACCGCCGTCATCTGGCACACTACGAAAGAACAAATCAAATACAGCTTCTTCATTTTTATGATGATAAAAATAACTGTTTGCCATCGTTAATTCATAAAAATCAATTAACATCGATAAATTTCTCATTCTATTACCTTCCTTAACGTAATATCTATTTTACCAAAATATCCGACCCTTTACAATTTAATTATGGACGATGAAAAAAAACAAAACGTTTTCATGACGGTTTGGCCTTAATTCTTCTTTATTTTTGGTACATAATCACAATCATCACCGACACAGTATTCTGTTTTTGAAAGTCTTATTCTTCTGTCATCGACGGTCCTTTTATACACTCGGTAAAGCATTTCTAGAAATGCCTCAGTTTTTTGTGCGCCTGAAAGACTATACGTTTGATCGATTACGAAAAATGGGACCCCTGTAATACCATAACTAATCGCTTCGTCATTGTCAAACTCAATTTCTGTTTGTTTGAGATTTGATGTTAACGTCTTTTTTATCAAATCAGAGGATAAACCGACTTGTTTTCCTAGTTCAATTAATAACGGTATCGATGAAATGTCTTTTCCATCTTCGAAATACGCTTTGTAAATGGCATTTGATAGAATCTTTTGCTCGTTCTTATTTGAAATAAGCTTTAACAATTGATGCGCATGAAACGTTGAGGTCACTTGGACTTGATCAAAATTGATACTGATTTCGTCTTCAAATGCCATTAAGGCTATTTTATGATGAATTTCTTTAGCTTCTTCTACACTAATGTCCTTATGCAGTGCTAAGGCTTGATTGGCGTCCATCGATAATGTCTTAGTCACCAAAGGATTTAATAAATAACTCTTATAAGTCACATCTACCACATCACGGAACTCAAACTGTTCTGTTGCTCTTTCGAATCTTTTTTTTGCTATGTAACAAAAAGGACATGTGAAATCTAACCATACTTCTATTTTCATATGTTGCCTCCTTAAGTATTTCCATTATAGCTTTTTTAATAATAAACCTCAAAAGATATACATTTCTTTTATAAACAGCTTAAATTATTGTATAATTAGGACGGTGATAATAATGAAAATACTGTTTGCGCCTGCAAAAACGTTTAATGAAAACGTCAAACCAACAAAACAAAAAGGCCATTTTAGAAAAGAAACGATTGAGTTAGTTAACCTAATTAAATCTTGGAGTAAAGAAGCGATATCAATTAAGTTTAAAACGTCTGAAACACTCAGTGAAGAGGTCTATCACTTTTATCAAACATTTGATCAAGCACACAATTTTGAGGCCTTTTCTCTTTACCAAGGGGTTTCTTATCTTCATCTAGACTACCCTAGTCTGACAAAAAATGAAAAAATGAGATTAAACGACCAAGTAATCGTCATCGATGCACTTTATGGCCTAATAAAACCAACCGATCCAATTAGACCTTATCGTTTGGATTTCACGGTAAAAGGTTTAAACCTTAGAACCATTTGGAAACCGGTCATCAATGCCTATTTAGAGAGTTTCAATGAACCAATACTATCGTTGACATCCACTGAATTTTCAAGTTTAATTAAGCGAGATATCCCTGTTTTTGACGTTTCATTTTTAGATTGTCAAAATGACAAATGCAAGGCGATATCTGTTTTTAATAAACAAAATAGGGGTGCTTTATTAAGATACATCATCCAAGAAAACATAATGAAAATCGATGATTTACCAGAGGTGTTTAACGGTTATCAAAAATCAATTGATTCCTACCATATTATATACAAAAAAGGAGTATAACATGTACAAACTCATTCGTTTTTTGACTCATAAAAGTACGATAATTGCCTTATTAATTCTACTTCAACTTGTTTTTTTTGGTTATGTTGTTTTTTACGTCAGTAAGCTATCAACGATACTTCTTTATTTTTTTGAGGCCATCAGCTATTTGATTGTCATCTATGTTTTTGTTAGTAATGAACCCATGCATTATAAAATCGCTTGGATCATTCCAATATTGATTGCACCGATCTTTGGTGGACTTTTCTATGTTATGTTTAAACCCCACAAACTTTCAAAAAAAGTGATGCAAGACATGACTCATTATCGTGAAATCCGAAAAAAGACCTTGACGAAGAGTCTTGGCAGTGCCGTCTTTTATGATGACCAAATATCTAAACAAGTACGTCATTTAGGTTTTGATAAATGGCCATTATATGAAAAAACGGAGACCACCTTTTTTCCATCAGGTCAAGATAAACTTGACGCGCTTCTTCCGCTACTAGAAAGTGCTAAGAAATTCATTTTTTTAGAATACTTTATTATTGAGCCTGGCATTGTATGGACTCAAATTCATAATGTATTAAAAAAGAAAGCAAGTGAAGGCATTGATGTCCGTATCATCTACGACGATTTTGGTTGCTCATTTAAACAACCTAAATCGTTCAAAGAGCAATTAATCCGTGATGGTATCAAGGTTAGTGTGTTCAATCCAATGCGACCACGTCTAAATTTAGCCATGAATTATCGAGATCACCGAAAAATAATCGTTATTGATGGAAACTACGGATTCACAGGTGGCATTAATCTAGCCGATGAATACATGAATTTAAAAGAAGTGTACGGCCACTGGCAGGACGCTGCAATCATGCTAAAAGGTGATGCGGTATGGAGCTTAACACTGATTTTCTTAGAAAACTGGGATTATAACAAACACACCCAATCGGACTATCCACTATATAAACCTACCATCAATGTCAAACATGATGGGTATGTCATTCCTTTTGCAGATTCCCCTCTTGATGACAATTTTATAACAAAACACGTATTTTTAAATTTGATCATGCAATCAAAAAAGTCAATCCAAATTACAAGCCCTTATTTCATTATCGATAACGAACTCATGACTGCCTTAAAGGTGTCAGCAGAATCTGGGGTTAGGGTTGATATTATCGTCCCTGGAATCCCAGATAAACGTTACGTACAAGTGGCCTCTGAGTACTACTATAAAGCGTTATTAAAGACACCAAACATTTATATCCATAAATACCAAAAAGGCTTTATTCATTCTAAAATTGTCTTAATCGATGACGAATTAGCCATTGTCGGTACCACAAACTTTGACTTTAGAAGTTTATATCTCCATTTTGAAAATAACGTTTGGTTGTATCAAGTAAAAGCGATTAATGATATCAAAAATTACATGAAAGAATCCATCGATTCCTCACATTTAATCACAAGTGAAATGCTTAAAAAAAATGGCTTCCTTTATCGATTCTATCAATCAATATTGGTCGGATTTTCACACTTAATGTAGAAAAAAAGAGACATTAGTCTCTTTTTTTACATAAATTTTAAGAATGATTCATAAATCACTTCTTGACCAATTTCGGTCAAATGCATGCCATCTTTACAAATAAAGTTTAGAAAATCAACACGATCTAGAAACATTTCTCGCAGTGGAATATAGTCGACTTTCTTTTGTCTTGATATTTTGTATACGACGTCATTGTATCTTTTTTGATGCAAGTAGATTTCTTCTTTCGTTTTTAGGAACGCCATAATATTTGCTTCATTTCTTCCCTTGATGATGTAACAATAAAATTGTTTATAATCGAGTGGCGGTAAGCTCACCAAAATGGGTTTTATTTGATAGGTTCTTAGAAAGTCTATTATCTCACAAAGTGCCGATTCGTAAGCATCAATTGGTGTTACCGGCTGGTGGTTCTTGTAAGGATTTAAACTCACTTGATCCCAATCGTAGTTACAATCATTACCGCCAAGTTCTATGTAGACTTCATCAAACTGTTGTAACGTATTGATGTCTCTTTTTAATATTTCAAGCGCTTTTGGGGTGGTCAAACCAAACTTAGTGTCGTTCGTTATATTATAGCCATCCTTCTTCAATCGCTCAATACCGCTGTTTTTCAAGATGGTATGTCTATCTTTTGATTCGTCGTAATAAATCCCCTTTAACAAGGAATCACCTATAATTTTTATTTTACTCACGTCATCACCTCATATCGATTTGTGGTTCATCTAGTTTTCAATACTAGTTTATAACATTATAATAACAATGTCAAGCCGTTAAAAAAAATACTTCACAGTTGTTTGAACTATGCTATAATAGATTTGGTGATAGAATGGAAAAATTATTAAGACTATTTGATCAATTATCAAAATATAGAGTACCTGAATATGAAAATTTCCCTGAAATTGATCTCTACATGGATCAAGTCCTTACTTACATCGATAAGTACATGCCTTCTTATTTAGATCAAAACAATAAACTGACTGCTTCAATGATCAATAACTACGTCAAAGATAAAGTGATTGATGCACCAATTAGTAAGAAATATGACAAACAATCGCTTGCTTCTTTAATTATCATTGCTAATCTAAAACGCGTCTTACCCATTAATGACATCAAAGTGATTCTAACCGACCAAAACGAAACCATTGAATCCCTTTATAACGCTTATGAAAAGACATTAAACGATGTGACTTTCCAAATGGCAACCGATGCGAAATCGATTATCGAAAGTACGGATGAACAAAGACAAGACTTAAAGATGTTTGCTTTGAGGTTAGCACTTGATGCGAGCATCAAATCATACATCGCACACGTTATTCTTCAATCGGACTTGTTAGCACTTTCTTCTGTAGAGGATTCACACAAAGATAAAAAACAAAAAAAGAAAAAACAAAAATCGACCAAAGAGGTCGATGACTTGTCTGAATTGACAACAGAGAGCTAAATCGCTCTCTTTTTTATTTGTTTTTGTCGTACTTCTCTAGTTCGCTACCCAAAAGAAACACTTTGTGTTCATTTTGTTGTCTTTTAAGCCAATTTAATACCGTTCTAGCACGTGAATCCTGATTTGCGTCTTCGATTAATTCATCCAAATCACTTTGATGATATGGGTGATCAAAATCTTTTAGATAGCTCAAAAATTTCATACGTCTTTCATCGTTTTTAATAAACCGATAGAAACTATCTAATAAACTTGGTAGCACCGTCTTAACGTATTTAGGTTCTATTTTTTCAATCACACAAGCCATTTCATAAATTTTGATGGCTTGCTGAAGTTTCATGTACTCAATCATTTCTTGTTTTTCTTTGTTCTTCTCTTTCCAATTATCTAAAACATACAAAAGATCAATACGCCATAAAATGCGGTGATGTGACGTTTGTGAGGCTTTTACATTGTTTTTTTGTATTTCACTGATTTCGCTAAGTAACTGATAGTTAAATTTTCCTATGTTTAAATCAGCAATGAACTCATAAATAAGAATTGAGATGTTTCCTTTTTCAACACGATCTGAAATAGAAACATTGATTTCGTGCAAAATGTCTTCTGCCTCATTTAAAAATTCACTAATCAGTTCTTCTGTATTTACAACTCTAGACACATAATCGTGTTTCTCTCTTTTGTAGATGTGCGTCTCGTACTTTAAGAATTTCATCGTGGTTTCTTCCATGTTCATCAAAGAAAAGCCAAACCCACCCGTGTTATAGGTTCGATGGGTTGGATGACCCACAATATCATTTCGGATGTATTTGAGTTCATGCAAGGTTTTATTTAAATTCAGGTTGACCGAATAGCGATGTGACATGGTTGCTTTTGAAATATCATATAGTGCATCAATGCTAACAAATAAATTTTGAAGCAATCCAAACAAGTGAATTAAAACATCTTTTTTGTCGGTTAATTCAATGTTATTCATGAATGCTTCATTGATTGAAATCGAATGCTTTAACACCTGTATACAAGAAGCAATCTTATAATAATTTTGATCTTTCTTTCGATTGATCGTGCTTTCTTCTATGGCTAAGACACTTGAAAGATAAGACATAGCTTCCTCTTTTCCTCAAATCTTAAGTTGATTCATTAATAATATCAATGATTTGGTTCAACTTAAGTACTTGATCAGTTTTTTGATTTTTGATGTATTTGATGCCAAGTTCTAACAGTTTCTTTTGCTCGTTTTTATCCGAGACATTATAAAAGACAACACCGATTTTATGTGTATCAAAAAATGCCTTTTGATGGGATAACAAACTTAAATATCGTTCGCTAAAGCTTCTAGGTCGATCGGTAATGTGATAGAAATTCGTGTAGGTTTCTAACGTATAGTTCAATTGATCAACGCCAATCGAAATACCAGCTTCATTCAGTTCTTTTGACTTCTGAAAATCACTTAATGTACCATCTTTCATCAAAAACACAAAGTCGATTAAATGATAAGGGATTTGATATTGTTCGTATAACCCAAAAATAAAGCGATTAAACTCATTTAATTTAAGTGTATTGGCAGAGACTGAGAGACTGAGTCTCACGTACTTTTGAGTCTTTTTTACAATTTCATTTAGTGCCTTGAAGGTTTGTTTGATGAGATACTTTTCCAATTTTTCCAACATATTTCTTTTACTAGCGATAATATAAAAATATTGACTTGAAATATCAATTTCATGTGAATATACATTGACGTCATAGCCGTAGATACGGTTATTCGCTAAGTCAATAATCTGTGTAAAACAGAGATCTAGTGTTTCGTTTGTAATTTGATCATCGATTTGTTTAATTAAATTTGTTTCAAATTGATCTTCGACATAATCGTTGTAGTCAAAATATTGGTATTTTAGTCCTTCTTTAATCCGTTTCGACTTAAGAAGTGCAATAGATAAATACTTCATCAGCTTATCTAGGTTCTTTTCTTCTGTATTAATCGGGTATCTTAAAATACCTAAATTCAATAAGTAGCGCTGTTTTTTAAGTGTTGTTGATTCCAATCCATCGATGGTTTTATAAAAAATTTTCACCCATTTTTCCACTGCTCTTATGTCATTTTTATTCATGATAATCAACGTTTTGTAGTCGTCTAAGTAATATATTGATCGAATATCTTTAATCCTTTGATTAATAAAGACAATCAATTCTTGATAGTATAGATCGACCGTAGATTTCCCATAGATAAGTTCGAGATCTTCTAGTTTTTCAAGCCCCATTAAGATAAACGAACATTTTTCGTTTATGATTTCTTTAAACTCCTCAGAAAGCGCGTTTGTATTCTTTAGTTCATATTTGACATGGTTGATCGCTTTTTCTTTTAGTGCTTGTTCGTAGGCTTTTTCTTTTGTGATGTCTTCAATGTAGGAATAAATGTCATATGGATAGTTTGTTGTATCGACAAAAAATGTTTCTTTTAATATTTTATCCATATAGCCATAAATCAATCGTGCTTGAACATCTTCTTTCTTTTTAAGACGTCTTATCGTATTTTGATAGTTCAGTTGATCGGTTGAGTGAATTCGAGAGACATAGTGATCAATCGAGTCTGTTTTGTTAAAAGAAAAGAGTTCCCTTCCATACGTATTAAATTTCACTTGATGATCCGTTAAAATCCTAAATACACCAAGCTTGGATTCGAAAAAACGTTCGAATTGCTTTGAATTACGATTTTTTTTGTCGAGTGCTTTATCCGCTGAATAACTATTGTTTAATATCATTGATGTCAGTTTGAAAATGTCATCGGACCTCATGATGTCTTCTTCTTTATCTTGATAAAACACGACGGAGCCGATGTGTCCAATCGGATAACTATATATTTGTCTAATACCAAGTTCTAATAGCGGTTTTCCTGAGAGTATATCGAGTGGATAACTAATGATGTCTGTCGATTCAACAATGTCTTCTAACAACTCATATGAAGCACCTAAAACGGTCTTCAAAAGATCCGTCGGTTGTATGTTTTTGTCGTATAAGCGTTCTTTCTTATAATGATATACATTAGGCTTAACGTAGATGATTGCGTCTGTAAATTGCACTTGCCTAGAAAGATAAACTAAAAGTAATCTTAACTTCTCTCTAAAAAGAATGTGTTCATTTTGTTCAGAAACGATCTTTAAGAGTTCTGATGCTACACTCAAGGTTTGATGTGTCTTTTCGTGATTATCACTTAAGTAATCTAAATTTTCTTTTGATACAGTTATATTATCTTCAACTAAAGTAGAAACAATCGCTTCTTTTTCATCTGATTTTTGAGGCATTTCTACTTTCTCGTTTATTAATTCTAAAACGGGGCTTATTTCTTTTTCTTGTTCTTTTCTTTCAAGCTGAATTTGCTTGATTACTTTTTTATGTTTCTTTTGATAAGTTTCAAGTGAAATAATTGGGCCTGTTTTTTCATACATATCAATTAGTAGTGCGTAGATTTCTTTACGAGTGTATGGATCAAGTTCATCAATTCGTTTTTCATGCTCGACTTCATATATACTTGCTTGTCTATATTTCTCTAATGAAATCAATGCTTTTAAAACGTACAAATCTCGCTTGTCTAATTCACTTAGTCTTTCAAAGGCTAATAGCTTTTCGAAATCGTTTTGTTTGTAGTATATTTCAGATTCAATGTTGATTAGAATTTGATCAGTCGAAGGAAGTACAAGCATTTCTCTGATTAATTGGATGGTTTGAAGAGCACTTTCATAATCACTTTCTTCAACCAATAAATGGAGCTTTTCAATCAAAAAAGCTTGTCTCGTCTCTAAGGGGAGCTGTTCGTTTAATGCGAGTGTGATCTCGTCTCTATACGACTCCTTTGTTTTTTTCTTTAATTGAATCAAATCTAAATAATACGCGTACTGCTTTAAAATCGGTAACTCAATCTTACGTGATTCGATTTCAATTTTTGCTTGTTGAAACGCATTTAACTCAATTAAAGCATCGATCTTTAATTTTCTGATTTGATCCTTTATGACTGATGCGTTTTGAAACCGAAGTTCGTTATATAATTGATCCAGTATTTCGATCGCTGTGTTTTCTTGTTTTAAAGAAATTAATACCTTTGACAAGAAAATTTTGGCTTGTACTAACTCATCATTAGAATGATTTTCAGTTAAAAAAACCTCAATTTCTTGAAGTGTTTCAAGTGTATGTGGTTTTTTTAACAATTCTTCTAACATCGGTTATTTCACCTCATCAAATTGTTTTTTTAGTGCGTCGATTTTTTCTAAATATAATAGAGCTACTTTATCAAAAGGGATGTGTAATTTTTCACTAAGTCCGATGTTGTGTTTATAAGTCGCAACCAAATGCCATTGAAGACACTGAAAGTAACGGTTATAAATTAATCGTTTGATGGCTTCATTGGTCGTTTTGTGGTCAAGATAAACATCAAGCAAGAGAAGTGCGTCATTAAAATCAATGTTTCCGAAGCACGCCAAATCATAATAGGGATCGTTATTTGCTGTAAATTCGAAATCAACGATTAATGCGTGATCGCCTGTAATTAAGAAATTTGATGGTTGTGCGTCACCATGAGTCAGCACCTTTGTCACTTTGCTATACGTTTTATAGAGTTCAAGCCACTCGTTTTTAAGTTCGGTGTATCTTGGGTTAATCGACTCAAGTAGACCTTCATATTTCGTTAAACGTTCAATTAAACCGTAGTCATTTTCTGCTTTTAGACCACTTTGATGAATCACTTTTAACACCTCAGAAACTTTTTCTAGATGCTTACTTCTATCAAGCGTCGAAAGAATTGTTCCCTCAACGTATTTTGCAATTTTGATGCCATTATCCTTATTTAAATAGATGGTATGATTGGTTATTCCGAGTGATTCTGCTAATTCAATGTTTTTCTCTTCAACGTGTCTGTCAACAAAATGAAACGCATTTTCACCTGGTAGACGAAACGTGTATAACTGATTGTCCTTTTCAATTACAAACGTGTAATTACTCATACCACCAAGTAAGCGATACTTAACATTGACGCCTTGACCTAATATTTCTTCTGCTTTTTCTTTAATTAAATTTTCCATTTTTATACCTCGTAGAATGTAATTTTTCCGTTTTCATAAAGACAATAACTCCCATTAAATCCAGAAATAGCCCCTGGATTTAAATAAGTGATGCCTTTGTGAACAATCATTTGTTTTTGATGCGTGTGTCCATAAATGCATAAATCAACGTCATACGACTCAGCGACTTTAATTAGTTGCTCAAGGCCGTATTTAACGTTATGCTCGTGCCCGTGAACGACTAAAATATCAAGATTTTCTAAATTGATCAATTGTATTTTTGGTAGGTCTAGGTAGTGATCACTATTGCCTTTAACCGCAATCAAGTTCAAGGTTTCAAGTTCTTTAACCGATAACATTAAATCACCTGCATCAATGTGATGAAGCACGTCGTTGTGTTTGTCATGGACTTTTCTTAATAAATCGAATCTACCATGTGCATCAGATGTGATTAATAATTTCATGAAGAGCCTCCTTAAATTTACTTAGTGCTATGCTACGGTGCGATACCTTGTTTTTTAGATCGTTTGACATCTCTGCGTAAGTTAATTGATAATTTTCGATGTAAAACAAAGGGTCATAACCAAAACCATTTGTACCTCTTGGTTTTTCAAGGATGGTACCTTCTACCCGGCCTGTAAAGTGTTTTTCTTCTTTCAAAAACGGGTCATAAAAACAAATGTTTGATACAAAAGTTGCATTTTTATTTGTTGTATATTTGAGTGAATTAAGTAATTTTTGGTTATTGTCTTCATCCAAACCTGTGGATGAGTATCTTTTTGAATGAACGCCTGGTGCACCATTAAGTGCATCGACCATTAAGCCTGAATCATCAGAAATCGTATACATTTGATGTTTATTCCCAAAGTACGATGCTTTTATACTTGCGTTTTTTTCAAATGTATCGCCATCTTCAGTAACCTCATCAAAATCATTTAAGTCTTTTAGTGTTAATAATGTGACTGATGCGTTTCTTAGGATGGCTTCCATCTCAAGTTTTTTGTGTTGATTTTGTGTTGCTATTAAGATTTTCACTGTTCAAAACCCCCTTATATTATAACATAATTTGATATGAAAAAAATCAGCGTAAACTGATTTTTATACAAGACGTAATTGAAATTTTGATATTTTATTATGTTTCCCAACGACAATAACAATGTCGCCTGCTTTAACGTAGTTTTCCGCTTTAGGGAGAATCGTTTCTTTCCCGCGTTTGATTAGTAAAACCGTCACATCATAACGATTACGAATATCCATCTCTAAGATTGTGGTTTCCTCAAAGTCTTTTCCTACCATAATTTCATAAACACCATAGTCGTCTGTGATGTTATAGTAATCCAGCACATTATCACTAAGAATTTTACGTGCGAGTCGTCTACCTGCTGATTTTTCAGATGAGATAACTTCAGTTGCTCCTACTTTTTCGGCAACTTTTGCGTGGTAATCGTTATCGACCTTTACAATGATTTTAGGGACGTTCATGTCACTTAAGATCATCGTCGTTAAAATACTATTTTGAACATTTCCAGGAATTGATACGATTGCCATATCCACGTGTTGTGCACCAATCTCACGCAACACATGGTAATCGGTGGAATCCCCAATGACCGCATTATTAACATGCGTAGCCACGCGGTTAACCGCTTCTTCCTTGATATCTAATGCAATCACATCTGCTCCAAGTTCAGTGAGCTCTTCTGCCACAGAAATACCAAACGTATCTAATCCTATTACTAAATATGTTTTTTTCATATATTCTACCCCTTTAGTTCATGCACTTGATTCTCATTATGGGAATTTTAACAAGTTCTTCTATTATCATATCATAATGCAAGAAAAAAGTAAAAACCTAATTAAGTTAGTGTATAATAAATGTGTATTGTCATTTTTCTAAAGGAGTGATAAATTATGAATCAAAAAGACGAAATCAATTTTGATGAATTATTTGAAGACAATAAAAAAGAAACTGATTTTATAAAGAAATCAACTGATTTTTCTAAACAAAGATCATTAATATCGATCGTTGTTTATCTATTAATCTCTATTTTAGGTGGGTTAATTGTAAGTGTCATATTCATTTCAGTCCAACCGGAATCCGTGGTTAGACGAAATGCGTATGAAGAAATGGCGTATCAAATTGATAAGAATAAGTATGCCATTGGCTACATGGCACAAGATGAGTTCGATTCACTAGATGCTTCGTTCAAATCTGAGGTTAAAATCATTTACGAACTTAATGGTTTTGTTTTCTTAGCTAACCCTGAGAATAACTACCTTAAGAATGATAGCCCTTATTTACTTGATGAAATTCTTACAATTTACGTCGATACCGACACAACATGGAAAAACGATACGAACGAAACAAAAATCATCCGTTATCGTTACTCAGACAATGATGAGTTCCAAATTTTGTTTGATCCCGTGTTTGAGTCAAGAGATGGTTATCAGACGGTTCAAGCAACCGCTGGTTTCGCACCTGAAGCGGCTGCGACTTTACAGTTTATCGTTTATGTTATATTGATGATTAGTATTGTACCACTTTTCTTTAATCAATTAAAATCTGAATGGCGCTCATCAAAACTTAGCTTAGCTGGTTGGCTACCAATCATCTTAATTGGTTACTTCTACATGATTGCGGGAAATATTGTTGGTAATGCCTTAAGTGGTATTCTATCGACGTTGTTCAATTATGAGATGACTACCTCACTAAATCAAGCAGCAATCGAAGAAATGATGCTTTCTTCTAGTGGACTTTTAATGATTATTCCTGTTGTTTTCTTTGCACCAGTTGTTGAAGAACTCGTCTTTCGCAAAGCGATTTTTTCTTTATTCAAAAACGAATACATGGCGTTATTAATTAGTTCACTTTTATTTGGATTGATCCACGTTAGTTCAGAAGCGAGTCTAGCGGCATTCGTCGTTAATGGTGTTACCTACATCGTTAGTGGGTTTGCGCTTGGTTATGTTTATATAAAAAATAAACACAACATTTGGGCAAGCATATTTGTACATGCTTTTTCAAACGCTGTGTCAGTCATTATGATTTTTCTTTTAGCTGTTTAATAAATTCTTTTAACCCTTTTTTAGATGCGTATTCACAAGCATTCATTTGATATTCATCTTTAATATCTTTAATGCCTTGGTATAAATATGTTCTAAGTAAATCCATATCCTCTTTGATCACTGCGTATCTAAGAGGGTATTTTTTTATATTTTTTTGGTATAAACTGCCTTGAAGGTGTGTTTCTATTAATTCTTTTACACCAATGCTATCGCTTTGTGAGGCAATATCGCTGATGGATTCACCAAAACGATTTTTTAGATTGACATATGCCCCATGATTAAGAAGTAACGATATTGTTTCAATTGAACCGCTCTTAATTGCGTGAAACAACGGTGTTTCTAGACGTTCGTTTTTTAGATGAGGGTTGTGCATTGATTCTAGCAAATACTCTGTAATGTTTGATAATCCATACCCACTAGCAACATGAAGTAAGGTATTACCTTGGTTATCCGTTTCACTCGAGAATCGACTCGATAATTGAAGCGTATACTTCAAAAACTCTACTTGGTTGCTTCTAATTGCGTAGTGTAGTACCGATTCCCCTCGATTCGTCAGTTCATCAACATTACTACCATTTTCTACAAGCAGTTTCATCATTTCTACGTCTGCTTTACTAGCAGCGATATGGATTGGTAATTCCCCTTTAGCGTTTTTAATGTTTACGTTTGCAAAACGCCTAATTAATCGCTTAGCAATTGAAATTTTCGATTTTCGTACGCAGTCAAACAAAGGGGTTTCACCCATATAATCAATCATATTAACATCGATTTCATTAGTTAACAAGTATTCTATGACTTCATTAGCACTTGTCCGTACTGCGTAATGGAGTAGTGATTGTTTTCGTGAATCCTGAATTTGTAAATTAATCGGATTTTGATAGAAAAAAGTTAAGTTGTTTTGCGCTGCCATACTAAATGCTTGTTCCATAGTAATCACCTATTACCCATTATAACATAGATTCACAACGATTAAAGCACTGGTTTTAAATCAATTTTGAGACAAAAAAAAAGCCAAATAATTTGGCATTTTCTTTATTTTACAGCGTCTTTTAAAACTTTACCAGCTTTAAATGCAGGTGTTTTTTGTGCAGGAATACTAATTGTTTGGCCAGAACGAGGATCGCGACCTTCTCTAGCAGCGCGATTACGAACTTCAAATGTACCGAAACCAGTTAATACTACTTTTTCGCCATGATTACCTAGGCTGTCTGCTACTGTTCCAACAAATGCATTTAAAACTTCTTCAGCAACTTTTTTTGTTACTTCAGCTTTTTCAGCAACTACTGCAATTAATTCAGTTTTGTTCATAATGAACCTCCTCTTGTCTTTATAAGGCCATTATAACACTTAATAATTTGATATGCAATGTATTTTAAACATTTATTTTTAATTTTATGCGTTAACTGTGCGTGAAATAGCGTTTACACACTCAGTTTAGTTATTCTATTTTCTCACTTTTAAGGGTTCGAGTTAATAATTCATTCATTGCATCTTTGATTGAAAGACTCTCATAAATGACTTTATAAGCGGTTGAAATGATTGGTAAACTCATGTCTTTTGAAACGGCCAATTGATGAAGGGCGTAGATACTTCTAATTCCCTCAATGGTCTGTGCTTCAGATGAAAATATCTGTTCAACAGCCATACCTTGACCTATTTTTTTACCTGCCTTAAAATTTCTAGAATTTTCACTTGATGCCGTAACAATCAGGTCACCGACCCCAGTCAACCCAAATGCGGTATCACGTTTACCGCCATAGACTTCAACAATACGGACAATTTCTAATATACCTCTAGTAATGAGGGCTGCACGCGCATTTTCACCTAAATCAAGTCCTGTTGCAATCCCACTAACAACTGCAATTGCGTTTTTTGCAGCACCGCCCACTTCACATCCAATTAGATCATTAGATGTGTAAACCCTCATATAAGTTTCATTTGAAAAAATAACTTGAAGTTCTTCAGCAAATGATTGATTTAACGAGGCAACCGTTAGAAGGGTTAATTTACGTTTGATCACTTCTTCAGCGTGTGATGGTCCGGTTAGTACTGCAAAGCCTGCAAGTTTGTCAGCTTCTATTTCTTCGGTGACAATTTCACTTACGCGCTTGAATGTATCTGGTTCGATTCCTTTTGATACATTGATGAAATAGGTTTTATTTGTAATTTTTTGATTGATTGTTTTTAAAACAGATCTCATGACTTTTGTAGGAACCGCAAGCAATAAGTAATTAGAGAATTTGAGTGCTTCTTCTAAATCCTTTGTAGCTAATAAGTTCTTTGATAGTGCGTCATTAAAAAATGGGTGTATGTGTTCTTGGTTAATCTTGTTAACAAAAGATTCGTTAATATCATAAATTAGAACCTCATGATTATTATCAATCAAGAGTTGTCCAAGGGTAGCTCCCCATGCGCCACCGCCAATGATTGAAACTTTCATAACTTAATCCTTCTTTCGTAATATCAATTTAATCGGCGTACCTGTAAAATCAAATGATTTTCTAAATTGATTTTCTAGGTAACGTAAATAAGAAAAGTGTACAAATGATGGGTCATTTACGAAAATAACAAACGTCGGTGGTTTTGTTGATACTTGTGTAACGTATGAAAATTTCGCTTTTCCTTGATTAAAGGTTGCTGGCGGATTCATTGAAACCGCATCTAACAAGACATCATTAATAATGTTCGTCGGAATACGCTTATTAAAGTTTTCATACGCACGTTCAACGGATTCAAAGATGGTTGAAATTCGTTTATTTTCCTTAGCAGAAACAAAACAAACTTCGGCAAACGTTAAGAACTTAAACTCATCATAAATATGATCCGTCAGTTTCTTCATCGTTTTTTCATCTTTTTCAACAGCGTCCCACTTATTGACAACAATAACTGCCGCTCTTGCATAATCTTGTATATAACCTGCAACGTGTTTATCTTGAGCAATCAAATCCCTTGATCCATCAAGTACAACAAGTCCAACGTCTGAGCGTTCAATCGCTGAGACAGCTCTTAATACACTGTATTTTTCAGTGCTTTCGTAAACTTGACCACGTTTTTTAATACCTGCTGTATCGATAATGATATATTCTTTACCGTCTTTCTTAAATGGTGTATCAACGGCATCCCGAGTCGTACCGGCAATTTCACTTACGATGACACGTTCTTGACCTAAAATCGCATTCGTTAAACTCGATTTACCGACGTTAGGATATCCAATAACGGCAAGTTTGATGATGTCATCATCCTCAAGCATCTTATTGTCCTCAGGCATTTCTGCGACAATTTGATCTAGCAATTCACCAATACCAATCCCGTGGTTGCTACTGATTGCAATTGGATCACCAAATCCAAGTGCGTAAAATTCATAAATACTGTTTTTCAAGTCAACGTTATCAACTTTATTTACAGCAACTATTACTTTCTTATCTGTTTGATATAGCATTTTTGAAATCACGTTATCGTCATCCGTTAACCCTGATCTTGAGTCAACAACGAAAACGATCAAATCTGCTTCATTAATGGCCACTAACGCTTGCTGTTTAATCTGTTCTAAAAAGGGAGCATCGCCTATTTCGATGCCCCCTGTGTCGATTACAGCAAAGGTTTTTGTTAGCCATTCAGCTCTCGCATAAATGCGATCTCTTGTGACGCCTGGGGCGTCATCTGTGATGGACAGTCTCGTGCCAACCAAGCGATTAAATAAACTTGATTTCCCGACGTTTGGACGTCCGACAATCGCTACCGTAAATGGCATAAGTATCACCTCTATTTTATTTTTTGTCTTTTTCGGTTAATAAATTTTCGAATAAGTCACCGATGGTTGTCGTTGCTTCTTCGTCATGTGTTAAATATTGTTCATACTCACTTCTTAATGAATCCTCTGCAATTTGTTTAACCGATAACTTTAAATACCATTCTTTTGGATTTACATCGATTACTCTTGCTTGCATAGTATCACCTACTGCAAATAAATCTTCGATTTTGTTGACTCTTTCTGTTGATAATTCAGATACAGGAATAAAGCCTACAACACCTTTAGCTTCAACATTCATGCCTTTATCAGTAATGATTTCGATCACTTTGACTTCAACATTTTCTCCACGTTTAAATGAAACATTTTTCCATGGGTTGTCAAATAATGCTTTTCTACTTAAGCTGATCTTTTTCTTTTTAACATCTACTAATAACACGGCTGATTCGACCACATCGCCAATCTTAACAAAATTAGCGAAATTATCATTTGGATTCCAAGAATATTCTGATTGGTGTAATAAACCACGAACACCTTCTTCTAATTCAATGATTAAACCAAATGGCAGTTTTTGAACCACGGCACCTTTAACCGCACTACCTTTTTTATGCTCTTCTGAAAAAGCTTCAAACGGTGTTGGCAGTAACGCTTTATGAGATAAATCTAATCTCATGCCTTCTTTTTTAATTACTTTGACTTCGATTTCATCACCAAGTTTAATTACTTCGTTGATGTCTTCAATACGTCTGTGTTGAATTTGTGAAATACGAAGCAACCCTGCAACATGGTTAAATCTAACGGTTGCCGCATGTGGTTCAATGCGTTCAATCGTTCCTTTTAACACATCACCTGTGTTGATTTGATCGATTTCTTCTTTACGTGCATTTTGTCTTTCTTCTAGTTCTTGTTGACGTCTTGCTTCAAAAATTTGCTTTCTTGAGGCAATCAAACGTGGTCTCTTTCCATTTTTCACTTCGATTAAATGAACTTCAAGTGTTTGACCCTTTAATGTGTCTTTACTTTCTACAAGTTCACGATCAAGTAAGCCATATGGTAAGAATATGTCAAATCCTTCGTATTTTAAATGAAGGCCTTTTTCGTCTACTTTAGTAATTTTTGTTTCAATTGTTTTGTTGTCTTTGTAAGCATCTTCGATTACTTTGAAACTTTCGTCTTTTAGTAATGGTAAACGACTTAATAAAATATAAGAAGGTTCATCATTCATTTTTGTGATGACTGCAGTTACTTTGTCTCCTTCTTTCACTACATCTTTAAAAGAGGTAATATTCTTACCGTAAAACTCTACGAACATTCTGCCTTCTTCAAAGTTTTCGAGTGTCAAATAGATAACGTTGTCTTCAACTTTGAAAACCGTCCCCTCTACTTTATCACGCACCTTTAGTGTTTGAAACTTAACGTCCTTCATTTGTAGTTCTTCCATGGTAATTCTCCTTTTTCAATATTTCGTTTGTGATACGCTCAATCGTATCCTCTATTGTAAAATTTGTTGTGTCAATGACAATTGCATCTGTTGCTACAACAAGTGGTGATTCCTTACGTGTTGAATCTTTTAAATCACGTTCTTGTAATTCTTTAGCTAATTGTTCAATGTCTTGTGTGACATTGTTAACTTCTTTATCTTTAAGACGTCTTTTGGCTCTTTCTTTAACATGAGCCGTTAAGAAAATCTTTAAATCTGCGTTTGGCAGAACAACGGTTCCGATATCTCTACCATCCATGATAACATCAATATTTTTAGCAGCCTCTTGTTGAATACTAACGAGTGTACGTCTAACGTATGGAAAGCTTGATACTTTAGAGACATTTTTCGTTACTTTATCATCCCTGATTTTCGTAGTGACGTCAATTCCATTTGCATAGATTTTTTCGTTCTTATATTCAATTTTAACTTTGCTAACAAATTCATATTCGGATTCATCGTCTAAATTAATGCCTTTTTCTAAGGCTAAATACGTGATGGCACGGTACATTGCGCCAGTATCAATATGTGTTAAATTTAGCTTTTCGGCTATTTTTTTACTTATCGTTGACTTCCCGCTGCCAGCTGGTCCGTCAATTGCAACTTTAAATCCTGGCATGTTAACCCTCCACACCTATTAATTATAACATTATAATTATAAATTATCTATTATATTTTTGTCTTTTTTGTATGCGCATACAATTTTTTCACTTCATGAATTGAAAGCTCTCGATATGAACCTCTTTGAACACCATCGAGTGTTAAGAAATCGTATTCAACACGCGTTAAATTCTTAACAGGGTATCCTAGCGCTTCAAACATTTGTCTGACTTGTCTATTTTTCCCTTCTGTGATTGTAATACGCACAAGAGATGAATTCTCTTTTACTTTTACTTCTTCTAATCTTGCTTCTGCCTTTTTAGTTAGGTAATTATTCTCAATTCTAACACCCGCTTTTAGTTGGCGAATGATGTGTTTATTTACCAAACCTTCAACGCGTGCTAAATATGTTTTTCTTACGCCAAAGTCAGGCTTCGTTAAAAAATAATTTAAATTGCCATCGTTAGTTAACAACAGCAACCCTGCGGTGTCAAAGTCAAGTCTTCCAACCGGAAACACACGGTACCTCTTATCAACTTCATCTAATAAATCAATAACCGTTTTACGATTTTTTTCGTCTTTAACCGTTGTGACGACACCCGTAGGTTTGTTCATAAGATAATAAACGTGTTTTTCTTTTTCTAAGACTTTGTCTTCTATCATGACTAGATCATTCTCGTTGACGTCATATCCTGGTTCAAGAATTACATTTCCATTGACTTTTACTTTTCCTGAGGTAATTATATCAACTGCCCCACGTCGTGAGGCAATGCCGGCTTCAGCTAATTTTTTTTGTAATCTCATTTTCATTGCCTCCATTACATCTATCTATCATTATAACATAGACAGGTGATTATTCCATAAAAAAGGGTGATCAATTCACCCGTTTTGGTTAATCTTATTTATCTCTTGAAACGTAGGAACCATCTTGTGTACTAACGATGATTTTTTCGCCTTGTTCAATGAACATTGGGACTTTTACTAATAGCCCTGTTTGAACGATCGCGTCTTTTAAAGCGTTTGTTTTTGTGTCTCCTTTGACGCCAGGCACAGTTTCAGTTACTTCTAATACGACTTTGTCTGGTAAGATAACACCAAGTACTTCAATTTCGTTATAGAACATAACATCAACTTCCATACCTTCAAATATAAATTTACTTTCATATGCGATTTGCGCTTGTGTCAGTTCGATTTGTTCGTAAGTTTCCATGTTCATGAAAACGTGAGCATCTCCATTAACGTATAAATATTGCATTCTGGTTTTGTCAATTTGTGCACGATCAACTTTTTCACTTGCATTAAATGTGTAGTCAATCACAGAACCTGTTCTTAAATTTCTTAATTTAGAACGAACGAATGCAGCACCTTTACCTGGTTTAACGTGCATAAATTCGATGATTTGATAGATGTTACCATCAAAACTAATTGTTAATCCTGTTTTAAAATCACTTGTACTAATCATAATTTACCTCCTCGAAAATTTCCTTTATAATTATATCATAAAAAAATCAATTGTCATATTTTTTTGGTTAACATTTCAATCGCTTGTAGATAGCTTTGTTCTTTAAGTCCTTTTACATAAACATCTGCAAGTGCTTCAAACAAATCGATATGTCTAAATTCTTCACGCAACCTAATGTCACTAAGGTGACAGATACCTTTTGGCTTTGTTACAATCTCAAATGCATCTCTTAGTGCGATGCTATAATGTGCAAAAGCCCCTGGATTCATTAACATAAAATCATAGTTATCGTTTGTTTGTAATAAATCAATTAAAACCGATTCGGAATTCGATTGAACAAACTCAAAATCAATTGATGGGTAAGTTTTTTTAATCAATTCGTTTAACTCACTTAATGTCAGACTACCATAATGTGTTTGATTACGCTTTCCAAGCATATTTAAATTAGGACCATTAATGATTAAGGCTTTCATTTTAAATACCCCTCTTCTTTTAACCTTGAGATGATTGTTTCTACTGTTTTTTCTAACTGATGATCATTATCGACAATGACATCTGCAAAGAAAATATAACTCATCATTCGCTTATTAAAAAGTTGATCCAAACTTTGTTGTTGCAATAACGGCCTTGGAAAATCATTTTTAATGCGTTTTTCAATGACATCTAGTTCAGTATTTAGATAGACGACTACGCCATTAAAATGCTCTTTATTTTCATTATTAGTAACAATCCCACCACCGGTTGATACCACCATTTGGTCACAAGATTTCACTTCAATTAACGCTTCGGTCTCTAATTTTCGAAACGTTTGTTCGCCATATTTGTCAAATATTTCATCGATAAACATTAAGGCATTGCGTTCGATTTGTGCATCTAGATCAACAAACGTATAAGCCAGTTTTTGTGCTAATGATTTTCCTACGGTGGTTTTTCCACTCCCCGGCATACCAATTAAATAGATATTCATATTACTCCTTTAAGAATTGATTGCACCTGATTTTCAGTGCTTCAATCGTTTGATTTAGCTCATTGTGATTAACGTTTATGATGGTCGCATCCATTTGATGTTTAAACCAAGTTTCTTGTCTTTTAGCTAAATGTCTTGTCTTCTTTTTGATTTCAATTAGTGCTTCTTCTAAGCTTATCGAGCCTTCAAAGTAGGCATTTAATTCACGATACCCTAAGATATTTAGAGTGATTCCTTCTTGGTAGAGGTGAAACGCTTCTTCAACAAATCCCTCATTAACCATTTGATCGACCCTCAAGTTAATACGTTCGTATAACTGTTCACGAGGCATTGTCAAATAAATAACAAGTGCATCATAGAGTCGTTCATCTTTCTTAACTAACTCACTTCGTTTAACGTTTGAATCCGCTTGAAGTATGGCACGAATGATACGTCTTCGATTATTTTGATGCAGTTCATTCGCTGTCTTTGCATCTTTGGATTTTAAAAGCTCGTGTAGTGCTTCATTTGAATAGGAATCGTACGTCGATTCATCTTTTATATCGTATTTTGGTGCATAAAACTCATAATTATCGATGACGGCTTTGATGTATAGTCCCGTGCCACCAACAATCATTGGTACCTTGATTTTATCAATTAAAGCTCTAGACATCGTTTGAAACTGAGCCACATCATAGGTTTCGTTTGGCTCTTTGATATCGATTAAGTGATGAATTACCCCTTGTTTTTCATCATCCTTGATTTTGGCAGATCCTACATCTAATCGTTTGTAAACCTGTACAGAGTCACCACTAATGATTTCAGCACTCAGGTGTTTAGCTAATTCGATTGAAATCGCGGTTTTTCCGACCGCGGTAGGTCCACATAAAACAATCACTTTTTTCATACGATTCGTTTAAACTTCTTTTCAATTTCATACAGTGAAAATGAAATTATGATTGGTCTGCCATGTGGGCAAAAATAGGGGTTTTCACAGTTTCTAAGTTCACTCATTAAATGATATATTTCATCTGAGTTCAGGGCTTTATTCGCTTTAATTGCACCTTTGCAACTGATGTCCTTAGCGAGTTGATCTCGTAATCGACTTAAGTCAATGGTTTGATATCGATCCAACTCTTCAATCATGCCATAAATCATGTAGTCAAGGTCTTTTTCATCAAGCCAAATGGGTATTTCTCTTAAATGATAACTGTTTTGACCAAACGGTTCAAACAGTAACCCTAACTTTTGAAATAGCGTTTGATTTGAATCAATCATGTTTTTTTCATTTGCTCTAAAATCATAAAGATGTGGCACAAGTAGTTGTTTTCTAGTTTGTGAAGGCTCCCCAAGTTTTTTATAATAAATTTCGTAACGAATTCGTTCAGCAGCTGCGTGCTGATCCACTAAAAACAACCCTTCTTTATTTTGAAATAATAGATAAGTACCCGCATAAGTCCCTACGTAATCAAAATCGGGTATCCCTCGTTTAACTTCATTAAATTCAACCTTTTGTTCTTCAAAATTATTGATATCGTTGATTATTTCTTGATTACCATTTGATTGGTATTCAACATAATCGGTTGGCCCTAATTTTGGTAATTGCTCTTCTTTAATCGTTAATGAAGCGTCTTCAAATCCACTGAGTTGCTTATAGTTTTCTGTTGGTGAGTCCATAGGCTTTAAGACATCTTCAATGATTCTAGGTTTTTTTGTTAACGTTTGATAAATCAGTTTTCGAATCATGGATGCCAAAACGTACTCATTAGATAGTTTAATCTCTCGTTTTTGAGGGTGTACGTTGACATCGATTAAGGATGGATCTATTGTTATTCTAATCACAGCAATCGGGTATCTATTGACCATGATGTAGGTGTGATAGCCCTCGACAACCGCGTTGATTAACAAGTAGTTTTTAATCGTTCGACCATTGACTAAAATCGTAATATCGTTTTTCTTGGCTTTATTATAGGTTGGAGAGGCTAAAAAAGCATCGATTCTTATATCATTTTCATTGATTGTTGCTTTTTCTAACGTCCTACCTATTTCTTTTCCATGAATTTGTGCAAATAAATTAGGATAGCTCTTGTCACCAAAAGATTGTTTTAGGACTTTATCTTCATGTGTCAATATAAACCGAACCTCTGGATTTGAAAGCATCGCTTCATCCACAACTTCCTGAATGTATGCGAGTTCTGTTTGAGGTGATTTGATGTATTTGAGTCTTGCTGGTACGTTATAAAATAGATCGTTAACAATGACCTCTGTGCCTTCATTTAAAGCACTTGCCCCGTCAGAGTAGAGTTTTCCGCCATGATAGGTCACCTGATAGCCAGAGCCATCGTTCGTTTTTGATTTGATTGTCAGTTTCGAAACCGACGCAATCGAAGGAATCGCCTCACCTCGGAAACCCAAGCTTTTAATATGTGCTAGATCATATTCATTTTTAATTTTAGATGTCGCATGTCTAAAAAAGGCTAGATGGATATCATCTTTATCCATTCCTACGCCATTATCAATGACTTTAATTTCACCTAACCCATAATCTTTGATGTGAATTTCAATCGAGGTTGCCTCTGCATCGATGGCATTTTCAATGAGTTCTTTTAGTGCTGAAGCGGGTCTTGAAACCACTTCACCAGCGGCAATCATATTTGATAATCGTTCATCAAGTTTGATAATTCTAGCCATCGTTTCTCCTCCTTAATCAGTTAATTTCGTCTTGAAGCTCTTTTAAAATCACGAGTGCTTCAAGTGGTGTTAATTCATTGATGTTCACTTGTTTTAATCGATTGACAACCAGTTCTAATTCACTTGTTAATACTTGTTGATTATCCTGTGCTTCATAATCATCAAAATTAAACAAATTTAGTAAAATCGTTTTATCTTTATCACTTTCAAGGTGTTTTAGAATATCATTACTACGTTTTATGATAGATTTTGGTAGTTTCGCTAGTTCTGCAACGTTTATCCCGTAGGATTTATCGGTTGGTCCTTCTTCTACTTTGTGTAGAAACACAATTTGCTTATTTTCTTCATTGGCTGTCACATGGACATTTTTTAGCCTTTCAAGTGTTTCTTCTAAGCGTGTTAACTCATGATAGTGTGTTGAAAAAAGAGTAATCGCTTTTGTTTTCTCATGTACGTATTCAATAATTGCTTGTGCAATCGCCATGCCATCATAGGTCGCCGTTCCACGTCCAATTTCATCAAAAATCAACAATGAGTTTTTTGTTGCATACTTTAGTGCTTCATTGGTCTCTTTCATCTCAACCATGAACGTCGATTGTCCGCCAGCTAAATCATCTTGTGCCCCAATTCGAGTGTATATCGCATCAAAAAGTGGCAAATTAGCCTCAGAAGCAGGCACAAAAGCCCCCATTTGAGCTAAGATAACGATTTGCGCAAACATACGCATGTAGGTTGATTTACCGCTCATGTTTGGGCCAGTTATCAGTAAAATGCCCCCTTGTTTCACTAAGACATCATTTCTTACAAAACTTACCTTCGTATTTAATTCAACCACCGGATGTCGACCTTCTTTTATAAAAACGTCGTTTTTTTGATTAAACGAGGGTCTTACGTAGTGATTCTCAATGCTTGCTGTGGCTAGGGTTTGATATACATCAATTGTGGCAATTTGATCACTTAGGGATTGTAGGTCTTTCGTATAAGTGGCTACTTTATCTCTTAACTCAACGAATAGTTCGAATTCAAGTGCAAGCTCCTTTTCACCAGCACTTAATATCAACTGTTCTTTTTCCTTGAGTTCTGGTGTGATAAACCGTTCAGATGACGTCAGCGTTTGACGACGTTCATAACCAAAAGAATCTTGTACTAACCCTAGATTGCCTTTTGATATTTCGATGTAGTAGCCAAAAACGCGATTATAGCCAATTTTAAGGTTCTTGATCCCTGTTTTCTCACGTTCCATTTGTTCGAAATTAGTCATCCATGTTTTACCATTAATCGAGAGATCTTTTAGTTCATCTAGGCGTTCATCGTAACCTTTTTTAATGATTCCACCATCTTTTAAAGTCAATGGCGGGTTATCTTCGATGGCTTTTTCTAGAAGTGAATATAACGAACTAAAGTCATTGATTTCATTAGAGAAATTCGTTAGTTTTTGTTCGTTAAATTGATTTAGTGTTATCTTAATTAATGGAATTCGACTAAGTGTTTGTCTTAACTGCGCAAGGTCTTTACCTGAGGCATTTTGACTTGCGATTCTTGTAGTAATACGTCTTAAGTCATAAACACCTTGAAGTGCTTTTTTCAAATCATCTCGCTTGAAGTGATCACTTCGAAGGGCTTCGATATAATCTAGTCTATCCTCAATTTGACTTTGATTATAAAGTGGACGGTCTAACATGTCTTTTAATTTTCTTGAACCGAGTGCAGTCACACAGTGATCTAAAACATCTAATAACGATTGATTCTTACGCTGTTTGTTCGAAGTCATTAATTCTAATGAGTTTTTAGAATTCAAATCCATTTTTAGATAATCTTCTTCATTGATCACATTTACATTTGAAAACTGTAATAATTCCGCTTTTTGTGTTTGTTTAAAATAATTTAGTAGTCTTTTTACGGCTTTCGCAGGCGTGAAATCAATCTCACTTGCTAATTGATGTTCAAAATAACCTTCTTCGTATGAAACCAGAACGTGATTTCTTAGTTCATTTTCTAATTTTTCTTCATTTGAAGAAATTAAAACCTCTTTTAAACCTAATTGAAGTACAACTTTAATCAAATTTTCTTCTTTTTGATTTTGGATAAGGTTTAAATCCCCTGTCGAAATATCCCCAAAAGCAATGTGATAAAGTGATTTATCTTTTATAATTGAGCCAATGTAATTATAGTATGCCCCATCTAAAATGCCCTCATCAATTACCATGCCTGGCGTAATCATCTTCACAACTTCACGCTTGACTAATCCATTGCCTGGTTCTGTGACTTGTTCTGCAATTGCTATTTTGTATCCTTTTTGTATTAACTTTTGAACATACGGTAAAACCGCATGATGTGGTACACCACACATTGGAACACGTTCTTTGGCACCGGCATCTCTACCAGTTAATGCAATCTCTAACTCCTTAGAAGCTGTGATCGCATCTTCAAAAAACATCTCATAGAAATCACCTAATCTAAAAAAGACTAGCGCATCCGCATAGTCCTTTTTTAATGTTAAGTATTGTTCCATCATGGGGGTGTATTTAATGTCTTCTTTGTCCATTCAATCACCTTATTCTAATATAACTATATGATAGTTTCGATTATGTTTTTTACCCAAGAAAAGAAGCTTGCGATTTGATTTGATACTGGGTTATTCGTAATAAAACCAAGTGAAAATCCAGTTAAACCTTTTAATACTGCTAAAATGAATAACAATAATATTGCAATTAAAATACCACGAACTGTCCACTTTAGTATTTTTCTAAATTGGGATTGTTCTTTTGGTTTTTCTTCTTCGATTCCTAAAATACTATTTATATCTCTAGGAACGTCTTGAACATTCGTTTCTTGTTCAGAAAGCAAGCTTTGTTCAATCTTCTTGACTTTTTTCCACTCTTTACGCGTGAGTTTTGTTTCATATGCATTTACTGCAATTGCATCTAATATTGGTTTGTCTTCTTCAACTTCAACTTTAGCTTTTAGATTAGCAAGTTCTGCTTTAATCTCTCTTAATTCTGCTAAAATCTCTTCAGTGTCGAACTCAACGACAAAGTCATGTGAATGATCACAATGTGCATCATGTGTATGAACTTCATCAAATGATTCGGTTTCTTCTTTCAAAATTTCTTCTTCAACTGGCTCAGATTGATCTTCAAGCACAGATTGTTCCTCAACTACTGACTGTTCAACAACCGATTCATCAACTGCTGGCTCTTCAACCACAGATTCTTCAACTACTGCTTCTTCAATCGGTGCAACAACTTCTTCTTGTTTTTCTTCTGGCACAATTATTGATTCATAAACACCTGGATGTTCTGGTATGAAGTATAATTCTTTTGTTCCTTCAGCGTTTGCCAAAATGTACTCAATAATTTCTTCTTTCTTTAATTCGATTGAAGCCTTAATATTGTGGTCTTTTGCGAAACGTTGCAATTGAATAACAGCCATCTTTTTAACTTTTTCTTCAACTTCTGGTGTGTGTTCGTTATTATTCTTTAACTCACGAATAATAATTTCTTGTAGTTCATTTTTCTTTAATCTTCTAGGAACATCAACGCCATATTTCTTACCGATTTCTCTTAATTCTACTAATGTCGAACTCTTAAATAATACCGGTCTAAATAATTCTGGTGTCAGACCATCTATTCGATTCGCTTCGTCGTAAAAGATTGGTTCAAGCGTCTTGTTAAAAAAGACGACATCTTCGAACACTTGTCCTGTATTAACGTAATGGTTCTTTGATTCATTAATTAACTTGAAAACTTCATCTTCTCCAACTTGTTTATCAAAAATATAAGTCAATAATCTTAACCATAGATTGACACGATAATTTTTTTCTAACTCATCGTCTTGAAAAAGTGGTAGCAGTCCTTCAAGTTGAGACTCACTAAAATTATCATACCAGGACAATCTGTAGTTTACTTCATCTGATAATGTTTGTGAAACTATTTGTTTTGATTTCACAACATTGTCCAACACAGAGCGTAAGGCGATCATTCGTAGTTTTCTTGGAACTAATAACCCTAAGCCTTGGAAAAAACTCACAACTTTCTCAGCAGGTAAATAAATCAACGTTTCAATTAATTCATTTACTTCGACTTGTTTCGTACCGATTAACACAGTACTTGATTTAGTTAAAACAGCCATCGTATCCCTCCATAATGTTCAAATTATACTTATATCTTACAACATTAGTTTAGAAATATCAATAGCCAATAATAAAGGAAAACCGTATATTTTGATAATTTACCTTAAATTTTCGAGTTTTCGAGATCTTTATTGACCTCAAATTCAATAATTTCCTTTATTTCAAGCAATAAGTTATTAATCTCGTTTTGAAGATCAAGATAAATATCAACCTTGGGTATTTCTTCAATTGAGCGCTTTACTGACTCATACTCTGTTTCAAACTGTGCAATTGCGTTCGTTTTGCCTATTGCCTTTGCATTAACTAGTTGTTTTTGAAGTGCTTTCATATCGGAAATCCTTTTCTTAAGGGATTTATCGCCATTCACTAAAGACTCGAGTTTTTTATACGTTTCAAGCTCTTCCATTGTTTGAATCATTTCAAATAGTTCTTGTTTCTTACTCACACGCTTCACCAATTAAAAACCATGTTCGTGTTTCGGTGATTTTAACGTCAACAATCTTTCCTATTAATGATTTATCGCCTTTGAAATTGACTAGTTTATTGTGTTCTGAGTATCCTGCTAATGTATTATCATCTGCCTTGGACGTCCCATCTACAAGAACTTTTACAACTTTATCGGCGTACTTTTTGCTTGCTCTGGCGTAACCTTCATTAACAACTTTATTTAGTGCTTGTAGTCGATTCTTCTTCTCTTCTTCAGGTATATTATCTTCAAATTTCGCTGCAGGTGTTCCTGCACGTTTTGAAAAAATAAATGTGTATGCACCTTCAAAGTCGACTTGTTTTACCAAATCAAGGGTTTCTAAAAAATCCTCGTTCGATTCTGTTGGAAATCCAACAATAATATCTGTTGTAAGTGCTATGTCTGGCACCGCTATTTTTAGTCTATTAATGACCTCAAGATACATTTCTTTAGTGTAGTGGCGGTTCATCTTTTTTAGAACACTATTTGATCCTGATTGAACTGGTAGATGTAAATGTGGCATCACTGATTTGCAATTTTTGAAAGCATCAATGGTCTTTTGATCCAAATCATGTGGATGACTTGTTGTAAATCGAATTCTAGGAATACCTACTTTATCTAATTCCACAAGCAAATCACCTAGCGTGTATTCGCCATTATTTCTGTCTTTACCATACGCATTCACATTTTGACCTAGTAAGGTCACTTCTTGGTAACCTTCGTTATATAGGTCAGTTACTTCTTTTATGATATCTTCTTTAGCTCTAGAGCGCTCTTTACCTCGTGTATAAGGAACAATACAATACGTGCAAAATTCATCGCATCCAAACATAATATTGACAAACGCTTTATAGCCATTGAATCTTGATTTTGGTAAGTTTTCTACAATATTGCCTTCTTCTGAATACACTTCGATGACACGTTCTTTGTTAAAGTATGCGAATAAAATGTATTCTTGAAGTTTATGTAAATTATGTGTTCCAAAGACTAAGTCAACTTGATCGTATTTTTCTAAAATGCGGTTAACCACCTTTTCTTCTTGCGCCATGCACCCGCATAATCCAAGTAGTAAGTCTGGATTTCTTCTTTTCAGCGGTTTTAATCTTCCAAGTTCACCCCAAATGCGGTTTTCTGCGTTTTCTCTTATTGCGCATGTATTTAACAAGATGACATCTGCTTCTAGCTCATCTTGAGTGGCAACGTACCCCATATTTTCAAGAATACCAGCCATTGTTTCACTATCAGCTTCATTTCCTTGACATCCATAGGTTTGGATTTTGTATTTTTTTCCTATGCCCAATTTTTTTGCTCTATCATCCATTTCAAATGAAAGAATTTCAGCTTCTGTTTGACTTCTCTTTCTTGCTTTTTTTAAATCCGGTTTAAAGTATTTATCTATATCTACCATGTGTTTGTACGAGGTTTTTTCCTCTACTCCTTTCAATCTAAATTGCTGCTATTCAAATTCATGCTTATAATCCTTTTTCTATCTATAAAGTATACACGAAAATGGCTCATGATTCAATTAAAACGGGCTTGAAAATAGATTTTATACGCTTTGAAGCTTTAAAAAGTAAAACAAGAACCAATTTGTCATTTGGTCCTTGTGTATTTATTGTATAACGTTAATTCTTTTAATTGTTTTTTTCTCAAAATCCAAAATAACTGCGTTCAATTGGTTTTTTGTTTCTGCAACTTCATTTGGTCTTGAATGACCATATAAAAATCGATCAACTACAATCTTCTTATCAACACCAATGACACCATCTAAAGGACCAGTCATGCCAACATCAGTAATATAGAGTGTCCCGCCAGTTAGCTGTCGCTCATCTGCTGTAGGCACATGTGTATGTGTTCCAACCACCGCCGATGCTTTACCATCCAAATAGTGGCCTAATGCAACTTTTTCAGATGTAGCTTCTGCGTGAAAATCGATTAATGAAAACGTTGCGTTGTGTTCTTCAATGATTTTCTCTGCCATGAAGAATGGATTTTCTAAATTTGCATTCATATAAGTTCTTCCAAGTAAGTTGATCACTAACAATGTTTTATCGTTATATCGAATGATATCATAACCTTTTCCTGGTGCGTTATAAAAATTCGCTGGTCTGACTATATGTGATTCGTCTATGAATTCAAGAAGTTCATTGTTTCCCCAAACGTGATTGCCCATTGTCACGCATGAAACGCCTGCGCTCATTAATTGTTTGTAAAACGACTTAGTGATTCCTCTACCATTATTCGAGCTGTTTTCTGCATTCACCACGATTAAATTAGGTTTATATTCGTTTTTTAAGTTTTCTAGTTGTTCAAGTAAAATTGTTCTGCCTGGTTTACCATAAACATCACCGATAAAAAGTACTTTCATAGCGCCATCACCTTATTGTAATCAATAAAACCTTTCTTTGTTTTTAAAAAAAAGAGGGTTATTACCCCTCTTTATTTTGCAATGTCTGTGGCACGAGTTTCTCTAACTACGGTCACCTTGATTGTTCCTGGGTATTGTAAGTTAGCTTCAATTTGCTCTTTGATTTCACGTGCTACTTTAAATGTGGATAAATCATCAACTTCATCAGGCTTGACAATAACTCTAATTTCTCTACCTGCTTGTATAGCGAATGATCGTTCAACACCAGTGATACTATTTGAAATAGTTTCAAGTTGTTCTAAGCGTTTAATGTAATTGTCCATTGACTCACTTCTTGCGCCTGGACGAGCAGCACTTAATGCATCTGCCGCTGCTACAAGGACAGCAATAATTGATTGAGGTTCTTTGTCACCATGGTGTGATGCGATGGCGTCGATGACTTCTTTTGGCTCATTATATCTTGAAACGATGGACACACCGATTTCTACGTGTGACCCCTCAACTTCATGATCGACTGCTTTACCAATATCATGTAATAAACCTGCGCGTTTTGCTAAAACTTCATTTTCACCGATTTCAGCAGCTAATTTACCAGCTAAAAAGGCGGTTTCAATTGAGTGTTTTAACACGTTTTGTCCGTAACTAGTTCTAAAGCTCATGCGACCTAATAGTTTAACAAGATCTGGGTGCATTTTACCTACACCTGTTTCAAATACAGCATTTTCACCAGCTTCTCTAATAAACATATCAACTTCTGCTTGAGCACGTTCAACCACTTCCTCGATACGTCCTGGGTGAATACGACCGTCTTCAACAAGTGATGTTAATGCGCGTTTTGCAATTTCTCTTCGAATAGGATCAAAGCCGCTCAAAACGACTGCTTCTGGTGTATCATCAATAATTAAATCAACACCGGTTAATGCTTCTATGGTGCGAATGTTTCGGCCTTCACGTCCAATAATTCGACCTTTCATTTCATCTGTTGGCAAGGTAACGACACTTACCGTTCGTTCACTTGTTGTTTCACTCGCGTACTTTTGAATTGCTAAGGTTAATAATCCTTTGGCTTTTTGATCTGACTCAGCTTTTGCTTTCTCTTCAGCTTCTTTAATGTAAGCGCTAATCTCTTCTGACATTTCATTACGAACACGGTCCATTATGATGCCTTGTGCCTGCTCAGTAGATATACCAGAAATTTCAATCAGTTTTTCTTCTTGTTTCTTTAAAATGTCTTCCACTTTGCTATTTAATTGTTCAAGTTCAACTTTCTTTTCATCCAGTTTAATTTCTTTTAGACCAAGATGCTCTTCTCTCTTGTCAAGGTTAGATGCTCTTCTGTTTAGCATTTCATCACGATTCATGATCTTTGTTTCTAAATCGATCACAACTTGTTTTCGCTCTTTAATGTCTCTTTCAAGCTCTTTCTTTTGATTAAAAATGTCTTGTCTTGCTTCTAAAATTAACTCTTTTTTAATCTTTTCGGCCTCTTTTTGGCCATCTTCAACAATTTTTTTCGATTCTAATCGGCTGTTTTCAAGGCTTTTCTCGTGCATTTTAACACGAATAAAAAATCCAGTAACAACACCTATGATTAAACCTAGCAAAATGGAGATAATGATTTCAGTCATAAACATACCTCCATATTTTATTTTTTATATCGTTTGACTAAACGTAAGCATAAGTAACATTTTTTTATTACCCTTTTATTATAGCTTAACAACGATTCTTAGTCAACGTTTTATCTTTCCATCTTTCAATTTAATTTTAACTAGTGTATAATAAAATTACGAAGAAAGAGGGATTTAATGAAAACAATTACAAAAAAGAAAAGTAACTGGTTATATGAGAATCGTTTAAAGCTTGTTTTGCTGTTATTTTTGGTCGTTTTACCACTTTTATTGATACCTGCCATTTATGCTTCACAATACATTCAGAGTAAACCTATTTTGTTTGAGGATAAAAAAGCAGAGGCAATTGAACTGTCTGATTTAAAAATTTTTACTATCGAATACGAGATTACTCAAATCAAAGAAACTAGTTCAGAACTTAAAAATGGGTACTACACCATAACATACACTATCAATAAAGAAGCCACGGTAAATACATTTCAAAACATTAAAGTAGCATTCCAACTTTCAACTAGATGGCAGGAATACAACTCAGCAAACTCAGTTTCAGCTGTCTCACTAGGTCAAGAAAAATCATCCTCAATTTCATTTAATCTCGATATGAATAAATCTGTCCTACCGCTTATTAAGCCCCAAGGTCCATATTTATATATGATGCTCACTTATGAAGAAATGATTTTTGATACACCTACTCCAAAAACAGTTTACGTGAAACTACCAATGGATTTTTCTAACACTGTCATTATTCCAGCGTAATAAACAAAAAAACCAATTAAATTGGTTTTTTTTCTAGTGATATAATAAAAAACAGCACTAAGGCTGTTTTCCTTTATTTTAAATT